>Ga0326597_10003676_pt1 | contig 21941 bp, 26 predicted proteins | sample RVTome_12_FD_203789 | JGI IMG/M metagenome (GOLD analysis project Ga0326597, IMG submission 203789) | Soil microbial communities from uranium-contaminated site in the Upper Colorado River Basin, Wyoming, United States - RVT100D185 | ecosystem: Environmental > Terrestrial > Soil > Contaminated >...
GGGGATGATATTCCCCTCGCCGGAGGGGGGCAACGGGGAGGGGGTCGCCGCGAAACCGCAAACGGCGCCCGCGCCTCAAGCCCCAGGTCTCAAGCCCCAGGTCTCTCCAGATCGCCAAACGCGCCGACGCCTGCCGGGGTATGATCGATCGGGGGTGTGCCATGACCACAGCCGTGCATCATCGCATCGTCGCGCCGCGCGGGACCGAGCGGACCTGCAAGACCTGGCAGGCCGAGGCCGCGATGCGCATGCTCATGAACAATCTCGATCCCGCCGTCGCGGAGGATCCCGACCACCTCATCGTCTACGGCGGTCGAGGGCAGGCGGCGCGCTCGTGGGAAGCCTACGACGCCATCATCGCCGCGCTCAGAGACCTCGCCGCCGATGAGACGCTTCTTGTGCAATCGGGCAAGCCGGTCGGAATCGTGCGCACGCACGAAGATGCGCCGCGCGTGCTCATCGCCAACTCCAATCTCGTGCCGCACTGGGCGACGCAGTCGCACTTCGACAGCCTCTGCGCGCGCGGGCTGATGATGTTCGGCCAGATGACGGCTGGCTCGTGGATCTACATCGGCACGCAGGGGATCGTGCAGGGCACCTACGAGACCTTCGCCGAGGCGGCGCGGCAGCACTTCGGCGGCACGCTCAAGGGTCGCCTGTGCCTCACCGCCGGCTGCGGCGGCATGGGCGGCGCCCAGCCCCTGGCCATCACCATGAACGAGGGCGTCTGCCTCATCGCCGATGTCGATCTCTCGCGCCTCGATCGCCGCTGTAAGGACCGCTACCTCGATGAGGTCGCCGATTCCGCCGAGGACGCGATCGAGCGCGCGCTGCAAGCCGCGCATGACGGCGCAGCGATCTCCATCGGCGTCGAAGAGAACGCAGCCGAACTCTACGAGACGCTGCTGACGCGCGGCGTCACGCCCGACGCCGTCACCGACCAGACTCCGGCGCACGACGTGCTTTCATACGTACCCTCGGGCCTCACCGTTGACGAAGCGGCCTATCTGCGCACGCATGATCCGCATGAGTACGAACGCCTCAGCCTCAACACCATGACGCGCCACGTCAAGGCGATGGTCGAGTTTCAGCAGCGCGGCTCGATCGTCTTCGATTACGGCAACAACATCCGCCAGCGGGCGTATGACAACGGCTTGAGCGACGCGTTTGCGTTCCCGGGTTTCGTGCCGGCGTTCATTCGGCCGCAGTTTTGCCGTGGCCGCGGGCCTTTCCGCTGGGTCGCGCTCTCGGGCGAGGAGGCCGACATCCGCGCCACCGACGAAGCGATCCTGCACCTCTTCCCGCACGATGAATCGCTGCACCGGTGGATCCGCATGGCGCAGGAGCGCATCGCCTTCCAGGGCCTGCCCGCGCGCATCTGCTGGCTCGGCCTGGGTGAGCGCGACAAGGCCGGCCTCGCCTTCAACGAACTCGTGCGCACCGGCAAGGTCAAGGCCCCGATCGTCATCGGCCGCGACCACCTCGACTGCGGCTCCGTCGCCAGCCCCAACCGCGAGACGGAGGGGATGAAGGACGGCACCGACGCCGTGAGCGACTGGGCGATTCTCAACGCGCTCGTGAACACCGCCAGCGGCGCGAGTTGGGTGAGTTTCCATCACGGCGGGGGCGTGGGCATCGGCTTCAGCCAGCACGCCGGCCAGGTCATCGTCGCCGACGGCACCGAAGCCGCGGCGAAGCGCCTCAAGCGCGTCCTCACCAACGACCCGCTCATGGGCGTGATTCGACACGTCGATGCGGGGTATGACGAGGCGAGAAAGTGTGCGGGTGAGCAGGGCGTGAAGGTGCCGATGCCGTAAGATTTGATAAAGAGCAATGTCAAGCGAGTTCGTCACCACATATGATCCTCCCGAGAAGCGTCGTTCCTACGCAGAGGGAGGTATTGAGGAGCGGCTCACTGAGGCAAGTGTAATGCTCGCCTTGGCACTTCATCTACTCGGCTCTTCACATGAGGTTTCGATTCACCCTGACGGAGAGCACGCGAAGCGCTTCGATATTCCGAAATGGCTCAATCGCCACGGGTTCTGCAAAGTCCAAACACTCGGGAAGACCGCCTATGGCGGCATCTACCACCGTGGCTCTGAGATAATCCAGGTTGATCCGCGATCCGGCCAATGCGATGTTGAAAGCGAGATCGACGGACAGCGTGTCGTCGTCGAGTGCAAGGGCGGGACGATCAACTCACGACACGCCGGTCAACTCTCGCGTTTGCGCCGCGGGTTATGTGAGGCGATAGGGCTGTTAATGGCTCGGCCTCCTGACGGGGCCCGAGAGATTGCTGCAGTGCCTTGGACTGTCGGGACTGCCCGCCTCGCAGAACGTATGGCGGCACGATGTAGAAGGGCGGGAATCGACATTGCGCTTGTTCGCCGTGATGGTTCAATCGACTGGGCGGTTAGAGTCCAACCGACAGTGTCGGAGAACGCGCCGTGAACCAGAAGCCGCACCAGTACAATCAATCAGGATACCGAGGGCTGGCGAACCCTGGAGAACATCCGCGATGATTCGAAGCAACGCTGAACGGTCGGCCGAGCGGCAAGAGCAGTTGGAGCGGATTCTCGACGCCGCTGATACAGCCGTCCGCGCGGCGCTGCGCCGGCACATGCTCCTCGGCGAGTCGGTCGCGGTGTCGGACGGCAGCGGCGGCGTGAAGATCCTCGGGCCGGAGGAGATTCGCAAGGTGCTGGAGCAGGGATGAATCCGCAACCGCCCGACGGAGTGATCTGGAAGTCCGATCTACTCCGGCGGCTTGTCCAAGTTGCGCAGTGGCGCGCTGCGATGACAATGCTCGCGATCGTTCCAGTGGCGATTGTTTTGTTCGTACTGCTCGCGAACCATCCGCTCTACGCAGTCGCCGCGGTCGTCGGGACCGGTCTGGCGATCTCGTTTGCTCTGACCCGACTGCTTTGCACGGCTCTTGTGAAGTGTCCGCATTGTGCCCACTCACTGTGGGATTGCGGTACAGGGAACTTCAAGCCGCGCCGCATGCGGATTCGAAATGACGCGACGGGGTGTCCTCGTTGCGGCGCACGGCTTGTGTGATTCTTCAGCCTGGGTTCTTTGGTAAAGAGACTCCGTTTCTCGACTACCATTGCACACATGACCCTTCGCCGCCAGATTACCGGCCTCATCGCCATCGCGGCGCTCGCATTCGTGGTCTGGGCCGGCTACGGCGCGTTCCGGACGCGGCGCCTCCTGCCCGAGGCGTATGCCGCGTGGGACACGGGTACGCTGATCGTCGAGTATCTGAAGGCCAACGACGATCGCTGGCCGACTTCATGGGATGATCTGCTGACGGTGCTCGACTCGCCGGGCGGTGCGGACATTCCGTTGTACGGCTCGCAGGCCGGCGACAGGGTGTACGCTCGCTCATTGCGCGAGAAGGTCGCGGTGGATTGGAGTTACGATCCGGCGATGATCGCTGATGCGACCCCCGTCACGCGGCCGGATGGACACGGCTTTCCCGTCCTTTGGGATGGCGGCGATCCGAATGAAATGATTCGCGAGTACCTCAGCGGTCGGGACCGCGGCAGACAGTAATCAGTGCATGGCCAGTCATTTCAGCGGCATTCTGAATAACCGGCGTGTCGTGGCGTACGCACTGCTCCTCGGCATCGCCTCAATGCTCGCGGGCCTCTTCTGCGTCAGCGTCACGATCGCAAGGAATGACTACAGGGTGATCCTGCGCTGGGGGTTGCTGTTCGCGGCTGTGTCGGCGCTGTGCTATGCCGTCGTCTTCATTCGCGGCTCGTGGCGCTGGCGGATAGCAGCGGCGATCGCGGCCTTGCCACTCATCTACGTTCGCGCCGAGATCATGCGCCGCGGCGACCTCCTTCCGCCATGATCAATCGCCGCTCCTATCGCGGACTCCGGTGCCCCGTCTGCCGCTACGCGCTGGAGGGCTTGTCGCAGCCGATCTGTCCTGAGTGCGGCGAGCCGTTCGACCCCGACTGGCTTTACAGCGTCGACTACGAGTATGCCATTCAATGGACGCCGCGGCGCCGGGCGATCGCCTGGAGCACCGGTGTCATCATCGCGGTTCTCCTCTTCATCGCGGCCGCTTCGGTCGGCGCCGCCTATCTCTGCATGGTTTGCCTCGTCCTGGGTCTGGGGGCCGTGACGTTCCTCGCGCGGCGCATGAGGTAGCCCACGCCGGTACAATGGCGGACACGCTGCAAAGGAGGCATCACCCATGGGACAACCCGTCGTTCACTTTGAGATCGGCTGCCGGGACAGCGGCAGGACGGCTGCGTTCTACGCGCGCCTCTTCGGCTGGGAGATCAACGACGCCGGGCCGGCCGCGATGATCAACACCCGTGCATCCGAAGGCATCCAGGGCCACATCACCGCGCTGGGGCACGAGCCGCACAATTACGTGCTGTTCTACGTGCAGGTCGATGACTTGCAGAAGTACATCGATCGCGCAGCCGAACTTGGCGGAAAGACGATCATCCCGCCGCAGGAGATTCCCGGCGGGATGGGGAGTTTCGCCTGGCTCGCCGACGCCGAGGGCACGATGCTCGGCATCTGGAAGCCCGCGGCCGAGGCATGAGCGCGTGAGCGGTGCCTCGAACAAGGATGGCTCAAAGGGCATGCGGCGTCTCGATTGACTCGAATTGAAGTGCGGAGTCTGAGGCGGCCCGACTCCAGGGCGATCGCATATTCTGTTGGGTGCCACTGACAACGGTCGCTCTGGGCCGTTGTCAGTGCGTGAGTGCGAACGCGTTCGCACTGACAAGGCCCCAAAGCGGGCCTTGTCAGTGGCACTCCATGAAAACGCGATTGCCCTGGCACGACTCCGAACCCGCGCCTCGATCCTCTCCCTCCCCGCTATAATCCGCAGTCATGCTCCCGCTCGTCCGCGATCACCTCGATGATATTTGCGTCCTGTGCAAGAGGCACGGGGTGAAGTCGCTCGCACTCTTCGGTTCTGCGGTGACGAGTGAGCTTCGGCGCGACGAGAGCGATCTGGACTTTCTGGTCGAGTTCGAGTCGATGCCGCCGGCGGAGCGTGCCCGACGCTTTTTCGCCCTCGAAGCCGACCTGCGATCACTCTTCGGCGTGCAGATCGATCTCGGCGAGCCTGAGGGCATACGCAACCGTCGCATTCGCACCGCGATCGAGCGGACGAGTATTCCTCTTTATGCCGCCGCGTGATCCCGTCGCCTGGCTCGAGGATATCCGCGCGGCGATCGCGGCAATCGGGGACGCCGTCGCGGGAATCGACCTGGAATTGTATTGCTCGACGCGCCAGATCCGCAGCTCCGTTGAGCGAGAGTTCATGGTGATCGGCGAGGCGCTTCGCCAGTTGCTCGATGCTGAGCCGATGCTCGCGGAGCGCTTCACAGCGGCGCGCGACATCATCTCGTTTCGCAACCATCTCGCGCACGGCTACTTCGCGATTTCCAATGAGACGGTCTGGGGCATTATTGAGGGACACCTGCCGATCCTTCAGGCCGAGATCGAAGCGCTCTGGATCGAACGAACCGGCGAGGAATCGTCTCAGTGAAGGGCGCCTTTCGGGAGAGCCGCCGCGATGATGCCGCCGGAGAACTACGGCTTCAGCGCCAAGTTCACCTGGTGCGCCGACCGCTTCGGCGTGTCGTGGCAGTTGAATTGGCCGGGCGCGGAGTAGAATCGGGCTATGAACTTGCGCTGGCTGCTGGGCAACTTCACAGACCCTCAGTACCACATTCCGCGGCGCGAGCAGTTCCAACTCTCCAACATCGCACACGCCCGCTACCTCTCGCACGCGGCCTTCTGGTGGCGCACGGCGCTGATCCTGCTTCCGGTCATCGTGAGCCTCAGACTCATCAAGCCGACCCTGGCGTGGCTGGGATACGCGGGGCAGACCGGGCCGTACCTCGTGGTCCTTGGAGCGATCATGCTCCTGTGCTGGCCGTGGAGCGCGTGGATGTACCGCTCGCTCTACGTTCGGCCGGTGCGGCGGGCGATGCGCGAGGCGGGCTACGACCTCTGCCTCGGCTGCGGCTACGAGTTGCGCGGTCTGGATGGGTCGATCACGCGCTGCCCGGAGTGCGGGGAGGAGCGAAGTGGATGAAGGCATCGAGGGATCGAGGCAGAGGCGCCAGGCACTGGGCAGTAGGCACCAGCAGAGGCAGCGAGACATCAAGGCATCAGGGGATTGAGCCATGTTTAGCCGCGACCCGAAGGCTTTGCGCAGGGGAGCGCACCGCGATGGCAGGATGCGCCATTCGGGCAACCGGCGATAGGATCGTTGGATGAAGCGACGACTCGCACTCATCGGGGCGCTGCTCATCGCCGGGGCGATCGTCAACGTCGCCGTGGCGTGGGCGTGTGCGGCGTGGGCGCAACAGGACAGGTGGACGAGCGAGCGGGCGATCGATGTACCCCACAGGTGGCCCGAGTACCTCGCAAGACTGGGTTGGCCGGCGCCGGTCTCGGCCACGGTGCGCGAGGGCATCGGTGTGGGCGCGACAGTTGTTGAGATCGCCGGTGGGGATCCGGACGCGGCCTGGGAGCGATCTGGTCCAGGTTCAGACAAGACATACGTCTCGCTGGAAGTTCGCCAATTCGGGGTTCCGTTTCGAGGTCTTCAATGGGAACTTCACGGCATTCGCGCGGGGCCACGCGGCAAGGACATGGTGGAGGCGGCGTTTCAGGCGGCAGGGATGCGAACCGGCATTGACGTTTCGGGATTGGTGGGCGCGACGCGCACGGGTCGGATTCGGAGTCTTCCGTTGACACCGCTATGGCCGGGCGTCTTCGTCAACACGCTCTTCTACGCCGTCGCGCTCGGGCTGCTCTTCGTCGTTCCGAACGCACTGCGGCGACGCCTCCGCCGCCGGCGCGGGCAGTGCGTGGCGTACGGCTATCCGATCGGCGCTTCGCCGGTCTGCGCGGAGTGCGGGGCGGCTGTGTCCGTCGCCTGATATCGCCTGATCAATTCGCGTTTCGTTGGCGCGTGTCGGATCGCCGCCGCCCATGCCACGCGCCGCACTCGGGGCACTTGACGCTCGCCGTGCCGGTGAGGTCGTAGCCGCAGCGGGCGCACTTGTCGTCAAGATCGGCGGCGAGCATGGCTTCGGCAGTGGTGCGCTTTCGCCGCAGCCTCTCGTTTCGGCACCACGTCGGCAGGCGCCTTACTCCAACGACAACCGCGATCGTGAATCCGATCGCCAGGATGAAGTCGATGCCGAACCAGCCGTAACCACTGCGCCACTGCAAGATCGCCTGAGTCCAGCACCACGCGGCCATGCCGCAATAAACCCCGAGGGCCATCGGCTCACTGAACGGTCTGAGCCGGCTCGGAACGAGATCGCGGTTCCAAATGTGCCGGAATCGGGACTGCGGCATGGATGACTGTAGACCACGACAGCCCGGCGTCAGGGTTCCTTGCACCTCGTGCGTGCCCGGCATATTCTCAGAGTATGAGCGACACCGCGACGATCGAACGAACGGAGATGAAGACGCGGCCTTCGCCCAAAGTCGATCCCAGGCGCAAGCCCAGGCAGCCGACCCCTTGGCACGTCGTCCTCCACGACGACGACGACCATACCTACCAGTACGTCATGCAGATGCTTCAGAGCCTCTTCGCCAAAGGATTCGAGGAGAGTTTTCTGATGGCGCAGATCGTGGACAGCCGCGGATGCGTCATCTGCGAGACCTGCCACAAGGAGCGCGCCGAGTTCAAGCGCGACCAGATCACCGCCTACGGGGCTGACCCGCTGCTCGATCGGTGCAAGGGTTCGATGACGGCAACGATCGAGCCGGCGCAATCGGGTGAAGACAGCGCAACGTAACCAGGCTGCTGCGCGAGCGATGACGAAGTGTCATGCTGCATGGCACTCAGATTCGCCGGTGCCTTGCCGTGTCTTTCTGTAGGGCGAAATACAGCCCCACTCCGTTTCTGGAGTGAGGCTGCTGAATTCACTGGAGATGAAGTTGGTTTGCGGTGCCGTGAGAATCAGATCGGGCCGGCGACATTGCTGAGGGCACAATCGTTGATCTTGATGCACTGGATCCACCTGCCGCATCGGCCACCGGAGCCGATGGACTGGCTGACCTGGCCGCTTCCGCCTTGCGTGCCGATTATGTTGTACAGGGTCACGCTTCCCTGAATGCCCAGTTGAGTTCCCTCGCAGTGGCCGCTGGGAATCGTGGTGGTGCCCTGGCTGTTGCCGATGATGATGCCCATCTGGCCGCTGCCGGCGCCATCCCATGCCAGCGTCTTCTGACCCGGGCACTGTCCAGTGAGGCGGATGGTGAAGCCGCCCGTGCGGTACTCGACCGTGAGCACGGGTGGCGCCGGATTCGGATCGCTCCCATACCAGTAGACGTAACTGTACGAGGTCTGCACATTGCGCATGCAGATGGAGAGGCGATCATCGGCGAGATCCTGAGACCAGTCGGCGGCGCTCACGTCGATATCCCAGTCCCAGGGCACGAGGTTGCCGAAGGGAAAGCCGTTGTGGACGGGGGTGAGCACTTCGTTGAGCCCGGGATGCGAATCACTCTGGGTGCGCGCCCATGAGTCGTTCGCCACTCGATACAGGCGAACCTGGGGATCATTGGCGGGGTTGCCGAAACCTTCCTCGTGGAAGGTTCTCAAACTCATCGACATGATCTGTGCGCCATCGGGGATGCCGCTGAAGTCGAACTTCACGAACCCATCGACGTGACGGTTGCTCCAGTACGCCCGGAATCGGTTGTCGTTCCAGTTCTCGTGCGTGTCCGAAATGCTCTTCGAGTCGATCGCGGTGAGTTCAATGATCTGAGCGGTGGCGGTGGATGCCATCGCTGCCATGACGAAGCCTGAAAGCAGAATCCTGTTCATCTGAAACCTCCTTCACTCGATATGCTGGGACACAAGGGCCACACAAAACGCATCGGCAGGTGGTTGACTACTGCCGAACCATGTGGGTGAAACTAACTGAATCAGCCCCGGCTGTCAAGCCCTATTTGGGGTGAAGTTACACATTTTGAGGCGTTGTCGGCTTCGAGCCCCGCTGATCAGTACAACCTCACCCCTTGTGCCGCCCCGCTACGATGCTCCATGAGCACCTCACCCCCTCGCGCGGCGGTCTACAGCGATGTCCCGGAGATGATCGGCAACACGCCGATGCTTGAGTTTCGCCGGCTCGACACCGGGCCCTGCCGCCTGTTCGGCAAACTCGAGTTCATGAACCCGGGCGGGTCGGTGAAGGACCGCATGGGGCGGAGCATGATTGATGCCGCCGAGCGCGACGGCCGCCTCAAGCCCGGTGGCCTCATCGTCGAGGCCACCGCCGGCAACACCGGCATCGCGCTCGCCATGATCGGCACGCTGCGCGGGTATCGCGTCAAGGTCGTCATGCCCGACAAGATGAGCCAGGAGAAGATCGACCACCTCAAGGCTCTCGGCGCGCAGGTCGTGCTCACACGCTCCGACGTCGCCAAGGGGCATCCGGACTACTACCAGGACCTCGCTCAGCGCATTGCCGAGAAAGAGGGCGGGTTCTACGTCAATCAGTTCGGCAACGAGGCCAACGCGCAGGCGCACTACGAAACGACCGGGCCCGAAATCTGGGAGCAGTTGGGCGGCGATGTCGATGCCGTCGTCTTCGGCGTCGGCTCCGGCGGCACGCTCACCGGCACGGGTCGATACCTCAAAGAGAAGAACCCGAAGATCAGCATCGTGCTCGCCGACCCGAAGGGATCGGTGCTGGCGCCGCTGGTGAACACGGGCAAGATGATCGAGCCGGGCTCATGGCTCGTCGAAGGAATCGGCGAGGACTTTGTGCCTTCGATTCTCGATCTCGATCTCGTGACGCACGCCTACGAGGTGACGGACGCGGAAGCGTTCCATGCGGCGCGGAACTTGCTGCGCACCGAGGGCGTCTTCGCGGGTTCATCGTCAGGCACGCTGCTGGCCGGGGCGCTCAAGTATTGTCGCGAGCAGGCCACGCCCCAGCGCGTCTGCGTGCTGGTGTGCGACACCGGCAACAAGTACCTCAACAAGATGTTCTCCGACACGTGGATGATCGAGAACGGCTTCATCAAGCGCGAAGAGTTCGGCGACCTGCGCGACCTCATTCAGCGCCGCCACCTCGATCAGGAAGACTTCACCGTCTCGCCGACCGACACGCTCGCGGTCGCGCACGGGCGGATGAAGTTGTACGGCATCAGCCAGGTGCCGGTGATCCGCGAGGGGAAGATCGTGGGGATCATCGACGAATCGGATCTGCTGCTGGCGGTGAACACCGACTTTGCGAACTTCAGGCAGCCGGTGGAGGCGTTCATGGTGACGCGGCTGGAGACGCTGGCGCCGAATGTGAACGTGCGCGAACTGGTGCCGATCTTCCGCGCCAGCAAGGTGGCGCTGATCGCGGACAGCGAGAACTACTACGGCCTGATCACCCAGATCGACCTGCTGAACTACTTGAGACGGCAGTCGGTGCAGTCGTGAGAGTGCGGGGGTCGAACGACTGCCACAAAGGCACGAAGGCACAAAGGCACAAAGCGAGGCAAGGGCTTGGTTGCAGATAGAATTCGATTTGGATGAATTGAGCCATGCGACATGAACCGCTGAGTCCGGAGATCGAAGAGTCGGCGCGACTCGTCGTTGACAGCGCGTTTGCGGTCCACCGCACCTTCGGCCCTGGGTTGATCGAGTCGGTGTATGAGGCGTGCCTGTGCCATGAACTCGAAAAGCGAGGAGCCGCGTACGCTGTTCAGGATCCGGTGCCGATCCTGTATGATGGCCAGGTTCTGGACGGCTGGCTGCGCCCCGATGTCGTGGTCAACAATCACCTCATCGTCGAACTGAAAACTGTCGAAACGTTGCTCCCGGTTCACGAGGCCCAGGCCCTGACGTATCTGAAGATTACGGGGATGCGGCTGGCGCTGCTCATCAACTTCAACGTTGTGCTGATCAAGGATGGCATCCGTCGGATCATTCTCTGAGATTTGCTGACTCTCTTCGTGCCTTCGTGCCTTCGTGCCTTGGTGTTGAATGTTGCGCTCCCGAATGCAAGGAACAGAATGAATCATCTCGAAACCAGAGTCATTCACGGCGGGCAGCGGCCTGAGGCTTCGACCGGGGCCGTCATGCCGCCCGTCAGTTTTTCGAGCACCTACGTCCAGGAAAGCCCCGGCGTCCACAAGGGCTTCGAATACTCCCGCTCGCACAACCCCACGCGCTACGCGCTGGAGCGCTGCATCGCCTCGCTCGAAGGCGGGCAGGTCGCGGGTGATGCGACCGGCGGCGGCTTCGCCTTCGCCTCCGGCCTCGCCTCCATGGCGACATGCCTCGAACTCATCGACTCGGGCGACCACGTCATCGCCATGGATGATCTCTACGGCGGTTCATATCGACTGATGACCCGCGTGCGCGAGCGCAGCCAGGGGCTCGAGGTGTCCTACGTGGACATGACCGATGCGTCGCGCATCGAGGCGGCGATCACTGATCGCACCAAACTCATCTGGGTCGAGACGCCCACAAACCCGACGCTCAAACTCGTCGAACTTGAGGCCGTGGCCGCGATCGGGCGGCGGCGCAATCTGATCACCGTCTGCGACAACACGTTTGCGTCGCCGATTCTCCAGCGGCCGATCGAACTCGGCTTCGACATCGTGATGCACTCGGCGACGAAGTACCTTGGCGGACACAGCGATGCGGTGGGGGGGATCCTCGTCACGAACCGCGCTGATCTGGCGGAGCGCCTGCGCTTCATGCAGAATGCGATCGGGTCGATTCTTGGTCCGATGGATTCGTATCTCGTGCTGCGCGGGATCAAGACGCTGGCGATCCGCATGGAGCGGCACTGCCGCAATGCAGCCGAGATTGCCGCCCGCCTCGAAGCGCATCGCAACGTCGAACGCATCGTCTACCCCGGCCTGAAGTCGCACCCGCAGCATGCGCTGGCGCAGCGGCAGATGCGCCTCGGCGGCGAACCCGCGGGAGGGGGGATGATTACCATCTGGCTCAAAGGCGGGCTGGCGGAGTCGCGACGATTCCTGGAACGAGTGCATCTCTTCGCGCTGGCCGAGTCTCTGGGCGGAGTCGAGTCGCTCATCGAGCATCCCGCGATCATGACGCACGCCTCGGTTCCACCCGACAAGCGCCGGGCGCTGGGCATCGACGACAACCTCTGCCGGCTGAGCGTGGGTATCGAGAACCTGGAAGATCTGTGGCAGGATCTCGAAGCGGCGCTGACGTAACAGGGCATCGAAGCATCGAGGTTTGTTTAGCCGCGACCCGGAGGCTTTGCGCAGGGGAGCGCGCCGAACCGGCAACCTCGGCCGGTGCAGTCACAGCACATCATCGAGCGGCGCTGTGGTGAACGCCGCCAGCACCGTCAGCCCGCCGCGCACCTTCTCGCCGATTCGCACGTGGACGGCGACCTGATCAGGGCGCGGGAGAATCAGTTCCGTCGTCGAGCCGAACTTGATCATCCCGAAGCGCTCGCCACGCGCCAGTTGCTGCCCGGGTTGCAACGGGCAGACGATGCGCCGCGCGATGGCGCCGCTGACCTGGCGCACGCCGATTACCTCGCCGTTGCGGTCGAGAGTGATGAGGTTGGATTCGTTGACGCGAGCCGACTCGGCGGTGCGCGCGTCGAGGTATTTGCCGGGCCGGTGGTGGCAGCGCACAACCGTTGCCGCGCACGGGCTGCGATTGATGTGAACGTCGAGGACGCTCAGGAAGATGCGGATGATGATCGCGGGGGCGCCGGCGGTCGCTTCGTGCATGTCGACGCGCTCGATCGCGGAGACCGTTCCGTCGGCAGGGCTGAGGAAAGCCCCCTCGGGAACATCCGTGGGCACGTTGCGGATCGGATCGCGGAAGAACGCCGCGACGCACAGCCAGAGGAGCCAGATTGGCGGCAAGGCCAACCACCACCCGAGCCACCACGCCACGAAAGAGAGCGCCAGCGCAATGAGCAGTGCGACTCCCCATTCGCGAAGGCCGAAGAGCGAGAGGGGCATGGGTCAGCGCTCCGCGGAGTCATGCGCGCCGGGCGCATCGTGAGGCGAAGACGCGAGCAGGCGTCGGTGGTCGATCAATGCCGTTCGCCTCAATGCGGGCGTTTTACTGGAAGGTCTTGCCGACGAACCACCCGACGATGCCGGCGATGATGGTGATGCCGGCGAAAATTCCGACGTACATCCACAGATTGCCGGCGATGGCCACGGCGATTCCCGCGACGGTCTGATCGCCGACCAGCGCGGTGAAGACCACGAGCGTCGAGATGAGCAGCGAGACAAGGGCTCCGACGGCCAGGCCGACGGTCAGGCCGCTGCCGGCTCCGTCGTAGTACTCGACGGTTGACGGCATGACCAGCGCCCCCGCGCCCACCGCGGTTTCCGCCGCCGGCGACGCGAACAATCCCGAAGCGCCGCCCGATTGGGCCGCGGCATCCTCCTCGCCCGGATACTTGATGTCGTCGAGCACGGCGCCGAGCGACGTGTCATCGGCTTCGCGCGTGAGGTCGAGCAGGCCCGAGCCGGAGGCGTGCGGGTCGAGGCTGAAGCCGGCGGGAGAGATGGAGTCGGAGACCTGCGTGGCGGCGCTGGGGTCGGCTTTCTCCAGATCGTCGGAATCGAAGATCGAGATGCCCGTGGACTCCTTGGAGTCCATCAGGCCGAGGACGGATTCTTCCTTGTCGCTCTCGTCGATGGCCTTGTTCTCGGCGCTGTCGGCCAGGCCGATTGGTTCGGCCTCGTCATCGCCGGCGAGGAGGTCGATCTGCTCCTTCTTGAACATGAGTTTGTCGCGATCGCGGAACTCCTGGATCTGTCCCGAAGCGGCCATCTTGGTCACTTCCGCCGCGGACTTTCCAAGTCGTGAGGCGGCTTCTTCGAGCGTGTAGAACATCTTGGCCATCGCGACAGACCTCCGTGATAGGGCGTTTTTCCGGCAGGGCGCAGGGTGCCCGACCGGCTCGCTTTCGCAGGGGCGAGTGTATCACCCTGCAATGGGAAGACTAGCGTCGAAACCACGCTTCGGCAACACCTTGGGGAAGCGGGAAGGGCCTGGTTCCGCGCCGGAACCGACGCCCGCGGCCAAGGACTACGATCCACCCGCCATGCCCGCCGCCACGCTTTCTCCGCCCCGGCCCGATCCACCCGTGGCCGAACGGATCGACCTGACCCTGCCGGGCCTTCCGGAGGCGATGGAGGGTCGAACCGTTCTGCATGTCTCGGACCTGCACGTGCGGCGCTACCGGCCGTGGTTTCACCGCGTCATCAGCCTTTGCAGCCGGGTCAGGCCGGACTTTGTCTGCATGACCGGTGACTACATGACCCTGCCGCGCGATGAGCCGGCGGCGATGAAGGTGATGCAAGACCTTGCGGCGGCTTTGCGGCCCCGCATCGGTGCGTATGCAAGTTTCGGCAATCATGATTCCGAAGCGTTCAAGCGCATGGCCGCGACGATTCCCGGCGTGGTCTGGCTGGAGCATCGTGCTGCCGTGCTCACGGACTTTGGCGTGACTTTTCTCGGCACGAGCACGCCCTGCGATCTCATTCAGACCATCGTCGATGCCCGCGATCTCGAGCGGCGCCTCGGCGTCGAGGGGCGGTCGTATCGGATACTCCTCGGCCACGAACCGTCGATCCTGATTACCTGCGCGGAACTCGGCGTCGAGTGGGCGCTGCTCGGGCATACGCATGGCGGACAGGTGCGGCCGGGCCTGCCGATCGCCTTTCACAACAGTTCCAACCTCCCGCTTGAACATTCGAGCGGCATTCTGCGCTGCCGCGATTCGGTCGGCACGATCAGCCGGGGTCTGGGCGAGAGTTACTTCGACGTGCGGCTCTTCTGCCCGCCGCAGTTGCCGCTGTATGTGCTGCGCCGCGGCCCGCTGCCGGGCGCTTTTACGCGGCGCATGGCCTGCGTGCGCTGGTGGTGAGGAACAGAGGCATCGAGGGATCAAGGCATCAGGGTCTTGGTTAGCCGCGACGCGGAGGCTTTGCGCAGCGGAGCGCTCCGAGGGCCGGCGTCGGTGTACTGGTCTTCCGTCAAACCGCCGCATGCGACATCAGCACATTGGCGATCTGCACGGCGTTGAGTGCAGCGCCCTTGCGCAACTGGTCTCCGGCCGCGAAGAGGCTCAGGCCCCGGCAGCGCCCCTGATCGTCGGTCTGCGAGGGATCGAGGCGCAGGCGACCGACGAGGACCTCATCGCGGCCGGAAGCCTCGAGCGGCGTGGGGAAGCGGTTGGCTGAGCGGTCATCGACGAGAACCACGCCGGGAAACGCTTCGATCGCCCGACGAACCGCGTCGAGATCATCCACCGGCTCGCGGAGGGTGAGATTGATCGAAGCGCAGTGGGCGCGGAAGACCGGCACGCGAATGCACGTGGCGCTAATGCGCACCGACGGATCGCGCCAGATCTTGTGCGACTCCCTGACCATCTTGGTTTCCTCGACGTTGGAGCCGTCCTCGATGATGGCGGTGTTGTGGCTGAAGACGTTGAAGGCGCAGGGCTGGTCGAAGACGCGGCAGGTCGGCTCGTTTCCGTCAAGCACCTCGCGTGCCTGGCGGCGCAGTTCCTCCATCGCCGCCGCGCCGGCGCCGCTCACCGCCTGATAAGTGCTCACGACCAGGCGCGTCACGCCGAGCAGGCGATGGATCGGCGTCACCGCCATGAGAGTGATGATGGTCGAGCAGTTGGGCACGGCGATGATGCGGCTGGGCGCGCCGCCGGCAAGTTCGTCCCCATTGATCTCGGGGACGATCAGCGGCACATCGGCGTCCATGCGGAAGGCGGAGGAGTTGTCGATGATGATGGTGCCGCGCGCTGCGGCCGCGTGGGCGTACTGTTTTGAGAGGCTCGAACCCGCCGAGAAGAGGGCGATGTCGATGCCCTCGAGGCTGTCGGCGCCGAACGCTTCGACGGGCAGTTCGTCGTCGCCGTAGGGCAGGCGCTGCCCGGCGGAGCGCGGCGAGGCGAAGGCGCGGATCGTCTCCGCCGCCACGCCCTGCGCGCGGAGCACGTCGAGCATTTCGCGCCCGACCGCCCCGGTGGCGCCGACGACGGCAAAGGACGGGCTGGATGAAAGGGTCATGGGAGTCTCGGGTTCTTGAGCGGGTCAGTGGCGATCCACTAAGTGTTGCGCGATTCGGAGCCTTCGTCCATTGGGCGAGGGGTGATTGAGCGATGCCTCGTCCACCCAAAGGGGGTGATACTCTCGGCTCCCGCCGCGGGCAATCGGCGCTGCTCCGTTCCTGCAGCCGGGCCGGCGACCCTTCCGATGAACAGAGAGCCATGCTGCGCCCGGGGCAAACGATCGTCATCTGCGTCATCGCCCTGCTCACGCTGGGGATCGTCATGGTCACCAGCGCGGGGCTGACGATCGATGAGCAGCACGCCGTCTCGCTCTCCGGGATGCTCACGGGCCGGCCGGTGCTTTATGCGCTCGGCGCCGTGGCCATGATGTTCCTCGCCTCGTGGGTGCGGGTCGAATGGCTGCGCGGGCCGATGGAGGGCAGCGCGGCGAGGCGGATCCTCCTCACGCCGGTCACCTGGCTTGGGATCCTCTCGGTCCTGTGTCTGTGCCTGGTCTACGTGGATGGGTTCGGCAAAGAGGTCAACGACGCCCGGCGCTGGATTCACCTCGGGCCGGCCTCGCTCAAACTCTCCTTCCAGCCCAGCGAGGTCGCCAAGTGGGCGATGATCTTCGTCATCGCTGCCTACATCGTGCATCTCGGAACCGAGCGGATGAAGCGATTCGCGACGGGTCTGGTGCCGGCGCTGGCGATCACGATGCTGGTGTGCGCGTTGATCGTTCTGGAGGATCTCGGGACGGCCGTGCTGATCGGGGCGGTGGCGCTGTTTCTGCTCTTCGCCGGCGGGGCGCGGTGGTGGCACATCGGGATTCTCTTTCCGCTGCCCGCGGCGGGGGTGGTGCTCGCGGTGCTCACGAGCGAATATCGCCGGGCTCGAATCCTGGCGTTTCTCGATCCCTATGCCGACCCGCAGGGAACCGGCTATCACATGATTCAGTCGATGGTGGCCGTCGCGGAAGGCAAGGTGACGGGTCGCGGCCTCGGGCACGGGGTCTACAAGTTCGGCTACCTCCCCGAGGACACGACGGACTTTCTCTTTGCGGTCATCTGCGAGGAACTCGGCCTCTTCGGCGCGGCGCTGGTCGTGTTTCTCTATCTTCTGCTCCTGTTCGCCGGGGCGAGCATCGCGCGGCGGCAGAGCGAACCGCTGGCGCGATTCGTGGCTCTGGGCATCGTGGCGACGATCGGCATGCAGGCGGTGATGAACCTCATGGTCGTCACGGGCCTGGCGCCGACCAAGGGCATCGCGCTCCCGCTGCTCTCATCCGGCGGGACGGGGTGGATTCTGACGGCCGCGTGCCTCGGCCTGCTGGTGGGCATGGACCGGCGGGCGGCGGGCCGAGAAGCGCCGGCGGAATCGAAGTCGGGCGCCGGGTGCGCGGAGATTCCGCGAAGGGTGCCATTCCATCCCTGCGCCCCTGCGCGTCCGGCATAGCTCTACGAAGCGCGAGGCCATGACACACGCGGCCTCATGAGTCGCTTGGCGCCGGCACCGCCCGGCACCAGTGACGCCAGGGCAGGGCGTCAATGCGCGGCGGCTGAAACATCTGCACCATCCCCGGTTGATCGTCAAGTCGAACTTCGGTTTCGCCCGACTCCAGTCGAACCGAGCAACGGCTGATGGCGGTGGTACGGCAGGGCGAAGCGTCGGCGAGGCGATTCATCGTGTGCGTGACGGCCACGCCCTGCCGCTCGCTGGCCCAGGTGAGCGTAAGCGGATAGCCCAGCAGCCAGGCGGAGCGCTGAAACTCGGTGCGCGGCGTCCGGTCGCCGCGGATGATGCGAGGCGCCTCGCCGTGTGTGAAGATCATCAGCGATGGGGCGAGTTGGATGTACTTGCGGATGATGATGAGTTCGCCCAGAGCCGCGCCGCCGGGCCAGAGGAGGCGCGCGATGAAGAAGCGCCGCAATCCTTCGCCGATCGGCCCGCTGCCTCGGAAATGATCGACGCCGGCCATGGCGTCGTCGAGGCGGAGATGGCGCGGTTCGCCGCCTCGTCCAGGAAAGTCGATGGCGCCGCTCGCGGCGCCGCAGGGGCATGCGGGCAGCCAGTCGTGCGTGGCGCCCGCCGGCGAGTCCGGCAGAAACTGACGGTAATAGGTGGGGGTGTGGAAGCGAGGCGCGACGGTGAGATCAACGTGAATGCGCCGGTCGGGCGTGATCGCAGGGCTGAGCACGTGACGCCAGCCGGTGGTCGTGCAGGGCGCATCGACGATCAGGCGCCAGCCCTCGCCGTGTTCCGCCAGGCGCGAGGCGCCGAAAGTGATCGACCACGGCTCAGAGGAAGGCGACTCGGCGAAGCGGCGCGGATCGAAGGCGAGGTCGGAGCGCGCGGCGAGTCGGCCCTGCGAGAAGGCCGCCAGCCGCAGAGCAGCCGTCGCGCTCTTGCGTCCCAGGCTTGCGTCTACGAAGCGCCCCGCCCGGATCTGCCGCACGTGGCGGCGATAGGTCGGATCGAAGGCGTTGCCCAGGTGCAGCGAGCAGAGCAGACCCGAGCCGGTCGCATCGAGCGCGCTGATCTCCCACCACTCATAGGCCCCGGGTTCCTCCGTCCACAGCGCGCGGTTGTGGGCGTGAATGAGGCGCGTGTCCACCGGCCGCAGCCGCAGTTCCGGATGTTGCTCGGAGAGTTCCGTGATCTCGGGCACGCTGCAACGATAGGGGCCGGCCCGGCGCGTCACCGAATCCGAATGGTGGCGAGGGCGACGGCGGCGAGGATGGCCGTGATCAGCCAGAAGCGCACGACCACCTGCTGCTCGGTCCACCCGCCGAGATGGAAGTGGTGGTGGATCGGCGCGCAGCGGAAGATGCGCTTGCCTCCGGTTGACTTGAAGTAGCCGACCTGGAGCACGACGCTGAGGATTTCGATGAAGAAGATGCCGCCGATGAGCAGGAGCAGAAACTCCTGGCGAATGACCACGGCGATGTAGGCCATGAGCGCGCCCAGCGCCAATGAGCCGGTGTCGCCCATGAAGACCTGCGCCGGTGAGCAGTTGTACCAGAGGAACCCGAGGCAGGCGCCGGCCATGGCGCCGGCCATCACCGCCAGTTCGTTGCTCAGGGGGATGTAGGGCATGAGAAGTTGCTTGGCGATCTCCTCCGACCCGACCACGCCGCAGAGGATCATGAGCGAAAAGGCGCAGATGATGGCAATGCCCCCCGCCAGGCCGTCCATCCCGTCGGTGAGGTTCACCGCATTGGAGGAGCCGGCGATCATGAGCATCGCCATGAGCGTGAACCCCCACGCGGGCAACTGGAAGAGGGCTTCCGGCTCGTCAGTGAAAGGGTTGAAGGCCCGCACCAGCGGCAATGCCGGGAAACTGTGCGTCATCTTCGGGTTCTCGATGCCATACCGATAGACGAAGAAGCCGGCCAGAAAGGCAAAGCCGAGTTGGAAAAGGAGTTTCTCCCAGGCGTGAAGGCCTTCGCGCGCGCCCTGGCCTCGGCGGGCGTTGGTGAGTTTGAGCCAGTCGTCGATTCCGCCCAGGGCCGCCATGCCCACGAGCAGAATCAGGCCGAGATTGATGTAGAAGACTCCAAGGTCGGCCAGGAGCAGGGTGGAGGCCAGGATCGCTCCGGAGATGAGCACGCCGCCCATCGTCGGGGTGTTGGCCTTCTGAGCCATGAGGCGATTGAGATCGGCGTGGTAGAACTCCGGCGAGTCGCCCACCTTTTGCCGCAGCAGCCAGCGAATGACCGGCCGCCCCAGCAGCACGACGAAGAGAAACGAGAAGATGACCGCCGCGATCGCCCGAAAATCGACGCGATCAAAGATGCGCACGTAGCCGTAGAGTTGGTTGCTCTCCAGCCAGCCGCGAATCAGGTTGAGCAGAGCAACGATCATGGGGTTCGGGAGTCGTTGGGGTCGTGGGGGTCGGCGTCACCGCGCCTCATCCTTGCCGCGGCGGCCCTTTGCGTCGGCGCGACGAGACCTTGGTGTTATCGACGAGTCGGGCGGCGAGGCGTTGGGATTCTCAGGGTCGGCTCGATGATGCCGGCGCTGCCGTACTCCTCGCGGGGGTGAATCGCTCGCGGATGGCTTGCACGATGCGCTCGAGGCGCATGCCGCGCGAGCCTTTGACCAGCACGTGGTCCGACTCGTAGAGCAGTTCGATCAGATCCCCAAGGGCCGCCTCGTCGAGATGCGCCAGGTGGCGCACATGGACGCGTCCATCCTGCCGTAGTGCCTGCGCGGTCTTGCCCATGAGCGGTCCGACGAGGATGGCCAGTTGCGGCGGAGCGATCCCCTGGGTCTCATCGAGCAGTTCCTCCGCAGCCTCTGCGTGGGCCTCTTCGCCCAACTCACCCAGTTCGAGCATGTCGCCGAGGATCACCACGCAGCGCCCGCCTTCGTCGGCGGTGAGTTGTCGGAAGGTGAGGATCGACGCCTTCATCGACTCGGGATTGGCGTTGTAGGAATCGTCGAAGAGTTCGAGTTTGCCCAGGCGGTGGCGCACAAAACGCATCTCCGGCGCTTCGACCTTGAGCAGCCCCGCCTGAATCTCCGCGTCAGTGAGTCCGCAGCGCCGGCCGACGGCGATCGCGGCCGTGGCGTTGGATGCGTGGTGCGTGCCGTAGAGCGGCAGGCGCCACCGCGTGTGATCGTTGAGCGTGAACGTCGTGCCGGCGCCGGTGACGGCGCACTCGCACAGGCGCAGGTTCGCGTCCGTCGAGAATCCGAAGGTGATGCCGCGCTGCATGGGTTCGATGTGCGGCAGTATGGCCGGCTCGTCAATGCACACCGCCGCCCAGCCGCCCTGCGACAGTGAGCCGAGCAGCGCTGCCTTCTCCGTCGCCACCCCTTCGATGGTGCCGAGCCCTTCGAGGTGGACCCGGCCGATGCTGGTGATGATGGCGATGTCCGGCTCGATGACGGCCGTGAGGTCGGCGATCTCGCCGGGGTGGTTCGTTCCGACCTCGCAGACGACGTATTGATCGCGCGGGCCCGCGGCGAGGAGGGTGAGCGGCACGCCGATGTGATTGTTGAAACTCCTCGGGCTGCCCGAGACGCGAAAGCGCTGACTAAGCACGGCGAGGAGCATCTGTTTGGTCGTCGTCTTGCCGGTCGATCCGGTGATGGCGATGAACTTGGCGGCGCCGAGCCGCCGGCGATAGGCCGATGCCAGCCGCGACAGTGACTTGAGCGTGTCCTCGACGAGCAGGAGGTGAAGGTCGGTCGGCCATGGGTTCATGTCCGCCGGCGGCCGTTGAACAATGAGCATGGCCGCCCCGCGCTGGACGGCGTCGTCAAGATGATCGTGGCCGTCGAATCGCTCCCCGCGCAGGGCGAGGAAGACCTGGCCGCGACCCACGGTGCGGGAATCCGTGGACAGTCCCTGCATCTCGGCCGCGCGAGCGACCGTCTCGTCGAGGGGGCGCCGCAGCCAGCGCCCGCCGCCCGCCGCCGAGCGAAGCGATTCAGGATGCCAGAATGAGCCGGAGTGGGTCACACGCTGCTCACTTGCGGCTGCGGCACCGGCCCGAAACGCGCCTGAAGCGTGGCTGCGGCGAAGAGGCGGTCGTCAAAGGGCTGCTTCTTCGTGCCGACGATCTGGTAGTCCTCGTGCCCCTTGCCGGCGATGACGATCACGTCGTTGGTTCGCGCCTCGGCGATGCAGCGGATGATCGCCGCCTTGCGATCGACCTCCGTCGTGACCACGGCGGCGGTGTCGCCTGGCACGCCGGCGAGAACCTCATTGACGATCGCCTGCGGGTCTTCCGTGCGCGGGTTGTCACTGGTGATGAAGACGCGCTCGGCGAGTTTGCAGGCGACGGCGGCCATGCGCGGCCGCTTGGTGCGATCTCGATCACCTCCGCAGCCGAAGACCACTGTCAGCCGCCCGCCCTCGGGCACGACGGGGTTGGCGGCGCGAAGCACGTTGGCCAG
>Ga0326597_10003677_pt1 | contig 21938 bp, 15 predicted proteins | sample RVTome_12_FD_203789 | JGI IMG/M metagenome (GOLD analysis project Ga0326597, IMG submission 203789) | Soil microbial communities from uranium-contaminated site in the Upper Colorado River Basin, Wyoming, United States - RVT100D185 | ecosystem: Environmental > Terrestrial > Soil > Contaminated >...
CCTGCGTCGGCGAGGTAATCGGTCACGACCTTCGAGCCGGGCGCGAGGCTGGTCTTGACCCAGGGCCGGCTGGCGAGGCCTCGCTCGACCGCTTTCTTCGCGAGCAGGCCGGCCGCGACCATCACGTCCGGATTCGAGGTATTCGTGCAGCTGGTGATGGCGGCGATGACGACGGCGCCATCGCTAAGTTCGCATTCGACGCCGTTGACCACCGTTCTGACGGCGGGCCGGTGCGTGGGCTCGGCCGCCGGAGCGGCCACCATGCCGCCCTCGCCGGACCAGCGCGACGTCTCGGCGTTCGCCGGGCGCGGGCCCGCCGCGTCGAGCAGCAGATCGAGCGACTTGCGGAACGATGTCTTTACCGAGGAAAGCGGGACCCGGTCCTGAGGCCGGCGTGGTCCCGCAATGCTGGGCTCGACGATGGACAGGTCGAGCTCGAGCGTGTCGGTATACGTCGCATCGGGCGTGCTGGCCGTTCGGAACAGGCCCTGCTCCTTCATGTACGCTTCGACGAGCGCGACCTGATCGTCGGATCGACCGGTGAAGCGGAGATAGCCGAGCGTCAGTTCATCGACCGGAAAGATGCCGCAGGTGGCGCCGTACTCGGGCGCCATGTTGGCGATGGTCGCGCGATCGGCGAGCCGCAGGGAGGCGAGGCCCGGCCCGAAGAATTCGACGAACTTTCCGACGACACCCTTCCGGCGAAGCATCTCGGTGACGGTCAGCACGAGGTCGGTCGCGGTTGCGCCTTCCGCGAGCTCGCCGGTCATGCGGAACCCGATGACCTGGGGGATGAGCATGGAAACGGGCTGGCCGAGCATGGCGGCTTCGGCTTCGATCCCGCCGACGCCCCAGCCGAGCACGCCCAGGCCGTTGATCATCGTGCTGTGCGAGTCGGTTCCGACGAGAGTATCCGGATAGGCCAGCGTCGCGCCGTTGACGGTCGTGGAGAAGACGACCCTGGCGAGGTATTCGAGATTGACCTGGTGAACGATGCCGGTGCCCGGCGGCACGACGCGGAAGTTGTTGAAGGAACGCTGCCCCCAGCGCAGGAAGACGTAGCGCTCGCGATTCCTTTCGTATTCGCGGTCCACATTGGTCCGGAAGGCGATGCGCGTACCGAACTCATCGACCTGCACGGAATGATCGATGACGAGTTCGGCGGGCTGCAGCGGATTGATCCGCGCGGGATCGCCGCCCATGCGTTTCATGGCCTCGCGCATGGCGGCGAGATCGACAACGGCGGGAACCCCGGTGAAGTCCTGCATGAGCACGCGTGCCGGTGTGAACGCGATCTCCTTCGATGGCTCGGCGCGCGGGTCCCAGCGGGCGAGCGCTCGAATGTCCTCGTCCGACACGGCGGAGCCGTCCTCGGTGCGGAGCAGGGCTTCGAGAAGGATGCGCAGCGAATACGGCAGGCGCTCCACGGGCAAGCCGGCGGCATCGAGGGCGGTGAGCCGAAAGATTTCGACGGAACGGTCACCGACCCGGAGACGCGAACGGGCCCCGAAACTGTTCATGTTCGTCATGATTCAATCCCTTCGAGATCGCGAGATCATGTTCTCTCGTCATAAGATGGCAAAACGCTGCCGGACCGGCCAGCGCCGGGCCTTGCGCGGCGGGCGGACGCGCGTTCCTTTTCGAGTCTTCCGACCCGGACATCAGCGTAACTCCCGATGAATCGAACTGCGCGACGCACCCACGGATTCACTGAATCCGTGATCCGCGACATGACGCGCGTGGCCGTCGAGGCCGGCGCGCTGAATCTGGCTCAGGGATTCCCGGACTTTCCTGCACCGGAGATCCTGAAGGAAGCGGCCTGCGAAGCGATCCGCGCGGACGTCAACCAGTACGCCGTGACGTGGGGCACGCCGCGGCTTCGCCGCGCGCTGGCGTCGAAGTATGCGACGTCCTACGGGCTGGAGGTGGATGAGGCGAGGGAGGTGACGGTCACGTGCGGGGCGACCGAAGCGATGGCCGCGGCCCTGTTGGCGGTCATCAACCCTGGGGACGAGGTCATCATCTTCGAGCCGTTCTACGAGAACTACGGACCCGACGCGATCCTGTGTGACGCGAAGCCCGTGTGGGTTCCGCTCGAGGCCGGCGGCCCGCTCGACATCGAGCGGGTAGCCGCGGCCGTGAGCCCGCGGACGCGCGCCATCGTCATCAACACGCCGAACAATCCGACGGGCCGCGTTTTCACGAGGGCGGAGCTGCAACAGCTCGCCGAACTCTGCCGCCGACACGACCTGCTCGCGGTCACGGACGAGATCTACGAGCACATTCTCTACGATGCGAAGCACTTGCCGCTGGCGACGTTCGAGGGAATGCGGGAGCGGACGATCACGATCAGCGGCTTCTCGAAGACCTTCAGCGTGACCGGTTGGCGAGTAGGCACGATCATCGCGCCGCCGGCCATCACGCTCGCCATCCGCAAGGTCCACGATTTCCTGACGGTGGGAGCGCCGGCCCCGCTGCAGGAGGCCTGCGCCGCGGGCCTCGAGCGCCTCGGAGCCGACTACTACGAGGGCCTGGCCCGCGACTACCGCGAACGGCGCGACGTTCTGGTCAATGCCCTCCAGGACGCCGGGTTCCGGTGCTCTTCACCGGCCGGGGCGTACTACGTGCTCGCCGATTTCTCGGCGCTCAGCGACAAGGACGACACGACGTACTCGAAGTGGCTCGCCCGCGGCGGCTCGGAGTCCGGCCTCGACGGTCACGGTCCGGGCGTCGCTCCGGTGCCGGGCTCGAGCTTCTTCCACGAGCCTTCGCGCGGACGGACGCTCGTGCGGTTCGCGTTCTGCAAGCGGCTGGAGACCCTGCAGCGCGCTGCGGACCGGCTTCGCCGCATCGGCCGCGACAGCGGCTGAATCCCTCAAGCTCATTCCCGGAGGGGTCGATCCTGAGATCACCCCCCCGGACGAGGGTCAGGATGGACCCTCCCGGTTCGCGCTACGGCAGCTCGGAGCTGAGAATGAAGCGAGCCATCCTCGCCGTACTGGCGGCGATAGCCATTGTGACCCCACCGGTTCACGCCCAATCACTCGACATTGACGCTCCCGCCTGGGGCCCGCGGCTCAAGGTGACGCCGTTCCTGGGGTACGCGCCGATCGTGAGCCGCACGGAACACTGGCTCTTCGTGGACAATGGCGCTTCCGCCCGTGACATCTACCACGTCACTCTCGGTGCGGGGCTGGCTGCGGGTGGAAGCGTGGAGATGCAGGTTCTCGAGCGTTTCGCGGTGGCGGGCTCGGCCACGTGGATCTCGCGAGGCGATACGGAAGAACGTTCCGAGGCGACCGATGCCCGGTTCCGTCACCAGGGCAGCAATTTCCTGATGGCGAAGGTCGGGATCGCGGTTCGACTCCGCGAACAGGTTTCGGACCTGCAGGTGCACAGCATGACGGGCACGGTGTTCTTCGGACCGGCATACGTTCGCGAGATGCCGAAGCCCGATCCGAATGTGCCGAGCCCGGTGTTCCTCGATCCGTTCAGCTACACGGGCCTCAATTTCGGGCTGGACATCGTGCTACCCGTGGTCCGCGACCGGATCACGTTCACGGCGGGCATCGAGGACTACTACTTCCACTGGGATGACGCCGAATTCTCGAGGCGCAACGACATCGCGGCCGGCGGGACAGCTCGCTCGACGGTGGAATCCAGCGCTTCCCACAATGTGCTGGCCCGGGCCGGTTTCAGCTTCCGTATCCGGTAGACCCGCTGTGCCCCTCAATCCGCACCGGTTCCAGCCGACCCGCGCGGCGGCAGCGATGCGCACGACCCCGGGAGATCGTCCTTGAGCTCGGTCATCAGGAGACGCCGGGAACGGCCGCAATGCAATCGGCCGTGTCGTTGGCGACGGAGTTGACGAGCGTGCTGACCGGGTAGGCCTCGAAGCTGGCGTACTCGGCGGTCCCGAGCTTGCCCGCGAGATGAGCCGGATCCGCGGAGTTGTCGAGCCAGAGGGCGCGATCGGCGGCGTCGATGATCACGGGCATCCGGTCATGGATGGGGTTTACGACGGAATTCGCGCCGGTGGTGACGATGGCGCAAGAGTAGAGCGTATCGCCTTCCGGGCTTCGCCACCGATCCCAGATTCCGGCGAACGTGAAGGGACGCTCGTCGAGGCGATGGAAGCGGAACGGCTGGCGTGCGCCGCCGGTTCGCCGCCATTCGTAGAATCCGTCCGCGATGACGAGGCAGCGGCGCTGGAGGAAGGCATCGCGGAACATCGGCTTCTCGAGGAGCGTTTCCGCGCGCGCATTGATCGAATGGGGCACGTCCTTCGGCGACGCGGCCCAGAACGGGACCAGGCCCCAGCGCATCACGGCCAGACGCGGCTTTCCGTCGGCGCCCGCGCCGAGGACCGGCACCGGTTGCGAGGGAGCGATGTTGTACCGGGGCCCGTATTCCGGCGGCACCTCAACGTCGAATTCGACGCGGATCTCCTCGGGCAGGCTGGTCAGCGTGTACCGGCCGCACATCAGACGACCGCAATGGGTGCCGCGAGCAGGGCGTCGGGGATGGCGAACGCATCGACGAGCGCCGGGGCATCGACGCGGACTTCCGCGCAAAGGCGATTGACTTCCTCGCGGATGGCTGCCGCCTTCACGCCCTCGATGTAGCTCTTCTCGAGGAACCAGGCGGCGTGACGCTCGATCAGGGAGAGCGCGAACAGACAGGCCAGCCGTTCGAGAACGGGGCGCAATCCCGGATCGGCACGCTTCTCGATGACATCGCGGAACACCTCGAGGATGTGCCGCTCGACGGAAGCGGTCGCAGCCGCAATCGCATGGTCCTGGCACTCGTTGAGTGCCGTGAACGAATCCTGTCCCTGCTGAATGCGGTGACCGAGCCGGCGCGCCAGCGTATCCACCAGTCTGGCCTCGCGGTAGCGCAGGGCTGACAGGTGGAAATCCGCGTCGCGAAGGTGGTCCGCATCCGTGCGCCGGGTCGCGATCGGGTTCCGTTCCGTGACCGCTACGGTGGCGCGGCCGGTGACATACCGCACGACGTTCCAGATGCGGAGTTGTCCGAACTGCTCGCGGTAATCGGTCAGCAGACCTTTCGCGACGAGCTGCCACAGCACCGCATTCGCTCCCTCGAAAGTCGTGAAGACGTCCGTGTCGGCGCGCAGCGTCGCGATGCGATTGACCTCGAGGTAGCCCTGGCCGCCACACGCTTCGCGGCAGGCCTGCAGCGTCTGCACGGCGAGCGTCGATGCATACGCCTTGAGCCCCGCGGCCAGTGCCTCGACCTGCTGCGCGTTCTCGTACAGTCCCGCCGCGAAGCGCCGGACGAGATCATCGATTGCGAAATCGAGGGCGAAAGCGGCGGCCAGCCCGGGAAAGAGAGAACGCTGCAGGGCGCGATAATTCAGAATCGGCAGCTCGGGCTGGCCTTCGGGCCCGAACTGGCGGCGCGAATCGGCATAGCGGATGGCGATCGTAAGCCCCGACTTGGTCGCACTCAGTGATGCCGCGGCAATGGCGACGCGACCGTTGACGAGCGTTCCCAGCATCGTGAAGAAACGCCGGCCGGCGCTCGCGATCGGACTCGTGTAGGTTCCGTCCGCGGCGACATCGCCGAACCGGTTGAGCAGGTTTTCCCTCGGTACGCGGACATGATCGAACGCGATGCGGCCGTTGTCCACGCCGTTCAGACCTTCCTTCCGACCGCAATCCTCGATCCTGATGCCCGGCAAGGGCCGGCCCGCCTCATCGCGAATCGGGACGAGAATCGCGTGAACGCCGTGCCGCTGGCCGCCCGTCACGAGTTGCGCGAACACCGTGGCCATGCGCGCGTGCACGGCCGCATTCCCGATGTAGTCCTTCCAGGCCGCACGATCCGGCGAGTGGATGACGAATTCGCCGGACTCCGGATCGTAGGTCGCCGTCGTGCCCAGGTCGCGGACGTTGGAGCCGTGACCGGTCTCCGTCATCGCGAAACTCCCCGGCAGCTCGAGTGTAGCTGCCGCCCGCAGCCACCGCTCGTGGTGCCGGCGGGTGCCCAGCATCAGGATGCTGCCGCCGAACAACCCGAACTGCACGCCGAACTTGATGACCAGGCTGAGGTCGTGGAAGGCGAGCGTCTCGAACGCCGCAATCGACGCGGCCGCATCGTCGTTGCCGCCGAACTCCCGGGGATAGTTCAACGCCCCGATCCCTTCACCGGCCAGGATCCGGCACCACTCGAAAACCCGGGCCCGATAGGCGGCCGTGTCCGTCATGGGCACGTAACGGAACGGCGGGCTCGACAGGATATCGCGAAGCCGCCGCCGCAATTCCGCGTTACCGTCATCGAGCAGGGCATTCAGGGCGAGGCGATCGAACGTCGCGGCGGGGCGCGGCAGGGCGGCAACGGCGGTCTCGGGCAGCAGGACGCGAAGGGCCTCGGCCGCGATGATGCCGAGCCTGTCCTCCGCGCTGTCGAGCGCTGTCCTCACGCGGGCGGCCACGTCCGGCGACGCGCCGGTCGCAACGGCCAGTCGCTGGCCCAGGTCTGCGAGCGAGACGGCCGGTCCACGGCCATCCATGACGCGACGGGCGTTCGTGCGGATCCCATCGAGCAGCTGGTGCAGCGATGTCGCGGACGGCGGCGCGCCGGGATCCAGCCAGGGCAGGATGTCGGCGAGCACGGATCCATCGAGCCGGGCCGCCTCGAGCGCGCCCCGGATCTCACGCATTTCCTCCGGCCTCAGTTCGCCGTCGGCCCACGCGATGTAGAGGATCGGCGCGAACGGCAGCACACTCGCGGCCAGGCCGCCGGCATCGGGTCGGGATTCGATACGCACGATTCCGCCAGATTCGGGTGAGACACCAACAATCACGGGACGCGGGTGCGATTACGGCCTCGCCGCGGCCACGACACTGCGAGTCCGAATGCCGCGGGGCACCGAGGCTGTCGGCCTCCGTGCCCCGCGGCTGAACCTCAGGCGGCCCGTTCAGCGGAGAGTCGTCTGCTCCGACGGACCGTAATAGATCCCGTTGAACAGGAGCCTGAACGTGCCGTGCGGCTGCGCCCGGAACGCGACTTCCGGTCCGAACAGGAACAGCTTGCCCTTCCCCACCATCGCCTGCGCGACCGCTACGCCACCCTCGAGGTAGTTCTGGCCGAGGGCCCAGCCGCTGCGCAGCGGCTTCGGCGAGTCGAACCACGCGACCGACTCGACATTGGCCGACATCGCGTTCGGCGCGAGCTTCAGGACCGGGCTGTTGTCGAAGAAGATATCGACGCGATCCGCCAGGCCGTGCGCAATCGGCTTGGTGTTGTCGACCTTCACGTTCAGCACGGAGCCGGGGATGTAGTACTTCGTGCGCGGCAGGCTGCGCTCCTGGCCGTTGACAGACTCGACCAGCATGTCGCCGACCGGCAGACCGAGATGACTCGCCAGCGACGTCGAACTGCCGATCGTGATGACGGTGCCGCCTTCCTCGAGGAAGGTCTTGATCTGCGGGAGGGTCGTCTGCGCGGTGATATTGCCCAGGTGGCTGCGCAGGTCCTGTGGGATGTCGAGCGAATCGGGGCCGCCGCCGCCGAAACCACCGCGGCCGCCACGGCCACCGCGAACGGCCGGCACCATGCCGTCCGTGAAGACGATGACGTCGTAGTTGCGCTTGAGGTTGCCCGCATCGAGCGCCTTCGGGAAGACGAGATCGAAGGGGAACTCGAACTGCTCGAAGATCCAGCGGGTCCAGCCGGTCGGCGAGGAGCCGCCCCAGCGATCGACGAGGGCGACGCGAACCGGCTTCAGCTTGTTCGCCGCGCCGCTCGGCCGCGACGCCGTTGCTTCGAAGACGAGGCCCTTCTCCTTCGCCGCCTGGTCGAGGATCGGACGGACGCCGCCGCTGTTCGGGATGTAGAACGTGCCGGCCGGCCAGCTCTTCCCGTTGACGGTCACCGGAGCGTTCATCCAGAACACGTCCTTCTTCGCCTTCATCAGCCGGTTCACGACGATGAACGCATCATTGACCTGATGACTGAGCAGGTAGCCGGCGTTGCCCGAGCCGGTGATGCGTCCGGGCGGCGGCGGGACCTTGAGAACCTTCAGTACCTCGAAGGGGCCATCGAAACCTTCGAGGATGCGATCGAACTGCACGCCCATCTGGTAGGCGAGCGTGTAGCCCGCGTTGTCGTACGGCGGTGTGGGCGGCCCGCCGGGGTACGGGATGTCGTTGGGATGGTCCTGCGGCTCGAACATGTCGAGCACGTGCGCGCGATACGGCTGCGCGGCCTTGATCACGTACGAGCCCGCGGGATACTGCGTGCCGCCGACCTGGAAGTCGCGCGTGGCGCGCTGGACGACGACGCCCGTCTCCGCCAGCGCCTCCACGAACTTGGTGGCCGTCAGGAAGTCCGGCTGACTGGACGGGATGACGTAGCCGCGCGCATCACGCATGGACGGATCGCGCAGCAGCCGCTTGAAGTCCTCAGCGCGTCCGCCACGGCCGCCGCGGCCGCCGGCGGCGAACTCCTCATCGCCCTGGGCTGCCGCGGCGCTGCCCATTCCGAGCGCGACCTTGGCCGCTTCTATCCGACTCGGCGTATCGGTCCAGTGGTCGCTGTTGCCGTTCACGATGGCGCGCTTCGCCATCTGGTACATGTTGAAGAGGAACTCCTCCTTGCGGCGCGAGGCGATGTCGAACACCGCCTTGTTCGCGGTGACCGAGTAGTCGATCGACCTGCGGAAGTGCCAGGTCTGCGGCTCGACCGGCAGCGGGCCATCGCCCTTGGACAGGATGCGATCCGGAATGAACGGGATCTGCACGGGCGTCGGATTGCCGATCGACTCGGTCAGGAGTCCGACGATGTTGTGGAAGTAGGCCGTCGTGCGCAGCCCGCCATTCCACCACGTCGAGTAGTTGGCGCCGGACCTGGTGACGACGCCGCCCTTCTGCTCGGCGACGAAGCGGTCGTGCATCGAGCCGCCGACGATCTCGAGGCCGGTCTGGATCGCCGGATCGAAGTAGTAGTTCGGCGGATCCCGGAACGGCGGCGAGAACATGATGGCGCCGGCCGGGCCCGTCTGGTGGTGGTTGTACAGGATGACCGGGTTCCATTCCGTGTAGAGGACCCGGTTCATGTTCTCGGTCTCGGGCTGGGCCGACATGTAGAAATCGCGGTTGTTGTCGTGGCCCACGTACTTCTGGTACAGTCGCGGGATGTTGCCGGTGGAGCGCTTCTGCGGATCCGGATTACGCATGTACCAGTCGGAGACCAGCTCCATGCCGTCGGGATTCGCGTGCACTCCGAGGATGATCAGGTCGTTGAGGAGCCGGATGGTCTCCTCATCGGTCCCGCTCACGAGCTGGTAGACGGTCTCGATGAGCTGCTGCGCGCCGAGCACTTCCGTGGCGTGGAGTCCGCCGTCGAACCAGACGACGGCCTTGCCTTCGCGAGCGAGCTGCCGGGCCTGTTCATCGGTGAGGCCTTCGGCCATGGCGAGGCGGCGTTCGATCTCACGATAGTGTTCGAGATTGCGCTGGTTCTCGGGCGAGGTGATGATCGCCATGAGCTGGGGCCGGCCCTCGGCCGTCATGCCGATGGTGTCGAGCACCATCCGATCGGACTCGGTCGCCAGTTTCTGGAAGTATGCCATGAACTCCGTGTAATTGGGCAGCACGTAGTCTGCCCCGATCTCGTGTCCGAACTGCTGCTGCGGCGTGGTAACGCGCGTTTGCGCGCTGGCGGCAGGCGCCGTCGCGAACAGCGCCCAGGCAGCGAAAAGGACACCAGTAGATCGTCCTCGCATGACCCACCTCTGCAAGACGGTTGGATAAGAGCGACGCGGGAAAAACCGGGTTGGGCATACCATAGCATCCGCAGCCGGCGCCGGCCAGAACGCGAAGCCTGACACGCGGGGCGCGCCGGGGCGCGCTCACGCGTTGCGGCTGACTGGCTCGGTTCCTACGTTGCGGCGCACTCGAAACGGAGGCGTTCTGGTGAGTCAATTCGTGTTCGAAGCGCATTCGGGGTTCCGCTACGTCGTGCTGCTCGTCGGGGCCGCGGCCGTGGTGGCGAGCCTGGCGGGGTGGAGTGGCGGTGCGACCTCCGGGGGCGGCCGGCTCGCGCTTCGCCTGTACCGGGTCTTTGTCGGCACGCTCGACATCCAGCTGCTGCTGGGGATCACGGTCGCCGTGGTCCGGCCGTTTCACCCGCAGTACATCGGTCACATCGTGATGGTCGCGCTCGCCATTGCCGTGGCCCACGTGGTGAACGCGCGGTTGCGGAAGGCGCCCGAAGAGGCGAGGCGTCCGGCCGCCGTGCTCACCGGGGTCTTGATATCAATGGGGTTGATCGTGGGTGGCATCCTCGCGATCGGACGACCGATCGTGTGAGGCGCGGGCCGCGACTCAGACGGCGAGAGCCGCGGCGGAAGGCTGGTAGACGCGAAGTGAATCGGCGCCGGCCGCTTTGGCCTCGTAGAGCGCGGCATCCGCGGCCGCGAGCAGGTCTTCGGGTGTGCGCATCCCGGGCTGGAAGCCAGCGAGCCCGCACGAGAGAGTGAGTGGTCCGCCGCGGAGTTGCAGCTCCCGGAGTCGGTTCTTCACCCGTTCGACGAAGACGAGAGCGCCCGCGATTTCCGCGGAGGACAGCACGGCGAGGAACTCTTCCCCGCCCCAGCGACCGGAGATATTCATGGTCCGGGTCTGGCTTCCGAGGGCCTGCGCCACCGCGCGGAGCGCCATGTCCCCGGCGACGTGTCCGTTACGATCGTTGTACAGCTTGAAGCGGTCGAGGTCGAAGAGAACGGCCACGAGCGGGCGGCCGCGACGAGCGGCCGCGAACTCGCGCTCGAGAGTCAGCCGGACATAGCGGCGGTTCGGCAGGCCGGTCAACTCGTCGGTGAGCGCCAGCTCCTCCGCCCGCATGCGCTCCGCGTGCAGCCGGTCGGACAGGACGCCGATGCCGAGGGTTATGCAGATGTAGGCGACAATGACGGAGACGAGCAGGCGGACATCGGGCACCGTGTAGCCGAGCACGGCGAGAACGACCTGGACGCTGGTGATGAGCACCATTCCGACCGCAAGGGCGGCCGTCACGCCGCGCCAACCGCGGAAGTAGGCGAGCAGGAAAGCCGGAACGAGGAGGAGCAGCCAGACGATGAGCTGGTATTCTTCCGTGTCGGCCGGGAGAGTGACGGAGGCGACGACGGGGATCATGAGGGCGGCGAAGCTGAGGAAGACCGCTCGCCGGGGCATGGTCGGGCGACCCAGGTACCAGACCGTGGCCCGCGCCGATTCCTGTGCGGGGGGCGGTTCGAGACCGGGCAGTTCCTGCGGGTTCGACGAGCGCGAGCTCAATGTGCGATCGGTGATCAGCCGTACGTGTGGCACAAGGCCGGTCCGGCTCTGCGGACCGGCAGGCGCCGACCGTTCGACGCCCTCGTGGCGCTCGAAGGGTCCGGGATTCCCCTGGGTGCTCCGCTATGAAGTATCGCCCGGGACTGACGCCGGGTTGAGCCGCACCGATTTCCCGGGTGCGCGCTCCGGGACCGGTCCGCTGCCGAGCGGCGATCGGACGTACACATGAGCGCAACGATCCTCTGCATCGCGAGTTACGAGAAGGGGGCGGCCTTCCTCGAGGAGTGCCGGAGGCTGGATTGTCCGGTCATCCTGGTCACCGTCGAGAAGCTGCGGGACGCGGGCTGGCCCCGCGCGGCGATCGACGAGCTGCACTGGCTGGCGGACTTCGAGGATCGCCAACGGGTCATTCACGGCGTGAGCTGGCTGGCGCGAACCCGCGACATCGCCCGCATCGTGGCGCTCGACGAATTCGACCTCGAGCTGGCCGCCTCCCTGCGCGAACACCTGCGCCTGGCGGGCATGGGTGAGACGGCCGTCCGCTTCGTTCGCGACAAGCTCGCCATGCGGGCGAGAGCGGCATCCGCGGGAATCTCCGTGCCGCGTTTCACCGGCGTCTTCAACGATGCGGCGGTCGCTTTCTTCACCGGTCGCGTTCCGCCGCCCTGGCTCCTCAAGCCGAGGACCGAGGCGGCGTCCATCGGAATCCGCCGGATCGAGGGACCGGCCCGCCTCGCGGCCGCCCTCGAGGAGCTGGGCGACCGTCGTTCGCATTTTCTGGTCGAGGCGTACGTGAAGGGCCCGGTATTCCACGTCGATTCCGTGGTCGCGGGCGGCGAGGTCCGGTTCGCGGCGGCGAGCCGGTACGCGACGCCTCCCCTGGATGTGGTGCATGCCGGCGGTCTGTTCTGCAGTTGCATCGTTGCGCGAGGCTCGGCCGACGAGCGGGCGCTGCTCGAGGCCAACGCGGCCGTGGCCGCCGCGCTCGGCATCGAACGCGGCGCACTCCACACGGAGTTCATCAGGGCCGAGGCGGACGGTTCGTTCATGTTCCTCGAGACGGCGGCCCGCGTGGGTGGGGCGAACATTGTCGAAATGGTGGAAGCCGCGACCGGCGTGAACCTGTGGCGGGAGTGGGCCAGGGTTGAAGTCGCGGATCTGCGCAACGAAGCCTACGAAGCGCCGGCTCCCCGACAGGACTACGCCGGCATCCTGATCTCGCTGTCGCGACAGGAGTGGCCGGACACGTCCGCGTACGACGATCCGGAGGTGGTCTGGCGGCTCGGCCGACGCCACCACGCCGGGTTGATCGTGGCGTCACCCGACTACGCGCGCGTGGCGGTCCTGCTCGAATCGTACATGGAACGGTTCCGCGACGAGTTCCTGGCGACCCTGCCGCCGCCGGACAAGCCGACGGCCTGACGGAACGGCGCGTGACGGATTGGCAGGATTATCCGGCGGACGAGCCCGACCTCCGCGAGGTCGCGGGCCGGCTCAAGGTCTGGCGCGACGTCGAGAGCCCCGAGCTCGGAAACCGACGGGACATCCTCGCCCTCCTGCCGGCCTCGCATGAGACGAGCCGGCAGCGCTATCCGGTCGTTTATATGCACGACGGCCAGAACCTCTTCGACACGGCGACCAGCTTCGCGCACCCGTGGCATGTATCGAGAACGACCACGGAGCTGGCGCGCGAAGGCATCGAGATCATCATTGTCGGCATCCCCAACGCGGGTCCCGGGCGGATCGACGAGTACAGCCCGTTCGCCGACAGCCGCATCGGCGGCGGGCTGGGCGATGCGTATCTCGATTTCATGGTCGACGTCATCAAACCCGAGATCGACGGCCGGTTCCGCACCGAACCGGGACGCGCCTCCACGTTCACCGGCGGATCGTCGATGGGCGGACTCATCAGCCTGTGGGCGTTTTTCACGCGAACGGAGGTGTTCGGCGGAGCGGCCGCTCTGAGCCCGGCGCTCTGGTTCGCCCGGCGCAGCTTCTTCCGCGAAATCGAGACGTTGCCCTCGCCCGCCGGGCGGATCTACCTGGACGGCGGCACGGCCGAGGGCCCGATGCTGCTGTCGGACGTGGCCCGGCTGAGGGACCGGCTCGTCGAGAAGGGGTACCGCCCGGGCCGCGACCTGCGTTTCGTCATCGACCGTGGCGGGGCTCACGAGGAGACGTCGTGGGGGCGGCGTTTGCCCGCGGCGCTCCGTTTCCTCCTGGGATCGCCGGACGGCGATCAGGCGGTGGCCGCGACTCCGGCGGAAATGCGACGATAGCGGTCGCACGCATCGACAAACGCAAGGAAGAGGTCGAACGTGCGCTGGTCATCGTCGATCAGCGCTTCGGGGTGCCACTGCACGGCCACACCGAACGCGCCGTTCAGGCTCTCGATCGCCTCGATCAGCCCGTCCGGCGCGATCGCCGTCGGCCGCAGTCCCCGCCCCAGGTCCCTCACCGCCTGATGGTGCATGCTGTTCACCGCGATGGCGCCGGTTCCGAGGATCTCGCCCAGCCGGCTGCCGCGCGAAACTTCCACCTCGTGCGCCAGCAGATTGCGGGGAAAGCCCTGCATGGGGAAGTAGTCGTGCTTGATCGAGTCCGGCACGCACAGGGCGGCATCCTGGTGAAGCGTGCCGCCGAGCGCGACGTTCAGAACGTGCAGGCCGCGACATACGCCGAGAAGCGGTTTCCCGTCGGCCACGGCCCAGCGCGTCAGGGCGAGTTCGACCGTGTCTCTCGCTGGATCGGTCCGACCGCAGGCATCACTCATGGCCTGGCCGTAGGCCGCGGGATCGACGTCGACTCCGCCGGCGAGGAACACGCCATCGAGGCGCGCGTAGATGGCGCGCAACGTGGCTTCATCATCATCGAGGAGCGGCACCATGATGGGCACCGCGCCCGCCCGCGTCAGGGCGGTGAAATAGCGGCGACTCATGACCCAGGAATCGGGTACATCGCCGGGAATGCCATCCATGGCCTGAAGCGATTGCGTCGGCACTCCGATCAGGACTCGTGATTCCATGGTGCGTTCAGCTGTTCCTTCTGGTTGCGGCCCGCCGGCCCCCCCGGCGGCTCCGGCGACCGGGTGCTTCAGGCGATGCCTTCCATAGTCTCGGCCACGATCTGGTCCACCACGGGTTTGAGGTCGCCCGCCCGGCGGAAGGTCGCGAGTTGCCGGTCGGCGCTCGAGCCCTCTTCCAGTATACGATAAACGTACTCGACCTCGTTGCGGGTTCCCAGCTCGTCGATGACATCCTCGATGAACCACTCGACGAGTTCGAGGATCAGCTGCCGGGCCGGCAGCTCCTGCTGCTTACCGAAATCGATCAGCTGGCCGTCCAGCCCGTAGCGGACGGCGCGCCACTTGTTCTCCTCGACCAGATCCGATGGGTACACCCGGAACGTGGTGTTGTCCCTGCGCATCTTCCACAGCTTGGCGATGATCGCCTGCAGGATCGCGGCCAGGCAGACGGCCTCATCGACACGCGTGCAGATGTCGAGCATCCGGAATTCGAGGGTCGGATAGAGGTGGTGCGGCCTGACATCCCACCAGATCTTCGAGCCATCGGGAATGCAGCGGGTGTGGATCAGCGTCTGCTCGAGGTACTTGAATTCGGCCCACGACTGGAACGCCCGCGGCACCCCGGTCCGGGGGAAGTTGCGGAAGATGACGCTGCGATACGACTTGAGGCCGGTCTCGCGCCCGATCCAGAACGGCGAGCTGCTGGCCAGACACAGGAGGTGCGGCAGGAAATAGCGCGAGACGTTCATTGCATCGATGAGGAATTCGCGATCCTCGATGCCAATGTGAATGTGGGTGCCGAAGATCAGCAGCTGCTGCGCCAGCAGCTGCATGTCCTGCTTGACGCCCATGTATCGTTCGAGCGGCGTGATCTCCTGCGTGACCCAGGACGAGAAGGGGTGCGTCCCCGCCGCGGCGATGCGAAGGTTCTTCTTGGCCGCCAGGCCGTTGACCATCGCGCGCAGGCGGCGCAGCTCGCGACCTGCCTCGGCGGGCGTGCGACACACCGTCGTACCGACCTCGACGATCGACTGGTGCAGCTCCGGCTTCACTTCCCGCAGGATGAGGTCATCCTCCTGCAGGATCTCGGTAATGTACGAACGCAGCTCGCGCGTTTCGGGATCGATGATCTGATACTCCTCCTCGATACCGATGGTGAGCGACGGCTGATCCATGCGTGCTTCCTCCTTCAACGGGGTTCGACGACGAAGGTCGCGACACTGGAGCCGCCGCCGGCCGTTACGTTGACGAGTGACTGCGTGGATAGCCGGGTCAGACAGCCGTCCATGAACGATCCGTAGTAGATGAACGGCGCGGTATCGAGGATGCGATCCTCCACGCGCACACGGCCGTCCACCAGAACGGGATACCCCTCGACCGGGATCGCCACGCGTTGCTGTACGACGAACGGTTCCGTGAGCGCATGCCGGACCGCCTGCTCCCAGTCCGCGGCGTCGGATTCCCAGCCGAGGACAATGCCGGCTCCGCCATACTCGTCATTGGGCTTGAGCACGAGCGATTCACGGTTCTCGAGAACGTACGGCATCAGGTCGATGACCGCGCCGTCGTGGGTCGTATTGCGTTCCTCGATGAGCCGCGTCCACGGGATGTGCGCCCGGATCGCCTCCAGCTCGGCGGGCTCGAACAGGTCGCCATTGCGCTCGTCGCTGAGTACCGCGAGGCTCGCCTTCTTGTGCAGGATCTTGCAGCGGAACGGATTGACCATGCACACGGCGCGCTCACGGACGGCGCGGATGATCGGGTGGTCGAGACCGCCACGTTCGACCAGCTCGCTGATGAGGACGCGTTTGTAGACGAGGTCGACCGGCATGCCGGCGGCGACCAGGCGGCCGTTCTCGTACTCGACTTCGCGGGGATCCGCGATGACGCACTGGAGTCCCTGCGACTTGAGGTAATCGGCGGTGATGACGAACTCGCTGTAGGTCGGAACATCGCGCCAGTCGAGAATCGCGATGGCAGGTGCGTTGCGACCGCCCGAGAACTGCCGCCACGCATGGAGCAATGCGTGCATGACGTTCTGCCGTGAGGGCTGCGGCCGGACTTCGTAGCGCCGGAGGAACTCGCGCATTACGGGCAACCCGAGGAAGACCTCGGCGAGGACGTCGTTGTAGGCGGCAGCGGCGGGCGTTTCCGCGTTGTACTCGGTGAAGCGCAGTCCGCCCCGCTCGTGCACGAAAAAGGCATCCAGCCGCGACACGGGGCTGGGCTCTGCGAACCCGGGATCCACGGCGATCAGCCCGTGTTCCCATTCTTCGAGGGCGAAGCGTTCGAGGAACGCCGGATCGGACACGGCGGCACGGTATGCCTTGTCGAAGGCTCGCATCAGGATGCGCGAGCGCTGTTGCAGAAACAGATACTGGGCGGCGGTCAGGAAGCGGGGGCGCAGGACGGAACACAACGGGCGCCGTCCGAAAAAGAGGCCTCGGCGTTCGAGTTGACGGTCGAGCTGAGCCTGCGACGCACCCGCCAGGTCGTCATCGAGCAATTCGTGCCACAGGTCGATCGCGCGCTGCAGCGCCATCAGGCCGTCCCGTGCGGGCCGAACAGATCGCTCCAGCCCACGTCGTCGCGCTGCGGCCGCGGGTTTTTCGCGAGCCGGATCGCCATGTCCGCCATGTGCTCGACGATCCACTCGAAGTAATGAGGCGTCAGCGAATAGACATCCATGTCGGGCGCCGGGTTCATGAAGTCGATGGCGAAGGGGATGCCGTCGCGGATCGCGAACTCGATCGAGTTCATGTCGTAGCCGAGCGCGCGCACCAGCTTGCGGGCGTCATTGACGACACGCTCTCCGAGGGCCGGCGTCAGGTACGAGTGATCCATGATGTACTTGCGCTCCTGCGGGTCGTAGCGGATGGGCATGACCTCTTCCTGGCCCAGGCACAGGCAGCGCACGAACTGGTCCCACTCGATGAACTCCTGCACGATCATGGTGCGCAGGCCGGAACGGTCGTAATTGTCGATCAGGTCACCCATGGTGCGGCAGACGAAGACATCCTTCCAACCGCCGCCGTGGGCATCCTTGAGGACGCAGGGTATGCCGACGTAGTCGACAATGGCCTGCCAGTCGAGCGGATAGGCGAGGTTGCGCAGACTCTCGGAGTGCACGATGCCGGGAACGTAGTCCTTGTTGGGGAGCACGATCGTCTTCGGGTGGGCGACCCCCAGTTTCCGGGCCAGGGTCGCGCCGAAGAACTTGTCGTCGGCGGACCACATGAACGGATTGTTGACGACCGTCGCGCCTTGGAGGACGGCGTACTTGAGGAAAGTCCGGTAGTACGGGACCTCGTGCGAGATGCGGTCGATGATGACGGAATAGGGAAGCGGCTCGTCCATCCGCGTTCCGCCGAGCTTGACGTATTCGACGGTGACGCCGGCGTCGCGGCGGTGGACTTCTTCGATGAACGCGGGCGGGAAGGACCACTCGCGACCGACGAACAGACCTACTTTCGCTGTCATTTCTGCGACTCCATTCAGTCATGCCCTCCGAGGTACGCCTGGACCATCTGCCGCCACCAGGGCCAGTCGTGCGACCAGCCGTCCCAGAGGCGGAATGCGTGCCAGACGCCTTTCTCCCAGAGCACGCGGGAGAGATGTTCGTTGTTGGCGAGGTTGGGGTCGTCGCGTCCGATGCTGAGAATGATGTCCATGCGGCGAATCGCATCGAGGCGCGCCGGGTCCGCGAGATTCACCATGTAGTGTGACGGGTCGTTGGCGTAGACGCGGGGGTCGTCGTAGCCACGCGTGAGGCGCTTGACGTCGTACAGCCCGGACATGGCCAGGACGCGTCCGGTGAGGCCGGGGTTGCGGAAAGCGAAATTGATGGCGTGGTACGCGCCGAAGCTCGCGCCGGTCGTGATCAGGAACGGATTCGGGTTGCGATGCGTCGAGAACGGCAGGACCTCGTGGGTGAGGTAAGCCTCGTACTGTTCCTGGCGGATCGCGGCGGTCGAAGGGTGCCGGTCCTTCGCATACCAGCTCTCGGCATCGACGCTGTCCACGCAGTAGAGTTGGAACCAGCCGCGCTCGATGGGTTCGGCGAGGGCATCCACCATACCGCGGTCTTCCCACTCGAAGAACTTGCCGAGCGACGTCGGAAACACAAGAACGCGGGCACCGGCATGACCGAAGACGAGCAGTTCCATGACTCGCCCGAGCGAGGGGCTGAACCAGCGCTGGTAGTCCCTGTTCACGATCCGTTCGGAAATGTCTGGTCATCCGGGGATCCGCCGTGGCAGGAACCGCAGCCCCGCCGCACACACCCGGGTAACATGATCGGTCGCGTCCCGCAACGGTCGGGCGCGCCGCCGATCATCGCGTTGCCGGCGGGCCGGCAGCGGCGAAGCGTTTCCGGACGCAGGTCTCCGCTCGGCCTGGGGGATGCCGGCGTTGGCGGACCCGATCGACGTGACGACGGGTGCTTGGCGCGAGCCAGGCCGTCCTCCTACCTTGCGGCCCGGAGTCGGGCGAGACGGGGGGAGTCGCTGCGGTGGCCGGAGAATGACCGCGAGGGGACCGGGATGCAGGCATTCGAGAAGCTGGGCGCGTTCTACCTGGGAAAGCGGTACGAGACCGGTTCGGGCGTCACCGATGATCTCGTGATGTACGATTCGAAGGACCTGACGACCCACGCGGTTTGCGTGGGCATGACGGGTTCCGGGAAGACCGGCCTGTGCCTCGACCTTCTCGAGGAAGCCGCTATCGACGGCATCCCCGCGATCGCGATCGACCCGAAGGGCGACATCGCCAACCTGATGCTGACCTTTCCCGATCTGCGCGCGGAGGATTTCGAGCCGTGGGTGAGTGCCGGCGAGGCGGCGAGGGCGGGGCGGACCGTGGCCGAGCAGGCAGAGGCGGTCGCCGAGACGTGGCGCAAGGGGTTGGTGGAGTGGGGCCAGGACGGAGATCGGATCCGGCGGATGCGGCAGACGACGGACTTCGCGATCTACACGCCGGGCAGCAGCGCCGGCCGCCCGATTTCCCTGCTCCGCTCGCTCAGGGCGCCCAGCGCGGCGCTGGCCGGTGATGCGGACGCGCTGCGCGAGCGTGTCATGTCCACAGTGTCCGGCGTACTGACCCTCCTCGGAATCGAACCTGATCCGGTGCGCAGTCGCGAGCACATCCTTCTCTCCACGATCATCGACCGCACGTGGAGGGAAGGCCGCGACATCGAGATGGCCGAGCTGATCCGCCTGATCCAGAAGCCGCCGCTCGAGCGGATCGGCGTGATCGACCTCGAGGCGTTCTACCCGGCCGCCGAGCGGTTCGGCCTTGCGATGATCATCAACAACCTGCTGGCCTCACCCGGCTTCGCTGCCTGGCTCGATGGCGATCCGCTCGACGTCAGCCGGCTGCTCTGGACGGAAGCCGGGAAACCGAGGATCTCGATCCTGTCGATCGCGCACCTGTCCGAGACGGAGCGCATGTTCTTCGTCACGCTCCTGCTCGACGAGATCGTCTCGTGGGTCCGGACCCAGCCCGGATCCGGCAGCCTGCGCGCCCTCCTGTACATGGACGAGGTATTCGGTTTCTTTCCGCCCGTCGCGAACCCGCCCTCGAAGACTCCGATGCTCACGCTGCTCAAACAGGCGAGAGCGTTCGGGCTCGGTGTCGTGCTGGCCACGCAGAATCCGGTCGATCTCGACTACAAGGGTCTGTCCAATGCCGGAACCTGGTTCCTCGGGCGACTGCAGACGGAGCGGGACAAGATGCGGGTGCTCGACGGGCTGGAGAGCGTCTCCGGCGGCGCCGGCGGATTCGACCGCGCCCGCGTCGATTCGATTCTCTCGGCGTTGCCGGGCCGGGTCTTCCTCCTGCACAACGTGCACGAAGACGGGCCCGTCCTCATGCAGACCCGGTGGGCGCTCTCGTACCTGCGCGGCCCGATCACCCGTGAAGAAATCAAACGACTCGTGGCCTCGGAGCCGGCGTCGCCCGGAACGGTCGCACCTTCGCCGGTCGCGGCGTCGAAAGGGCAACCGGCGAACGCGCGGCCGCTCGTACCGGCGGACGTGGTGGAGCGCTTCGCCACGCCAATCCGCTCGGCCGCTGGCTCGATCCGGTACCGGCCCGCCCTGCTGGGCAAGGCCCGGCTTCATTTCGTGGATGCGAAACGGAGCATCGATGAGTGGCGCGATGTGACCCTGCTCGGCACCGCCGGGTCGAAAGGCGAGGATCCATGGGCCTCGGCCAGTCGGCTCGACCGCGAGCTGGCGCTGTCGGAGGTGCCGTCGGGCGACGCCGACTTCGAGGAAGTCGCCGCCGACGCGACGCGTGCGAGCAGCTACAAGACCTGGCAGAAGCAGCTGTCGGACCGGCTCTACCAGGCGGAGGTGCTGACACTCTGGAACTGCAGGATGTTGCGTCAGGTTTCGGAGCCCGGCGAGGAGGAACGGGATTTCCGCATCCGGCTCGCGCAGCACGCGCGGGAGCAGCGCGACGAGGCCATCGACAAGCTGCGCCAGAAGTACGCGTCGAAACTGCAGACGATCGAGCAGAAGCTGCGCACCGCGCAGGACCGCGTGTCGCGGGAACAGTCGCAGTACGAGCAGCAGAAGCTGCAGGCGGCGATCTCTCTCGGCGCCAGCGTACTGGGCGCCGTATTCGGGCGCAAACTCGCGAGCGCCGCCAACGTCGGCCGCGCTACGACGGCGGCCCGGGGAGTCGGCCGGGCAACCCGCGAACGGGACGACATCGGCAGGGCGCAGGAATCGCTGGCGAGCCTGAGCGAGCAGAAAGCCGGGATCGAGAAGCAGGTCGAGGCGGAGGTCGCGGAGTTGCAGTCCGGGTTCGACACCTCGGCCCTGGAGCTGGAGCCGATCGAGATCAGGGCGAGGAAGACCGATACTGCGACTGCGCCGCCCGTCCTGGTGTGGCTTCCCTTCGCGGTCGGCGCGGACGGGCTGCCGGCCCCGCTCTACTGAAGAAGGGCGGCCCGGCCTTAGCGGACCGTGTACTGCCGGCGAAGCACGCCGCCGGGTTGCACGAGCACGGTATCGGTGACTGTCGAGAAGCCCTGGCGCGAGACGGTAATGATGTGCCGTCCGACCGCCAGCGAATCGAAGCGGGCGGGCGTCTCCCGCGAAGGTCCGCCATCCACACTGACCAGGGCCCACGTCCCCGCGACCGTCGCGATGAACGAGCCAACGGTCCGATAGTCCTGCTTCGCTATGGCGTAACCCAGGCCCGGCCGCGCCATGACGACGGTCGTATCCCAGTCGGGCTGGCCGAGTGAGCGAAACAGGACGCGGTGTGATCCGGACGGCAGCCGCACGGACAGGTCCGTCGTACCGAGGCGGCGGGGTGTCGGTCCATCGACCAGGAACACTTCGGCCGGAACGTTCGCGGTGAAGCGTGCGGCGACCGAGTCGGGATCGAGTTCAACCGAAATGCGCGAGCCGGTGAACGGCCGGCGCTGCGTCACGTAGCCGGGCCGTGAAAACTCGAGCTGGACGGAGTCACCTGCGACGACCGAGATCTGTGCCTGGTCGGTCCAGGTCTGCCCGGTCGACCGCGATCGAATGACAGCGCCCGGCGGTCCCGCGCGAACGACCGCTTCGAAGATGGCTGGCGTCGCGGCCGTCTGAGGC
>Ga0326597_10003678_pt1 | contig 21935 bp, 20 predicted proteins | sample RVTome_12_FD_203789 | JGI IMG/M metagenome (GOLD analysis project Ga0326597, IMG submission 203789) | Soil microbial communities from uranium-contaminated site in the Upper Colorado River Basin, Wyoming, United States - RVT100D185 | ecosystem: Environmental > Terrestrial > Soil > Contaminated >...
GTCAATCGACGAACGAACAAGATTTGTGACATGGACGAATCCTTTCATCCAACGTCCTGATGAGCGTCGTTCATTCATCGACTCAATCTCTTCCTGCCGAAACAAATTTACAGAAGACCGCGTAGGCAACAACACAGGGTGGAGTCCCGGTTCTCGATGACGACTCCAATTGCTATGACCACATCCTTTCGCATCCTCACATCCTCACATTCTCACATTCTCACCCCTACCCTCTTCCATGCCCGTCATCACTCGCCGCGAGACCCGCGAAGAACTCCGCCGCTCGCACACGCCCGAGGCCATCCGCCGCCGCCTCGGTCAGCGGCCGCGCCCGAGCTACCTGAGCGATTTCGTCTATGGCGCCATCGACGGCGCGGTCACCACCTTTGCCGTGGTGTCGGGAGTCGCCGGCGCCGCCCTCAGTCCGGCGATCATCATCATCCTCGGGATTGCCAACCTGATGGGCGACGGGTTCTCCATGGCGGCCGCGAACTATCTCGGAACCCGCGTCACCCGCCAGCAGCGAAGGCAGGCCCGGCGCGAGGAGGAGCACGAGATCGACACCCACCCCGAAGGCGAGCGCGAGGAGGTCCGCCAGATCTTCGCCGCCAAGGGCTTCGAAGGCGATATGCTAAATCGCGCTGTCGATGTCATCACCGCAGATCGCGAGCAGTGGATCAAGGTCATGATGGCGGAAGAACACGGCATCGGCAGCGAGACCCGCATCCCCTTCCGCGCTGCCCTCTCGACCTTCATCGCGTTCATCCTGATCGGCGCCATCCCGCTCGTCCCCTTCGCGCTGGTTATCGCGGGCGTCGATCTGCCGCACGCCTTCGAATGGAGCGCCGCCATGACCGGGGCTGCCTTCTTCATCGTCGGCGCGATGAAATCGCGCTTCGTCGATGAACACTGGCTCCGCGCCGGCGGCGAAACTCTGCTCGTCGGCGGAGCCGCCGCCGCCATCGCCTACCTCGTCGGCCTCCTCCTCCGCGGCGTCGCGGGGTGAACAACTCGCTTTCCCTGGTGGCACGGGTCTCCAGGCCCGTGTCTCTTGCTCCCTCTCCCTCGGGGAGAGGGCCGGGGTGAGGGCGTCTTCTTCCGCGTCTGCGCGCCACCGACCGCTCGCCATCGCATCCGCTCAATCGTCAATCGTCAATCAACAATCGTCAATCGACGAGGACTGGCTCGCCCGTTTCGCGCGAGTGACAACTTACGCTTTCCCCAGATACTCCCCCGTCTGCGGGCTCACGCGAATCTTCTGACCCTGCTCGATGAAGGGCGGCACGCGCACCTTCGCCTTCGTCTCGAGCACCGCATCCTTCAACTGATTCGTCGCGGTCGCACCCTTCACCTGCGGCGTGGTCTCAACAATCGTCAACTCCACCGACGCGGGAAGCTCCACACTCAGAATCCGCCCATCGAACATGCTCACCCGCACCTCGAGGTCCGGGGCCAGCCACTGCGATTGATCCTTCGGCAGCACATCCGGGCCGATCTCCACCTGCTCGAAGGAGTTCTGATCCATGAACACGAACGGCCCTTCACCATACCCTGACTGATCGTAGAGGTACTGCATCACGTGCATCTCGATCTCGACATCATCCAGCCGATCCGACGAGTTGATGCGGTTGGTGCGGATGGTGCCGGTCTCGACGTTCTTCATCTTGGCCTGCACGTAGGCCGGTCCCTTGCCGGGCTTGACGTGGTCGGTGTCGAGCACAACGTGCAACTGCCCCTCCCAGAGGAGTGCGTGGCCGCGCTTGAGTTCTGTCGCCTTGATGGACATAGAGCGCGCATCAGTGGAAGAGCGAGGTAATCCAAAGCCCACGGATCAGAATCCGTGGGCTTTTGCACAGTATAACACGATCATTACCATGTCACCATGCCGCTGCGCGAACCGTGGAACGACTGGTTTCACTGCTCCGGCCACACCTACGGCTCGTGGCTGCGCGGCGACCCGCGCGGCTGGCGGGCCCGCAACCATCGCGAGCACGTCGAGGGCGATTACCGCAATCCGCCCAGGAAAGGGTCGTTCGAGCGCCTGCACGATCGATCGAAGGAACTGATGAGGCGCGAGGCCGTGCTGCTGGCTCCACAGGTCCAGGAAATTGTCTGCGTGGAAATGGTCGAGTCATTGAAGCGTCATGACATCGAAGTGGTCGCCGCAGCAGTCACGGCCCGGCACTTCCACATCCTGGCCCGCATTCCCGGTCGCCGCGCGCGGCACTTCATCGGGATTGCCAAGAAGGATGCAGCGCGAAAGGTGAGTGATCTGAAAGTCGTTCAGCCCGGTGGTTTGTGGGCGAAGCGGTCCAAGGCCGATCCGATCAGGGATCGCGCACATCAGATCAACACTGTCTGGTACATCCTCGATCATGTCGATGAGAGAGGCGCGATCTGGGCGCCGGAGAAGATTCTCACAGCGCATGAGGAGCGCCGGAAGTCGAAGAAGCGCTGAGAGTTCATTGCGCGCCCAAAGCCCACGGATTCGGATCCGTGGGCTTTTGTTTGTGCGTTGGCTTCGCACCCTCGGTCGGTGTCTCGTCTACCCAGCCAGCCGCTTCCTCCCGCACTGCGTGCAGCGGTCATCCGCCTCCATCCGCCAGTCGTGCGGCGAGTTGCAGTGAATGCACTTCCCAAACTCGCGGGCTGTGCCGCACTCGGGACACTCCTTCACATCCTTCGACAACCCGGTGTGCGGATAGCCGCACTTCACGCAGCAGAGATAACCGAGGTGGCAGAGCGACAACCGAACACTCTTCTTTCTAAACCGAGTGAGCCACCGATTCGAAGTTGTCACCATGTAGATCTGCGAACCCACCAACACAATGATCGCGATTACCACCCGATCCAGTCTCAGGAGAAACATGAACGCAGCCCACCCCAAGAGCACGATGACGACGTCAGCTGCGAACGAGAGAAGAAAGTCTGTTCGAAATCCTCGAGCAAGACAAAACCTGATCGTTCGGCGCCCCACGGTCCGCCGCGCCTCCTTCGGCACGTTCAACTCCGGCGGAATGTGATCGAACCACAGCCAGCGCAGGTTCATGTCGGGAGTGTACCGTGGGATCTACCACCGGGACGCCAGAACCAAACCACCCGTTTCTCTCTCTGTGACTTCTCTGTGCTCCCTCTGTGGCTCTGTGGTGAATCCGCTCCTCCGGCGGAATGTGATCGAACCACAGCCAGCGCAGGTTCATGCGCGCAGTGTACCTCACCCGCGTTGCGAACCGGCGCAGGTTGCCACCGGCACGACGCATGGCACGGCCGACCCGCTGCTGTGTAGAACCCCTGGTGTGCCATGGGGTCGCCGCGGCGACCTTCGCTTGCACGTGGCTGATCACTCCGGGTGCCATGGGCAAGCGCCTCGCTTGCCCGTGGCTGACCCTGCCTATCACGCCCGCCACGGGCAAACCGGAGTTTGCCCATGGCACTCAAGTCGATCACGGCGGATGATCATCGCGGTCACCCTTGCCCGCGCGATCATCTTTTTCATCACTCTGTCGCGCGTGAGGCCGCCTCGATTCGGATCCGTTCATCGAACGCAGAAACGCTCCGCCACCCGACAGCACGATGCGCGATTGAGCGCGCGATGCACTCCCTCCACCTTTGCCGGGCTTTGCATTTTGCGCGGCTGCTCCCGCATGCGCACCGGCGGCGCTGCCCGCCTTTTCACCCTTCGCCGCTTCAACCGGATGCTTATCATGGGCAGGGTTGGCCGTGCGGCCGGCCACCGGGCCGGACTCATCTGGCCCTGCAGGTGCTGCATCGCCCGTTTCCGAGCCCGCAGCAGCCCGATCCGCATCCGCGGGACCTCGATCCGCGAGATCACCTTTCGCCGAAGCTGCTTCCTGCCCGCGCGATCCGATCGCGCGGACGTTCATCGCTTCAGCCGCCACGGCGCGCGCGGCAATTCCGTTCTCCTTGCGGCCACCAGCCGCGCGGCGGCGCTCCACTGACAGCGGGACACGGCCCCACAGCTCCGCGATCTCTTCGAGCGGGTCGCGACCGCCCCCCGGCCGCACATCGCCCCCATCGACACCGCTCCCGCCCCCGCCCTCGCCTCCACTTCCGTTTGCACCCGCGGAACTGCCGGGGACATCCGGCACGCGCGGCCCGCGCTCATCCTGCCGCGATTCGCTCGCGCGCGGAAACGCGCTCAACCGCATGAGCGACACGCAGGCCCGCCGTTCCGCCTCGATCAGCCGCACATCATCGCCCGTCATTCCCTCGGGGTATTCCTCCCTCAGGCGCAGGCCGATCTGAAACAACCGCGACAGGGCATCGAGCTTCATGTGCTCGAGATGAATGGCGCGGAACTCGCCGATGGTCCGGCGGAGCCGGCCCAACCGCGCGAAATCTTCTTCATCATCAAACGCCTCGACAATCGCGAGGGCAGGGATGGAAGAATCTTCGATGATGTCCGCGAGCATGTGCCCGCGGAGAAGAAGCTCGAGGACCCCGCGCGGGTGAATTCGCGGAGGCCCCGCGCCCGGTTGTCGCGGCTGCAACTCCTCCCTCTCCCCTTGGGTCGCAGAGTCGTGAGACGGGGAGGGGGGATCGGTCCCCCCCGCCCGCGTGGAGGGACCGGCTGCCGCAGCCGCGGGCACATGTGGAGCGACGGCCGCGGGATCAACCGAATCCTTCTTCTCCGCGTTCCCGGCCACCATGCCTAAAGGATACCGAACATTCAAGAGGTGTCAAGCGGCCCTTGCTGGAATTTTTTCGGGGGGGGCGACGGTTACTCACCCAACGTGGCCCGACAGGGGGAGCCAATGATCTCCCCGCGCCCCCATCCGCATTCTGGACAACCGGGGGTGGCACGGCTCTCCGAGCCGTGACCGGTTTCTCCGGCTCTCCGAGCCGGAGCCCCCGGTGATTCGTGCTGCTCAGAGAGCCGCCGAGACCCGCGCAGGTCGGAGACCTGCTCCACCCGGTCGGAGACCTGCTCCACCCCGTCGGAGACCTGCTCCACCCGACTCCCCCGCAGGTCGTAGCCGCACCGCGGACACCGGCCGCGCTTGGCGCGGATGATCCGCTTCGCGCTCGTGAACCCGAAGAACACCCCGAACCAGATCGCGGCGTAGAAGAGCGTGTTGAACGCAAACCCCGGCCAGATGGGGCGGAGCGGTAGAGCCTTAGCGGGGCCAAATGCCTCGCGCTCAATGTTCGTCTGTATGCCACTCCAGCCGGATATTTCCAGGCCGTTCTTCCATGATCCATCGTGCGTCACATCCTGCCAAACTGCTGCCATCGAGATCAACGGCCATCCTTGCGCGCTTACAAAGCCAGCCGACGCGCCATTGGCTGGCCGTGGCATCACAAACGCTGTCGCCGCCCAGGCAGGCGGCGCATGCACGGGAGCGCGGTCGTCCTCGATTCGAATACGCACCTCCTCGACTTCCCCCACCGGGTCGTCGGCTGGCTCGATAATTGACACGACGGCGACTTCGCACTTGTCGCGTGACGTGAGTGTTCCACGCCGAAAGCCGCCGCTTAGTTCAGTCAACGAATAGCCAACGAAACGCTGGTCACTTGTCGTCACCCCAAGACCATCGCTGATCATCGCGATCATCCACGCCACGGCGACAGTCGTGACCGCACCCCCGGTGAGGAGGATCAGGCAGAGCAGGCCTCCGAAGGCGGCTCGCCGTGGCGAGATGCGGAGCGGCCAGCGGCACATAGTCAAAGTGTACCGCTCTCCTCCGCCTTCATAGCCCTCCCATTCGAGCAGGAGCAGGATGAAGAGTAGGAGTAGGAATGTGATTACGAGCAGGAGTATGAGCAGGAAACCTCTACCCACATCCTGCTCTTTCTCGTACTCCTACTCCTCTTCATACTCCTAATCTTCATCCTTCTCCTTCTCTCTTCGCCCCGCGCGGACGGGACGCCCGCGCTCCCCTTTCCCGGGACTCCATCGCATCCGCCCCCCCTTGCGATGAGGAATCTCCCCCAATCCGGCCCAGGTGGAAAGTCGGCAGATCCGCCGCGGATCTGGGTGCGTATGGAGTTCGCCCGCTCTCGCCACTCCCCCCACACATCCGCATCTGCACACCGGGTGCCCACCCACTCACCCGCACACCCACACACACGCACACACGCACACGAAGGGCCCTCATGAGAACCACGGATCAGCCCGCCGCCAAGGTCCAGATCAGCCGCACTCTTCGCGCTCCGCTGCAGCGTGTGTTCGCTGCATGGACCGAGCCGGCCGTGCTCCAGACGTGGTGGGGTCCGGATGATGTGACGACACATGAACTCATCCTCGACCCCAGGGTCGGCGGCCGGCTCCTGTGGTCGCTCAGCGACTCCGACGGCACCCGGGTGGCGGTGCGCGGCGAAGTGTTCGACCTGGTCACGCGCGAGCGGCTGGGCTTCACCTGGATGCCGGAGGGCCGGGATTGGCCTCGCCCCAGCCGCGTGATCGTCGATTTCCGCGAAGGGCGCGGCGTCGAAGTTCGCATCACGCACGATGGCCTGCCCGACAAGCGCGCCCATCAGCGCCACACGGAGGGCTGGACCAGCGCGCTCGACAAGCTCGAGCGGCTGCTGTCGGGCAAGTAGTCGCAAATGCGACTTCTCGGTTTGCCCAAAGCCCACGGATTCAAATCCGTGGGCTCTCGTTTGTGCGTTTGTGCGTTTGTACGTTTGTGCGTTTGCGCGTTTGCGCGTTTCCGCTGCGCGGGACCTTCGGTGAGGTGCGTTTTCTACCGCGCGACCGCCTCCGCCCGCACCTCGCGCAGCACCGTCACCTTGATCTCGCCCGGGAAGGTCATTTCCTGCTCCACTTTCTTTGCGATGTCGCGCGAGATGGTGAACGCATCCTCATCACTCGCGCGTTTGGCATCGACGATCACGCGCACCTCGCGGCCGGCCTGGATCGCGTGGGCCTCCTGGACCTGCGGATATTCCTTCGCGATCGCTTCGAGCTGTTCCAGCCGCTTGATATACATCTCCATCGATTCCCTTCGCGCGCCCGGCCTCGCGCCCGAGATCGCATCCGCGGCCATGACGATGGGCGTGTATGGAGTCGTCGCGGGAATGTCGCCGTGGTGTCCGCCGATGGCGTTGAGGACCGCATCCGCCTTCTCGCCGTATTTGCGGCAGAACTCCATGCCGATGGCGGGGTGGCCGCCTTCCATCTCGTGATCCATCGCCTTGCCGATGTCGTGCAGGAAGCCGGCCCGGCGCGCGATGCGACCGTTCAATCCCAGTTGATCCGCGATCATCTGGCAAAGGAACGCGACTTCGATCGAATGCCGCAGTACGTTCTGCCCATATGAAGTTCGGAAGTGCATGCGCCCCATCGCTTCCACGATCTTGGGGTGCAGGCCACGCACATCGGCTTCGATCACCGCTTCGTTGCCGATCTTGAGGATGCGCTCCTGCATCTCCTGCTTGACCTTCTCGACCACTTCTTCGATGCGGGCGGGATGCACGCGGCCATCGGCGACCAGTTTCTGCAACGACTCCGCGGCAATCGCGCGGCGGATCGGATCAAAGCATGAGACGGCGATCACGCCCGGCGTGTCATCGACCATGATGTCCACCCCCGTGGCCTTCTCGAGGGCGCGGATGTTGCGGCCTTCGCGGCCGATGACGCGCCCTTTCATCTCATCCGTCGGAACCTTCACGGTGCGCACGGTGGAATCGGCCACGTGCTCGGCCGCAAAGCGCTGGATGGCCATGAGGGTGATCTCGCGGCTGCGCGAGCGGGCCTCGGTTTCGGCCTCTTCGAGGATCGACTGCGACACCTTGGCCGCCTCGTGCGTTGCCTCGCGTCGAACTTCCTCGAGGACGATTTCGCGGGCCTGAGCTTCGCTCATGCGGCCGACCTGCTCGAGGCGGGCGCGGACTTCAGCGCGCGACTTTTCGAGGTCCGCGGCTTCGCGATCGAGTGTCTCTTCGCGTTTGCGGCCTTCGGCATCGCGCTTGTCCAGCCGGCTTTCGCGCTCCGCGATCGCCTCCAGGCGCTTGTCGAGCGAATCCAGCCGCTTGGTCAGCCGCCCCTGTTCTTCGCGCAACTCCGCCCGTTCCTTGGCGATTTCTTCGTCGAACTCCTCGCGCCGCTGCTGGGACCGCTTCTCGGCCTCCAGTTCGATCCGCTCGCGATTGGTGGCGGCTTCGGCCTCGGCGGCGCGGGCGATGTTGCTCGCCTCGCGGCGGGCGGCGCGCAGCGTCTGCCTGGTCATCAGGCCGTAAACGAGCACACCCACGATCAGGCCGATCGCCGCGGCGACCCACGTGTTGGCATCCACGGCGAGCGTGTAATTGGACATCTCGGTCACAGCCACGGCAGGTTCCCCATCGCCCGAGAAGGGGGCGACTCACGACATGCGCCGGGACCCTCGCCCGCGCGCTACGAGCGCAGGGCGAGCGTTCCGGACGTGCCGGCCGCTTTCACGCGGAAACCGCCGATGCTGACTGACCGAACGCGGTCACTCCGAGGGCGCGAGCACCCTCCGCCCCACACACGGGCACTGCAACACACGACACCTGGAATCGCGGGCTCGAACCTTCATCTCTCTCTGAACTCTGTGGCGACGAATCACAAGCGTTCGGATCAATCGAAACGGGAATCTATGGCGAAGGCCCCTGCCTTCGCGCGATCGGCGGCGGCCGCAATCAACCGGCCGGCCGGAAATGGTCTCCAACTCATGCGTTCGACCTCGATCCCCATGAGAACGGGATCGAACCACCTGTATTTGAGGAGAAAGCGGGCGGGATGTCAAGAACCCGTGAAGCAATCGGGTGCGTAGGTTTCTGAAGGTTCGGAAGAACCCGAACCTTCAAGGGGTCGCCAATCGCAGCGCATCGCGATTGGGGTCCCCCCTCAGGTCTGGCGTCTTCTTCACTCTGACCTCTGACTTTGGACAGCTCTTCCCCGATCTCCCGCGCCCTCCCGCTACCATCCCCCCACCATGCCCGCGATCGTCAACTGGCTTCTGCGGCTGCTGCCCACCAATCCCATCTGCATGCGGTTGGTGCAGGGCGGCAGCCGGCGGCTGCGCCATCTCTATATCCGCGCCGGCTACCTCGGCATCCTCATGGCGGTCCTGCTGCTTCTCATGCTGGGCGGCAGCAACGCCAACACATTTTCGCAACTCGCCACCAACGGGGCCAAGGCGTTTGAGTACATCTCCTATCTCCAGCTCGGCCTGATCTGCCTGCTGACGCCCGTGTTCATGGCGGGAGCCATCGCGCAGGAGGCCAACCCAAAGACGTGGGACATCCTCCTCACCACGCCGCTCAACAACCTCCAGATCGTGCTGGGGAACCTCTTCGGGCGTCTCTTTTTCATTCTGGCGCTTCTGTTCTCGACGCTGCCGCTCTTCGTCGCGATTCAGTACTTCGGCGGTGTGCCGGGCGAAGCGATCTTCATGAGCTACCTGATCGCGGGCGCCAGCGCGATCTTGGTGGGGGCCATCGCGGTCACGCTCAGCGTGACGCGCACCGCAGGACGGCGCGCGGTCTTCATCTTCTACATCACCGTCGTGATGTACCTGTTCGTCACGTACTTCATCGACGCCCAGTTCCTGCGCCGATCGATCGCCATGGGCGTCTATGAGACGACCGCGCTCACACCGCTCAATCCGTTTCTCGTGATCGAGGTGCTGCTTCGGTCCAACACCTATGCGCCCCACAACTTCGCGGGTGTTGAGGCCTTCTGGCTGACGAAACTCTGGCTGGGGAATCCCATCGTCACGTTCACGTGGCTGTGTCTTTCGCTCAGCGCCATCCTGATCGCGTTCTCGACGCTGCGCCTGCGCGTCATCGGCGCGCGCACGGGAACGACATCCTGGCTGCGACGAGCCTTCAAGCTGGGGGCGAAGGGCACGGGGGAGCGCCCCGCCCGAAAGGTCAGCCACAATCCCGTGGCGTGGCGGGAATCGGTCGCGCGTGGCGCCACCGTGCAGGCCGTCATCACGCGCTGGGGGTTCGCGGCCCTTGGGCTTCTCATCGCGATCATCGTGATCACGCTGTTCCATGCGGGCCTGATGGGGACGGTCAGCAAGAGCGCCCCGGCGGCGGTCCTGAAGGCCACCGCCGACAACTTCCGCGTCACCCTGTGGGTCATCCTGAGCGCCGAAATCGTCATCATCGCGCTCACCGCGCTGAACACCAGCGCCACCGCCGTCAGCCGCGAGCGCGAAGACGGCTCTCTGGACATCATGCTCACCACGCCGATTCAGCCGGGACCGTATCTCGCCGGGAAATTGCAGGGGTTGATCCAGTTTCTACTGCCCATGCTGTGCGTACCGATCGGGACCATGCTGCTCGCTGCGCTGTATGTGATCGGCGGCGGATTCGGCAATCATCTCGCAACCGACGCGCCCATGAGCGTCGGCGCCACGCCCATCACGCTGCCGATCGTGCTGCCCGAAGGCGTGATCGCGCTGGCACTGGTTCTTGTTCCCTTCATCGCCTTCTGCGTCATGGTGGGATTGCAATGGTCGATCAAGAGCCGCGGAACGATCGGTTCGGTGATCGCGGCGGGCGGCCTTGTCATCGCGGTCAGCGGCGTGATCGGCATGTGCGGGGCCTTCGCCGGCCGCAACGGCATGGGAGTGCTGGGCGCCGTGCTCAACGCGTTCAACCCCATCAATCTCGTGATCGCGATCGTCAGCCCGACCACGATCATGCCCGATGCGCTGAATACCGGCACCGGCGTCGCGGGCACGGCGTCCAGCGGCGGCGCGCGGGTGGCGCTCATGATCGGGGCGGCCCTCGCTGCGGGCGTGTATGTCGCCATCGTGTATGGCATGCACACCAACATGGTGCGCACCTTCCACATGACGGTGCGCCGGCTCGCGGGGCAGAAATGATGGGGCCGGCAACTTCGACGATCCCAGTGTGGTTGTTGTCCTTTTGCGTCAGTCAGCCGGTTTGTCCACTTCGCGCTGTCTCAGGCGCTGCTCGAGCAGTTCGTGAGAGACCCAGAAACTGCTTGCTTTGACGCGCTCGAACGCTTCCCGCAGATTCAGCAGGTTCCGATCAGCCGCGAGTTCCAACACCCCGATTGTCCCCGTCAAGGGAATGTGGCGTTCCCTCGCAACGCGACGGTCCTCCATCTCGTCAATCAGCAGCAGGTCGGCGTCCAACTCAGTTGCAAGTGCAATCGCAGCGCTTTCACCGGGATGCAGGTGAGGAATCGATTCAATCAAGGACGGTGCTCTCTCGATGATCCATTCCGGCATCGCCTTCACAAAATCCTGAACCGCCATGGACCTTCTTGAATTCCTCAATTCCGCGAGAACTTGCGGCGGCACGATTACCTCGTTGAATAGAGTGCGCAAGATATCAATGTGCCTGATCTCGATCAGCACAATGAGCGGCGAACTGTCAGCCACAATCAGCATCAGCCCGCCTTGCGCATCACCTCATCCAGCGTTGTCCGATCGCGATTGAGATCATCCATCGTCAACGACCCCTCAATCACGCGGTGCTGCTTGAGCCAGGCATCTGTCTCCACACGATCAAGTCCCAGTGCCCTGCTGAGTTCGACGTGTGTCAGGCCCCCACGCCGAAACAGATCGAGCACGTAGGCCTCCTTCACTTCGGCTGAAACATCGCGACCTTCGCTTCGAAGGCGCTCTTCGATGTCGGGCGGCAGATTGAGATGAATAGTCAGGGACATCGTCGGCTCCGAGGCTGCGGCATTGTACCACTCCATCAGAATCCCCGAGATCACCTTCCCCGTTCCGAAGCGATATCCGCCTGGCCCGAGTAAACTGCTCGGCATGTTCCGGCCTCTGACGCTGCCGAGCCCCATGTCCTCGGGACATCCGATCATCCGCTAGGATGAGGGTTGTCCAGATGACTCAGCTTCTCCTCCTTCTCGCCGCCTTCCTCCTCGTCCTCCTCAACGGCTTCTTCGTGGCCGCGGAGTTCGCCATCGTCAAGGTGCGCTCCACGAAGATCCGCGAGCTGGCCGACCGCGGCGATTGGCGGGCCAAGGTCACCCGCAGCGTCATCGGCCACCTCGACGCCTATCTCTCCGCCTGCCAGCTTGGCATCACCATCGCCTCGCTGGGGCTGGGCTGGATCGGCGAGCCTGCAGTCGCGCGCATTCTCGAACCCGTCTTCGACGCCGCCGGCATCGACAACCAGACCGCCATAACGACCATATCGATCACAGTCGCGTTCGTCATCATTTCCTTTCTGCACATCGTGCTGGGCGAATTGGCCCCCAAGTCGCTCGCCATCCGCAAGCCCGAAGGCACATCGCTCTGGCTCGCGCCGGCCCTCCGACTGTTCTACTGGATCATGTACGTCCCCATCGTCGCGCTCAACGCCACGGCCAACGCCGTCCTGCGCCTGTTTGGAATCAAACCCATCATCGACGGCGACCTCGCCCACTCCTCCGAGGAGCTGCGAATGATCGTGGGCGCCAGCCACGCCCATGGAATCCTCAACACCACCGAGCGCCGCCTGCTGGAGAACGTCTTCGATTTCTCGGAGCGCGAGGTCGCCGAAATCATGACCCCACGCCTCGACATGGCCTGCCTGTTCGTCGATCGCACCATCGCCGAGAACTTCGCCATCCTGCGCGAGCACCAGCACACCCGCTATCCCCTCGCCGAGGGAAACCCCGAGAACATCATCGGGATGATCCACATCAAGGACTTCATCCACCTGACCGGCGAAGGCGCCCCCAAGCGCACCGGCAGCATTCTGCAATCGATCAAGCGGCCCGTGCTGTTTGTCCCCGAGACCGCCACCATCGACGCCCTGCTGCGCACATTCCAGGCCACGCGCACGCTCCTCGCGATCGTCGTGGATGAATATGGCTCCGTCGCGGGACTGATCACCCTCGAGGATGTTCTCGAAGAGCTGGTCGGTCCCATCCGCGACGAGTTCGATACGCAGGAAATGCCCGAGATCGAGAAGCGCGGCGGGGAGACGTTCCTCGATGGCGGCGTCTCGCTCGCCGAGGTTGAGGACATGTTCCCAGACATGCCGCTGGAGAGCGAGGATGAAGTCCGCACCATCGGCGGAGTAGTAATGAAAAACCTCGGGCGCATCCCGGCCATCGGCGATCGGGTCACGCTGGGACCCTACCGCGTCGATGTCATGGAGATGGATCACCTGCGCGTCACGCGTGTCAAGGTCGTGCGCATTTCCGGCCCCGGCACCCCCAAGCCTGCCCCCGCAAAGGAGGCAGCCGCGCCCGCGCCCTCCGCCACGCCGCCAAGCACGCCGAGTGAGTCGTAAGCCTTGAGTCGTGAGTCCTGAGACGAGCAAGCTCACCTCGCACCCCTCACATTCCACGTCGCATGACCCGCGACTCACGTCCCGCGACCCACGACTCACGCTCACGCCTCGCCCCTTCCACGCCCGATACAATGGCGGGAACGTCGTTCGACTCTCACAATCCCGCGGCGTCGTGCGATCTCCGGTTTCTGCGTTTCTCTCATGTCCGTTTGTGAGTTTGAGCGTTTCTGCGTTTGACCGTTCTCACCATGCGAATCGACACCCGACAACAGATGCGGCTCGGCCAGCAGATGAAGCTGGCCCCGCGCATGATCCAGTCGATGGAGATCCTCCAGATGCCGCTCATGGAATTGCAGGAGCGCATCGATCAGGAGCTCGAATCCAACATCGCGCTCGAGCAGGTGCAGCCGGGCTCCGAGGATGGGGCGGTTCGCGATGAAACCGAGGTTGAAGAGCCGCTGCGCGAGCGCGAGCTCGTCGCGGGCGATGAAAAGTCCGATTTCCAGCGCCTCAGCGAGTTCGAGCGCAATTACTCGGAGTCCTTCGACAGCGCGTTCAGCGAGCGGCCGTATTCGGGCAGCCGCTCCTCCTCCGGCGAGCGCGACCGCAAGATGGATGCCATGGCCAACACGCCTTCGCGGGGCGAGGGGCTCACCGAGCAACTGCTGCACCAGCTTGCCTTCATGGATGTGTCCGACGAGGTGGCCGCCGCGGGCCGCCTGCTGATCCAGTACATCGATGAAGATGGATTCCTCAGCGCCGATCTGCCGGCGATTGTCGATAATCATGCTTCCGCTCTGAACCCTCTCAATCCGGGGGCGCGAGAGGGCAGGTCTCCGCAGGCGACTCGCCGTGGCGAGGTGAGGGGGAATTCACACCTTGGAGGCTCGCCCTCACCCACGGCTCCTCAGTCGAAGGGAGAGTGGAGTATCCAGCTCACCCTCCCGCTCCTCGAGGAGGCCCTGCTCGAACTCCAGAACAATCTCGATCCGCCCGGCATCGCCGCCCGCAATCAGCGCGAGGGGCTGCTCATTCAGGTCGATCGCTTCGCCTCCGATCCGGAGAATCAGTACGACTGGTCGGATGTCATCACGCTGATCAAGGACCACTACGACGATCTGCTTCAGAACCGCCTGCCGCGGATCGAGCAGAAGTCCGGCCTGACCATCGATCGCATCAGGAACGCGATGGCCCTGATGAAGAAGCTCAACCTGCACCCCGGCCGCGATCTGGTCGAGCAGGATGTGCCGCCCATCATTCCCGATGTCATCGTCGAATACGAGGAATCGACCGATCAATACGTCGCACGCCTCGCTGATGGCGTGCTGCCCCACCTGCGCATCTCCGATGAAGCCGAGAAGCTCGCGAAGGACAAGTCGCAGGCCAAGGAGACCCGGGAGTTCGCGCAGAACGGCATTCGCACCGCATCGTGGCTGATCGAAGCCATCGCGCAGCGGCGGACAACCCTGCTGCGCGTGGTGAACGTCGTCCTCTCGCGCCAGCGCGAGTATTTCGATTACGGCGCGCAGCATTTGAAGCCAATGCCCATGACCGAGGTGGCGGACCAGTTGGGCGTGCACGTCGCGACGGTCAGCCGCGCCGTGTCGGACAAGTGGGTGCAGGCCCCGCGCGGCATGGTGGCACTCCGGGGGTTCTTCTCCGGCGGCTCGGTGACGGATGCGGGCGAGGAAGTCTCGTGGCAGGCGGTGAAGGCGCAGTTGAAGGAGATCGTCGATGCCGAGGACAAATCCAGACCCTTCAGCGACCAGGCGTTGACGGAAGAGTTGAAGAAGCGCGGCATCGATTTAGCGCGGCGGACGGTGGTGAAGTACCGCCAGCAACTCGACATCCCGCCGGCTCGATTGCGAAAGGTGCACTGACCGCCTTGCCTCATCGACGCTCAGCTCCAAGAATCTCCGGACATGGAATCCATTCCCTTCGACCAACTCGCGCGAATCATCACGGCGCTTCCGCAGCGGCAGTTGAAGCAATTGCTGAACCGGATTGCGTCGGCTCTATCCCCGGGAGGAAAGCCATCCGCATCACGCGATCTCTACGGCGTGTGGAAGGGTCGCTTCCCCAAGGGCTTTGATGTCGATGCCGCGCTCGGCGAGATCCGCGGGCAATGGAATCGGGACGGATCTGCGTGAACCAGTACGTCGCTGATACGCACGCTCTGTATTGGTATCTGTGCGCATCACCTCACCTCGGCGCCAACGCAAAATCGGCATTCGATGAAGCCGTTGCAGGGCGGGCGCAGATACTCGTGCCGTCCATTGTCCTGGCGGAGCTCTTCTTTCTGAATGAGAAGGCGGGCAATCCACTGCGCTTCGAGGACGAGTTTTCCCGGCTGGCGTCTGCCGGTCAGTTTCAGTTCGTGCCCTTTGACGCCGAAGATGTGCTCGACTTCAGCGAGGACGCTCAGATTCCCGAAATGCACGATCGCATCATTGCCGGCGCCGCCCGGCGCGCAGGGGCTGCGTGTCTGACACGCGATACGTTGCTCAGCAAGCATCCATCAATCCGTTGCGTGTGGTAGAATTGCCCGAGATGCATCACCCCAGCAACTGGGCATCCCGCCGGCCCGGCTGCGGAAGGTGCATTGAGAGGGGTGCGATTCTCGCCATCGCGGCGGTGAATCCGCAGCAGCGGCCAAATCCACGCGCCTCAAGTCGAGATCGCCGCCGCTTGCCTAATATATCGAAATCTGATACATCCGTGCCCGCCTGATCGGCGCTCGCAAAGGAGGAACGACATGTTTGGGAAAATGAGGTGTCTCGGTCTGCGCCGCGCGCTTGTGGCGTTCGGAGCGGCGGTAGTGCTCATCGCAGCAGCGGCCGTGCAGGACCTCTCCCCCGTCGATACACAGCAGATCCAGCGCTTCGGCGCCCTCCTGCCTCGGCCGGTGGACGGCGAAGCGCGCGATGCGGCGGGCTTCCCGCCTCCGCGACCGGCGGACGAGGTGCTGGCCGAGATCGACTCGGCCACGGCGACCATGCGCGAGATCGCCGCGACCGACGCCGAATACGAGTCACGCTTCACCGAATACCGCGCTCTGCAGCGCGCACGCCACAATCTCATCTCGGAACTGGAGGAAAGTGGCTACGACGGCCCGCGACTCGAATCGCTCCTTGCGACCAAGCTCGACGACCTCTCGGCCGAGGCCGCGAACGCATGGTGGGCGCTGAATCAGGTTCGCGCTGCCCGCGATGAAATCGCTGCGCGACACCCCGATTCGGACCTGGCGCCGGCCACCCGCGCTGCAGATGCATTGGACACGATCCATCTCATGACGCAGTCGGGCTTTCGCGTTCACCCGGATGACTACGAGCGGCTCGCAGCGATGGAGTTGGCGCGGCGCGATCACGAGGAAGCGGGAATCGTCATCCTCGAAGCGCTGCACAATGCGCGTAATGAGGCGCTGCAGAAGAAATGGCACGACTGGATTGTCGCAAACCTTCCGGCCACCTCCCTGGCTCACCGGTTCGTGGCCCGCGAGCGCGGGTTCGGCTCGCCCATTCGCCTCGCGGGCGAAGGACTCGACGGCCAGCCCATCGACACCGCCGAATGGAAAGGCGATGTCATCATCGTGGACTTCTGGGGCCTGTGGTGCGTGCCGTGCATCGAGGCGATGCCTGAACTCAATCGCGTGTACAGCGCGCACAAGGACAAGGGCCTTCGCGTGCTGGGGATACTCTGCGATCACGAGTTCGATCGCGCCCGGACGTTTCTTGCGGAAAAGGGCTACGACTGGCCGCAGCTCATCGATCCGACGACGACTCCCGAAACCATGACCGATCACTTCATCGCGAAACAGTACGCTGTCGGCGGGTTCCCGACCATGTGGATCATCGACCGCAACGGCATACTGCGCGAGCAGGTGTGGACCAACCTGGAAGAGACAGTTTTGAAGTATCTTGACGAAGAGTGAGCGGCGATGAGACGATTCGGCTCTGGTTTCGCCGCTTCGCGCTACCCCATCTCCTGCCTTCCCTGAATGGCGTCGCTCAGCACCGCGCGGTTGGCGTATTCGATCTGCGAGCCCGTGGGCAAACCCCGCGCCAGGCGGGTGATGCGGAGGGGGACAGGAGGACTGAGGACTGAGGACTGAGGACTGAGTGGCTCCGTGCCTTCGTGCCTCGATGCCTTGATGCCTTGATGCCTTGATGCCTCTGCGGGCGGGACGCCCGCACTCCCCCGCTTCCCCAACTCCTCCGCGATGTGCAGGGCCGTGCCATCGCCTTCCATGTCGGGGTTCAGGCCGAGGATCACCTCGCGCACGGGCTCGCCGCGCGAGTTCTTCGAGGGGTCATCCACGCGCTTGAGAAGCTCGTTGAGGGTGATATCCGACGGCCCGATGTTCGAGAGCGGGTCCAGCCGGCCCATCAACACGTGGTACACACCCCGGTACATGCCCGTCTGTTCGAGGTTGATCAGGTCCTTCGGCTGCTCGACCACCAGCACCTGCGAGGCATCCCGCCGCGGGTCAGCGCAGATCGGGCAGGGGTCGGAGTCGGTCAGGTTGAAGCAGATCGAACAATGCTTGACGTGCCGCTTCACATCGCCGATGGCCCGGGCGAGCTTCATCGCATCCGGCTCGTTGGATTTGAGAATGTGAAAGGCCAGCCGCTCCGCACTGCGCCGGCCCACCCCCGGCAACGAAGCGAACTCATCGATCAATCGGTTGACCGATTCGGGATACGGGCCGGGTTCTGAGTGCCGCTTGGAGATGGGGAAGGTCCTGAGTCCTGAGTCCTGAGTCCTGAGTCCTGAGTGCTGAGTCCTGGAGGCCTGGAGGCCTGGAGGCTTGAGTCCTGTTGCCCGGCGGGACGCCGGGCGTCCCCCCTGCTCACTCTCTTTGAATTTGTGCGTTTGGTGCGTTTGTGCGTTTTCCTACATCATCCCCGCCAATCCGCCGGGCGGCAGCGGCAGGCCGAGGTCCTGCGCGGCCTCCTGAAACTCCTTCCCCGCCCGCTCCTGCGCCTTTTCGAGCGCGGCGTTCACTGCGCCGGCGATCAGTTCCTCCGCCAGGGCGCGATCCTGCGCGCTGGTTGCATCCACCAGCCCCGCCATCATCGCAGGATCGACGTGGATCGAGACAACTCGCATCCTGCAGTTGACGGTGGCCTTCACTGCGCCGCCGCCGGTCTCCGCGCTTACCTCGATCCGCCCGAGGTTGCCCTTCACCTCCTCGAGTTTCTGCTTGATGCGCGGCATGTCCTTCATGATGCCGGCCAGCCCGGCCATGTTCTTCAATCCTTCGAACATCAGGTCTGCTCCTCCGTGGGCTCTATGACAGGATCAACCGCGGACTTCGGCGCGACAGGCGCGGCCTGTTCCGTTGCTGCATCTTCACGGACATCGACGATCGTGGCGCTGAAAAGCTCAACCGCGCGGGCGACGAGCGGATCGGCCTTTGCCGCCTGAATCTGCGCGGGGGTGGGGCCGTATCGTGCGGGCGCGGCCGGCTGCGACAGAGGCACGGCGGGTTTGACTTCGCGATGGGGTGATGCATCTGCTCCACCATGCACGGGACCCGCGGAAGTATCGCGGTTCGCAGCGCCCGCCGGGACAAGCCCGGCGGCTAACCGCTGATCGCTGTTCGCTGTTCGCTTCTCACTTCCTTCATCATCTGCCTTTTTTTTTTCGGCGGGCGCTGCTGGAGGACTTCCAGGCCGCACCGGGCCTCCACGGCCCGGCTCGCTGGCACGGCCCGGCTCGCTCCGTCCGCCGCCGCTCAACAGGGCCGGGATCGACAGGAGCTGCTCGCTGAGCGCCAGCCGCACGATCACAGCATCGAAGAGCGATCGTCCCGTCGAACTCTGCCTGATGTTGCGGGCCGCGGCCTCGCACAAGGCGATCATGTGAACGATGGCCGGGGCATCGAGCGATTGCGCGTGCCGCACCGCCGCCTCCTTCGCCGCGCCGAACAGCTCGACCAGCTCCGATTCCGCGCCGCACGCAGAGATCACCAGCACGTTGCGAAGATGATCGATCAGCACATCCATCGCCTGCTCGAGCGACACGCCGTGAGCAAGAAGATCGCCCGTGGCGTCGAGGGCCGCCTTCGCATCACCGGCCACAATTCCATCCACCACCTTCGCGACCAGCGCGTGATCGGGCATGCCGAGCGCCTGCTCGAGCAGCTCGACCGTGACGTGCCCATCGCTCGCGGAGATGAGCCGATCGAGCAGCGACAGCCCATCGCGCATCGATCCCCCCGCCAGCCGGGCCACTTCGTGAATCACCTCCTCATCGGCCTTGAGGTTCTCGCGCCGCAGCACTTCGCGAAGATGGGCCGCGATGCGCATCGCGGGAATGTTGCGGAAATCGAAGCGCTGGCAGCGCGACTGAATGGTTGCGGGCACCTTCTGCACTTCGGTGGTGCAGAGGATGAACTTCACGTGTGAAGGCGGCTCCTCCATCGTCTTGAGCAGTGCGTTGAAGGCCTGCTTCGACAGCATGTGCACTTCGTCGATGATGTAGATTTTGTACGGTGAGCGCGCCGGCGTGAGCGATGCGTTGGCAATGAGTTCGCGCACGTTGTCCACGCCCGTGTTGCTGGCCGCGTCGATTTCGATCACATCGATGTCGCTGCCGCGCATGATGGCATCGGCGATTTGTTCCCGTTGCACCAGGTTAGGCGTGGCGTTCAGCGCCTTGGCGAGGATTCGCGCCATCGAGGTCTTGCCCACGCCACGCGTTCCCGTGAAGAGATACGCGTGCGCGATCCGGCCGCGCTCGATGGCGTTCTTCAGCGTCTTCGCCACCGGCTCCTGCCCCACTACCTCGTCGAAATCGGTCGAGCGATAGCGGCGGGCAAGGACGGTGTAGCCCGAGCCGCCCGGCCGATCAGTCGGAGCGTTCGCCGGCTCGGGATTGATCAGGAAATCGCTCATGAACGAGAAGTCGCGCGCCTATTTCCGAATCCCCCTCACCCCGGCCCTCTCGTCTCCGCGGCGACTCTTCGACCGGAGGGAGAGGGAGTGAAGAACGATGGAGAGAGTGTGTGACAAGGCGGCGGGGAAGACGACCAGGGTTGCGACGGCCCGGACAACTTCGCTTATGGCTGCTGCGGTCAAGCCCTGACCAGGTTCACGAGCCATCCGTCCATCGGCCCCGGCCGTCTTCCTCGACGCCTCGATCATTCGATCCATTCAACATTCGATGCAAGCTCCCATCGTATCGCCTCGATCCGAGGTGGTACACTCATGCACGATGGAAGATGTCTCCCCCACCTCCATGCCGGAGCCTGACGCCGCACTCCCGCCGCGAAGCTCATCATACAGCCCGCTCTCGGACCGGCTGGCCCAGCAGCGCCGCTCCGAGAAGCTCCTGCTCCTCGTGGTGCGGCTGCTCTTCCTCGTGATGCTGCTGACCGTCACGACTCTCACCATCGGCAGCCGGGTGGACGAGGCCGACCCCAAGGCCTTCAGCTACAGCACCATCTCCGCCATCCTCATCTCGACGCTGGCTGTGGGCATCATCGTTCTTGCGGTCGATTCGCTGACCCCCAACAAGCGATTGGCCTCGACGGTCGGCATCTATCTTGGAATCTGCGTTGGCCTGCTGGGCGCCCTGGCCGTCGCCAAGCTGATCGATGTCGTCGCTCAGGCGTGGCAGTTGACCTCGGCCGCAGCCCCCAATCCCTACATCGAGCTCGCGAAAGTCGTCGTCGGGATCGTGCTCTGCTACCTCGCCGTCTCGTTCGTGCTGACGACGAAGGACGACTTCCGTCTCGTCATTCCCTATGTCGAATTCGCCAAGCAGGTTCGCGGCGTGCGCCCGCTGCTGCTGGACACGTCGGTGCTTATCGATGGCCGCATCGAAGCCATGGTGCAGTCCGGCTTCATCGATGCTCCGGTCGTCATTCCCGGCTTCGTCATCGAAGAGCTGCAGACGCTCAGCGATTCAGGCGACCGATTGAAGCGATCGCGCGGCCGGCGCGGCCTCGATGTCGCATCGCGCCTGCAGATGAACCCCGCGGTCGATGTGTCGATCGACCATTTCGAGGTCCCTGCTCATTCCGTCGATCGCATGCTGGTCGAGGTGTCGCGGCTGCACCAGATGCGGATCCTCACGACCGACTACAACCTCGTGAAGGTCGCGAAGATCAGCGGCGCCACCGCCCTGAACGTCAACGATCTTGCCTCCGGGCTCAAGACTGTGGTGCTGCCGGGCGAGACCATCCGCGTCGAAATCGTCCGCCCCGGCGAAAACGAAGGCCAGGGTGTCGGCTACATGCCGGATGGCACCATGATCGTCGTCGATCAGGGCGCTGCATACATCGGCAGCGCCGTGGATGTCACGGTCACGAACTCGCTTCAGACCAGCGCGGGCAGGATGATTTTCGCGCGCGTCGATCTGCTGGCTCGCACTGACGGCGAGGAGTCCGCCGAACGCCGGGGAGGGTCCGATTCTGCGGGAGATTCCGATGCGGGCGGCGCGAGCATCACAGCCGCGGCGAGGCTGGCCACGCAGCAACCCCGCTACACCGAGCGCCCGCCCCGCGGCCAACCGCCGCGCGGCCACAGCCCAAGGCGATAGCGTTGTCATTCGCTCACGGGCGATGCAACTGAAATCCCATGTAGGGCACCTAAGAGCGGCTATCAGAATGGAATCGGGGGGGCGCGGACGTTCCGTCCGCAGCGAGCCTCGTGCGGACAGGATGTCCGCACTCCCCATTGTGTTAGGGGTTCGAACACAATGGGTGGCACGGT
>Ga0326597_10003679_pt1 | contig 21934 bp, 15 predicted proteins | sample RVTome_12_FD_203789 | JGI IMG/M metagenome (GOLD analysis project Ga0326597, IMG submission 203789) | Soil microbial communities from uranium-contaminated site in the Upper Colorado River Basin, Wyoming, United States - RVT100D185 | ecosystem: Environmental > Terrestrial > Soil > Contaminated >...
CCTGGTCGCCGACGGGACGATCGTCGGCCGCACGCGTGGCAGGGCGCTCTCCCTCAACGCCGGCTCCTTCTACGACTGGCTGGGGCGGCCGGTGCCCGCGGTGACCAAGCGGGGCGCGCTGTACGACATCCACCGGGACGAGGACGCGGACGAGGTGGCCGCCCTGCGCCGCTCGCGCGCCCTGGTGCAGCAGGTGATCGACCAGGCGCCCCAGCGGCTGGCGCTGCCGTTGGACCTGAACGCGCCGATCGAGTCGCCGTTGCCCGCCGGGGGTACGGAGACTCGCTGGGGCGGGCGCTCGCGCTTGGCATCCGGGACGGCCTGCAGATCCACTGATGGCGGAGGCCATTCCGAAATATGCTACGCGCTGGCTCTTGACTGTCTTTTTGTAAGGCATGTAAGCTTCCGCCAACTGGGTGGCCTACTCGATCCTGGGTGGGCGAAAGGTAATGGCCTCTGGCTGGGCAGGTGGAAGAGGCGGAAGGCTGGGTGGCGCTCAACCGTAGGCCGCATTCATGGAGGTGCGGCAATGGGCAAAGATCTCAAGTCCCTAGAAGGTCCCGTTTGCACTGCAGTTCCCGTCGCGAGACCTCACAAGTTGCTCATCGCTGTGATGGTGGCAGTCGCGTTGTTGGCAGTCGTCAGTCAGACGCAACCGGCCGATGCTGCTTCCCCAAGCATAGTCTTCGACGGTTCACCTGGTACAAGCTCGCCGCCGTCGACTCTTGGCCCATACAACATGATTGCGTTCAGTGCTGATGCGAGGGCGGAGGAAGGGCTCGTTAGCAACGTGCCGGACCCGGCCGGAACCATCACCTTCAGCGAAGCCATCACGCACCTGCGAGTGCCAGGCAGCTGGGCAACCTGGAGCCATGGCTACACAGGTGATGTCTATCACGTCGACGATGCGAGCGTCACCATAACGCTGCCGTCGAACACAAAAGCCTTCTACCTATACGCAGAGCCAAATCCCTTCGCGACCTTCAATATGACGGCTACGGCCCAAGATGGGACCACGTCAGGATCAATCGCAGTAGATGGACTCGCTGGGGCGAAGTACTTTGGCTTTTACGCCACCAGCGGCAAGACGATCGTCTCCATCGAGGTCAGCTCAACGGTTGACTTCGCGATTGGGGAGTTTGGGATTTCGCGTGGGAGATCTGGCGAAACGACACATCAGGATGAAGCAGTCGAGATCGTGAAATCGATAATCGAGTACACGGATCTCGTGTGCCGCATACAGGACTGCCCTGGCTACGCAGCCTCGATCTTCGGCCGCGTCATGCAGGTGATATCACGATTTGCCACCCTCCTAAATCTTGGGACCGCCATAGCGCTGATTCCTCAGGTCGCCGAGGACTTGGATGATCTGAATGAAGCCGTCGAGACATATGGGAGGGACTCCGTAGAGGCGGAGATAGCTGCACATCAGCTCTGCTTGTCAAACCAAAACCTACATCGCGCGTTGGTCAGCATTGTTCCAGGGCTCTCGTTTGTCTTCCCAGTGCCGCCCTGCGATTAGGGAATCAGGATAGGAAAAGCAACGACGGAGTTGGAGAAGCCGGACCCGGAGATCTACCACTCCACGCCCTCAAGCCAGGGCCGGGCTTTCAACCGCTACATTCGCCTGATGAACGCCGTCAACGTGGAGCTGGCGACCGTGCTCCAGATCCTGCACGAACAGGTGGAGAAGACTAACCTCAAGTACGCCTGGTTGATGACACTCCTGATCTGGGGCCTGGAGACGCAGGTGCTTGGCGACGAGGTGCTGGCCTCGACGAAGGACCGCAAGCTGCGGCGCGACGTGCGCCGGTTGATGGCGCGTGCGCCTGGCGACCTGGTCGTGCCGGTGGACGTGGCGGCACCGGTGCCGGAACGGGATGTGTTCAAGAAAGGGTACGGCTTTCGCTGTGGCGCTTACGCACGCCACCATGTGGTCATCGTGCGCGCTCTAGCAGGGTGCTGAAGAAGGGGATCGACGGCTGATCTCGCCGCGCGTAGGAAGGACTAGCGGGCAACGTGCTTAGCGGCTCGCGTGCCCGCTGAGAAGCGCACTGCGGAACTCACAGCATCGACTCACGCCGGCACGATGCTGGAATCGAGTTCGACTACGCTGTCGCGCGGCGGGCACAGATTGGCGCGAGCCCAGACAAGCACCTCGGCCTCCTGGCTGAACAGCACGATCTGGCGATCGGCGCTGGTCTCGTGGAGCACCTCGAGCACGGCCCTCCGCCTGACGGCGTCGCATTGCACCGTCACGTCGTCGAGGATGAGCGGGCAGACCTCTCTCGGCACTGTCGTGAGGTGCGTCGCCAGCGCCATCCTCAGGAGAAGGTACACCTGCTCTGCGGTGCCGTGGGACAGGAGGTTCGCCTTCCGCAGCGGCCGTCCCGGCGCCTGCACGCTGACGATGAGCGACGCCGGGTCGACGATGGCGTCGTCGTAGCGGCCCGACGTAATCCGCGGCAGCCACTGGCGCAGCGTCTGTCGCAGGACGGGCGCCAGGTCGCGGTGGACCGAATCCTGCGACTGCTTCAGGAAGACCTCTGCCACGGCGAGCACGCGGCCGACACCGCGGACGCGCTCGAGCTCCTCGCGGCACCGCGCTTCTTCCTCTTCGGCTTCGGATACGGACGGCACGCTTCGCTCGAAGTCGCTCAACGCCCCCCGTTCGCTCGCGAGGGCCCCGGCAGCGACTTGCTCCATCTCGCGCAGGGCCGCGCCCTGCGCGTCGGCATCGCCCGTGACGGCGATGGCCTCGATGGCGTCCGAACTGAGCCCTCGTGCCAACTCGTCGGCGCGCACTTCGATCTCGCGCGCCTCGCCCTCGAGGTCCGCGAGCGCCCTGCCGTCCAACAGCGTCTGCAGCTCGTACCACTCCTTGCGCGCGTCCTCGCCCGCGCGGATCGCATCGTCGCGGCGGCTGCGCCAATCCTCCAAGCCGGCGACGATCTCGAGCTCGTCCGCCCCGCCGACACCGGCCACCCGGGCAGCCGCGGCGAGACGCGCGCCAGCCTCCGCGAGATCCGTCTCCCGGCGGCGATACGCTTCTTCCAGCCGCTGCCGATCCGCGAGCGCCGCCTCCAGCTGCGGGCGGCGGGCCGCCTCGGCGCTCTGAGCCTGCCGATCCGCGCACGCCTCCTGGTACCGCGCGAGGATGGCGCTCAGGTCATCACCCGGCTGTGCACCGCGGTCCGAAAGCGCGGTGGCCAGGGCATCTTCTGCGACGCCAACGGCGCTCTGCAACTGCGCAAGGCGGGCGTGCCAGCGCTCGCCGTCCTCGCGAAGCCGCTCGGCCTCGTCGAGTCGCACGGCCAATTCGCGGACGCCGCCTGCGTCCGGGGCAAGCCCGTGTTCGAGCGCTTCATCGCGTGCCGCCTGACGATGCGCGATCGCCAGGGCCGTCGCCGCCCGCGCGGTGGCCGCGTCCGCTTCCGCCTGGTGCAGCTCCTGCAGCGCCGCAGCCGAGACCCGATTACTGCGGCCGCGCCAGGCCTGCACGCCGGCCCCTGCTGCGATCACGAGGGCGATCGCGCCCGGCCCTGCCGCGCCCCCCGCGAACGCTAGCACCGCAGTCAGCGCGGCTCCGGCAAGGACCAGCCGCGGCCACAGTGCGGATCGCTTCGCGCTCTCGAGCTCGCGTCCGGCCGCCGCAATGCGCTCGTCGATCGCCGGATCGGGAGCCGGGTCCGCGACGCTCAGTCCGTCCGCCAGCCGCCGGAGATCGCCGGGCGACAGCCCGCCGGCGTCGATCGCCGCGGGCTCGCGGGGTTCCTGCTGACGGTGGGCGTCGAGGACGTTGCGGGCGCGTTCGAGCGACTCCTTCGCTGTGACGACGCTCGGCCACGGCGCGGTCTCAGCAGTCGGCGCGGCGGGCAGCCGTTCGAGCTGCGCCTGCAACTCCCCCGCGGTCGTCCCGGTCAACTGCTCGGGCTGCGGCCGGCGACGCCAGGCGTCGAGCGCGGCCGCAGCCTGGTCTGATACGGCACCGTCATCGACGGCGGCCGGCGGCTCTTGCGGGTGCGCGGTGGACAGCTCCCGCGCACGGGCGAGTTGCGCGCGAACGTTTGCGGCCCGCAGGTTGGCCTGCTTGGCGTCGAACAGCCGCCGCGCGGTTGACGCCTGCTCCGCCTCGGCGGTGAGCTGCTCGACGCGCTCGATGCGGCGCAGGTAGTCGTCGTGCGCCTCGCGGGCGCGCGACAAACGCGCGTGCGCGTCCGTCAGTGCAACGACCGCGCTCTGCAGCGGCTTCGTCGAGTTCGACCGCTCCAAGCCCACGTGGTCTTTGCCGTAAGCGGCCAGCGCAGCCAGCGCAGCCGCGGCGGTGGCGTCGGAGCCGGCGGTCGCCGCCGCGCGCTGGAGGTGCTCCTGCAGCGCGTCGGCCTCGTTCAGCACCTCTTGAATCTGCGCCTGCCGGACGCAGGCCGTGCTCTGAAACGCGCGGCGGTCCAGCCCGAGCCACTTCGCCGCGTTCGGGGCGCCGTCGTCCATGATCTGCGCGGAGTAGTTCCGGCCGAGGTCGGCGTCGGTCGCCGAGCAGTCGACGCGCCCTGCCAGGTCGTGGTGAAGATGCACGCGGCGCCCGTCCTCCAGGCGGACCAGGGCGGAGACCTCCCAGCGGTCGCCGTCCCACGGGTGATGGCGCTCGGCGAACTCCCTGTCTTCCTTCCGCGGCTGGCCACCACCGCGGCGTACGCCGCAGACCGCGGCGTACAGTGCCGCGTGCCAACTCGACTTGCCGGACTCGTTCGGCCCGGCGACGACGGTCAGCCCTGGAGCGATCTCCAGCCGGCGGTCGTGGAACGGGCCGAATGCCTGAGCCTCTACCGATTCGATCCGCATCTCACTCCACCTCGAGGTCGGCGCGCCCGTCGAGCGCGCGCAGGCCCGTGACCAGCACGCGCCGCCGCAGGTCGTCTGACAGGTCCGCGTCGTCGAGCACGCGGCGCACGAACTCGCCGCGGACCGTCGTCTCCTGCCTGATCGCGTCGAAGTCATATCGCACGCGCACCTCGCCAATGACGACCTGCAGGGCATCGAGTCCGCTGTCGACCGACTGCAGCTCGCGCGGGCGCAGATCCACTTCTGGCGGCAGGTTGCCGCTCAATGTCACGCGGGCGATCCCGCGCAGCCCGCTGACCGCATCCGCGATTCGTCCGCGCACGTCCTGCTCGCTGAGGACGCCGTCGAGGTCGAGGAGGAGGTCGTGCGCTTCGGTCACGGCCACCGGCATGCGCTGGCGCTCGATCGTGCCGTCGCCGTTGACGGTCGCGACGACCACGCCGCCCTCGCCGTGTTCGCCGTACGAAAGCGGATTCGGGTTGCCCGGATAGGTCAGCAGCGCGGTCTCGCGTGGATGATGGTAGTGGCCGAGGAAGGCGTGGCTCAGGCCGGCGCTCGCGATCTGTGCGGCGTCGAAGGGGGCATGCAGCGTCTTGTTGGCGCCCTCGTCGGTGAACCACCCGCGCTCGGAGCCGTGGAAGAGCGCCACGTGGACGCCCGCCCCGTCCACGGAGAACGATTCGAGAAACCCCGCCGTGTTCGCCGGCGCGCAGTGGGCGGCGCCCCAGAGCGTGAGGCCGTCTTCGAGCTCGACCGGCTCCAGGCGGTCCGCCCGGAACACGTGGACGTTCGAGCTCCACTCGACCGCGTGATAGAGGCTCCGCGGGCCGTACCAGTCGTGGTTGCCCGGGGCCAGGAAGACCCTGACAGGATGAATCCCCTCGAATGCGGACCGCAGGAATGCGCCCGTGTCCGCGGCGAAGCGCTCTTGCTCGTAGAGGTCCCCGCCGCAGAGCAGGGCGTCCGCTTGCAGGTCGGTCGCCAGCTGCACGATCCGCTGGAGCGTCTCGCGCAGCGATCGACGCCTGGTCCGCGCCGCCCGCTGATCTCCTGCCGCGGCGAAGGCCATGTCCAGGTGCAGGTCAGAGAAGAGGACGAGCTTCAGAGCAACTCCTCCGGAAACGTGATCCGCCTGCTGTACGAGCGTGCCGATGGTAACACGCTTCCGAGCCGCCGTGCACCTGCGGCCCCGGCGACCAAGGCCGGGCTCGGCCGGTGCGACTGGTCGAGTGGGCCCATCGTGGGGCGCAAGTGCGACAGATCCTGTCGCACTCCGTCCCGCGGCTTGGCCGTCGGACCTGCGGCGGCGCAGCGGATTCCCTCCTACGTGGCCATTTCCACGAGGCGCGCGAGAGCGTTCGCCAGCCGCATCTGCCGCGGACTCCGGCATCGAGCCAACAGCAGGCGCGGGTTCGCCACGAGGACCGCGACGCATTGCGCGCGCGACATCGCCACGTTGAGACGGTTCAGGCTGTAGAGGAACTCCATGCCGCGCGGCGCTTCGTCGGCTGAACTCGTGGCCATGGAGTAGATCGAAATCGGCCCCTCCTGCCCCTGGAACTTGTCGACCGTCCCCACGCGGACGCCAGGCAGCGAATCCGCGATGGCGTGGACCTGGGCGTTGTAGGGCGTGACCACGAGCGCACTGTGGAGCGCGAGCGGGTGGACGGCGCCCTTGTCGTCCGTCCAGTGCGGGTTCGACGCAAGCAGGTCCCCGATCAGCCGGGCAACGGCGGCCGCTTCTTCGTCGGAGTCGGTGGTGTTCCCTTCGTGATCCACCGGGACGAACCGGATGCCGGCGCCGGAGAGTGATCCGGCGCCGGAGACCTGCTGCGCCTCGCGGCCGGGCTGGGCGTGCAGCCGGCCATCGTAGAACACCTCGGAGATGTACACGCAGATGTCCGGATGCAGGCGCCAGGTGGTCTCGAGGAAAACGCCGAGGTGGCCGGGCATCGTGGCGTCGGGGCCGAGGACGTGCGCGAGCGCGGAGCGCTCCGCACCCGGCGGATGGCTGCCCTTGAGGGGCTGGTCGAGCTGCTGCGGGTCGCCGAGGAGCACGAGGCTCCGCCCTGCGGGAGCGACCGCGACCGTGTTCGCGAGCGACATCTGGCCGGCCTCGTCGACGAACAGCACATCGACGGAACCTGCCATCTCTGGGCGCGACCAGAGCCACGAGGTGCCGCCCACGACGTCCACGTCGTGCGAGTGCAGTGCGTCGACGGTGTCTTCGTTGTTGAGCGAACGCGCGTCCGCATAGGTCGGCCCGTCGGAGCCGCCGGGGTTCTGGCCGACGCGCAACGCCACGCCGCGCTCCTTCGCGACCTCGGCGGCTTTTCTCAGCAGGTTGCCGATGACCTGATGGGAGTTGGCGGTGACGCCGATGCGTTTCCCCTGTTGCGCGAGGTCGACGATCATCCCGGCTCCGACCGTCGTCTTACCGGAGCCGGGTGGGCCCTGAAAGGCGAGGCACGTGTCATCGAGTTCGCGCACGAGGCGGCGCGCGGCATCGCGCGCGTGTTCGATCGGCTCCACCAGTGGCGCGCCCGGCGGCTGTCCCACGCGAGGCGCCTTCCGGAGGACCAGGTCGCGCGCGGCGCGGTGCTGACCGGCGGCGTCAATGCCGTTGGTCGCGACCCACTCGCCGACGCGGCAGAGGCTGTCGCGCTGGACGTTGTTCCTCACGTAGTCGAACGGAACGAGGGATGTGGGCTGCGGAACGCCGCCCCGCCTGGCGCGCTTGAGGTCGATCGTGCCCGCTTTGTCGTCGATGGCGACGACCTGGCCCGGCGAGGCTTCCGTGCTCGGATCGCGTACAGCTGTGCCCACGCCGATCTTGTGCTCCTGAGGTGGGAAGCGGAAACGGTGGATATCCGACTGCTTTTCGCTGTCGACGACGCCCTCGTAGGTGAGCCCGCCTATCGCGTCCGGTTCGTCGATGCGCTCCTCGTCCGTGAGGTCGCGCAAATAGAAGTAGCGCCACCAGGTGGACTTGTCCTCGCGCCGGTGCCAGCTGAGCAGCTGCGCAAGCAGCCAGCGCGCCTGCTGCTCGTGCGTGCGCTCGGCCTCATCATCGGGCACGCCGGCGACGAGGTCGTCGACGATCTTCTGCGTCGCCGCGAGCGCGTCTGACAGCGCCGGCTCGGGCGCTCCGTCCTGCGGCTGCGGGCGCGGAATCTCCTTGCCGAGCTTCTCGGCGAGTTCGACGCGGCACCCTTCGAGCCAGTCGCGCAGCTTCCAGGTCGAGACGCAGTCGTCGCGGTTGTACGCCTCGATGCGATCGAGGATCTCCGGGTCCTCCTTGTTGTCGCCGCCAAGTTCGAGCCAGGTCTCGAAGGCGGCGATGCTCGATCCGGCGTCGCGCAGATCGATCTCGCGGGTGAAGCCGTACAGCGGCTCGAGCCGCTTGATGGAGTAGCTCTCGACGGAGGCGCGGACTCCCTGGCGTATGGCGCGGTAGAGATCGACGAAAACACCCCCACGTAGCAGACGGTCGACCTCATCCTCACGCGTGGCGTACCGGCCCATCAGCCTACGCACCGCCGTCGGCTCGTACGGGGCGTAGTGATAGACGTGGAGGTTGGGGTCCTGCTTGAGCCGGTCCATGACGAGGTCGACGAGGGCTTCGAAGGCCTTGCGTTCCGCCTCGAACGTGACGTCCTTCGCGGCGTCGATCGACCAGAAGCTGTGGAACGTCGGGTCGCCGGCCGCGTCGCGGATGGCGGGCTCGATCACGCCGAAGAGGTAGTCGACCCCGTCCTCCAGGGCGAATGGATCCCCCTCGATGTCGAAGAACAGATCACCCGGCGATGACGGGGGGAGCATGAGCAGGCCGCGGTTCGCCTCCAAGACGCCGTCGCGAACGGGCGGGTCGATGAGCTCGTGGAGCACCTTGCCCGCCTTCTCTCCCTCCACCTGGACACGTGCCTGCTCGTGCATCCGCTCAAGGCTCGGGCGCGCACTAGCCTTAACGGGAGGATTGAGGGCGAGCGGCACGGGCAACGCGCCAAGCGCTGTGCGCGTCCCGACGCCGCATTCGCGAAGGACCTTGCGCTGGCGCGCGGTGATGCCGGCGATGAGCGAGAGGTCGTCGGTCTTACGGCGGGCCTGGCGACATTCCTGGCTCCAGCGGCAGATGTCGCAGTGTTCGACGGGATCCGGGAGGGTCGACGGCGGATAGGCAGCATCGTCGGCAGCGACGGCACGCAGGAACTCGGCGCGCATGAGGCGGTAGTAGGCGGCATAGTCGGCGAAGCGGTGCTCTTGGACCTCGCGGGCGCTGCCGCCGAGCGCGACGTGCATGTACTCGGGCTGCGTACCCTGGATGTTCGTGAGCAGGTCGGTGTACATGCAGAGCTGGAGGATCGCCGAACCCTTCGTCTGGCGGGCGAGCTTGGTGTCCCAGACCCCGTAGGACCAGGGGCCCAAGACGCTCGGCTCGGCGACTTTGCGCAGGAAGTCGGCGTGACCGCGCCACTGCCCGTCGAAGAACGTGGCCTGGTAGATGACGTCGACGCCCCTTTGCATGGCCTCGATTGTCTCGGCGGCCGCCTGCACGAGCTGCTCGTGGCCGGTGCCGGCCGAACCGTCGGTCGCGATCTTGACGACATCGAACGATTGCTGCTCGAGCTCGGCGAGGAAGCGCTGCTCGTGCTGCTCGCCGCGTTTGGCGATGCGGTCGAGCTCCGGATCGGGCCGCATCGGGCGCTGCACGAGCCCGGCCATGGCGGCGCGCTCGAGGTTGGTGAGATGCTCGCAGGCCAGGAAGCCGACGAGATCGGTGGCGGAGTAGACCGCTTGCCCGTTGAGCCGTTGCAACGATCGCTACCTTTACACTCGAGAGCCGCGCTGGCGGCAGCGTACCGCGTCGTTCAATTCGGGAGTTCGTCTCATGCTACGCCCATGCGGCGACAGGGGTTGTCGCTTCGTCTCCATGCGTACGCCGGTGCGTGGCGGCAGAGCCTCGGCGCGATAGGCGGCCACGGGCCACCGGCCTCGTCTATAATGCGATTCTCTTGGACGCCCACAACACTGAGAGATGTTCGCGGACGATAGTCGACGCGGTCCCATCCTCCCTCGTGACCCGCCGCCACACAATCGCCGGATGGTGTGGCGAAAGACTTCTTCGATGGGTAACGGGACGCAGGCTCAAGAGGAGCCGCAGTGGCTCCTCCTGCAATGCGTATACAGTCTTACTTATGCTGCGGCCGGCGGTGGAAGGAGGTCGACGTCCTCCTCGAAGTCATCGCACATCCCGAATGTGAATGTCAACATCTCCTGAGTCGCAAGTGGGAGATGACGAACGGCCGATCTCGCGATGGCTATCGGTCCGCCTGACAGCACATACATTTGTAGGACAAGCCTGGTCTTTTGCGCAGTCTCCGACGCCATCCTCGCCAGCCGTGCGCGCTCACCCTGTGCCGCGTCCACTCGACCACCGTCTCGCGCGTGTGCCGCCACATGTGTGAGGCTCTCCATCGCATCGAGGACATGGCCGCCCCCGAAAACGATGGCAAGGTGGCAGCCGATCGAAAATATGAGCAGGAGGCCGTACAGCATCGCGGTCGTGGAGCCTGGCAACGCCTCGGTGCTAAGCGCTACGATGCCAACGGAGAGTATCGGGAGGCCTACGCCAAACGCGCTGCCGAGGATGGACCACCACATCACCGCCGTATCATTCACCTCTCCGTCCTGATCCTGTTGTTTCGCAGATCGAAGAGAGAACGCAACGAATATTTCTACTGCCAAGACCAAGGCCGGATACACATATCGTCCATACCTGGTGAACCAGTTCGACCGCGTCTCTGTAGCCGCAAACAACGTGTCCGCAGTCGGCCCGATGCCTAGATACTTCGCCACGAAGTCAACGGTCGGCGAAAGAACAATCTGATCCACCACGTATGCGGCAACTACGATGGCTATCGCGGCGACAACAGCCACGATGGAGTTGAAGGCTGAGGACAGCGAGTGTGGGAATCCGGCTACCCGATCCTCGCGGATCTTCTCGTACTTCTCTATGCAGTCCTGTACTTGGTGGAAGCGTTTGCCAAGCGCATCCAGTCGTTTCCGCAGCGTCCAGACCTGTCTTCTCAGGTTGCGCTGCTGATCAGTTTCTGTGAACCTCCCCTTTTCATTCATTGCGATGCTCCTTCACTCTCGTTCGCGATGAACGCGATCGCCGAGTCGATATTCTCAAATAGGAGTGGCTTCAGGTCGGTCAAGATACCGCTGCTTGCGATGCCGTTGACGACAATCAGTTCGGAAGAATAGGACAACGGAAGCGGACCTCGGCCGACCGTATCTTGGCCATCAGTCATCATCAGCGTGAAGCGCGCTCGGTCGCTTCCGTCGCCGTCACGTTCGCGGTGGAACAGCTCTGACCGGACGAGCGCAGATGTGACATCCGTGTCACCGCCGATTGTCCGTGAGAGGAGTTCGACCGCGCGGGCCTTGAAGTCTGCGACCTGGTTGAAGGTTCGCGTTTGCCAGCAACCTAGGGCCGATTCGTATTTAGCTCGAACCCTGATAAGGAGGCTTTCTCGGCGTCCGTCCTCTATCGGGTTGCCGACATGCACAAACGAGGGCTCCCACGGTGGAGGATCGGTGCTGAGGCGGACGAGGGCTGCATCGGGTTGCTCGTTAATGAGCCCGATGGCGAACTTACCCCCCTGCGGAGCAAGATGGCGATCAAGGCGTCGAGCTGCTGAAGCGATATTACAGGGGTTAGATTTCCCGGTGTGCTGCCCGAGATGTCCTGGAATAAGGCCAGCTCCAGGCCTGGCAGTTCAGTCTCTCGCTCGTTAACTATGTCACTATATTGCCGCTCGATGGCGACGCAGTCGCTCACCTCTTCGTCGGCCGACGTATCAACCCCTTCGCAGCGGAAGGCGGCGATAGCTAGCACGAGAATTACGCCAGCCGCGGCAAGAATCCAGAGATTTGGCATTGTCACTCGCCTCCGTCTACTTCGAATGACGATCATGAGTTTGCGGAGGCTCGTGGCGATCGCTTAGGATGCCCTGAGCCTCCGTGGAACAAGCCGACTCCCCCGGGTCAAACGGAAGGGGGTGGCAATCTGCGGCGGCTCTTTATTTGCCCATTTTGACCTCCTGATTGAACACTCTTAGCTGGTCTTCGGTGTTGCGGCGCCCTTAGTCGCGCCGGGCGGTTCGTACGGTCTTCTGCACCCGGCGTTATACGTCGTCGTTCTCTGCCACACGTCCTTGGGTTGCAGCCACAACGGCGGTGACTGCGGACACGCGTTCTTCGTCGCCAACTACCTGTTTCTTGGCTTGGTCTGCAATAGATGATTCGCGACGGACTCGCGTGTCGTTGATCCTCGCAACAAAGAGGCAGCGCCGGTCAGTTTCTTCAACCAGCGTCGCGCGCAGTCTGTTGGCTACTTTGGCGGCTGGATTCGCCGAAGCCCGCCACTCGGTGAATTTTGACGAACGGACTCCAATCCGGCGGAGCAGTAGAAGTGTCCGTAGCAGAGGCCCTCGGTGGTTCCGCATCAACATGCCAAGCGGGAGTAGCGCCTCGGGTAGTTGCTCACCACGGAGCCACGTTCTGACCAGGCTGTCTGCCTCCTCCTCTTGCGCCTGTAACTGCGGCGCGACAACGCCGTGATCGTTCCTCGCGTACTCCATACGGATCCCAAACCCGTCTTGTAGATGTCGGAGGTGAACATGCGCAAAACAATGGAGGTATAGAAAGAGCTGCTCTTCTGGCCCAAGATCGTCGCCAACAATGATCGTCATGCCATGGCGACTAGCCGCAATGATCGCCGTAAGCGAGTCGAGGGGCCCCTGTTCACAGCGAACTCCAGCTTCCTCCAGTGCCCGAGTGATATGCGGGAGTGCGTGGTGGTCGTGATCTCGCCCGTGCTTACTCATCGTCTTCCTCATCCTCTCCGTGCCGGCTCATGATGTTGGCGAGCTGTAACAGGATCGTCCTCGTCAGCTGGTCGATGTCATTTGACGTGGCGGCGTTCATGCTGGCGTTCGCGAGCGCGAGGTTGCTTCTCTGCATGGCACCCATAACCGTCTCATCATCCCGATATAGATCGGGTATCTCGCAGATGACTGCGCCGAGGCGCCGCAGAGCGAACGCCTTCCTACTCTGGACACTCTCGATGTCTTCGCCACAGCACGCCAGATATGTCATGACCTGAATCTCGGACATAGCCTTGTGCCCACACTCGTACTCGGATATACGCGCAGGATCCGCCGCCAACCCCTGCGACGACATCCGTTTGGCCAATCTTCTTTGGGTAAGGCGTGCACCCTTCCGCTGCAGCCTTAGGTGTTCGCCCAGAGTCGCTTGGACTACGGCGCGCACCTCATCTGAGGTGAGGGTCTTGGCGTCGCTGCTCTCCATCGCCATAGTAGGCTCCTTCCGTGTTCAATCTTCTTCGATCACTCCGACCCTGTAAATGCCTCTGGCATGCGAAAGGCTGCAAGGTTTCTCCCGTAACTGCCACGGACAAAGGACGGCAAGAGATGCAACTCGCTCTTCTCGCGGTTGCGCGGCCAAGAAGGCGAACATCCACGTTCTGGGCAGAAATCATTTCCGGGCGTATCGGTGAGGAGTGAGGGTTGCGGTTGGCGCGGTAATGGCACCTGAGAAGGCGAGGACTCGACGAAAGCGCCAACGACGACGCCATGGCAGAACGGTATGGCGATACCACCGAGAGAGGTCCCGGCCACATGACACCTCCGCGACGCGCTGCCAATGCTTTGAACCTAATGGAGGCGACATCGAAGATGGCGCCAATAACTCGTAAAGATCTGTCGAATCTCGGACGCCACTGCCCGCAACTTCATGGACCTGACCTGGTGTATAATCGGGTTCCATCGAGGATGGCCGATTCCCATGAAGCCTGACCTAATTCAAGAGATACGAGTGGCGGGAACTCTGAAGAGGCTTCTCCGCAGCTGTGGGGTTACGCAAAAGGCACTCGCGACAGCCGCGGCTGACCAAGGCGTTCGCGCCTTCGCGTCCGAGTCCTCCGTCTCCTCCTTGATGCGCCCGGTCAGCGCTCATGGGGATCGGAATCCGCGGTATCGTCTGCCGGCACGAGCCGATCTGATTTGGTTCGCTTCACTGTTGATTCAATTGGATAAGAATGGCGCCCTCTCGCACGAAGACGTGGACGGCTTGCTGACTGCTCGCGCTCTTCCTCCGCTGAAGGATGCCGAACGGAACGCATTGTTTCCTTCCTGCGAGTGCACACCTCATTTGGCCCTCGTCTCTGATGCCGCAACACTGGGTACAGGTTTCCGAAGGTTGAAGCAGCCCCTACCGACTTCCGGTTTCCATCTCTTCACCGTTTCTGGTGCGTCTGGATCAGGCAAGGACGCCTTGCTTGACGAGGTCGTGCAGCAAACTGGAGTGATGGTTCTGGAAAAGCACACTACCAGGGCGGCCCGCGAGAATGAGCGGCCGTATGTGGTGGTGCATGACGAACCCGCTGACTTTGAGCGTCTGTATGCCTCAGGAGCTCTGGTATTCAGGTATGCGAAACACGGTAACCTCTACGCATTTGCCACCAAGAGCCTGAATCGCGCCATATCCGAGGGGAAGCCCATCTGCGCGGTCTTCACTGAGTTCGAGCTTCTTCCTACTGTCGCGGCCGCATTGCGAGCGCGCCAACTCCCAATCACGCCAATCCTTGTGGATGTGCCGATTCAGTCGCTACGGCGTCGAACGAGATTCCGAAATCTCGAAGAGTCCGAGATCGCCCTCCGCGGGCTTTCCATTGAACGAGACCTGCGTGCCATTGAAGAACATCGTTCTGAGTATCTGGTTGTCGAGAACGGCGACAACGATAGATTCAACAGCGCGGTGCGTGACGTGGTGACAGTTATCCAGAATCGGCCTTTCGCATCAGTCGTTTCTTCCCCGATATCCTCTTCGGGCGATACCCCTTCATCCTCTCGTACAATGCCTTCGATTTCCGCCGAGAAGGAACCCATAGTTGTCGAACGTGCGAACCAGCGTGCGGTCAAGTCCAGGTTTCGCTCGTCACCGGGGTAAGGCGAGTGCTTCGATGTTGGTCTCCCAGCTAACCCATGCGACGGCAAGCCCACGATGAACCCATGGTGCGGGTTTGGCCCGAGGGCGCCTACCGCCCTCGGGCCAGCAGCTTCGCTAAGTGCGCCTCCCACCACTCGCGGTCCCGGCGAGCGGCGTCGCGTTCTTCGGGCGTAAGCGGCGCATAGATGTCTTCGAGCGTCCGGTTCGCCCGGCGTGCCTGGATCTCAGCGAGGTGCGCCTGGACGCGCGGATGGCGGGATGAGCGCGTCTGTTCGGACGGTGGTCCTTCGTTCGGATCGTGCCCTCCGTCCTTCATAGCGTGGCCCCTTCTGATGTTGCGGGCTAGGCTGACGGCTGCTCAGCCAGATCCGTCTGTATCAACTCGAACTGCGCGAGGGCGGCGCCGAGGTCTTCGATGATCTCCGCCGCGATGACGTCGGGCTCGGGGAGGTTGGCGGCGTCTTCCAGGCTCTCGTCGCGGAGCCAGAAGATGTCGAGGTTCACTTTGTCGCGCTGCGTCAGTTCGTCGTAGGTGAAGGGGCGCCAGCGGCCCTGGGGGTTCTCCTCCGACCACGTCGGCTTACGGTCATGGCGGTTCTCGGCGTGGTAGCAGGCGACGAACTCGTCGAGGTCGGCGCGCACGAGGGGGTTGGTCTTCAGCGTCATGTGCACGTTGGTGCGGAAGTCATAGATCCACAGCGCCTGCGTCGAGGGCGTGGCGCTGGCTGGACGGCGGTCGAAGAAGAGGACGTTCGCCTTCACGCCCTGCGAGTAGAAGATGCCGGTCGGCAACCGGAGCAGCGTGTGGACGTCGCACTCGTGCAGGAGCTTGCGGCGGACGGTCTCGCCGGCGCCGCCCTCGAAGAGGACGTTGTCCGGCACGACCACTGCGGCGCGGCCGTTAATCTTGAGGAGCGTCTTCACGTGCTGCACGAAGTTCAGTTGCTTGTTGCTCGTCGTGACCCAGAAGTCCTCGCGCACCACAGTGAGGTCTTCGCGCTCCTGTTCGCCCTCGGCGTTCACGATCATGACGCTGGACTTGCGGCCGAACGGCGGATTCGTCAGCACGACGTCGAAGCGCGTGCCGGGATCGCCGGCGAGAGCGTCGCCCTTGTCCACGGGGGACTCGCCCTCGACCGTCGTCGGGCCGATACCGTGCAGGTAGAGGTTCATCGCGCACAGGCGCACGACGCTGTCCACGATGTCGGTGCCGTGGAGTGCCGAGAGCTTCAGGTGCTTGCGCTGGTCGGGATCGAGCTGCGGGTTGTTGGCGACGATGTAGTCGTGGGCGCTGAGGAGGAAGCCGCCGGTGCCGCAAGCCGGGTCGGTGATGGTCTCGCCGGGCTGCGGCCGAATGCAGGCGACGATCGCCTGGATGAGCGGCCGCGGCGTGAAGTACTGGCCGGCGCCGCTCTTCAGGTCCTCGGCGTTCTTGGCCAGCAGCCCCTCGTAGGCGTCGCCCTTCACGTCGGCTTCCAGCGTCGTCCACGTCTCGCGGGCGATGAGGTCGACGATGAGGCGGCGCAGCTTGGCCGGGTCCTGGATCTTGTTCTGCGCCTTGCGGAAGATGATGCCCAGCATCCCCGGCTGCTTGCCCAGCTCCTCCAGCAGGTGCCGGTAGTGCGTCTCCAGCTCGTCGCCGTCCTTCGCCAGCAGGCTGGGCCAACCGTAGCCATCCGGGATGCTCGACGGCCGGTTGTATGGCGGCAGCGTCTGCTCGTGCGCCATCTTGAGGAACAGGAGATAGGTGAGCTGCTCGATGTAGTCGAGGTAGGACAGGCCGTCGTCGCGGAGGACGTTGCAGTAGTTCCAGAGCTTCTGGACGATCTGCGCTGCGTGGTTGTTGCCGTTGGCGATCACGCGCGCACCGTCCTTCGGCCCGGTCGTTTCGGCCCACTGCCGTTCGAGGATGCCGCCGCGCGCTCTTTGCGAATCCGCTCCAGCAGGATAGTCGCCGGCTCATCGTTCGGGTCCTGGGGGACGAGCTTCCCCTCGAACGCACGCTTGAGGATCGACTGCCGCAGCGAGGTCGTGTGGCGCTCTGCGTTCGTTAGGACGGCTTCGAGGTTCTCGACGAGCGATAGGCGGCGTTCGACCTCGGCTACGATTCGCTGCTGTTCGGGTGGTGGCGGGATGGGTACACGCAGTTTCGACAGTTTGCTAACGCTCAACGTGTACAGCCCACTCGTCGAGCTGGCGACTGCCTTCACCTGATCGGAACCAGCAGGAGAATTCCAGAACACTTCTACAAAACGCGGTTCTATCCCTTCCCGGCAACGCACGCGAATGATGTGGTTCTGGTGAACGCAATTCTCAATGGCCCCGTTCCAAATTGCCATCCGTCCAATCTCAGAGGGGCTGCCGTTGCCTTCAACCACCAACAGATCTCCTCGCTCCAGGCGCAACCTCTCGAACTCGTTACCGAAGAGTTCCATCTGGTGGATCTCAGCTAGGTCGAGTCTTCCGCGGAGTACGTTCGCGACCCTTAAGTATGGAAAGGCGTTGTCCCTTGGAGCGCGTTTCGGCTGCTTCTGGATACCTCCCTGCACAGTGGCAATCTCGGCGACCGTCCTGACATCCCATGCGACGGGGAGCCGATTCTGTCCGTTGCTATTCGCCTCGCCCTCCATGGGCACAAGGCGGCCTTCGCAGGCGGCAGCGAGCGTGGCGGCGCGATAGCGCTTGAGGTTCGCGCGCACCCGCTCCAGCGCCGCCACCGCCGCATCGAGCCGGGTGAACTGCTGCTCGATCTCGGCGACGATGCGGTGCTGTTCGGGGAGCGGTGCCAGTGCGATGGAATGGGCCCGAAGTGTTGCGCCAGAGATGGCATCGAAGGTCGAGCCGCTGCTCTGCGATGCTAGAGCGCGCTCGCTGTCCCTCATCGCGTACAGCAAGTACCGAGACGGGATTCGTTCGCTAGGACGTATCGCAGCGAGGCCTCGCCCGATACAAGCGCGTTTGGGCGAAAGATTCGTTGGCCCCACAGGGGCACGAATCGAAATCAGCACGTCCTCAGGTTCCGCGATCTTCGTCGTTTGAGACGTCCATTTCACGATGGTCGGATATGTCGGACCGAACTCCGCCTTCCCCTGAAAGAAAGGTAGCCCGTCTCCTTTCGTGTTGTAGCTGGTCCCCGGAGGCGATTGCCCTTGAATCACCTCGGCGCATTCATCGAGCGAGACCCGGCGCCATCCATGTGGGAGTTGCGTGTCATCGCTCACGCGACCAGCGCCTCATTGAGTTCGTCGAGCAGTTTCGCGAGATCGTCGCCGAAGATCTGGTGCGCCTTCCCGAGCCCACCCTGTTGCGAAAACGGCGAGTAGTCGAAGTCCTCAACAGAGATCGTCAGACCGCCGGCTACGTGATCGCGGATCAACGCGAGCCAGGCCCGCTGCTCGTCCGTAAACGCACGGCCGGCTTCCTCCTGCATCGCCAGCCAGCGTTCGTACCGGGCCTCCACCTCGTCGGCGAACGGCACCAGCTCGCCCTCCTGGTGAAGCGCGAACCGCACGAGGGAGACGATGTCCGTCAGCATCCGGCCGCCCGAGCCGCGCACCTTCGACTGGTCGAGCGTCTCGTACGCGTGCCACAGGCTCTCCGGCAGCCACGAGCGCGGCGGCGCTTTGAGCGCGTCGGCCAGCGCCTTGATGTCGGGAAAGGTCAGCCGCTGCGCGTACGGTCTGCTGTACAGCACCTGGAGTGCCGTGATCTCGTCCTTGTTGTCGCGGATGAACTGCTCGAACGACGTCACGAGCGTCTTGGCGCGCTCCTTCGCCGCCTCGGAGTAGCCCGCCTCCAGCACGACGTCCTTGCTGATCGTATCGAGCGTCTGCTCGAAGCGCTGCTTTACGAGGACGATCTGGTCGCGCAGGACAGGGTTGGTCGCAAGCGGCGCGGCGGCAGCCCGCAGCATCTCCGCGGCCGCCTGGTCGATCTGTTCCGTCGTGGGCTCCCCGTCCGGCGGCAGGCCGGTGATCGCCTTCGCCAACTCGGCGTGCTGGTCGGGATCGAGCGCTCGCACGATGTCCGAGGCGATCGACTGCAGGCTCTTGCCGCCGGCGATGTCCGCGAGCTTCGCCCGCTCCTCGGCGCCGATCTGCCGATCGAGCCGCGCCAGCCGCCCCGCGAGCGACGAGAGGATGTCGGGGTCGGTGCTCCCGAACGCGACGGACTGCAGGAGCTTCTGCAGCGGGACCATGGGATGGCGCTCCAGCGGCCGCGAGTCTGTGAGTTTGCCCTCGCACATCCCGACGGCATCGACGATGACGAAGTGCGTCTTGGTGGCGGCGTCGGGCGTGACCGCCTGAAGGTCCGTGTCGTTGATGATGCGGACGCCGCGCCCCTTCATCTGCTCGAAAAAGGTTCGGCTCTTCACGTCGCGCATGAACATGACCACTTCAAGCGGCTTGATGTCGGTCCCGGTAGCCAGCATGTCCACGGTCACCACGATGCGTGGATAGTAGCTATTCCGGAACGATGACAGGAGATCCTCCGGCCGCTTGCCGCTGGGCGCCCACTGCGTCACCTGGCTAACGGTGCCGTCGGCATCGGTCTGATCTTTCACGACTTTGACGACGCTGGTGCGGTAGGTGATCTTCTGGGCGAAGTCGTTACCCTTGGCGAACTCCTCGCGGACGATCTGCACGATGTCGTCAGCGTGGCTGTCGTCTTTGGCGTAGATCAGTGTCTTCGGCACCTCCGTGCGCCCGGGGAAGAGCTCCGTGAACAGCCGGTCGCGGTAGGTCTGCACGATCGTCCGGATCTGGTCGAGCGCGACGACGCTGCGGTCGAGTGCATCCGCCGTGTACGTGAGGTCATCATCGAGCAGATCCCAGCGCACGGCCCGCGTCAGACGGTCCCGGCGATCGACGTAGTAGCCCGCCTCGACCGTCGAACCCGCCTCCGAGATCTGGGTGCGGATGCGGTAGACATCGAAGTCGACATTCACGCCGTCGGCCACGGCCTGCTCGTGGTTGTACTCCATCACCAGGTTCTGGTTGAAGAAGCCGAACGTCTGCTTCGACGGCGTCGCGGTCAGGCCGACGATGTAGGCGTCGAAGTACTCCAGCACCTGCCGCCACAGGTTGTAGATCGAGCGGTGGCACTCGTCCGAGAAGATGAAGTCGAACGTTTCGACCGGGATGCTCGGGTTGTAGATGACGGGTACCGGCGCCGTGATCTGTGGCATCCCGGCATCGAACTGCGAGCCTTCCTCCGCTTCCGGCGTCAGATCTTCCTCGCCCTGCAACATTGAGTACAGGCGTTGGATCGTCGTGATGCAAACGCGCGCGACCGGGTCGATCTTGTTCGACGTGAGGTGCTGCACGTTGTAGAGCTCGGTGAACTTCCGGCCGTCATCCGGCGTGGTGTACTGCTGAAATTCCCGGAGTGCTTGTTTCCCGAGGTTGGCGCGGTCGACCAGGAAGACGACGCGTTGTGCGCCGCCGAACTTGATGAGGCGGTAGATGGACGTGATGGCCGTGAACGTCTTGCCGCTGCCGGTCGCCATCTGGACAAGTGCGCGCGGCCGGTCTTCGCTGAGCGACTGCTCCAGATTGCGCACCGCCTTGATCTGCGCCGACCACAGGCCGGTCTCGATCAGCGGCGGCATGGTCTTCAGCCGCGCGCGGAGGGCTGCTTTCGCGAGGTACGGAACCTTGTCGTCGGCGACCTTCGCTCCACCGCTCGCGGGGACTGCCGCCAGGTCGAGCCAGGCGGCAAGCGTCTCGGGGCGGTGAAACGAGAACACCTGGCGGCTGCGCGGCTCCGGGTCGAGGCGGCTGGTGAACCTCGTCTCCACGCCGGTGCTCTCGTAGAGGAACGGCAGGGGCCGGATGACCGCCGGGAGCGCGTCCGGTAGGCCTTCGCTGTACTTCTCGGACTGCGTCTCGACACCCGTGAGTGTGGAGCCCTCCGGCTTGGCTTCGATCGCCCCCACGGCTCTGGCGTCGGCGAACAGCAGGTAGTCGGCGTACCCGTGCCCCTTCTTGAGAGGAAACTCCCGGACGGCCACGCCCCGGCAGGCGAACAGGTTCGCCTTGTCCGCGTCCTGGACCTGCCACCCCGCCAGCTCCAGCGCGGCATCGATCCGTTTTCTGGCTTCCTCTTCGGGCTTGGCCATGGTGCGCGGATTCTACCAAAGATGCGGCGCAGGCGAGGTATACGGTTGTGCTGCCGATACTACCCCTGAAGACTGCACAAGGAGAACTGTAGATGCCTCACCTGAAGAAATGCCGCCTGCCCGGAGACCGCGAGGTCTGGATAGATCGAAACCAGGTCGTGGTCGCGCCAGTTCGTTCGGGGGACTCGCACGAAGATGAAAAGGAGGAACGCGAGCGGCGCATCGCAGAGGCGTTCGTGCGACACCTTCATCTCTTGCCAGATGTGCTGACCAGACCAACAGACAGCACGCACGACTTCGACCTCGTGGGCGAAGACGGTGTAGTACGCCTCTCGTTGGAGGTGAAGGGGCTGACCTGGCCCGCTATCGCGATGGGCAGGCTCCACCGAAGCAACGAAGCGGTGTTCTCGCTGCCGGACTTCGAGGGCGAGATCCGGAAAGATTTGGATAAGGCGCAGGTCCAACTTCTTGGGGCAGCTGGCGAAGAGAAGGTCGTGCTGGTCGTCTGGTCTTACGACGATGGACCCGACGAAGGCTGGCGCATCTGGCTTCGATCCCGTGTCGCAGAGATAGCAGCTGATCTGAATATCTCGGCGCAGGTTTGGATCACGACGCCACGCGCCAACGACTTCGAACGCCTGCGCTAATCTCCTGCCACGATGTGCTCTCTGTGATGATAGCCTCCGTACACGGCGTGCAGGCTGACTCCACTATGTGCTGGCGTCGGTGCCATTGATCGAACCTGTCGCCTCTCGTCGCGTGCACCGGGGTTTGACCTGATAGGAGCCGGTCGATTGACCCAAGAGAGCCCCGTCGGCCCCAGCACGTTCAACACCATGAGGGCGCAGCAGGAAGGCACGGAGGAGGCACGGATGATCACCATCGGAGTGGATGCTCACAAGCGCGTACACGTGGCCGTTGCTGTCGACGATGACG
>Ga0326597_10003680_pt1 | contig 21926 bp, 22 predicted proteins | sample RVTome_12_FD_203789 | JGI IMG/M metagenome (GOLD analysis project Ga0326597, IMG submission 203789) | Soil microbial communities from uranium-contaminated site in the Upper Colorado River Basin, Wyoming, United States - RVT100D185 | ecosystem: Environmental > Terrestrial > Soil > Contaminated >...
AGGGGCGGATGCTCCACGACGTGGACCTGGCGGACATCCACGGCCAGTTCAAGTTCAACTTCCGCCACCCGGCCATCTCGCGCGACGAGTCGAAGTCGCTGCTCGACCGCGCGTTCCGGCTCGACTTCGAGCGCAACGGTCCCAGCCTGTACCGCCTGATGCGCACCATGATGGAAGGCGTGAAGCGCTACGGCGAGGACCACGACCCGCGCGTGCGCGAGCGGCTCTCGACCGCGGCGGCGCAGCTCCGCACGAGTTACGGCGCGTCGCTCTGGGCGATGGAGAAGTACCTGCGCGAGTCGAACCAGGCGGTCAGCGAGCGCGTCCGCGAGCTGCGCCTGCAGGTCGAGCGCGAGCTGGGCGGCATCTCCAAGTACGTCAACAACCTGCTGGGGCCGGTGCTGCTGTGGTCGTCGCGGCGCGACGCCCGGCGCTTCCCCGCCGGCCGGCCGCTCGAGCCGCGGACGTTCGTCGAACGCACCAACTGGGCCTGAGCCGGGCACGGCGGCAACCTACCCGGCCAGCGCCTCCCGGATCTTGTCGAGCAGCACGTCGGGGCTGAACGGCTTCGGCAGGCAGATGGCGGAGTCCAGCGACGCGGCACGCGTTTCGACCACGTTGCGCGAGTAGCCGGACATGAGGATCACCGGCAGGGCGCGATGTTCCTCGCGCAGCCGCCGCGCCAGCTCGGTTCCACTCAGATCGGGCAGCACGACATCGGTGAGCAGCAGGTCGAACGCGCCGCGACCCTTCCTGGTCTGCTCGATCGCCTCGCCGGCGGTCGCGGCGACGATCACCCGATACCCGTTGGCCTCCAGCACGCGCCTGAAGAGGCCGCGCAAGATGGGCTGGTCCTCGACCACGAGCACCGTCTCTCCACCGCCGGCCCGGCGCACCGGGCGCGCGGCCGAGGCTGCTCGACCTCCCGCTCGACGCGGGGCAGGTAGATCTTGAACGTCGCCTCCTGCCCCGGCTCGCTGTAGACCCAGATGTAGCCCCCGCTCTGCTAGACGACGCCGTAGGCGGTCGCGAGTCCGAGCCCCGAGCCTTGCCCCTCCGGCTTCGTGGTGCAGGACCTGTTGGCGGCTGAACGCCAGCAGTTGACCGGTCAGCGCGGCGGCGCGCTCGGCCGCATCCGTGATCCGGGCGATCTCGTCGGCGTCCTCCGCCGGCGCGTGCCGATTGGCCAGCAGGTCGGCGTACCCGGTGATCACAGTCAGCAGGTTGTTGAAATCGTGGGCGATGCCGGCGGCCAGCCGGCCGACGGCCTCGAGTTTCTGCGACTGCACCAGCTGCTGGCGGGTATCTTCGAGCGTCTTCTGCGACTGGACGGTCTGGACGAGGTCCTTGCCCTTGGCCGGCAGCTCGCGCAGCATCTCGGCCGCGCCGGTCCTCAAGTCGGGCGCCCTCAGATCCGGGACGGCCATCCGGCCGAACTCGGCGCGGGAGTAGCCGTAGAGCTCGGTCGCCCGCCGGTTCGCGTCGACGATCCGGCCGTCGATCGTCGATGTGAAGATCGCATCGCCGCTGTGGTCGAGCAGCAGCGAGAAGCGAGCCTCGCTGTGCGCGAGCGCGAGCCGGCCCCTCACCCGCTCGCCGCGCCAGACGCCGAACGTAAGGCCCGCCACGATGAGTTTCAGATCTGAAACATCAGGCGGTCTGCCCGCCGTCCACGACGAGCACCTGGCCCGTGATGTGCGAGGCGAGCGGCGAGACGAGAAAGAGGATCGCCTGGGCGATGTCCTCGGGCCGGCCCAGGCGGCCGAGAATGGCTTCCGCCCTCGCCTGGGCCAGCACGGGCTCGGGCAGCGCGCGGGTCATGGGCGTCTCGACGAAGCCGGGCGCGACGGCGTTCACGCGGATCTGCTCGCGCGCCAGCTCTCTCGCCACCGCGCGCGTGAAGGCGATGAGCCCGCCCTTCGAGGCCGCGTAGTTGGCCTGGCCGAACTTGCCGCGCAGGGCGTTGATCGACGCGACGTTGACGATGGCGCCCGCCCGGCGACGCCGCATGATGGGCGCGACCGCCCGCGTCATGCGGAACGCGCCGCTCAGGTTCACGTCGATCACCGCGTCCCACTCCTCGTCCGACAGCTTCCAGACGACCGCGTCGCGCGTGATGCCCGCGTCGTTGACGAGGATGTCCGGGTCGAGCCCGCGCCGGCTCAGGTCGGCCGCGACGGCCTTGACCGCGGCGGGGTTCCGCACGTCGAGCGCGAGGCGCAGGATGCGGCCGTCCTCTTCGGCCTCGCCGTGCGCGACGTCGAGCGACACGACGCGCGCGCCCGCCTCCGCGAGCGTCTCGACCGTCGCGCGTCCGATGCCCGACGCGCCGCCGGTCACCCAGGCGACCAGATTGACGAGGTCGATGGAAATGGACATGGAAGAGTCATGGGTGAATTGATGAATCGGTGGATGGGGATCGGTGCTCAATCACCGTCGAGTAGACATTCCTCACAGTCTCCCCTCGAGACGATCTCCCCGGTCGCGCCGGTGGCGGGGCGGGCCGGCCGGCTGGCGCCGCTTCGCTGGCGCCGCTGGCGCCCCAGCACGGCGCACCCGAGCGCCGCCACGTACTGCACGATGCCCTCGGGCAGGACGTTGGGCGGCGCGGGCAGGCGCTCCCGAATCAGCGCGACCAACGACTCGAAGCGCAGGATGCCGCCGACCAGCGTCACCTCGGGCTCCATCTGGACGCGCCTGAGGAGCTGCACCGAGCGGTCCCCGAGCGACACGATCGCGCCCTGCATGATGTCGGCGGGGGCGGCGCCCAGCGACAGGTGGTTGATGACCTCGGATTCGGCGAACACGGCGCACACACCCGAGATCGGCACCGCCTGGTGGGAGGTCGCGGCCAGCGCGCCGATTTCCTCCGTGCCGTAGCCCATGTAGCGCGCCGTCTTCTCGAGGAAGGCACCGGTGCCGGCCGCGCACTTGTCGTTGAGGCGGAACGCCTTCACCTTGCGCGCCTCGTCCAGCCGGCTCGCCTTCATCGTCTGGCCGCCGATGTCGAGGATCGTGCGCGTCTTCGGGAAGAAGAACGCGGCGCCGCGCGCGGCGCTCGTCAGGTCGGTGACCTGCAGGTCGCGGAACGGCACCTGGAAACGGCCGTAGCCCGTGCTGATGACGTAGCCGACGTCGGACTCGGCGAGGCCGGCCTCGGCCAGCGCCTCGTCGTACACGCGGCGCGCGGCCTCGCCCAGGCGGAAGCCGGTTCGCGCGAGCGCGCGCCCGACGATGCGGTCGTACTGGTCGAGGACGACCGCCTTCGTGTAGGTGGAGCCGACGTCGATGCCGGCCGTGTAGGTCATCGCGCCTCCCGCGCGGGCTGGTCTCCGGCGTAGTGGCCGAGGGTGCGATCCGTCGCGAACAGGGCGGCGCCGAGCGCGCCCATGTAGTGCGAGTCCTCGCTCACGTTGACCTCGGTCCCGAGCGCGTCGTTGAGCACCTTGACCATGCCGATGTTCCGCGTGACGCCGCCGGTGAACGTGACCTCGGGCTCGATCCCGACGCGGCGTATCAGGCCCATCGTCCGCGAGACGATCGACAGGTGCACCCCGAGCAGGATGTCCTCGATCTTCTTCCCGCGCCCCAGCCAGGACAGCACTTCCGACTCGGCGAACACGGTGCAGGTGGTCGTGATCGGCACCGGCTTCTCGGCCCTGAGCGCGGTGGGCCCGAGCTCGTCGAGCGGGATCTCGAGCGCGGCGGCCGCGGCGCCGAGGAAGCGGCCGGTGCCGGCGGCGCACTTGTCGTTCATGCAGAAGTCGACGATCTCGCCGGCCGGCCCCACGCGGATCACCTTGGTGTCCTGGCCGCCCATGTCGACGACCGTCCGCGTGCCGGGGAACATGTGCACGGCGCCGCGCGCGTGGCAGCTGATCTCGGTGACCTGGAAGTTGCCGAACGTGACGCGGTAGCGGCCGTAGCCGGTGCCGACCACCAGGTCCACCGACTCCTCGAGGATCCCCGCGTCCTGGAGCGCCCTCGCGAAGGCGGTCTCGGCCGCCTGCACGACGTTGGCGCCCGTGTCGATGAGCGAACGGCCGACGGGCCGACGGCGCTCGTCGATGACGACGGCCTTCGTCTGGGTCGATCCGACGTCCACTCCGGCGGCGTAGGGCATGGTTGCGTGTACGGCTTACGGCTTTGGGCTCTGGGCTTTGGCCAGAGCCTACAGCCCAGAGCCAAGAGCCTGAATGGTCACGCTCCCGTCCTCCTGACCGCGAGGCCCTCGAAGAACGCGTCGATCCGGTTCTTGAGCTGCGCTTCGGACACGACGCGCCGGTCCATCATGTCGGACTCGATGAACAGGCTCGGGATGTCGGACTGCTCGGCCAGCGCGCGGCGGCCGTCGGCCAGGCCGGTCGAGACGGTCCGACAGCTCTTGATCGGATGATAGACCACCCCGTCGATGCTGTAGGGGCCGATCATCCCGGCGATCATCCGGTCCTGGTAGAACATCGCGTCCATCGCGTGACGCACGCTGACGAGCACGCCTTCGGCCAGGCTCTCGATCGGCCGCGTGAGGTCGTACATCCAGCCCAGGTTGGCGCCACCCGACGCGAACCAGAGATAGGTCGAGCTGACGAACGACCCGCCCCACTCGGCGAACATCTCGTTGAAGCGACGGAAGATCGGATAGCACGGCACGCCGACGAACACCAGCCGGTATTTCTCGTCGCGCAGGGTGCCGTGACCGTGCGCGATCTTGTACTGCATCTCCTCGACGAGGTCCTGGAAGTAGGCGGCGCCCTCGGGCGTGCCGCGGAAACCGTTGGCCACGCCCAGGAAGATCGTGCCGTCGGTGACGGCGTTGAAGGGGGACGGGCGGTGACGATTGAGGTCGAGCAGCGCTTTGTACGCCTGCCCCATCGCGTTCGCGTGGCCCATGATCTCGCGCAGGCGGTCGATGTCGAATTTCTTCCGTGTCACCCGCTCGCAGACCTCGATGAGCTCGGTGAGCTGGCGGGCGACGTAGTCGCGGTCGCGCGCGAACTCGGTGTCGCCCGGCCACGTGTCGCCGCCCGCGGTGCGCGTGCCGGGCACGTCGAGCGTGAAGACCGGCACGTCGTACATCCGTTCCCAGATCTCGCCCCACTTGATGTAGGTGTTGCAGGCGTTGGTCAGCACCGCGAGCGAAGGCGGCGGAATGCGTCCCATCGGGTGCGCGCCCTTCCGGAGCTGCACCGCGACGTCCGCCTTGACGTAGCCGCAGATGTCCGGCGAATAGCCGTAGTCCTCCGCCTCGTTCAGGTAGTCGTGCGCCACCCGGCGCACGGCCGTCTGCAGCGAGTTGATCTCCGGGAAGACGAGCTGGAAGTCGAACGCGCGCAGCAGCTCCGCCAGGCTGCCCATGACGAAGACGTAGGCTGCGGGCTGCCCGCGCTCGCCCGCCCCCTCCATCTCGGCGAACCACTCGCGGAACAGGCGCCCGCCTTCGGAGATGCCGCGGCCGATGAGAGAGTCGGACATGGTCGGTGACAGCCTCTCGGCTTTGGGCTTTGGGCTTTGGCCTTCGGCCCGACCCGGCACCCTGAGCCAGAGCCTAGCAGGCCGTGGTGAACGTCGACACGGCCTGCAAGGTCACGGAGAACATGGCCACCGCGTCAGAGACCACGGAGAAATCAGGAGCATCTCCATGCCCTCGGTTTCTCGGTGTTCGCGCTCCGCGTCCTCGCAGCCCGTGGACTGACTTCACGCTCGGAGCGGGCTAGAGCCCTTTACGTAAAGAGTACGTTCTCCACGAACGTCTCGAGCTGGATCTGCAGATGCTCGAACGTCGTCATGCGCTCCTCGAACTCGCTGACGAAATACGGGACGCCGGCCTCGTCGAGCGCGCGCGAGTAGGCGACCTGCTCGTCGAGCCCCGGCTCGCACATCTTCGCGGCCGTGACGATGGCCGCCTCGGCCCGCGACGCGCGGATCCGCTCGAGCAGCATCCGCTCTTTTGGTTTGCGCGGGTCGTGCTGGACCGGGCTGTAGGACGATCGCTCCAGGTAGGCCACCGCCAGGTTCGCCAGCGGGTCGCCCTGAGCCTCCACGTCCTCCACGATCCAGCGAAGGCCGATGAGCAGGTCGTCGTCCACGACGTAGCACGAATCGCCGATCGTCCGCAGCAGGTCGAGCGGCGGCTGCTCGCAGAAGCCACCCTCGAACACCACCCGCATGCGATCCTGTACCTTCCCCTCGCGCGCCTCGATGAGCGGGATGGCCTGTTCGAGCAGCGCGTTGTGCTCGTCGCGCGTGATGAGCCCCCCGAGCGCCATCAGGGCGTAGGACTCGTGCACCGCGAGCTTCCAGGGCGTGTCCCGCCGGATCGCGTAGAGCCGCCGCAGCAGACGGCGGTTGGCGTTGAATACCGCGATCGACTGGCGCAGGTCGTCGTCTTCGATGGGCCGGCCGGCGATCTCCGCCACGAGCCGCCGCAGCCGGTCGTACTCGTCGCGCAGGTAGCCCCGGGCGTGCGGCGAGCTGGCGTTCTGCGGCAGGTACAGGATGTGCGACGGGTAGGGGCAATTGCGGCCCCAGATGGCCGCCAGGTTGCGGGCCGCGTCGCAGATCGGATGGCTCACGAACAGGTCGAGGTCGAGCCGGCCGTCGAGCGCCAGCTCGAGCGACGTCTTCAGGATCGAGCAGAGATACGACCCGAATCGGGCGTCCGCGCGACGTGTGTCGACGCGGGCGCCGCGCACCTTGACCGGCAGCCAGCCCGCCGCGTGGGCGATCTCCTCGGGAAAGTAGACCTGGAAGTGTCCCAGCACCTTGCCGCCGGCGGCGCGCCACCGGCGGATCGTCGGCAGATCGGTGTCGTCGACGACGGCGTGCGCCAGCGCCAGGATCTCCTCGAGCGACCCCCCGGATCGGCCCTCGAGGAGCGGTGTCACCATGTCGCCACGAGTCCTTCGTGTTCGTCCAGCATCCGCTCGTAGCGCCCGTGGTCGCCGGCCCGGGCGCACGCCTGGTCGATGGCGGCCATGCGGCCGGCGAGCGTCGCGTCATCGTCGGCCGACAGGAGCGACCCGACGTCCTGGAAGTAGTGGTCCTCGATGCGCATGTGTTCGCGGATGAGCCCGGCGTAGTCGCGGGCGCTCGCGGCGAACGCCTGCGGCGCCTGGGGGTCGCCGGCGCGCATGCGCGTCAGCGCGCCGCGCATCTCGCGCAGGTACGCGTGGTTCGCCTCGTGCTGCTCGCGCAGCGCCGCGATCGGACTCGAGTCGAGGCTCATGCCGTGCTCGGCGAGCATCGGAAACAGGTGATGCTCCTCCTTGGCGTGGTGGCAGTTGGACGTGAAGTGCTCCGAGAAGTCCATCACGTCGACGAGCACCCGCGTGGCGACCTCCTTCCCGTCGCCGAGACGCGCGGCGACGGCCTCGATGATCGAGACCATGCGGGCGATCATCCGGTGTTCCTGGAGCAGCACGTCGACCGACTTCATGCGTTCCTCCACTGCGGCGCCCGCTTGGCGATGAAAGCCTGGATGCCCTCCACCGCGTCGTGCGTCCGCATCAGCTGAGTCAGGTAGACATCCTCCAGCTCGGCGAGCCTCGGCAGGGCGGACTCCCGGACGGCCATCCGCACGGCGAGCGCCGCGTGACGCAGCGCCGCGGCCGATTTTGCCGCGAGGCGGGTCTCGAACCAGCGATCGACGGCCGACTCCAGCTCGGCGGCCGGCGCCACCAGCGTGACCAGGCCGAGCTCCGCCCAGCGCGCCGCCGACGTCGCCTCGCCGGTGAGCACGGCCTCGGCCGCCTTCGCGGCGCCGACCTTGATCGGCAGGATGGCGGTGGCCGCCGGGGGAAACACCCCGAGCGCGATCTCCGGCACGCCGAGCGTGGCGTCCTGCGACGCGAAGATGAAGTCGCAGGCGAGCGCCAGCTCGAACCCGCCGCCCAGGCAGCGGCCGCGGACGACCGCGGCCGTCGGCGCCGGAACCGCGAGCAGATCGCGTACGAGCGCGTGCAGCTCGGGCAGCACGCGGCCGATCGCGTCGGGCAGGTGCTCTTCGACGCTGGCGCCGAAGCTGAAGTGGTCTCCCGCCCCTTCGAGCGTCACCAGCTTGACCGCACCGGCCTTGGGCAGGTCCGCGAGCGACGCGCGCAGCGCCGCGATCACCTCGGCCGTGATGATATTGCCCTTGGGGCGATCGATGACCAGGCGGACGTGCTGGCCCTCGTGCCGGACGCAGACCCGCAGCGGCTTCATCGGCGCCCTCCCGCGGTCTCGTCGCGTACCGGGTGAATCGCGCGGAACATCTCCTCGTCCCACGTCTCGCCGCGCGCCAGCCGGCGCCGCAGCTCGATGAAATCCACCTCGCGGCGCCCGGGCGGCCCGTCGTTGAACGCCCGGAAGCCGGCGCGCGCCTCGGTCATCATGTTGAGCGCCAGCCAGGCCCGGTTGGTCTCGGCGTTGCGCTGCCAGTGCTCGAGCTTCTTCTTGCGCAGGCTCTCGAGCGTCTTCGTCAGGCACTCCGGCATCGTGTAGAGCAGCTTCGTGGCCAGCTCCTCCACGGCGGCGTCGAGCGGCGCCAGATCGATCTCGGAGGCGTCGATCGTCGCCTTCGCCGACGTGGTCGGGCCGCTCAACGGCTCGCCGTAGACGATGGCGCCCGTGTCGTCGGTCCAGCGGGACGTGATGACCAGCGGGTTCGTGATGAACCGCCCCTGGTGCTTCAGCACCGTCACCACGCCGTTGATGAGCCCCAGCCGCAGCGCCTTGTACGCGGACCACGTCTCGCACAGGGTGCAGCTGTCTATCGCGTGGCCGATGCCGACGTACAGGTGCAGGAAGTCGGTCGAGCCGCCGTCGGGCGCCGAGCCGTGCTTCGGCCCGGCCTGCCCGAATCGCGCCAGGTCGGAGGCGATGCTGAAATCGCACGCCATCCCCAGCTCCTGGCCGCCGGCGATGCGCATGCCGTTCACACGGTTGATGACCGGCTTGTCGCAGGTGAGGATCGAGGTCACGGCGTCGTTGAACAGACGCATGTACTGCCGGTACTCCTGCGGCCGGCCGGCGTAGTACTCGGCGTACTCCTTCGTGTTGCCCCCGGTGCAGAACGCCCGCGTGCCCACGCCGGTGAACACCACCGCCACGACCGCCCGGTCGAGCGCCGCGTCGCGAAACGCCAGGATCAGCTCGCGCAGGGCCTGCGTGCTGTAGCTGTTGAGCTGCGACGGGTTGTTCAGCCAGATCCAGGCGTTGAAGAGGTCGGGCACCGGGCGCCCGTCCTTGTCGAGCACCGGCTGGCGCTCGTACTTGATCGCCGCATACGCGGGCTGACCGGTCAGACGATGATCCTTCAGTTCCATGCTGGCCTCATTGGAAGGCTACGGGCGTCAGGCGTCAGGCCTCAGGCCTCCGGCACGAGGATGATCCGTCTCTCCGAATGCTCGCCACGCGCCTGCGCGGCGACGAGATCCGCCGCCTCGCCGAGCGGCCGGCGCTCGATGAACGGCTTCACCTGGACGAGCCCCGAGCGCACCAGGTCCACGGCCGCGGCGTAATGCCGCGGGCTGCATCCCCAGCTGCCGAACGCCGTGGCATCGAGCGCCATCAGGTTCGACAGGCGCAGCTCCAGCTTGTCCATCGTGAACCCGATGACGCCCAGCGTTGCCGCGGGCGCGAGCAGCGACCAGGCCATGTCCTGTCCCCTCGCGGTGCCGCTCATCTCGAAGATGCGCCAGCGCGCCGACGTCACCCCGCTCTCGGACGCGAGCGTCTTCTTGATCGCGCGCCCGTCGGTCTCGCGCGGATCGAACGTCCAGCGCGCGCCGAGCGACCGCGCGCGCTCCAGCTTCGCCCGATCCACGTCGATCGCCGCGACCGCCGCGCCGAACGCCCGCGCGATCTGCACGCCGTAGGTGCCGATGCCCCCGACGCCGATGACGACGACCAGATCGCCCGCGATCACGGCCGCGCGCCGCAGCGCCTGGTAGGGGGTCGTCACCGCGTCGGCCACGACCGCGAGCTCCTCGAGCGCGTGGCCGCCCAGATCCTGCCCGAGCGTGACCAGATGCGCCGCGGGCGCGATCACGTGCGTCGCGAACCCGCCGTGCCCGTCGTTGCCGGGCATGAACTGCGCGGCGCAGGCCGTGTCGCGCCCCTCGCGGCACAGCGCGCAGCGCCCGCACGGCACGACCGCCGGCAGCAGCACGGCCTGCCCGACCAGGTCCGCGTGCGGCGGCGGCGCAGCCTCGACGATGCCGGAGATCTCGTGGCCCAGCACGAGCGGCAGGGGATGGCGCGTCTTGACCGCGCCGCTGTAGAAGGCGATGTCGGTGTGGCAGAGCCCACAGCCGGCCACACGGACCCTGACCTGGCCTTCGGCCGGCTCGGGCAGATCGAAGGTCCGCCATTCCAGCGTGCCGGGCGCCGTGAGGAAAAACCCGCGTGCCACAGAGCCCATGTGCCCTCTCGCCGGATTCCCGGCACTGGCGGGGACAGCCTGACACCGACGCCGCTCCGGACCGATGACAGGGTCATGGGCGCCCGGCCGTCGGCCGTCGATCCTCGGAAAGCGGCGATGACCGGCCGGTTCCGCCGCCGGCGCGACGTTCAGGAACCGCGTCCTCGAGTGGAGCGTCCGGCGCCGGCATTCCGGCACCAGAGGCCAATTTTGGCTCTATTATCGCAAACTACATGCCCTGCGTGCACGCAGGTACATGGCTAGCGTCGAGTATTGTACAGTCGGTGTAGCAGGAGGAGCTGACGATGACCATCCAAACCCTGGTGATCCTCGCGCTCGCTGCCGTGGCCCTCACCTTCGTCGTCTGGATGCTGCGCGGGTACGTCAAGCAGCGCGGCGACAGGGTCATCACCTGCCCGGAGACCTTCACGCCGGAAGGCGTCCGCGTGGACGCCGGCCATGCCGCCGTGACAAGCCTGATGGGCCACCCCGAGCTGCGCTTGAGCGACTGCACCCGCTGGCCCGAGCGAGCGGGCTGCGGCCAGGAGTGCCTGACGCAGATCGCCCGGAGCCCTCACGGCTGTCTCGTCCGCAACGTCGTCGCGGACTGGTGCGCGGAGAAGACCTGCGCGATGTGCCAGAGGCCGGTCGGCGAGCGCGAGTGGATGGAGCACGAGCCCGCGCTGATGGACGTGCGAGACGAGTGGCACCGAACGCTGGCTCTGAACGAAGTCCCGGCCGAGAAGCTGTGGGCCGTGCTCGAGACGCACGTCCCGGTCTGCTGGAACTGCCACGTCACCGAGACGTTCCGGCGTGAGCATTCCGAGCTGGTCATCGATCGCCCGTCGTAGACCGGCTCACGGATCCCCGGCGACCGCGCGAGGCCCTTGCCGTCGGTCGGCCCACAACCGCCGCGCCAGCAGCGCTTTCTGTCGTTGAGCACGCTTATTGCTCCAGCCGTGCGCACTGTCTCGCCAGTGCGTTCAACTACCGTGACGACCGAACACGCGGACGCCGTGATCGCGCGGCCCTGGAGGATGCGGCCTGTCTCGAGCCGGACTCCAGTATGACGAGCATCATGGCCGGTCCTGGATGGATCCACGATCATACGTAGTCGAAGGGGGCGCCAGGCATGTCGGTGCGGGCTCAGCGACCGGATCTCGAGCACTGGAAGGCTCAGGTCAAGTGCCAGGCCGGCTGCCCGGTGGCGACCGACGCCGGACGGTACGTCCAGCTCATCGCCGAAGGGCGCGACAAGGACGCCTTCCTGGTCGCGCGGTCACCCAACCCCTTCGCGTCCATCTGCGGCCGCGTCTGCGCGGCCCCCTGCGAGGACGCCTGCCGGCGGGGCGCGATCGACGCCCCGATCTCGATTCGCGCCCTCAAGCGGGTGGTGACCGAGCAGTACGGCGTCGAGTCCACCCGGCCGGACACCAGGATCGCCTCCGATCAGCCGCCGTGCGCGAGGGCAACAGCTACGCCGGCCACCTGCCGGTGCAGCCCACGCCGCCAGACGCCAAGACGCGGCGTGTCGCCGTCGTCGGCGGCGGCCCGGCCGGCCTGGCCGCCGCCCACGATCTCGCGCTGCTCGGCTACGGCGTGACGGTGTTCGAGGCCGCGGCCGAGCCGGGCGGAATGGTGCGCTTCGGCATTCCCGAATACCGGCTGCCGCGCACGCTCATCCGCGCCGAGATCGACAAGATCGTCTCGCTGGGCGTCACGCTCGAGACCCGCACGCCGCTCTCACCCGCGTTCGGGCTGGCGGAGCTGCGCCGGCTCGGCTTCGAGGCCATGTTCCTGGCCGTCGGTGTCTCCCGCGGCCGTGATCTCCAGGTCCCCGGCGTCGAGCTCGACGGCGTGGTGAAGGCCGTGGACTACCTGCTCAACGTGAACCAGGGCTTCCGCATGAACCTCGGCCGCAAGGTCGTCGTGATCGGCGGCGGCTTCGTGGCGCTCGACTCGGCGCGCGCGGCGCTGCGCGGCGGGGCCACGGAGGTGATCATCGTCTCGCTCGAGAACTTCGACGAGATGCCGGTGCTCAAGACCACGCAAGGGCACGAGGAATTCGAGGAGGCGCAGAAAGAGGGCGTGCGCTTTCTTCCGCGCCGCGGGCCCAGGCGCTTCCTGGGCGACGGCCGCCTCAGGGCAGTCGAGCTGTGGGGTGTCCGCTCGGTGTTCGACGCGAGCGGCCGGTTCGCGCCGGAATACGACGAGACGGACGTGACGACGATCGACGCCGACGCGTGCGTGCTCGCCGTCGGCCAGCAGCCCGACCTGTCGTTCCTCGCCCCGGAGGACGGCGTGGCGCTCAACCCGAACGGCACGCTCAAGGTCGAGCCCGAGACACTTGCGACCTCCGCCCCGGGCGTGTTCGCCGGCGGCGACGTCGCGTTCGGCCCGCGCAACCTGATCGAGGCGGTGGCCAACGGCAAGCGCGCCGCGCGATCGATCCACCGGTACCTGGCGGGCGAGCGGGCGCGCCTCGAGGTGACCGTCGAAGTCGAGAAGCTCTCCACCGCGCATTACCAGATGCTCCCCGGTTTCGAGCTCGGCGATCGCGAGACCCCGCCGACGCTGGACCTCGAGCGGCGGACCGGCATCGCCGAGGTCGAGGTGGGCTACGATCGGGCGGCGGCGACGCGCCAGGCGGCGCGCTGCCTCGTCTGCCACATGCAGACGATCTACGACCCGGAGACGTGCGTGCTGTGCAGCCGGTGCGTCGACGTCTGCCCCGAGTACTGCCTGGCGATCGTGCCGTTCGAGGATCTCGACCTGCCGGACGCCGAGCGCGAGGCGCTCCGCGCGCAGGCGGCGGCCGGGGGCCTGCCCCTGTCGGCCATGATGAAAGACGACGACCGCTGCATTCGATGCGGGCTGTGCGCCATCCGCTGCCCGACCGATGCCATGACGATGGAACGCTTCACGATAACCGAGCGCTGGACGTCCAAGGAGACCTGATACATAAGCGACGAGAAAAGCCGACGCGAGTTCCTGCTGAAGCTGGGAACCGGAGCGGGCGTCGTGGCTCTGGCCGGTCAGGGCGCCGCTTCGCTGCGATCGCTCGTGCCCAACGTGTCGTACGACGCGCCGACGACGGTCAAGCTGGGCCCGCCCGGCGAATTCCCCGACGGCCTCAAGTCCCTGCCCGATCAGCGGCTGTTCGTGTTCCGCGAGGGCCGTCTCGACGCGTTCTACCGCGAGCTGGTGGGCGAAGCGCCATGACGGGACGGTGGCTCGGCGCCGCGGCGCTCGCCGCGGCCGTTCTGGCGCCGGCCTGCGCCGGCGGACCGCCCGTCCCCGCAACCCTCGAGGTCGGGCGCCAGCCGTGCGATCACTGCCGCATGACCGTGTCCGACGCGCGCTTCGCCGGCCAGCTCGTCGCCCCCGGCGAGGAGCCACGGTTCTTCGACGACATCGGCTGCCTGACGGCGTACCTCCGGGACGGTGAGATCCCGCCGGGCGCGGTGGCGTTCGTGGCCGACCATCGAACGCGCGACTGGCTGCGCGCCGCCGACGCGGTCTACACGAAAGCCGAGACCCTGGCGACGCCCATGAGTTCACACGTCATCGCGCACGGCACCGTGGCCTCCCGGGACGCGGATCCCGACGCGCGTGGCGGCGCGCCGGTCTCCGCGACCGAGCTGTTCGGTCCGTCCGGGCCGCCCGGAGGGGCACGATGAGCCCTCTACGCGCCACCTCGCTCATCCGGCTCTGCGCGCGGCAGGAGCTCGTGCTGGCGGTCCGGTCGCGCTGGACGCAGATCTTCGCCGTGGTGTTCGCGGTGCTGACGCTGGCGGTGGCCGCCTCGGGCTACGTCCTGTCGGGCGGCAGCGGCGTGCAGGACTTCGCCCGCACCGCGGCGGCGCTGGTGCAGATCGTGCTGCTGCTCGTGCCCCTCACGGCGCTGCTCATCGGCGTGCAGGCGTTCGCGTCCGAGCGCGGGGCCGCGGAGCTGCTGTTCTCGCAGCCCGTCCCGCGGGGCACGATTCTCGTCGGGAAGCTGCTGGGGCTGTTCCAGGCGCTCGCGGCGGCGCAGGCGATCGGTTTCGGCGTCGCGGGCGTCGTCATCTTCACGCGGGCGGGCGAGCTCGGCTTCGGCCGATTCGCGCTGCTGGTGGCTGGGTCGCTCGCGCTGACCGCCATCTTCCTCAGCCTGGCCGCGCTCGTGTCGGTCGGCAGCGTGGGCCGGCGCCGCACGCGCGCCCTCGCGCTGGGCCTCGTCGTCTGGTTCGTGGCGGTCGTGCTGTTCGACGTGGCGGCGCTCGGTCTGGCGTCGCTGCTGCGGTCGGGGGCCACCTCGCGCGTGCTGACCACGGCCGTGCTCTTGAATCCCGTGGACGCCGTCCGCACGGGCGTCATGCTGGGCGTCGAGGGCACGGCGGCGTTCGGCGCGGCCTCCCTGGCCTTCCTGCGGTTCACGCGCGGCGCGGCGGGCGCCGCTGTCCTGCTGAGCCTCTCGGTGCTGGTCTGGATGATCGTGCCGGCACTGTTAGTTTGTGGCAGGTGGGACATGACAGTTGTGTAATCGAGCGACTCCCCGGAGCTGCCACGACGAGATTGCGCGGCTCCTGACCGATGCCGGCGCCGACCCGGACGTCGCGGACGAAAGCGGCTGGACGGCGGCCTGGTTATGACTGATCGGGGCGCGCCGCCGTTATGACGGACGTCATGGCGGGCGCAGCTATCGTGAATACACGGCATCGTATCGTGGCGGAACGCGGGTCCACGGCTTGGATTCTCCGGTGCCGGTCGCTATACTGGCCTCACGCGAAACAATCCAGCGCCGGCACGCGTGGCCGGCGTGCACCGATACACGGCTCGACCCGTGCCACCCAGCCTTCCTGCGGCAACGTCCGGCTCCGACGCGTGGCGTGCGGCGGGCTGGGGTCTGCTGCTCGCCGCGCTGGTCATCGTCGGGATCTGGGCGGGCAGCCGCGGGTTCCGCGACTTCGATCCGGCGCTGGTGTCCTACGCGGGCGCGACCGTCTTCGCGGCCTTCGGCCTTGGCTACCGCTACGCGATGTGGCTGCGCCGCCCGCCGACGCGCCTGTACTGGCGGCGCGGCTGGCGCACGTTCTTGAGCGGCGGGCTCGGGGCGAACCTCGTGGAGCTGAGCCGGCGCGTTGCCGCCGATATCGTGGCGCAGGCGTTCATCGCGCGCCGGTCCCGCGTGCGGTGGCTGGGGCACTGGCTGATCGCGTGGGGCTGTGTGCTGGCGGCCGCCGTGACCTTCCCCCTCTCGTTCGGCTGGATCCGCTTCGAGACGCCGCCCGATTCCCAGGCCGTCTACCTCGCCTACGTCTTCGGCGTCCGCGTGGCGGCGTTCCGGCTCGACTCCTGGCTGGCGCCGTTCATCTTCGGCGTGCTGAACATCGCGGCGGTCATGGTGCTGGCCGGCCTGTTCTTCGCCCTGTGGCGCCGCGGCCGCGACCGCGGTGCGCTGGCCGTGCAGCAGTTCGCCAGCGACCTGGTGCCGCTGGCCATGCTCTTCGCCGTGAGCGTCACGGGCCTGTTCCTGACGGCGTCCACGCACTGGCTGCGGGGCCTGCAGTACGGCTTCCTGTCGCAGCTGCACGCCGTCACGGTCATCCTGACGCTGCTCTATCTGCCGTTCGGCAAGTTCTTCCACGTGTTCCAGCGGCCGGCGCAGCTCGGCGTCGCCTTCTACAAACGGGCCGGGGCGACCGGCGAGCAGGCGCGGTGCGAGCGCTGCGGCGAGGCCTTCGCGTCGCGGCTGCACGTGGACGATCTGAAAGACGTGGAGGCGGCGCTCGGCATCCGCTACGCGATCGAGGACGGCGGGCACTACCAGGACGTGTGCCCGGCGTGCCGCCGCAGGAGCCTGGCGCTGGCCCAGGACACTCTCTGGGACAGGTGATGTGACAGCGTGACGAGCCCAAAGCCGAAAGCCGATCGCCGACAGCCGACAGCCGATAGCTGACAACCATGGCCAGACTGCCCGCTGACATCCCGTCGCTCGTCCGCCGCTTCGGGCCGCATCCGAACCGCGTGCCTGCCGGCGGCTGGACCGCGGCCGGCGAACCGGACCGGCTCGTGCCCACGCACTGCTGCTTCTGCGGCCAGCAGTGCGGCATCCAGCTCAAGGTGCGCCAGAACAAGGTCGTCGGCTTCGAACCGTGGGAGGACTTCCCGTTCAACCGGGGCAAGCTGTGCCCGAAGGGCGTCAAGCGCTACATGCAGGACGAGCATCCCGACCGCCTGCGAACGCCGCTCGAGCGGCGCGAGGGCGATGGGTTCGTCGAAACGACGTGGGACGCGGCGCTCGACCGGACGGCGCGGGAGATCCGCCGGATTCAGGAGCGGCACGGCCGGGACGCCTTCGCGATGCTGACCGGCGCGTCGCTGACCAACGAGCGCGCGTACCTGATGGGCAAATTCGCGCGCGTCGCGCTCGGGACGCCGCACATCGACTACAACGGCCGCCTCTGCATGGTGTCGGCGGCCGCCGCCTCCAAGAAGATGCTCGGCATCGACCGGGCCGCCAATCCGTGGAGCGACATCCCCAAGGCCGAGGTCGTGCTCGTCGCCGGCGCGAACGTGGCCGAGTGCGCGCCGATCACCACGGACTACCTCTGGCAGGCGCGCGAGCACGGCGCGCGGATCATCGTGATCGACCCGCGCCTGACGCCCATCGCCCGCACCGCGGACCTCTTCATCCCGGTCAGGCCGGGAGGCGACATCGGGGTCTTCAACGGCATGCTGCGCGTGATGATCGAGCGCGGCTGGATCGATCGCGCGTTCATCGAGGCGCACACCACCGGCTGGGACGCCGTCGTCCAGGCGGTCGAGCCCTACACGCCCGAGCACGCGGGCGCGATCGCCGGCGTGCCGCCCGCGCTCATCGTCCGCGCGGCCGAGCTGTGGGGACCCGCGAAGTCCAGCTTCCTGCTGCACGCGCGCGGGATCGAGCACCACTCGAAGGGCGTGGACAACTGCATGGCAGCGATCAACCTGGTGCTCGCGAGCGGCCGCATCGGGCGCGAGGGCTGCGGCTACGCGATGATCACCGGGCAGGGTAACGGCCAGGGCGGGCGCGAGCAGGGCCAGAAGTGCGACCAGCTCCCCGGCGCGCGCGACATCGAGAACCTCGAGCATCGCCGCCACGTCGCCGGCGTCTGGGGCGTGGACGAAGCGTCGCTCCCGGGCAAGGGCCTCTCGACGATCCCGCTCGTCGAGGCCATCCACGAAGGGCGCATCAAAGGCCTGCTGCTGCTCTGCTTCAACCCCGTGGTGTCGCTCCCCGACGGGAACTTCGCCCGTGAGGCGCTCGAGCGCCTGGAGTTCTTCGCCGTTGTCGACTTCTTCATGTCGGAGACGGCCCGCTACGCCGATCTGATCCTGCCGACGGCGCTGATGGAGGAAGACGAGGGCACGACGACCAACGTGGAGGGCCGCGTCGTCCACCACCGCCGCGCGGTGGCGCCGCCCCCCGGCGTGCGCGAGGACTGGCGCATCGTCTCCGACCTGGCGGCGCGGCTCGGCGCGGGCGACAAGTTCGCGTTCGCCTCGCCGGCGGAGATCTTCGAGGAGCTGCGCGCGGCCTCGAAAGGCGGCGTGGCCGACTACTCGGGCATCACCTGGGAGCGCATCGACCGCGAGTTCGGCGTCTTCTGGCCCTGCCCGTCGCCCGACCACCCGGGCACGCCTCGGCTCTACGAGGGCGGCCGCTTCGGACATCCCGACGGCCGGGCGCGGTTCCAGCCCGTCGTCTGGCGCCCGGCGGCCGAGGAGCCCGACGCCGAGTACCCGCTCGCGCTCACCACGGGCCGGGTCGTCGCGCACTACCTCTCGGGCACGCAGACCCGGCGCATCGGCGCGCTGGTCGATCAGCACCCGCAGCCCACCTGCGAGATGCATCCGAAGCTGGCCGACACGCTCGGCGTGGCCGACGGCGATTTCGTCCGCGTCGAGACGCGCCGCGGCCACGTGACCGTCCGCGCGCAGGTCGTCCGGACGATCCGCCCCGACACGATCTTCGTGCCCTACCACTGGCCGCACGACCGGTCGGTCAACAACTGCACCGTCCGCGCGATCGATCCGGTGTCGCACATCCCGGAATTCAAGATCTGCGCGGCGCGCGTCGTGAAGGCCGCCGCGCCGGTGGACGCGCTGGCGGCGCTCGCGCCGGAGGCGGGGGGCGTGCGGTGAACGGGGAGCGGGCGTTCTTCATCGACCACTCCAGGTGCATCGGGTGCCGCGCGTGCGTACAGGCGTGCGAGGAGTGCGACACGCACCGCGGGCACTCGATGATCCACCTCGAGACGATCGAGCGGCGCGACACGATCCAGACCGCGCCGCAGGTCTGCATGCACTGCGAGGACCCGATCTGCGCGAAGGTCTGTCCGGCCGACGCCATCAAGATGACGCCCGACGGCGTCGTCCAGAGCTCGCTCAAGCCGCGGTGCATCGGCTGCTCGAACTGCGTGCTGGCGTGCCCGTTCGGCGTGCCGAAGTACGTCGCCGAGTTCGATCAGATGATGAAGTGCGACATGTGCTACGACCGGACGAGCGCCGGGAAGAAGCCCATGTGCGCGACCGTGTGCCCGTCGCAGGCGCTGGCGTTCGTGACGCCCGCCGAGATCGAGCGAACCCGCCGCGGCGCCGCCGTCCAGGAGTGGCGCTTCGGTGGCGAGACCGTGCGTACCAAGGTCTACGTCATGGTGCCGGCCGGCGTGCCGGCGATCCGCGTCGATCTCGTCCGGCGCGACGGCTCGCCCGTCGCCCCGCGCGGCCGCGCGCCCGTCACCGACGACGTGGCGGCCATGCTCGGAGAGGTGTGATGGACGATCGGGATCGCCCGCCGGACGCGCGCCCGCCCCGCTGGCAGGAGGACTTCCCCGTCCGCTGGGAGGACGACCACTACCTGACCCGTCGCGAGCTGACCAAGTTCCTGACGCTCGGATCCGGCCTGCTGGTCGGCGCCAACGTCGTGCTCGCCGCGCTCGGCCGGCGGATCCCGGACGACTCGTACCCGCCGGTCCGCATCGAGAGTGCCGCGGCGCTCGGGCCCGGCGAGTCGTTGCTCTTCCGCTATCCGACCGACCAGGATCCGTGCATCCTGGTCCGCACGCGCGCGGGCGCGTGGCGGGCCTACTCGCAGGTCTGCACGCATCTCGCCTGCGCCGTCGTGCACCGGCCGGCGGAGGACGCGCTGTTCTGTCCGTGCCATCTCGGCTGGTTCGCCGAAGACGACGGCCGGCCGACGGCGGGCCCGCCCGAGCGCCGGCTGCCGCGGATCCGACTCGACGTCCGCGACGATGGCATCTACGCGGTGGGGGTCGGAATCTGAGAGCCTGTGAGCTGATCGGCTACAGGCTACGGACTACAGGCTTCGGGCCGGTCACGCCGTCGCGGTGTGATAGGCCTGCCAGCCGGTAGCCCGTGGCCTGAGGCCGGCAGCGACGACTGACCACTCGTCCAAGGGGTAGATCATGGACATCCAACGCCGTCAGGGGACCGCGCTCTTCACGATGATCCTCGTCTTCGTCGGCACGCTGGTGGTGGTCCAGTTGTGGCTGCTGTCGGCGGCGCTCGAGGCCCTGCTCGCGCGCGAGACCGAGCTGCTCGTCCCCGCGGCGGTGGGATCGGCGGTCCTGTTTCTGGTCAACGGCGGACTGCTGCTCTACGTCCTGCGGTTCGATCGGCGGGCGCGCTGACGCTGGCTTCGCCGTGCCGTTCCACGGGCCGGATCCGTGCCGTTCTACGGGCCGGATCCGTACCGTTCTACGAGCTCGATCCTTGCCGTTCTACGAACCGGATCCTTGCCGCTCCACGAGCGTTGAACGGCACGCGATAGTCCGCTCGTGGAACGGCACGCGACAGCCCGCTCTTAGAACGGCACGCGTCAGATGCCGTCGAACGGCGAGTCGTCAGCGTCCGTCGGGCTCGTAGGTGCAGAAGGGCTCGCCGGCCAGGTAATCGCCGGTGTCTGAGTAGGCGCGGGCGCGGCACCCGCCGCAGATCGCCTCGTACCGGCAGATGCCGCACTTGCCCGTCAGGGCGTCGGAGTCACGCAGCTGCTGGAACAGCCGCGCCTGCTTCCAGATCTCGCCGAACGGGGTGCGCCGGACGCTCCCGGCGCTCACGGGCAGGTAGCCGCACGGGTAAACGTCGCCGGCGTTCGATACGAAACAGACGGCGGTGCCGGCCAGGCAGCCCCGCGTCATCGCCGAGAGCGGCCGGCCGCCGGCCGGGTCGGGCGCCGCGTGCTTCCTGGTGCCCGGCGCCACGAACGTCGTCGAGTAGTCGCCCTGCTTCCGCTCCTCCACCATGCGCTGCGCGCGGATCCGGAAATAGTGCGGCGCGCAGGTCGCCTTCAGATCGAGCGCGCAGGTCTTCGACTGATCGTAGAACCAGTGCAGCACGCGCTCGTACTCGTCCGCCGGCAGCATCTCGCGTTCCGCGATCTGCACGCCGCAGCCCACCGGTACGAGCATGAAGATGTGCAGCGCGTCGGCGCCCAGCCCGATGGCCAGCTGGAGCATCTCGGGCAGCTCCGTGACGTTGTGCCGCGCGATCGTCGAGTTGATCTGCACCGACATGCCGACGTCGCGCAGGTAGCCGATGGCCTGGAGCGCGCGCTGAAACGAGCCGCGCAGGCCGCGGAAGCTGTCGTGGGTCGTTCCGTTGGCGCCGTCGAGGCTGATCGACACGCGCGAGAAGCCGGTGTCGACGATGCGCCGGGCGATGTCCGGGGTGACGAGCGTGCCGTTGGTCGCGAGCGCGACGCGGAAGCCCTTGTCGCGGGCGTACGCGCCCAGCTCGAAGATATCGGGACGGTACAGCGGTTCGCCGCCCGAGAAGATCATCACCGGACGGGAGATGTCGGCGATCTGATCGATCAGGCCGCGCGATTCGGCGGTGGTGAGCTCGACGGCCGAGCGCTCGCTCTCGGGTACCGCCCGGCAGTGCCGGCAGGTCAGGTTGCAGCCCTTCGTCGTCTCCCAGAACACCATGCGAAGCGGCGGCGCGGTCATGTCACGCGCCCGCCCCGCACCCTGGCTCTGCACCTCCGCCAGCCCGTGGCCCTGCATGCGCACATCCTCCCCCGGGAGCGAGTCGGCCTCGCGGCCCGCCGCTCGTCACGCGACCCGGCCTCGCGCGCCGCCCGGCGTCAGCCATGACGCCCGCGTCCCCGTCCTCCGAAACCCGGCTCGGGCCCTTCGGCCGCTGGGTCCTGGTTCTGCCTAGTTGCCGCTGGCCTGTCGCATGACGGCCAGCCAGTCGACCGCCGTGGCGGTCCGGTCTTTCGCGAACGCCGCGGCCTCCGGCGCGGACCGGAACGCGTAGTAATTGCGCTCCATGGTCGCCTCGTCGATGATGCCGCGAACGTAGGTCGCGTTCCGCGCCTCCAGGAATTTCCCGCTGGTGTAATCGGTGACCCAGATGCCCGCGAGCTTCTCGTCCGGGTGATCGACCAGGTACTTCGCCACGCACCCGACCGTACGGAACTTGAACGCGCGCCCGTTGGCGTCGATGATCTCGGCCGCGAGCTTCGGCTCGA
>Ga0326597_10003681_pt1 | contig 21924 bp, 24 predicted proteins | sample RVTome_12_FD_203789 | JGI IMG/M metagenome (GOLD analysis project Ga0326597, IMG submission 203789) | Soil microbial communities from uranium-contaminated site in the Upper Colorado River Basin, Wyoming, United States - RVT100D185 | ecosystem: Environmental > Terrestrial > Soil > Contaminated >...
TCTTCGACGGGCTGGGCGGGGAGGGGCACGGTCCGGACGGTTTCGAAGGAAGGGCCAGGATCCCTGAGGCTCTGGTCGACATCGTCGTCGAGGCGGCAGAGGAATGCCCGGCCGAGTGCATCTTCGTGGAGCTTTGAGATGAGCCAACGTGATCACGATCCGAGGCGGGCCAAGCGAAGCGTCTCTGCCTCGGTGCTCGTGGGCATGCTTCTGGTGCCGCTGAGCGCCTATGCCGCCTCCGTTCTCGTGAGCGACAAGACACAGGTCGAGCCGGAGGCGCGCGTGCCGGCCCCGATCTACACACCGGTGACCGTCACCGACTTCGCCACCCAGACGGCGAGTGCAGCCGACCTCGAAGCTGCTTGCGGCGATGTCGGGCTCGGCATGGTCGCGGCCGAGCTGGACGGCTCGATCAGCGACATCCAGCAGGCTGCCCTCGACGCGCTCAGGGAGATCTGTGTCCAACAGGGCATGCCGCTTCCCGGCAAGCCGGCTCCCCAGCCAATCACCCAGACGGTGATTCTCGCCGACGGCCAGCCCGCGCCGTCGATTGGTGACGGCGCAGAGAGCGAGTGGGAGATCCAGGACGACGACCACGAGTGGGACGACGACGACTACTACGACGACCATGACGATGGCAACGGGGACGACGATTGAGCCGCCTCTCCCCCCAGGGCGTCACCGGGCTCTTCGTCCTCGTCGCCGGGCTGGCGGTGGTCTACGCGATAGCCGTGGCGCCGGACCGTGGGTCAGGTACCGAAACGGTCGTGTCTCCCCGGCCACAGGCCCAGGTGGTCGAGGTGCCGCTCCCCACCCTGGAGGGAGTGGACGCCGCAGTGCAGCGGGTCCTGTACTCGAGTGGCCGTGCCGAGGCGTTCCGAGCAGACGAGCTGACCCAGCTGCCACCTGAGGTTGCCCGGGTCCTCGTGTTCTACGGGGCGACCCTGACCGTCCCCATGCCTGCCGGGGTCGAGTGATGAGCCGGTTCGACCGAGGCCGGTGGAACCGAATCCTGGTGTGGACCGGTGCCGCCCTGGCATGGGGCACCGCCCTGATCGCAGCCCGCGTGGAGCCGAACGGGCCGACCGAATCGGCTCAGCCATCGGAGGGCCAGGTGGCCAGCGTCTCCCCGCAGGCAGCCATGCCGACGGCTCCATCTCAAGGATTGGTCATCCTCCGTTTCACCCGGGTGGAGACGCCGGAACCGGAGGTGCTGACGGTCACCGTGGGCAGGGCGGCGGCCTCCTCGTCGCCGCCCGCCCAGGCGGCTGCGGTCGCTCAGTCGGCACCCGCGCCTTCGAGCAGCGGATCGTGATCCAGGTGACTTTCAAGGCGATGGGCACCGGGGTCGAGGCGTGGTGTCCCGATGAGGCATCGGCCGCGAGGCTACGTGCCTGGTTCGAGGACGTCGAAGCGGTGTGCAGCCGATTCCGCCCGGACAGCGAGCTGAGCCGGGTCAACTGTTCCCCGGGTGGCGAAGTGGTCATCTCAGAGCTGTTTGCCCAGGTCATGCGTGCCGCCGACCGCGCCCGAAGGCTCACCGACGGGCTCGTCGACGCCGGGGTGGGCTCGGCTGTGACCGGATGGGGATACGACCGGACATTCGAGCTGGTGCAGGGGCTCGATCAGCCTCCCCTGCAGTCGTCTGCCCCGAAATGGGCGCTCCAGTCGAGAAGGTTGATTCGTTCACCGCACACCCGTTTTGACCTCGGGGGGATCGCCAAGGGCTGGGTCTGTGATGGTGCTGTCGAGGGAGGCATGGCCACCGTTGTCTCCGCCGGCGGTGACATCAGAAGCGTCGACCCGGGAACGACCGTCTCGGTGATCGATCCCTGGGGAGCGATCGCGGTTCGGATCCGGCTCGGAGCAGGGGGCCTGGCCACCAGCTCGACGACCCGACGGAGATGGAGAGCCGGTAGCCGTGAGGTCTGTCATGTGATCGATCCCAGGACCATGGAGCCTGTCACAACACCGATCCTGAGCGCGACGGTGGTGGCCGCTTCGGCGGCAGATGCCGAAGCAGGGGCCAAGGCGGTGCTCCTGCAGGGAGAGGACGGTCTGGCCTGGGCCGAGGAGATGGACTGGATCGAAGCTGCGGTAGTCGTCTGGCACGACGGTTCTGTCTATGCCACTCCCGGGATCGAGATAGCAGCGTGAGCCTCGAGTGGCTCGTGATCCGCGGGTCCGGTGTGGCCGCCTTCGCTCTGCTCACCGCGGCCACCATCTGGGGCCTGCTGGTGAGCTCGAAGCTGCTGGGCCGGCTGGTCAAGGCGAAGCCATTGACCTGGTTCCACGAGTCACTGGGCGTCGGGGCGTTGATCGCAACACTGGTCCATATCGTGCTTCTCTCCATCCACGACTTCCTCGACTTCAGCTGGGCGGAGATCCTGGTCCCGGGGGTCTCGGATTGGAAGCCCCTGGCGGTGGGCATGGGCATTGCCGCCTTCTACGGGCTGGTGGTCGTCGCCGGGAGCTTCTACGTCAAGCGTTGGATCGGCCAGAAGAGATGGCGGGCCGTCCACTTTGCCTCTCTGGGCGTGTTCGTCTCGTCCCTGGTTCACGGCATATCGGCGGGGACCGACACGTCGAGCCCCCTGATGATCGGGCTCTACCTGGGCTCTGCCATCGTCGTGTTCAGCCTGGTCGCCCATCGCATCACCGGGGACACGGCGAAACCAGAGAGGGCGGCGAGAGAAAAGGTAGGTGTGTGAACCTGCACCGATGGGTGTCCCCGGCTCCACCCCAGGTTCGCCGCGATCCGGAACCCGAGGATTCCCCGCCCGGACGGCTCAGCAGAGACCCCGGTCAGGCCTCATCGGCAGGGCCACTCGGTCTTCCACAAACCAGCAGCTCGGGCTCGACAGACTGGCTGCCGGTCATCACACACCGGGACCAAATCCCCTGGTCGGGCCAATGCCCGTGGTCGAGGATTGATGTAGAACGTGTGACACGAGACATGATGCCGTCCGGGCTCGAAGGAGGAAGATATGCCGAAGACGAGACTGGGCAAGTGGGCGGGTCGGTTGTTCGTCGCCGGCTTCGTCCTGCTGGCGCTGCTCATCATCGCTTACAACACGGAGGCTCTCGGGGGATTGTTCGAACAGGGGACGGCGGGGGGCATGGCATTGTGGGTGGTTGCGGCGATCTCTGCTGTCGGGACCCTCGTCACCGGGGCGGTGAGCTGGCTGAGATTCAAGGATCGCTCGGTCGTGGTGATCGTGGCCACGATCTACGGGGTTCTCGCGACCACGCTCCTCACGTTCGGGGCAATGCCCCAATACTGAAGCCCCGTGGTGATCGGTGGTGCGTCTCACCCATCCGTTCTCACCGCCCTCGACAGCATGACGCCGGCGATGGTGACGGGCGGGATCGCCACGTCGACGGCGGTCGCTGGAGCGCTCACTCGGACGATCGCCTTCTGGGGGTCTTAGCGGTGGGTCCCGAGGGAATCGAACCCTCAACCTTCGGGTTAAAAGCCCGCTGCTCTACCAATTGAGCTAGAGACCCCGGACTGCGCGGGATCTCTTGAGAGAACGCGCGCCAATGAGGATACCGTCCCCGGCACCTGTGGCTGAAGGTGACCTGGTGTGCCGCGGGGCAGTCGCCAAGGTCCATCTCGGATGGGCTGGCGCCGGGTTGGCCACCTTTGGGCATCGGTCGGGCGAGCGCTGCGGTGAGCGGATGACGGTGATCAGGTTTCGATCTCGAAGCGGTAACCCATGCCCGGTTCTGTGATGAAATAGCGTGGGATGCCCTGGTCGGGCTCCAACTTGCGGCGGATTTGAGCCATGAACACGCGCAGATAGTTGGTCTCCTCCCCGTAGTTCGGTCCCCAAACGTCTTTGAGGAGTTGAACCTGGCTCACCAGTTTGCCCTGATTCGACGCCAGGACTTCGACTATTCCCCACTCGGTCGGCGTTAGCCGTATCTCTTCTCCGTCGGGCCTGGTGACGCGCTTGGCGGCCAGGTCGATGATGAAAGCAGGGGTCTCGATGAGAGGAGCACTCTGATCGCTGTCCAGCGACCGACGGAGTGCAGCTCGCAGTCGGGCGACCAATTCGCCCATGCCGAACGGCTTGGTGACGTAGTCGTCGGCCCCGGCATCGAGTGCTGCGATCTTCTCGCGTTCCTCTTCTCTCACCGAGAGGACGATTATCGGCACCTGGGTCCAGCCTCGTAACCCGTGGATGACCTCCACGCCGTCGATACCGGGGAGCCCGAGGTCGAGGATCACTGCGTCGGGTCGATGGTCGGCCGCCTTCCTGAGCGCGTCTTCTCCAGTGCCGGCCGAGTCGACTTCGTATCCGAGTGCCTGGAGGTTGACGGTGAGGGCTCGCACTATCTGAGTCTCGTCGTCGACAACCAGGACACGGGCCACTTCACTCATGATCGGTGATCTCAGCGGCGCTCATGGTTGCGTTGACGAGAGGTGCCGGTTTGAAGCCGATGACCATGGTGGTCCCGCCTCCCGGTGTGTCTTCGATCACCAGCTCATTGCCCATGGCTTCGAGAAAGCCGCGGGCTACGGCCATGCCCAGGCCGACTCCGCTGCCTTTCGGGGAGTCGCCAAGTCTTTGGAAGGGTTGGTATATCTTGGCCCGCCCGTCCGGATCTATTCCCGGGCCCCGGTCGATGATCCTGAGGTCTATTCGACCGGCGACCTCCCCGGCACTCACTCGCACGTGGTGGTCAGGCGGCGACCACGTGAGAGCATTCTCGATCAGGTTGGCAACCACTCGTTCCAGCAATGCCGGGTCGGTCTGGACTGGAGGCAGGGCGTCGGGGATCTCGACCTTCACGCGATCGCCTCCAGCTCTCAGGCCGGAGAGGGCTGAGGAGATGACCTCGTCGAGACCCACGGGGACGAAGAACACGTGGACCGCTCCCACCTGTACTCGGCTGGCGTCGAGGAGCCGACCGACTACTCGGTTCAGATGCTCGGTCTCTTCGAGGATGGCCTGAAGGAACGCTTGTGTCTGCTCGGCTGACCAGCCCACGTCTGTCTCCAACAGGCTGGTGACGGACGCCTTGATCGTTGCCAAAGGGGTGCGGAGATCGTGAGATACGGCATTGAGCAGGGCGGTGCGCAGACGGTCCGTCTCCGCCATGGCCTCGACGGCTGCCGCTTCCCGCTCCAACTTCTCTCGGTCCAGCGCCTGTGCCATTTGCGCTGCGAATGCTCGTAGCACCCTCCGATCGTCACCGGTGAGACTGCCGCCACTCAGCGCCAGAATGGTGTCATCGGTGAGAGGGATCACCTCGCTGGCATCCTCAGGGCTACGCAGCTCGGAAGCCCCAACGGCTGCTATCGGGTCCCAGCCGTCATCGGAGCGGCGTAAGACAGCTGCCGCGTTCATGGCGAAGACGTCCCGAATACGTCTGGTCAATCCCGATGTCTGTGGGCCGAATACCGGATCGACGGCGGTGGTGGTTGCCGCCAGCGCCTCGGCCTGAGCGCGTGCCTTCCGGGCATCGGCGCTGCGTCGTGTGGCGTTTCCAACCAGGAGTCCGACTGCGGAGGCGACCAGGAGAAAGGCAAACAGAGAGAACAAGTGGCCTACGTCGTCGATCTTCCAGGTCAGGACGGGAGGGGTGAAGTACCAGTTGGCGAGGAGAAAGCCGATACCCGCGGAGGTCACGGCGGGCAACGCCCCGCCGACGACACCTACTGCCACCGCCGCCAACAAATAGACCAACAAGACGTTCTCGAGGGCGATTTGGTCGCCGAGGGACAGGAGGAGCAGAGTCAAGAGGGGAATGCTGGTGGCGGCGAGAAGCCACGCAAGCACGCGACGTCGCAGGCCGAGGGCCCGGGTGCGACTCGGTCGAGGTCTACGAGGTGGACGAGCTGTCTCGTAGGAGATCACGTGAACCTCAATGGTCCCCGACCCCCGAATCACCTGCATCACCGGAGAGCCACCGAGCCACTCCCTGAGACGTGATCGCCGAGAAGCTCCCAGGACGATCTGGGTGGCGTTCTCGGCTCTTGCAAACCCGAGCAACGCTTCGGCGATGTCATCGCTGACGACCTCGTGATAGGTCCCACCCAGGCTCTCGAGAAGTTCTCTTTGTGGGCTGAGGTGCGAGGCCTCATCACCGGCAAGCCGGGCGGTGGGCCGGACATAGACACCGACCAGCTCAGCGCGAGAGCGCAAGGCGGTACGTGCCGCCCTTCGGATTATGACGTCGGCGCCCTGCGCGCCAGGCAGCCCAACGACAATGCGCTCCTTCGTTTCCCACGGCTGGTCTATTCCGTGCAGGGCCCGGTAGTCAGCGAGGGTCTCGTCGACCCGGTCAGCAGTCCAGGAGAGCGCCAGCTCTCGCAGAGCCGACAGGTTGCCCGGGCGGAAGTAGTTGGCCAACGCGGTGTCGATCTTCTCGGCCGGGTAGATCCTTCCCTCCTTCAATCGCTCCCGGATCCTCTCCTGGGGCAAGTCGACGAGTTCGATCTCGGCCCCCTGACGCACGATCTGATCGGCGATCGTCTCCTGCTCTCTGACCCCGGTGATCTCAAAGACGACATCGTTGAGAGACTCCAGGTTTTGGATGTTGAGAGTGGACAGGACATCAATACCGGCGTCGAGAAGCTCCTCGACATCGCCCCAGCGTTTCTCGTGTGACGATCCCAGAGGGTTGCTGTGAGCCAGCTCGTCGACCAGAGCAACCTCAGGGCCTCGGGCGAGGACAGCTTCGAGGTCCATCGCTTCACGTCTGGCCGCACCGTCAAGGAAATGTCGGGGTGAGACCTCTTCGAGATTATCGACGAGGTTGGATATCTCGGGCCGACCGTGGGCGTCGACAATGCCGACGATGACGTCTCGACCCTCGCCCTGAAGACGACACCCCTCTTCGAGCATCGCAAACGTCTTGCCCACGCCCGGCGCTGCACCGAGAAAGACCCGAAGCCTGCCTCGCTTCATATTCAAGACGCTAACTCCATGTGAGGACCGGGTGTCATCGACCTTCCTGAGCGCCGTCATGAGCTCATCAAGAAACAACCCGGCCGCGTTAGGGCAATGTCAAGACAACACGGCGAAGACAGACAGCGGGATACACAGAGGGTATGGATGCAGTAGGAGCGCCAGGCTCGGGCTCGGCACACGTCGAGGAGGAATCACGATTTCGAAGAAGCTGATCATTGGCCTTCGCTATCGAGTTGACGGGATCCTGCACGAGTACCTGGGACCAGCTCTACTCCCCGGCGGAACGGATGTCGCCCACGTATTCCTTCGAAACGAGTGGCGGCCCAACACGCCGGGTCAGCTCCCTCTCACGCTCGTTGATGAGACCGGATTGGATGAGTCGGTGGCCAAGGCACGGATAGGAGGCTCAGGTGCGCATCGTTATCGCCGGATGCGGACGCGTTGGGAGTGACCTGGCTCTGACGATGTCGGAGGAAGGTCACGACGTGTCGGTGATCGACAGTCGGCCTGGCGTCTTCGATCGTCTCGGTTCGACGTTCAACGGGACTACGCATGAGGGACTCGGCTATGACGTTCGTATGCTGCGCGAAGCCGGGATCGAGTTTGCCGATGCGTTTGTGGCTGCCACGGATTCCGACAACGCGAATGCCATGGCGGTTCAGCTCGCCAAGAGGGTATTCGGGGTGCCGAAGACGATCGCTCGTCTCGATGATCCTGCCCGCGAGGAGGCCTACCGCGCCCTTGATGTCCAGTTCGTTCCGGGTGCCAAGCTCACGTCCAAGGTCATCCACGAGCAGATCGTCAGAGAGGAGTTCAGCTACCACGTGACCTTCTCCGGTGGCGATGTCGAGGTGGTGGAGATGATCATCGGGGGGGCGGGAGCCGGTCTACGCGTCGAGGGGCTCGAGATACCTGATGACCTGCGTGTTGCCGCCATCTATCGCGGTCAGCGGACCATCATCCCAGTTGGCGGCTTCGCTCTCGCCGAAGGTGACCTGGTGGTGGCTGCGGCCCGAACCGGAGCACTGAAGAAGATCCGCCGGTATCTCGCCGTGAAAGCAGGCCAGGAATGAGGATCACCCTCATCGGCGGTGGGAAAGTCGGGTCGTTCCTTGCCCGAGAGCTGCACAGGGGCGGGCACGTCGTCACCGTCATCGAAGAAGCCCATCGGCACGCCGAGGCCCTCACCGATGAGTCCAAGGTGCTGGTCCTGGAGGGTGATGGCTCCGACATCAATCTGCTCAAAGCGGCAGACACCGATCGGGCCGACTGGGTTCTTGCGGTCACCGGTCTCGACGAGGTCAATCTCGTCGCCTGCCAGCTGGCTCTGACCCTGGGGGCAAGTCGGGTTCTGGCCCGACTCAACAACCCGTTGAACCGTCCTACTTTCGATGCCCTCGACATCCCGGTTGTGGCTGTCACAGACGTGATGGCGACCTTGATCTCGCGCGAGGTGGAGGTGCCCGAGTTCAGGCATGTCACCCTGCTCGGAAGAGGGGAAGTGTCGGTGTACGAGATCGACGTCCCTCCGGACTTCGAGCAGAAACCTGTCGCCGAGCTCCGATTTCCCCCAGGGTCGCTGCTCGTGACGGTGGTCAGCGGCGACGAGGTGAACGTTCCAACGGCGTCCACACTCCTAAAGCCTGGCGATCAAGTGACTGCCGTGAGCAGCGTGGAGCTCGAGGACAAGGTGCGATCTGTGCTGGGTTACCGGAATGGTCGCAAGCGGTGACTAAGCCCAGAGGCCAAAGGTGGATGAGTATTCATGGGCTGATCGGTGGGCTGACGATGTTCGCCATAGAAGCCCTGATCGTGGCCAGCCTCGCCATAGTGGCGGGGGTCCTCTCCATGGCGATCCTGGCTCTTCTGTGAAATGCTGATCCGACCGGTCGCAGACGACTTCCGTGTCATCGCGTTCTACCTGGGAAGGATCTTCCTCGTTGTGGCAGGCGCCGGGCTTCTCCCTCTGACGTGGGCCGCCATAGCCCGCGAGTGGCATCCGGTCGGATCGTTTCTCGTAATGATCGGGTTGTTCGCAATTCTCGGTGTGGCCGGGATCAGGTTCGCCCCCAGTGAATCCACGCTCAACTGGAGCCACGGGATGGTGGTTGTGGCTTTCACCTGGCTGATCGTCCCCGTCATCGGCGCGGTACCGTTACTGCTCTCCGGCCACTTCGGCAGGCCGCTCGACGCACTCTTCGACGCCGTGTCCGGGCTGACAACCACCGGCTTGTCCCTGCTGAGCGACGTTGACCATCTTGCCTCCTCGCTCAACTTCTGGCGTCATCTGCTGCAGTTCCTCGGGGGGCAAGGGATCATATTGGCGGCGCTGTCGATCTTTGCCGGCACGGGAGGGATAACGCTCTACTTCGGTGAGGCCAGGGACGAGCGAATCCTGCCCTCCGTGACTTCGACGGCGAGGTTCATCTGGGCGGTTTCCGTGGTGCACCTGCTCTTCGGTGTCACCGCGCTTGGCCTCGTCGGTTGGCTCGTACTCGGATTCGATATCGACCGTGCCGTGTTTCACGGCCTGATGACCTTCTTCGCCGGGTTCGACACCGGTGGGTTCTCACCGCAGTCCACCAGCATCGGCTACTACCACTCGGCGATCTTCGAGGGGGTCACCTCCGTGCTAATGGTCGCCGGGGCGATGTCGTTCGGTCTCCATTACTCGCTGTGGCGTGGCCCCCGCCGGGCCGTGTTCGCCAACCTGGAGACCCGCACCATCCTCTCGACCTTCGGTTTCACCATGGTGCTCACACTCCTCGGTCTGGCCGCTACCGGCGTCTTTGCCTCGGTTGCCGGTCTCACCCGGCACGGCTTCTTCCAGATCCTCTCTGCCCACACCGGGACCGGGTTCTCCACCGTTTCCTCGGTTGAGCTGGCGCAGTGGGGAGGCCTGGGGTTCGGCGGGATGGCCCTAGCCATGGCCCTCGGTGGTATGGGCTCATCCACCGCAGGAGGCGTCAAGTCCCTGAGGATCGGGCTGACCATCAAGACAGTGGTGAACCAGATCCGGCAGGTCCTGCTGCCGGAGCACGCAGTGGTCGGTACCGCTTACCGCCAGTCAGGGCGCAAGCACCTGACTCCCAACCTCACCCAATCAGTGATGACTATCTCGCTGCTGTATGTTGCGCTGTACCTGCTCGGGGCAGGCATCGGACTCGCCTACGGAATCCCCCTGCAGGAGGCCCTCTTCGAGTCGGTGAGCGCCTCGGCGAACGTCGGCCTGTCCGTCGGCGTCACCGACCCGTCCATGCCGATTCTCTTGGAGCTCGTCTACATGCTCCAGATGTGGGCGGGACGGCTCGAGTTCGTGGCCGTCTTCTCCCTGCTCGGTTTCCTTTACGCGTGGGCGCTTGGCAAATGATGAGAACCCTCAACGCCACGGTCATGGCCACAGCGTTTCTACTTGTCCCCGTGTCCGCGTTCGCCGCAGAGGAAGTCTCCGTCTTGGAGCTCGTCGAGACGGCTGCCGAACTGGCGGGTGAGGAGGTGGCGGTCAAAGGAGAGCTCGTTGGCGACTACGGGTTTCGTGACGACGGCTGGATGTGGACGCAGCTCAACGGTGATGCCTATGTCCATGAGCCGATCAGAGAGGGTGGCCTACCGGGGGGCGGGAACACGGGGATCGGTGTCCGGATGCCAATTGACCTGGGAGAGGGTCTCGACCCTCCTGGCGGATACCGACGCCGGGGTCCCGTGGTCCTACTGAGCGGAACCTGGAAGTACCACGACCCGGAACGGCAAGGGGAGTCCTACCTCGAGGTGGAATCCCTGGTTGTGATAGAACCGGGACGCACGCTGCCCGAGAAGGCCGACTGGATGGCCGTCACAATCGGGGTTCTGCTCATCGGCGCCGCTGCCATCACCTGGCTCTTCCGTCCCGGGGAATGACTCAGGGTCACGCCGCGTCAATGTTGGCCCTTGTGCCCCCTGAGACGGAGATCGAGACTCGAGGTCGCGTATGTCACCACCAGTCTGGTCGACTCTGACCCTGGTGTGCCACGAGGGCGGCGCGGCGGGTCAGGGTGAGGGCGGCCCTGATCTCGGATGCGGCCAGATCCTGGGCCATCTCGACATCACCGCCGGCGGCCAGACCCTCAGGCAGCCGACCGGGTCTGGCCGACCCCCGATCATGATCACCGTCCCCGCCGACGGCCCCTCCACGTGGTCACCCCATATATCGAACATATGTTCGGCACCCTACCAGACGCGCCCCGAACAGATTCCATACCTTGTGGGGAGAAATCCGGGCTTGTCAGCCGCACACCCCGGTGCCCAGAAACACTCCTGGCTGAGGCCGGTGGCCCCGGATGGGTGTGTGCGAGCATCGCGATCGGCGGGTATGGTGCCGCCGAGGTCGAGAACAGAGGTCGGTATGGAGTTGTTGACGATTTCGGCTGTGGGAATCGCAGTGGTGGCTGCCCTCCGCGGCACCTGGTCTCCGTGCGGGGTCTCGATGCTGTCTTCGATCACCCCCCTCTCCGAAAGCGGCCGGGGCAACCGCTACTGGGCCACCGTCACCTGGTTCCTCTTCGGCGCCATCGTCGGCGGGGCGACGTTGGGCGCCCTCGCTGCCCTCGGTGCGCTGGTCGTCTCCGCCACCGAGATGACGCCGACCGCCTCCGCCGTGCTGGTCCTGGTCGCCGGGCTCATCACGGTCGCCTCTGATCTCGGCGTCGGAGGATTCCGGCTCCCTGCCAACCCTCGTCAGGTCGAGCGGACCTGGCTCGATCGATACCGCTCCTGGGTCTACGGGCTCGGGTTCGGCTGGCAACTGGGCGTGGGTGTGGCCACCTATGTGATGAGTGCCGGTGTGTATCTCATGGTCATAGCCGCCTCCGCCACCGGCGAGCCGCTGCTGGCGATGGCGATCATCACCCTCTTCGGTTTCTTGCGCGGGTTAGCCATCCTCCCTGCGGCCAGAGTGAGGACCCCGGCCGATCTGACTGCGCTGCACCGTCTCATCGAGCGCTTTCGCCCCACCAGCCGCGCCGTTGCGGTCGTCGCCCAGATCGGGGTCCTGGCCAGCGCGGCCACGGTCCTCGGCGGTGTCGCTGCCGGCGCTGTGGTGGCTGCCGTGTTCCTGACGGTGACCTGGATGCTCAACGACGGCCTGGAGGATCCGGCTCCCCGTCAGCGGAAGCAGCCGACCCAACCGGCTACTGGCTTGCATCCTCTGTCGAGCCGACCGGGCTGAGACGACCCTCCGGTCCCGACCCGACTATGGGGGATGGACCCGGAACCGACCCCAGGCGCTGAATACGGCGATGGCGACCAGCGCCATGTTGCCGATGATCAACCCGGGCTCGTCCCGTCGAAGATGGACCACTGCCGCCGCGAGCTGACTGATTGCAGGGCCTGTCGCCGCAACCGGAGTCAGAACCGGTGGGCCCGGGAAGGATCAGCCCCAGCGCGCCAAGCAACTCGATTCCACCGCCGAACTTCACGAACCCGGCTGAGAAGTCCTCGACCCATCCCATGTTGGGCGCGAGCTTCTCTTTGGGCCGGCTCAGCTTGATCGTCCCGGCAGCCCCGAAGACGAGGGCGAGAACGACCTGCGCAATCCACAGTGCGACATCCATCGTCTACTCCACTTCTAGGCGTCGACCGGCCGGGCCCGGCTGACTCCGATGCCGCTCAAGGTGTCGGCTCCGAACCGCTCGATCTCCTGAGCCAGGTCGAGACGACGGGACGTAATCGAGATGTCCTCGGTGATCAGGTCGGCGGGGACGAGCCATGAGACCTCGAAGTCGAGACCGTCGGGGTCCTTCCCGTACAGGGCCTTGGTCGTGCCGTGGTCGGTGGCGCCGACGAGAGCACCTTCCTCGGACAGCCTTGCCCCGATCTCGGCCAGGTCGGCGAGAGTGTCCACCTCCCAGGCCAGGTGATAGAGACCCACGGTCTGCCGGCCGGCCGGTGAGTCGGCCGCGGCCTCACCGATCGAGAACAACCCCAGATCGTGGTCGTTGCTCGAGCCCTCGGCCTGCATGAAAACGGCGCCGGGGAAGGGCAGGGGCAACCGTCGGAAACCGAGGACCCTGCTGTAGAAGTCGGCGGAACGCTCGGCGTCCCGCACGTAGAGGACGGCGTGGTTGAGACGGTGGATCGACATCTCGGGCTCCTATTCCGAAGGACGCTTTGGTGCGAACCCTACCTGCAAGGTGATTGAATGTTCAAATATTCCCGGCTATTCTCGTCGCTCATGCCCACGCCACTGAGTCGGACCGAGCTGAGAGCATGGTTTCGTCTCGCCGGTGGGATGAGATCGCTGCTCAACGCACTGGATCGCCAGCTTCGTGACGAAGCGGGGATGACCCACGATGACTATGAGATCCTGAGCCGGCTTCATCGCGCTCCGGACCGGATCCTGCGCATGAGCGGTCTGGCCCGGGACGTCGGTTTCTCGCCCAGCCGGCTCTCTCACGCGGTCAACCGGATGGAAGAGGCGGGCTGGATCAGCCGCAGGCCGAGTCAGGCCGATCGCCGGGGCACCGAAGCCATCCTCACCGAGCTCGGCGCTCGGGTAGTAGAGGAGGCTTCCCCAGCCCACCTGGCCCTGGTGAGGAGGCTGATCTTCGACGTCGTCGGTGGGGACAGGGCGGGAGCGATGTCGGATGCGATGGACGAGATCGGCCGGACCGCCAGGGGAGAGACCACCTAGCTGGCCGGTGTGGGTGAAGACCTCGACCCACATCTGGCCTAATACCCTCCATGGTGTGAGCAGTATCCGCTTCGGGGTCTCCCGACTCCCCCCTGGGGACGGCAGGGACGCCGGGTTCCTCGACGAGATCGTGGAGAAGGGTCATCGCGCACTCGAGCTGCCATTCGTCGACGGCTTTCCCTGGAAGGAGAAGCGCTGTCAGGCCTTCGGCGAGCTGGCCGCCGAGCGCGATATCCGCCTCTCGGTCCACGCCCCCTACTTCGCCGGGCTCACCCTCCCCGACGAGGACCGGGGGCGGCAGTCGCTGGCCGCTCTGGAGCACACGATGAAGCTGGGACGATGGCTGGGGGCGCCGGTGATCGTGGCCCACTTCGGGTCCAACTACTCCGAGGACCCAGAGGTGCTCATGGATCGGATTCGGTCCCGTCTCGATCAGGTGGCGCCAAAGGTCGACGGGATCGGGGTGGGGATGGGCCTGGAGACGGCGGGCAACAACCGCTCGTTCGGGAGTCTCGGGGACATCGCCCAACTCGCCGCCGAGTACCCCTTCGTCCGCCCTGTGGTCGATTGGGCCCACGTCCATGCCATGACCGGGGGAGGCCTGACCAGCAAGGAGGCCTTTGCCTCGGTTCTGGCCTTCATCGAGTCCAGCTTCCCCGGCTGGATGATCGCCCCGCTTCAGACCCAGTTCTCCGACAACGAGTTCGGTGCGGGAGGCGAGATCCGCCACATCCCCTACGGCGAGGGGACACTGCGGGTGGGCCCGCTCATCGAGGCAGCCCGGGAGGCCGGGGTGTCGATGATCCTCATCTCGGAGGCACGCGAGCCGGCCAGTCATGATCGGATCTGGGACGAGGTGAGATCCCACATGGCGACCCGGCCCGCCGGTGCGGCCGGGCGGCCGATCTCCGGCATCGATGTCCCGTTCCCCTCGCCGGTGACGGCGGTGAAGAAAGGCGAGCAGTTCACGCCCCAGGGTCTCGATCGCCCTGTTCGGCTATCCAATGTCGACAAGGTGTTCTTCCCCGACGATGGATACACCAAGGGCGACCTGATCCAGTACTACGCCTCGGTGGCGTCGGTGTTGTTGCCCCATCTCGAGGGGAGGCCGATCTCGATGAGCCGCTACCCCGATGGGATCAATGGCCCCTCCTTCTACGAGAAGCGGGCGCCCGGGCATCAGCCGGAGTGGATGAGGACCACGCCGGTCGAGTCCGACTCCCAGGGCGGAATCATCGACTTCTTGCTCGCCGACTCCACCGAGGCACTGATGTGGTTCGCCAACATGGGATGTATCGAGGTCCATCCGTTCCACTCGCGTATGGGCCGTCTCGACAGCCCCGACTACGCCATCTTCGACTTCGACCCTGCCGAGGGCTCCAGGTGGGACCAGGTGGTGGCCGGGGCCCAGTTACTCGATGTGGCGCTGGGCCAGCTCGGTCTCGCCGGATACCCCAAGCTGTCCGGGGGGAGAGGGCTCCACGTGTATGTGCCCCTGGAGCCGGTCCACGACTTCGCCAGGGTGCGCCGGTTCGTCGGGGAGGTCGGCAACTATCTGGCCGCAGCCAACCCGGGCGACCTGACCATGGAGTGGGAGAAGCCGAGGCGAAAGGGCAAGGTCTTCGTCGATCACAACCGCAACGCCTTCGGCCAGACCGTCGCCTCCGTGTACTCTGTCCGCCCCCGCCCAGGGGCCCCGGTGTCGGTGCCCCTCACCTGGGACGAGGTGGGCGAGGTGAAGAACGGCGACTTCACCATCGTCAACCTCTGGGCCCGCCTCCAGCGTCACGGCGACCTCTTTGCCCCGGTGGCCCGCGGCGGCCAGACCCTCGACGCCGCCGAAGAGGCGCTGGGGATCGGAAGCGGCTCCGGGGAGTAGCGCAACGGATCTCGACCTGGGTTGGTAGGTTTCTGCGATGGATCTGTACGCCCGGGTCAACATCTTGGGAGGGCTGTCGGTGCGACTGCCCCGGGGACGGCTTGATGATGCCATCGCCCTCGACAACGACCCGATCCGCCGGGCGAGACATTGGGCGGAGCAGGGCGTGGACTTCATGCACATCGTCGATCTCGACGCTGCTGCCTACGGCGACTACCGAAACCGTGAGTTGATCGACAGGTTGATCGACCAGGTGCCCGTGCCGGTCCAGGTGGCCGGCGGGATCCGCTCTGAGATGGAGGCCCAGCGTCTCATCGAGCAGGGTGCGTGGCGGATCGTCATGGGCACTGCGGCCATCGAGAACCAGAACATGGTGTGGGACCTGTGTCGGGAGAACCCGGACCGGATCGCCGTTTCGCTCGATGTCCGCTCGGACGAGGAGATCGTGACCAAAGGCTGGACCGAGAACAGCGGCCGGTACCTGGAAGAGGTGTTGATCGAGATGTCCTCGGCCGGGGTGGTCTCGTTCCTGGTGTCGGAGGCGGGCCGGGACGCTCTCGAGGACCCGCCCAACCTCCAGATCATGGCCGAGGCCCTGGCCACAGTGGAGCAGCCGGTCATCGCCGCCGGTGGAGTCAGGGATCTCGAAGATCTACGCGACCTGGTCCGACTTCAAGCCGCGGGACGGAGTCTCGAAGGTGTCATCGTGGGCCGTGAGGTGACCGCCGGCCGGTTCAGCATCGAAGAGGCGAAACAGGTCCTCGCCGGCGGCGGCCCGTTGCGTGCCCCTGGCGGTGTGGTGGCCACGGCAGTCCGAGTCGGTGTGACCTCACTCCGGGACTCGCTCGACTTCTACGAAGGCCGGCTCGGCTTCAACCATGTGCGGACCCCGAAGAGAGGGGTCGCCGCCGAGGTGATCGAGTCGGCCCGGGGTCAGCGAATCGAGCTGGTCGAGGGCGAGGCCCGGCCCACCGTGCTCACATTCGTGGTCGACGACCTGGAGCGGTGGGGGCAGCACTTGGGCAGCCTCGACCTCGAGATGAGTGCCACCGACAGTGCCCTGGAGATCACCGACCCCGACGGGCTCAAGTTGCGCTTCGAGCAGGGCTAGACCGGCACGGTCAGGTGCGGTTGGCTCTCACCCCTTGATCAGGGTGCGCGACTGCTCGTGGAGGAACTGGCGCAGGTACCAGGGGCCGCCGCCACCGGTCCCCGAGGTTCCCGAGCCCTTCCAGCCTCCGAACGGGTTTATGTCGGGCCAGGCGCCGGTGGTGGCTCCGGCGGCGCGGTTCACGTAGGTGACTCCTGCCTGGATTCCGTCGAACCACTTCTCGATCTCGGCCTCGTCCCCGGAGAAGAGCCCGGCGGTCAGGCCGAACTCGGTCGCGTTGGAAAGGGCAAGGCCCTCTTCGAGGGATGCGACCTTGGCCACGCTGACGAAGGGCATGAACAGCTCCTCGTCCCAGATCCACGAGTCGAGAGGGGCGGTCACCACCGTTGGCTGCACGTAGTTGCCCTTGGAGAACTCGCCCATGGTCAGGACGTCACCCCCGGCGTAGATCTCGCCCCCGCTCTTCTTCACCTCGTCCACAGCCTTCTCAAACCGCTCCACCGCGGCCTGGTCGATGACCGGGCCCATGAAGGTCTCCTGCTTCAACGGGTTTCCCACGGTCACCTTCGCGGTTGCCTCGACCAGCTTGTCGACGAGTTGGTCGTAAACCGCCTCCTCGACGTAGACCCGCGAGGTCGCGCTGCATTTCTGGCCGCTGAGCCCGAAGGCGCCGCGTACGATCCCCTCGGCTGCCACATCGAGGTCGGCACTGGCAGTGACGATGACGGGGTTCTTGCCCCCCATCTCGCAGGCCACCGGCTTGGGCCTCTTCTGGTTGACGGTCCGGTAGAGGTACATGCCCACCGGGTAGGAGCCGGTGAACGTGAGCCCGTCGATCGCATCGTGGTGGGCGAGGCGGTCTCCGACCCCGTCGCCTCCGGTGACGATGTGGAGGGCCGCTTTGGGGAGACCTGCGCTCATCATCACCCGGTGGAACTCGATCGCCATGAGCGCTCCCTCGTTGGAGGGCTTGACCACGACCGTGTTTCCGGTGATGAGTGCGCCGATCGAGGGCCCGCCGGCCAGTGCCAGGGGGAAGTTGAACGGTGAGATGACGGCCCAGACCCCGAAGGGGCGCAGCACCGATGTGTTGGCGTCGTTGGGCCCATGTGAGCTGAGCGGAGTGACGAAGCCGTCGTGCTCGGTGATCTGACGTGCGTAATACCGAAGGAACTCGATTGTCTCGGCGACGTCGCCCAGAGCCTCGAGTCGGTTCTTCCCGATCTCATAGGACATCAGTGCCGCCAGCTCGAACAACTCGGCGTCCATCAGATCGGCTGCCCTGAGCATGAGGTCCCGTCTCCGCTCCCAACCCCGGGCCTCCCATTCGGGGGCGAAGGTCTTGGCCGCGCTCACCGCATCGTCCACGTCCTGGCTCGTCGCCTGGGCGTAGTGGCCGACCACGATCTCGGAGTCGATGGGGGAGCGCTCCTCGTACATCTCCCGGTCCCTGCGCTCGTCATCGGCGACGATGACTCCGTGATCCTGGCCGAGACGTGGCTTGACACTCTCGAGGGCGCTCTCGTATGCCCGGTTCATCTCCTCGTTGTCGACGGACATGGTGGCGTAGGTGATCTTCATGGGCATGACTGTCCTCCGTGAGCACTCATGAGCCCGACGATAACCAAGAGCGCCGGCTTGGATGAGGGCCCTTCTTACTTGAGGCAGGGGGCGTCATATGTGGCGCGATGAGGACAGAGAATCTTGTCTCGAGTGGGGCGTCGCTCCCCGGCGTCGGCTTCCGGAGTGGTCGTGGCCTGGCTAGCGTGATGGTGGTAGATGCCAGATTCACCGTGGGTCTTGTACTGGCCTCTCCTGCTGGTGGGGGCTTATCTCCTGGGGTCGATCCCGTTCGCCCAGGTGATCGGGCGCGTCCGGGGCGTCGACCTTCGCGAGGTCGGCTCCGGGAACGTCGGCGCCGGCAATCTGACCCGCGTGGCCGGCTGGCCCTGGGGGGTTACCGCCGGCGTCCTCGATGGCCTGAAGGGCCTGTTCCCGGTTCTGCTCGCACAGAGCATGGGCTTCACCAAAGGAGCGGCCGGCATGGTCGGGCTGATGGCGGTGATAGGTCACAACTGGTCGCTGCTCCTGCGGGGCCGTTCCGGTCGAGGCCTGGCCACCTCGGTGGGCATGCTCCTCGCCCTCGACCCGGTGCTGTTGGTGTGGACCACGGGCTGGTCGGTGGCCGGTTGGAGGATCGGCGGCGGCGTCGCCGGGTTCCTTGGTTGGGGTCTGCTCCCCATCGTGTCGGCAAGCCTGGGGCGGCCGGCAACCGAGTCGATCCTGCTCTTGGCCCTGTCCCTTGTGCTCTTGAGCCGACGGATGCAGGGCAATCCCGATAGCCCACGAGGGGTCCGTCCCGCCATGCGGCGAGCCATCTTCGACACCGATCCCGGCGGCGAGGACTTTCCCCACGGTGCGGACGATCTACTGACCCCGTGAGCCCAAAGCGGGTGGCATGGATCGCCGCGATCGCGGCGATGCTCTACATCGGGTTCCTGGGTTTCATCCTCAACAACTTCGAGCTGCCCGCGATGAGCTCTTTCGGTTGGGGTCTGGTCGGGATTGCCGCCGTGGCGCAGATCGCCGCGGCCTGGTTCTTCGGGCTCCTCTACAAGGAGTCAGTGGAGGAGGCGGGCGGGCGGCTCAAGGCGTTCTCATCCTTCAAGGCGGCACTGGTCGGGGCAGGCGTGGCCCGTCTCATCCCTGCAGGCGGCGCCATCACCCCGGTGGCGATGGGCTGGACCGTGCGGGACGAGGAGCCGGGGACCACCGGGGCGGCGGTGCGCACCGTGCTGCTCAACTATGCCGGTCTGCTGATGATGGCCGGGGTCGGGCTGCTGCTGGCCAGACCACGTGACTCGGCCCAGGTCTTCTCGATCAGCCTCGCCGTCCTTGCCCCGTTTGTCCTCTTTGCCGGGCTGCTTCTCATGTTCGGGTCGGGAAAGCTCGGCTCCCTGTCCAGGTTCCTGCCCAGAATGCTCAAGAGACGTCTCGATGCGACGGTGATCGACCACCTCCCCGGCCCGGAATCGCAGACCTATATCTGGTGCCGGCTGATCCTGGAGGGAGCGGCCCTGGGTCTGGTCCTGACCGCCTTCGGGCTCGAGGTGACCGCCTTCCAGGTGATGGCCGCCTTCGGGGCGGCCCAGCTCGCCGGCGGGCTGCCTGGCACCCCCGGCGGGCTCGGTGTCACCGAGGCGGGTTTGGTGTTCATTCTCAGCGCATATGGCTTCCCGGCCGCAACGACCGTGGCCCCGGTGTTGATCTACCGGATCGTCTCCTACTGGCTGCCGGCGGCGCTGTCGTTCTTCGCCGGCGGGATGACCTTCCTGAAGTCGCCGGAGGCCAAGGCGGCCTCGGAGGCCGACTAGCCGGTCTTGGCGTTCAAGTAGCCTCGGGACATGTCCCAAACCGTCGTCTTCAGCCTCCCCAATCAAGACGGTGACACCGTCACCTCCGATGACTTCTCCGGTCGCCGACTGATCGTGTTCTTCTATCCGGCTGCCATGACCCCCGGGTGCACCAAGGAGTCCTGCGACTTCCGTGACAGCTACGACGAGTTCGCCGAGGCGGGGTACGAGATCGTCGGGGTCAGTCCGGACTCGCCGGCGAGGAACGCCAAGTTCAAGGCGAAGGAGGGACTCAACTTCGACCTTCTCTCCGACGAGGACAAGGAGCTGGCCACGTCGCTGGGGGTCTGGGGCGAGAAGAAGCTCTACGGGAAGACGATGCAGGGTGTGATCCGCTCGACCTTCGTCATCGGCCCCGACGGCACGGTGGACAAGGCCTACCGAAACGTGAAAGCCACCGGCCACGTCGCCCGGCTCAAAGAGGAACTGCTGGGCTGATCCCGTGGCGTGTGCAGACTCCCACCGTGGGGGCGGATGGCTGCACACGAGAATCTTCTGGCCTGACCCGTGCGCAAACACCCACCGTGGACGTGGCTATCTGCACACGACACTCAGTCTCCCAGCCTGATCCCGGCAAGGGTCTCCAGGGCCTTGACCAGGGCGTGGTTCCCCTCTGAGCCGAGACCCTGGGCCTGGAGGGCGCGATAGAGCTGGAAGACAAGGGACACACCGGGCAGAGGGATGCCGAGCTCGTCGGCCGCTTCCAGGACCAGGCGCAGGTCCTTCTGCTGGAGGTCGATGGTGAATCCCGGTCTCCAGTCCCGTCGGATCATCTGCGGCCCACGATTGGACAGCATCCACGACCCGGCCGCGCCTCCTTCGACGGCGGCCAGCGTCGTCTCCAGATCGAGACCGGCGCCCTGGGCGAGGAGTAGAGCCTCAGAAGCCGCCAGCTCGTTGAGCACCACCAGGACTTGATTCACCGCCTTGGCCATCTGTCCCGAACCCGGCTTCTCGCCGACGTGGGTGATGGTCTTCGAATAAGCCTCCATGAAGGGTCTCACCCGGTCCAGCGCCGCCAAGGGCCCGCCCACCATCACCGCCAGCGTGCCTCTCTCCGCCCCTTCCGAGCCACCGGAGACGGGAGCGTCGAGCCAGGTGACACCGGTCTCGCCCGCCTTCGCCGCAAACTCCCTGGTCGCGCCGGGAGCGATGGTGGAGTGGTCGACGAGAACGGTGCCATCGGCCATCCCGTTGATGGCCCCCTCGTCGCCGAAGACCACCTCCTCCACGTCGGGGGTGCCGGAGACACACACGAACACGACGTCACTGACCTCTCCCAGTCCACGTGGGCTGACCGCAACATCGCACACCAGGTCCACCGCCTTCTCCGGGGTGCGGTTCCACACGGTGAGAGTGTTCCCCGCCGCGAGCAGGTTGGCCGCCATGCCGTGGCCCATGGTCCCCAGACCGATGTAACCGAGTCGACTCATGGCCGGGCACTCTATAGGTGTGCTAGACCCGGGCCATATGCCACATCAACGTCTCGACGACACCCTGGCCGCCGAGGTGGCGGCACTCCGCGAATCGGGGGTCTCCAAAGGATCGGAGGCGGAGATCGTGGGCGTCGAGCCGGCACGAGATGAAGCAGGTCCCCGCTACCTTCTGGGAGGATCAGACCGGCGATTCCTGAGGATGAACTCCAACGGCTATCTCGGTCTCTCCCGTCACCCGGCCGTGATCGAGGCCGGGGAAGCGGCCACCAAGGAGTTCGGGACAGGGCCGGGGGCGGTCCGCTTCATCTCCGGCACCTATCAGGCCCATCACGACCTGGAGCGGGCGATCTCGGAGTTTCATGGTCGCCCCGCCTCGATGATCTTCTCCTCGGCGTATGCCACGGTCTTATCCACGGTGGTCTCACTGATCACACCGGAGACCGTCGTGCTCAGTGACGAGTTGAACCACAACTGCATCATCAATGCCCTCCGCCT
>Ga0326597_10003682_pt1 | contig 21919 bp, 22 predicted proteins | sample RVTome_12_FD_203789 | JGI IMG/M metagenome (GOLD analysis project Ga0326597, IMG submission 203789) | Soil microbial communities from uranium-contaminated site in the Upper Colorado River Basin, Wyoming, United States - RVT100D185 | ecosystem: Environmental > Terrestrial > Soil > Contaminated >...
CACCGTCGCCCTTGCGAACGCTCGGCGCATGACTCGGAGACGATGTGGTTCGCTAGACCTTCATCGTGTGGCTCTTTCATCCGTAACATCTCGTCGGTTTCAACCGGCGCACGAAAACCGCTCTAGACCAGAGACTAGCTGGTGCGAGAGGCGAGCCAAATGAGAGCGGCAAGCGCCGAGAGGATCGCGATCGCGGCAAGCCAGACCAGGATGGACTTCGAGGATCGCTCGGGCAGACCCTGTTCAGGCACATCGGTGGCTTCGTTTCGAACATCGAGAATGGCTCCCACCGATCTGAGCTCCGCTGCAAGAGTTGCGGCGGCGCCGTAGCGACGTTCAGGATCGTCGTTCAAGGCGCGCTCGAGAATCGTCCGCAGCTCTTCTGGCATACGGACGCTCTCCATCCGAGCCGGACCCGGTCGACGGGCTCCGGCAAGCATCTCCAGCAGGATGCCTCCCAAGTCGAAGATATCTCGACGGTGATCTGGTTCGGGCTCGTGAGTCGAACGGCCTGCCTCGCCTTGCCCCTCGCCGGAGCTCGTCCAGTGAGCCAGTCCAAAGTCCAGGATCTTCCCACTGCCCTTCTGGGTTTCAAGAATGAACTCCGACCGGAGCATGCGATGGGCCACACCCTCCGCGTGGGCCTCGGCAAGCGCATCAGCAACTTGCGCCGCCAGATCCACCGCACGACGTGGGTTCATCGGACCGGCGTCTGTCAACTTCCGAACCGATTTGCCCAGCACGAACTCGCGAACCAGATACACGGCTGCCGCTTCCTCCCGCACCTCATACAGGATCGCGATATTTGGGTGCGAGAGCGTGGCCGCGGCCTGCGCGTCGGCCAGAAACTGCTTCCGACGGGCAGGGTCGTCGACGATGTCCGGACGGACCGATGTGATGGCAACGGTGCGGCCGAGGCGTGTATCACGTGCGCGATACACGTCGCCCAGACTTCCGGATCCAACCTCATCCAGAATCCGGTAGTGTCCCAGGTCTCCGATCATCACCGCTCAGGATTATACTGGCCGCCCTCCGCGCATCACGGCGTTGAACAATGCGGCGGTTGCTCTTTTCCGCACGAGTATGCACTTCAGGGTCGGCATCTTCCGTGCCGCGCTGTCCGTCGTTCGACGCTGGCCGATCGCAGTAATCTCAATCATGCTGGCGCATATTCTGGGCTTCCATTCGATGGGTCTTCAGTACGGTCGTCTTGCAGGCGGGGCTTTAGCGCGCAGTCAGACAGGGCGACGGAGTTCTTCCATGGCGCTCTGGACGAGCTGCTTCGCGTCGTCGAGCTGCTCGAGGACGAGCGTGATGTCCATCTTTGGCTTTCCTGGGGACCGCTCGCTCCGACAATAGACGCCGTGCTGACCGACGAGCGCGAGAGAGTCAGTCAGCAGGTCGAGCGCAACGGCGAGGCGTCCCCGCCAGGGACCCATCATCGTCTCATGCACCTCGAGCGAGTCTCGGTGTTTGTCGAATACTGACATCTACTTCTTCCTCGGCTTTGATGGGCGCAGCTCAACCCGGCTTGCGAGCGCTCGCGGGTTCAGGTGGAGCAGGTTCAAGACAACAGCCGCCACTTCCTCTGACGATACCTTCCAATCAGCACCATCCGATTCGTCATGCCCGGCAAACCCCGTCGCTACGGAGCCAGGCATGACGTAGGTCACCCGTATGTTGTCGTACCGGACTTCCTGCATCAGCGTTTCACTGAACGCGTTCAATCCCGACTTCGACGCGCAGTAGGCGCCACCGCCTGGAAACGGGTTCTTCCCGGCAAGACTGCTGATGTTGACGATGTATCCGCCGCCGCGCTTCCTCAGGTAGGGCAGGGCAGCATGGCAGGTATTGAAGACGCCTGTCAGGTTCGTATCGATCACGTCGCGCCATTGAGAAGGCGTCAAGGCAGCGACCTCGGCGAAGATCCCCACCGCGGCGTTGTTGACGAGTATGTCGAGGCCACCGAACCTCTCGGCCGCCGTCCCGATCGCCCTTTCCATCTCGTTGTAATTCCTCACGTCGGCGGACAGCGTCTCGAGCTTCCCTGGACCAGCAGACTCCAGAGCTGACCGCGCCGAGGCGAGATGCTCTTCGTTTCTGCCTGTCACCGCGGTGTGGACACCCTCGGCAACCAAGGCACGAGCAATAGCAAGACCGATCCCGCGGGAGCCACCGGTGACCACCGCGACTTTTCCGTTCAGGGAGGAAGTGACCATAAGCTAATAGAATAGCCTGCAATGAACGACGTCGCGATCATTGGCGCCGGCGAGCTTGGCGGAACTCTCGCGCATGTGCTCGCCCGGGGCGATGCTGCGCACGCAATCCGGCTGCTTGACGAAACGCGTACCGTGGCAGTCGGCAAAGCCCTGGACATCATGCAGGCCGCGCCGATCGAGCGTTTTCACACCGTGGTGTCCGGCGGGCGCGACCTGCTGAGGGCAGCGGGGGCGACCGTGGTCGTCATTGCGGACCAGGCCTCAGGGACAGAGTGGACCGGAGATGATGGCATCGCACTACTCGGGAGGATTGTCCGGACGACTCCGGGAGCCATCTTCCTCTGCGCGGGAGCGACGCAGCGCGAGCTCGTCGAGCGAGGTGTGCGCGAGCTTGGCGTGAGGCGCGAGCGCTTGCTCGGATCCGCCCCCGAGGCTCTCGTTGGCGCGCTGCGGGCCATCGTGGGCCTGGAAGCCAAGGGCTCGCCGAAAGATGTGGCACTCAGCGTGCTGGGCGTGCCTCCGGACAAGTTGATTGTCCCCTGGGACGAGGCGACAATCGCGGGCCTGGGGATCACACGCGTCCTCGACGTAGCGGCACGACGCCGAGTTGAAGGCCGAGTTCCGGCCCTGTGGCCGCCCGGTCCGCTGGCGCTCGCCTCGGCGGCAGCCAGAGTAACAGAGGCCTTCTTGACCGGTTCGCGGAGAGTCGTCTCCGCATTTGTGGCCCCAGATGATACGTACGGGCGAAGGGCGAAGGCAGCCGCGCTACCCGTTCGTCTTCGGGCAGAGGGACTATTGAACATCGAGCTTGTCGGCCTCAGTGCTCGCGACAGGGTCGCCCTGGATAACGCGATGCTGCTCTGAGGCAGTCACTCTCACGCGGCCTGAGCGTGGTAGAGCGACAGGCCGCCAGCAAAATCGGCAAGCTGACGACGAAGGATGAGTCGCCCACGGTGCAGCCTCGACTTGAGCGTCTGGTTCTTCACCTGCAACATCGCGCTGGCTTCCTCCGTCGACATGCCCTGAATGTCTCTGAGCATGACAGGGGCGCGATAGATCGCGGGCAGGGCAAGAATCGCTCGGAACACCCGCTGCCTGAGCTGCGTGCGGAAGACTCGCTCGTCTGCCATGTCCGACCAGTCGGCCACTTCGCGCGGTCCCCGTTGAGACGGGTTCTCGCCGTCATCGGCTCCGAGTGTCTGTTCCTCGGCGCGGGAGCGCTGGTAACGAGCGGTGCGCAGCCGAGACATGGCCGCGTTGAAAGTAATCCGATAGATCCAGGACGACAGCGCGGAGTCGCCTCTGAAAGCGCCGACCTTCCGGTAGACCTTGAGCAACACATCCTGGGTGATTTCCTCCGCATCCTCTTTGTTGCGAAGGTAACGGAACGCCAGCTGGTAAATGCGTGCGCCGTGGACGTCGGACAGATCGGCGATCGCCGTGTCGTCGCCGGCTTTCAATCGGGCCAGGATTTGAGTATCAGTCTGAAATTCCCGCATGGTTGTCCCTTTTGTTGAGAATTTAAACCCCGAGACCCATTGAAATATTCCGCGCCTGAACCTGCTTCTGTAAAGAGTTCATGAACAGTCATTTACATCGACTCTTTGGCCTTGGGATCCTGACGGAAATAGGGTCCTTCGAGCGGTTTTCGCAAGGGTGCAGCGGCCCTTCCGCACTTGCAGGGTGGCGGCGCCGGTCACGGTCGCCAGCCCGGAAAGACCGCGCGGGTCACGGCCGTCGTCGGAATGAGCGTCGCACGCCATGCCCTCACGAAGCGGGCCGCTGACCCGACGGGGGCGGGCCGGAAGGCTTGCGCTCGAACACCTCGCAAAACCTCGTGACAACGTGGTCCTCCACGTCATGAATATCGGCTCGACACCCCAGCCGCTTCAGCGAGGTCACACCTCGGTCGGCGATGCCGCACGGTACGATGAAGCCGAAATTGTCCAGGTCAGTCGACACATTGAACGCGAAGCCATGACTGGTGACCCAGCGGGAAATTCGCACGCCAATCGCAGCCAACTTCTCGACACCAACCCATACTCCGGTCAGGCCTGCAACGCGGGTCGCCTCGACACCGCAGTCTCCCGCGACTCGGATCAACACCTCTTCGAGATCGCGAACGTACCGATGAACGTCGCAACGGTCGGGCTTGAGACTGATGATCGGATACCCCACAACCTGACCTGGACCGTGATAGGTGATGTCACCGCCGCGACCCGTTTCCAGCACGTCGACGCCACGCGCCTTCAGCATGGCCGGTGTCGCCAGAATGTGAGAGCGTCCGCCGTCTCCCCGTACACCGAGCGTGAGCACGTGAGGATGCTGTGTGAGGAGGAGGACGTCGCCGATGCGACCCGCCACGCGCTCTTCGACAAGCGCTCGCTGCTGGGCCAGCGCCTCGGCATACGGGACGGTTCCGAGACGACGAATCTCGAGCGGCCGTGGCTCGCGTGAAACGTCAGACCTGGTCGGGGTCCCAGTGCTCAAGGGCTTGCTTGATCCGCGACAGAAACTCGTCGGCAACCGCGCCGTCGACCACCCGGTGATCGTAGCCGAGAGTCAGATAGGCCATCGGCGAGATACCGATCGAATCGTCGATGACAACGGCCCGCTTCTCGACGGCACCAACCGCGAGAACGGCCACTTGCGGCTGACTGATGATGGGCATGCCGAACAGCGTCCCCATCGCGCCGGGGTTCGTGATCGTGAAGGTGCCGCCGGATACGTCTTCCGGCTTCAGTTGTTTGGCGCGGGCGCGCGACGCGAGATCGGCAACTGCCTGACTCAATCCGAATAGATTCTTCTTGTCGGCGTTCTTGACGACCGGAACGATGAGCCCCCATTCGAGAGCCACGGCGATGCCGACATTGATGTCCCGATGGTAGACGACATTTCCGCCGTCCACGGACGCGTTAATGACGGGAACGTCACGGAGGGCGTCCACGGCCGCCTTGATGATGAACGTCAGGTAGGTCAGCTTACCGCCCATGCGTTCGTATTCGACCCTTTTCGCCTCACGCACCCGCGCTATCTGTCCGAAGTTCACCTCGAACACCGAGTGCACGTGGGCCGAGGTCTTCCGGCTGAGCACCATGTGCTCGGCGATCTTCCGCCGCATGACCGACATCGGAACGGTCTTGCCGGCGAGTCCTCGGCCAGTCGAAGATGTATCGCTCGCCGAGATCGGCCCCGGAGTAGATTCCGACCGCGCCTCGGCCGGCGCTGGTCCGGCGCCGATGAACTTGAGAATGTCGTCTTTCGTGACGCGCCCGGCTGTCCCGCTTCCCTGAATCTGCGAGAGCTCGATGTTGTGTTCCCTGGCGATCTTTCGCACGAGCGGCGACGACCGCTGGCGGATCACATCGGCAGTCGATAGCGCATCCGAGGCCGGGGCCGAATCCACAGGCTGCACGCTGACCCGCGCCTCGCCTGCCCCTACAATCGACGCGGTCGCTTGCATATGTGACGACGGGGACGGTTGGTCTCCAGCCTTGCCGATGACGGCGACCACGCTGTTCACCGGCACGGTTTCACCTTCGTGGGCGCGAATCTCGACCACGACGCCAGCGTCAGGCGACGGAATCTCAGCGTCGACCTTATCGGTCGAGATCTCGAACAGCGGCTCGTCGCGGTCGACGGAATCGCCCACCTTCTTGAACCACCGAACGATTGTGCCCTCGGCAATCGATTCGCCCATTTGCGGCATCACGACATCTGTGGCCATGTTGTTCTATCCGTCGCGCGGCTCCTTCCCGGCCGCGTTCTCACGACGAGCGCCATTCACCTGTCTAGCGTCCTGAGCACCTAAGAGCTCGTCGTACTTCGTCTCCGCCACGATCTTGACAAAGCCTTCGAGCTCGCCGGACATCTTGGCCCGTCCGAGCACACCAAACGGAAAAGTGCCCACACGGACGTCGTAGCCCCGCTCGCGAGCGACCCCCTCGGTCAACCCAACGCTTCCAATTTCAGGATCACAGTAAGTGCAGCCTGGGACGTGGTCGTAGTTGATCGGTCGCACCTGAGAGCCGGCAATGCGTTCGGCTGCGGTGATGCCCTCTGCCGAGGAAACGTGCGCGAGTTGGGGGTGGACGCCTGAACCCAGCGCGATGACGTCGCCAATCGCCGAAATGCCAGGCGCACTCGTCCGATACTCGGCATCGACCTTGATGTGCTCACTCTCGAGCCGCACTCCGAGCCGCTCGAGGTCAAGCCCGGTCGTAACTGGTGCGCGGCCTGCTGCAATCAAGAGATAGTCAACCCGGAGGGTCTTCGCGCTGCCGTCAGCAAGTTGTGCCTCGAGATCGACGCCATCACCGCTCGTCAGAGCCTTCGTCACCCGTGCGCCTGTATGAACGACAATACCCTGGCGGCGAAACGATTGTTCGAGTTGAACCGACACCGCTTCGTCTTCCACAGGGACGATTCGCGGCAGTAGCTCGAACAGCGTGACCTCGCTGCCAAAGCGACGAAAGATCGATGCGAACTCGACGCCGATTGCACCGCCGCCGACGATCGCGACCGACTGAGGAACCGAGGTCAGCCCGACGGCCTCGTCGCTGGTGATAATCCTCTTCCGATCGATCGAGATCCCGGGCACGCTCCGTGGAGCCGACCCCGTTGCAACGACGATCTCTCGGCGAGCGCGAAGGGTCCGTTTGTCGCCCTCGTACACGTCCACGGCACCGCGACCGGAGAGCCTCGCGGTCCCCTTCACCCACGCAATGTTGTTTTTCTTGAACAGATACTCGATGCCCTTTGTCAGACCACCAACGATCCGGTTCTTGCGAGCCTGCACCTGCGCCATCTCGATACCGGCCGTCAGTCCGTCTACGCTGATGCCCCACTCTTTGGCGTTCTGCACCAGCTTCAGAACGTGCGCGTGTTCGAGCAGAGCTTTGGTAGGAATACAGCCCCACAGCAGGCAGGTGCCACCAAGCGCCTTCTGCTTCTCGACAACCGCAACGCTAAGTCCCAGCTGGGCCGCTCTGATGGCAGCGACGTAGCCTCCGGTCCCGGCGCCGATAACGACCACGTCGTATTCGTTGGGCACGCGATCATCTCTTCAAGGAGGACAGGGGTACAAAATTGGCGGGTGGCCCGGGTGCCGCGGACTCGGCGTCTGTACCCTCTAACCGGTTGAGGCGGGCGCGAAGCTGCCCGTACTCGTACCGGAGCTCCCAGTACGCGTCCGACAAACGCTCGAGCCGCCGCGAGACTCGCCGCGCCTGGAAGAGGGCCGCGACCGCGACGAGCACGGCTACCGCGGTGACGAAATGCTCTAAGGTCAACAAAAATGGCAGTTTAGTGGACAGGTTGCAACAGTGTCAACCGCCTGCCACAATACCGCCGGTCGATGCCCCCCAAGCCCAAAACTGTCCTGATCGTCGATGACGACGAGGGGATGAGGGATGCGCTGACCGCCATCCTCAGACGCGACTATCGCGTCCTCAAAGTCGCGAGCGGCGAAGCGGCATTGCCCCTTCTCAACCGCGAAGACGTCGACGTGGTCTTGCTAGATGTCCGTCTGCCCGGCATCGGCGGCTTCGAAGTCCTGCGAATCGTCAAGGAGAACTTCGCCCTAGTCGAGGTCATCATGATCTCGGCGATCAATGAGGCCGAGCCCGCTGTCCAGGCGATTAAGCATGGCGCCTACCACTATATCTGCAAAGACTTCGACCACGACCAACTGCGTTCAGTGGTCCGCGACGCAGGAGAACGACAGGACCTGAACCGTCAGGTCATGGCGTTATCGGGCCAGGTGGCTGACCAGGGCGAGCGCGAGTTCATCGTCGGATCCAGCAAGATCACCCGCGACATCGTCGACCTCGTGCACAAGATCGCGAAGCTGTCGGCTACGGTGCTGATCCTCGGAGAAAGCGGCACCGGGAAGGAGCTCCTCGCGCGGCTCATCCATAGAGAATCCGGCGACGCCGACGCGCCGTTCATTGCCGTCAACCTCGCTGCCATTCCCAGAGAGCTTACCGAGAGCACACTGTTTGGGCACGAGCGGGGCGCCTTCACCGGGGCCCACCGTCAACAACTCGGAAAATTCGAGCTGGCGTCACACGGCACGCTGTTCCTCGATGAAATCGGCGACCTCAGATTGGACCTTCAAGCGAAGCTCCTCCGGGCGATACAGGAGGGTGAAATCGAACGCGTCGGCGGTACAAAGCCCATCAAGACCGAGTTCCGGCTCATAGCCGCCACCAATGTCGATCTCAAAACGGCGGTCAAAGAGGGACGCTTCAGAGAGGACCTCTACTACCGGATCAACGTGATTCCCCTCACGTTACCGCCACTCCGCGAGCGTCCCGACGACGTCCCACAGCTCGTCGAGTTCTTCATGCGGCGGTACAACGTCAGATTCCGAAAGAAGATCGAGACCATCACCGAGCCGGCCCTTGAAATGCTGAAGCAGTACTGGTGGCCGGGGAACATCAGAGAGCTCGAAAACTTGATCGAGCGCTTGGTCGCCGTGAGCGACAAAGACTACATCTCCGAAGACGATCTCCCACTCGAGTTCCATTTCGCCCAGCTCGAGCCGCGGGGCGATCGCACCCAGAATCTGTTCGATGCGGCGACCTACGCGTTCGAACGGAACTTCATTCTCCGAGCACTGAGAAGGAGCGGCGGGAACGTGACGGCTACCGCCGAGTACCTCGGGCTCCCCCTCAGCACCCTCAAGTACAAGATGGACAAACTGAACGTGCGACAACTTGCCCGGCGCCTCCGCGGCGCCTGACCTGCACATCCGGTGTGTGTGCACCCGAGTCCCGCTTCGGGCCGCGCAGCCCGACTTCACGACATCGAAAGTGTGTGGATGAGGGCTCTGCCTGTCGGTCTCGACGAGAATCGCCAACCAGTCCGACGACACCATCTCGTGGAGGCGGGACAGGGAAGGTCGTCTCGAGATGCGGTTTCACGCACGAGAGGCGCACCCGGTCAACGCAGCGACCGGCTGGGAAAATGCTGGGCGCAGCGGCCACGAACAGGTTGCCGCCGCGCCGCATCTCAACCGGACAGTTCGACTGGACGCATCAGGAGGAGCGGGCCGATCTGCCGTTCAATGTGCCCGCCCTGAGACCGGGCGCACTAGCTCGGCAGTACAGCGTCCTTGAGCTGCTTGGCAATCCGTGCCTTGACCACCGTCTTCGCTGGAATCTTGATCGCTTCGCCCGTAGCCGGGTTGCGGCCCATGCGCGCCTTGCGCTTCTGAACCACGAGCTTCACCATCCCTGGCAATACGAACTCTCCCGATCGTTTCAGTTCTTTCTCGGCAAGCGCCGTCAACTCGTCGAAGTAATCGCGAGCTTGCGTGCGCTTCACGTCGAACCGCTCCGCAAAATGCGAGAAGAGTTCGGACTTGCCCATCCTTCGGGCCTCAGCCATGGTCGTTACCCTTTCACGTGCCGCGCGGGGACTTGCACCGACGATCCGCGCGCGCAGCGAAGACGTCGGTTTTTTGAGGAAAATTCGTCGTATCGTAGCGCGCCGATCTTACAACTGTCAATCAGCCGGGCCGCGGGTGTCAAGGCCGCGGGACACGGGCTGCGGGACACGGGCCTTCCAGACGGGGTGCTAGAATCATCGACCATGCCAGCCTCGACGCTCGAGACCTTCCCGAACCCCAGGCCCGAGCGCGAGTACGAAATCGCCGTCAGCTGTCCGGAATTCACGTCGGTCTGTCCCAAGACCGGTCTGCCAGACTTCGGCGAAATTCGGATCACCTACGTCCCGGACGTGACGTGCGTCGAACTGAAGTCCCTGAAGTACTACCTCATCGAGTTCCGAAACAGGGGCATCTTCTACGAGCACGTCACGAACCAGATCCTCGACGATTTGGTCACCGCGATCCAGCCCCGGCGGGCGACGGTCGTCGGCGACTTCTCCGTCAGGGGCGGCATCAAGACGGTCGTTACCGCCAGCTACACGGCGCCCTGAGACCACGGCGATGTACGATCCCGTCCGTATTCCTATCGAGCGCGAGCTTGACCTGCATGCGTTCGCGGCCCGCGATATCCCGTCGGTCGTCGACGCCTACATCGAAGCGGCCGCTGCCGCACACCTCGACGTCGTCCGCCTCGTCCACGGCCGAGGGCGCGGCGTCCAGAGGGGTCTCGTCCAGGCAATACTGGCAAAGCATGGCGGCGTCGCCGAGTTCTGGGACGACCCAGCTGCCCATCTCGGTGCCACCTGCGCGCGATTGAAACCGCTCCAGTCCAGCTAGTCGTAGTGTCCCGCGTCCGCGAACCGCCCCGTTCGCGGCCAGTCGGTTCATCTCGCTGAATGACGACCGCTTGTCTCTGAGGTCTTCAGACCCGCCTCGGCCCGCCGCAGAAGCCGGACTAAAGTCCGGCGCTACACAAGCGGGCGAACCAGGCTCTAGAACACGCCGGGGACGAGGTGCCAGCCAACCCGCTCGCAGTAGTCCCGGTACTGATGATCCAGCCGGAGCACGCGCTCCTCGTAGAGCGCGCGGATGACCAACGCCGTGTCGGAGATCGCGATAACCGTGATGTTCCAGACGCTTGGGTGGGCCACCAGGAACGCCGCGTGTGTAATGAGGTAGCCCGTGTAGATCGGATGCCGCACGAGAAGGTACGGCCCCGCGGCTACGACTCCTCTGTTGGCAGGCACGATCCCGAAGCTGCGCCCAAGGGCCATCTTCCCCGCGATGACCAGGGACACCCCGATAATCGAGACGAACGCGGTGAACTCGTCGAGAACGAGCGCCGCGCCGTCGACGGCCCGCAACAACGGCGGGCCCACGAGGGCCAGCACGGTCACAATCCGTGCTGCTGTCGAACGGTCCACGCTCCCGGCCGGGCGGCGGAAGATGGTCAGCACGACCACCATCGCTTCGCCGATCAGAAGGAACAGTCCCGTGATGTGCCGGGTTCGAAGAAAGTCTCCGAGCAGGTTGATCGACAGCAAGACGAACAACGTGCCGACAACCAGACGAGCGGCCAGCTCGCTGACCCACTCACGGTTATAGGGGCGCATGGTCCTTAATGAATGTCGAGCCTGTTGCGGGAGCGTGCCACCGGTCGCGCCGGCTCGGTCGCACCAGGCTCAGCGTCGACGAAATACGAACGGCACGCAGCGTCCAGCAACTCTCGCGTGATCACGGGCTCGTCTCCGCGGTACCGGCACAGCGCCGACACCTGCTCGAGAATGTCGCGGGGATGGCACGCTCGCAGCGGCCGTCCGGTCGGCCCGTAGTGCCTGCGCTGAAGATACGCCACCATCACATGGTGGTACCGCATGTTCCTCCGCCGGCAGTTCAGCTCGAAGATACGCGAGTACTGTTCGACACTCGGGTCCTCGATCGGAATCTTGTATGGAATCCGGCGCAGGAACGCTTCGTCGGCAAGCGCTTTCGGATCGAGGTTGGTGGCGAACACCACCAGCACTTCGAACGGTATCTGGAACTTCTTGCCCGTGTGAAGCGTCAGGTAGTCCACGCGGCTCTCTAGCGGTACGATCCATCTGTTCAACAGATCCTGGGGCCGGATACGCTGACGACCAAAGTCGTCGACCAGGAACACCCCGCCGTTGGCTTTCATCTGGATTGGAGCTTCGTGGAACTTCGAAATGGGGTTGAAGGAAAGATCGAGCATTTCAAGCGTCAGCTCGCCACCGACCACGACGACCGGGCGTCGAATCCTCACCCAGCGGCGATCGCGAGGCGGCGCCTTCACGACGCTGACCTGTTCGGGATCGATATCGACAAGATCGAGAGACTCGTGGTTGACGGGATCGAAGACGGTCACGAGCTGGCCGTCTATGTCGATGGCATGAGGCACGTACATATCCCCGCCCAGCGCCCGCCCCATACCCTCACCGATAACGGTCTTCCCGTTGCCGGGAGGCCCGTAGAGGAACACGGACGTGTTGGCGTTCACGGCCGGCCCCACCTGCTCGAGCACGTCGTCGGGAACGATCAAGTCGGTGAATCCTTGGCGCAGCCGCTCGCGTTCAATATAGCCACGCGAGGCGGCAAGAGCCTTCATTTCCCGAACGTAGCTCTCGAGCGGCACCGGCGCTGGGCCGATGTATTGGTTGGCGGCGAGATACTGCTGCGCTCGATCGCGTCCGCGGTCTGTCAGGGCATAGCGATAGCCAGCCGAGCTCGTCCCTGAGCCTCCGCGGACTTCGATTATTTGGTCGGCCCGTAACGCTTCTATCAGGGGTTCCAGAATTGCGTACTGGAGGCGGATCCGGTCGGCCACGACCGCTCCAGTCGCCTCTCCGGTGTACAGCGTCTTTACCAGCAGCTGGCTGAGCTGGTCAGCCGGCAGTCCGGTCTCCTCGAGCGTCGAGGGCGCTCGTGGGATCGGTGCTTTGTTCAGCGCGTCGGTCCCGCCGCTCGGCTGCTGGTCGGACGTGCTGTCGGTTTCTAGCGTGACGGACGTCGACATCGTCGATTACCCCTCTGCCATCGGGCCCAACACCTGGATGAAACGAATCACCGCCGGCCCAAGGGTGACCACGTAGACAGACGGGAAGATGCACAACACGAGCGGGAACACCATCTTCACGCCGGTCTTGGCCGCGGCTTCCTCTGCCCGCTGGCGTCGCTTGGTTCTGACGGTGTCGGAATGGACGCGCAGCGACTGCGCCACACTGGTGCCGAACTTGTCTGTCTGGATCAACATCGCCACGAGTCCAGCGACATCTTCGACACCTGTTCGATCCGCGAGGTTGCGCAGAGCTTCCGACCTCGCTTTGCCAGCTCGAAGCTCGAGATTGATGAGGCCGAGCTCCGAGCACAGGTCGGGGTGCGCGAAATCCAACTCCTGGCTCACCCGCAAGATCGCCTGGTCGAGCCCGAGCCCGGCTTCCACGCTGACCACCAACAGGTCGAGCGCGTCTGCCAACCCGAGCTGGATGCGACGCTGCCGGCGCTTGGCCATCCGTGCGAGCACGACGGAAGGAAGCAAGTAACCCAGCGCGCAGGCGAGCAGGGCGAGCGGCAAGCTCGGGCGCATCAGGATCGGCGTCGCAATCAAGGCAAACGCCAGCAGCGCAAAAGCGACCCGGACGCCGGAGAAGATGACCATCGCCTCCGTGCTGCGGTAGCCGGCCGCCACCAGGCGCTGCTGCAGCTTGCCCATCTCTCCAGGAGATTTGGGCACCGCATTCCCCAGTCGCTTGAGCGTGTCGACGAACGCCTTCTCGTAGCCGGGGTCAGTCGCGTCGTTCGGATCCCGCCCCGTGATCTCACCGAGACGCCGCTCGATGGTCCCCGCCGAAGCGGGAGCCAGCATGATCGCCGCGGCGGCTATCACCGCCGAGGCGAACAGGAATGCCAGAATAGGCAGCAGCATCGTCACGTCACACCTCTATCTTGATAACCTTGCGGATCCAGAAGAACCCGATGACCTGCATCACGATCGCTATCATGAGCATCATCTGGCCGAGTCGTTCCTTGAACAGCAGGTCCATGTGCTCCGGATTGATGATGGACAAGAGGATCGCAAGACCAGCCGGAAGCGCCAGCAGCACGAATCCGGTAAAACGACCGTGCGCCGTGTGAATCCGGATCTGTCGTCGAATCTTGAACCGCTCGCGAATCACCCGCGCGAGGTTTTCGAGAATCTCCGAGAGGTTGCCGCCCGTCTCTTTCTGAATGAGCACGGCGGTCACGAAGAACCTGACGTCCAGAATAGGCACGTTCTCCGTCATTTGATGTAACGCGTCACGGAGCGGCAGGCCGTAATTCTGCTGGTCGAAGGTCTTCCTGAACTCCGGCCCCACAGGCGGCTTCATTTCGTCGGCCACCATGCCGAGCGCCGTCTGGAAGGCATGACCCGCCTTGAGCGCACGCGAGAGCAGATCGAGTGCTTCCGGAAACTGCTCCTCGAACGTTCGCAGCCGAGCCGTGCGGCGGTTCATCAGAAACACGATGGGCGCGGCGACACCGATAGCGGCTGCAACTGCAGGGGCGAACACCTGGTGGAAGAACAGCCGCGTCAGAAGGCCGGACACGATCGCCAGTCCGACGATGATGCCCACCAGTGCGCCGGGAGTGATCTGGTAGCCCGCCTGCTCGATGAGCTTTGCCAAGGAGGGTCCGGCTGACGTCCCGGCGAGAATCTTGTCGAGGACAGGCAACGGACTCTCCGCCGGACGCATGACCAGCGACGCCTCGTCCCCAGCCGACGGTGGAGGCTGTGTCAGCGACACGTCCTTCAGCCGTCGCTCGAACCTTCGCCGTTCGAGCTCGGCCGGAAGATACAGATACGCGGCGTACGCGCCGACGATCGAGCCTGCGGCGAGCACGAAGACCAGAATCGCAGCCAGCATCAGCGGACCTCTGTCACGCCCTCGAACATGTCGGCGGGCAAGTTGATACCGGACGCGCGAAGACGCTCGCAGCATTTCGGTCGCACGCCGGTCGCACGGAATCGTCCGATGACCTTGCCGTCCTGGGTGATCCCCATCTTTTCGAAGACGAAGATCTCCTGCATGGTAATCACGTCGCCTTCCATACCGGTGATTTCCGAAATGCTCGTGATCTTGCGCGAGCCGTCGCTCAGACGAGTCTGCTGAATCACGACCTGAATGGCTGACGAGATCTGCTGCCGCATCGCTCGCTCGGGCAGGTTCGTCGCACCCATCGCGATCATCGTCTCGATTCTGGACAGCGCATCACGCGGTGTGTTGGCGTGGACGGTCGTCAGCGAGCCGTCGTGACCGGTGTTCATCGCCTGGAGCATGTCGAGCGCCTCTTCTCCGCGCACCTCGCCGACGACGATGCGGTCGGGACGCATGCGGAGAGCGTTGATCACAAGCTGACGCTGCTTCACGGCTCCCTTGCCTTCGACGTTCGGCGGTCTGGTCTCGAGCCGAGCCACGTGCTCCTGGTGCAGCTGGAGCTCGGCAGCGTCCTCGACCGTCACGATGCGCTCGTGCTCGCTGATGTACCCGGACAGGACGTTGAGCAGCGTCGTCTTGCCGGCACCCGTGCCGCCGCTGATCAGCCCGTTGAGGCGTGCGCGGACACAGTGAGACAGAAAGTCGAGCATGGGTCTCGTCAGCGCACGGAGTGTGACGAGATCGTCGGCTTTCAGTCGCTCGGCGGGGAAGCGGCGAATCGAGAGCAATGGTCCATCGACCGCAAGCGGATGGATGATCGCGTTGACACGCGAGCCGTCAGCGAGGCGCGCATCGACCATCGGCGAGCTGTCGTCGACGCGTCGACCGACGCTGCTGACGATACGGTCGATGACCCGCAGGAGGTGCTTGTCGTCCTGGAATGAGGTCGCGACGCGCTCGAGCACACCGTTCTTCTCGACGAACACGTTCTTGTGAGTGTTGACCAGAATATCGCTGATGCCGGGGTCTCGCAGCAGCGGCTCGAGCGGGCCGAGCCCGAAGACCTCGTCGATGAGCTCGCCGAACAAGAGATCGCGCTCGGTCAGGCTGAGGGGGGCGCCCTCCTCCACCAGAAGCTCCCCCACCAACGTGCGAATCTCGCTCTCGGCGCGACTTCGATCGGCACGCGCGAGAGCTTCGAGGTTGAGCCGGTTCAAGAGCTTCTTGTGAACCTTCCCCTTCAACTCGACGTACTGCCCGCGCGGCGCCTCTGGCCGTGCCGGGCTTTGCGATACGCGCGGTTTGGAACTCGGGACTTCTAGTGAAGCGGGCAGACTCATAAGCGGTTACCAGAGCGACGCAATGCGTTCGAGATTGGAAACGCCCTTGCGCGACGGCGTCGCAGCGGTCGCGTTGGCGTTGGCATCGAGCACGTTCCGCGCGAACTGGTCGAATCGGCTGGCGATCTCGGAGCTGCCCGCGAGCGAAAGTGGAACACCTGAGTTGAGCGCGGCCGACACGGTCCTGTAGTCGCTCGGGAACATCTGGTAGATCGGGTGACCGAGGGCGCTCTCGATCTGCTTCGGAGCGATCGGGTACGGTTCGGCGGCCCGGTTCAGAAGCAGCCGTACGCGGTCACCCGACGCGCCAAGCTCACGGACCCGCTCGAGTACCCGCTGAGCGTTCCGCACGGACGGAATATCGGGATTGGTCACAAGGAACATCCGATCGGCGGCGTAGAAGGCCGATACGGCGCACGAATTGAGCTGCCCCCCAGCGTCGACCACGATGTACTCGTACTGGCGCGTCAGGAGGCGCATCAATTCCTCGATGGTTGCCGCATCCGACGCGCCGGGTCGGTCGAAGTGTTCAGAGCCCGCGAGAATCTCGAGGCCGGACTTGTGCTTCGCAACGAGCTCCTTCAGGAACTCCTTGTCGACACGATGCAAGTTGTCGAGGGCATCCAGCACGCTGTACCGAGGTCTCATCCCCAGGAACAACGCCACTTCTCCGAGGCCCGACTTGAGATCGACAATCACCGTCGGGCGTCGGCTCTGGCGGGCGACCTCGACGGCGCAATTCACCGCCAGGGTCGTCGTCCCGGCGCCACCTTTCGCGCCGAAAAAGACCAGCGTCGTCGCGTTAGGTTTGGCGCCGGCTACGGTCTCACGCCGCGTGGCCGTTCGTCGAACGGCGCCATGGAACGTTTCTTCGGCCGGCGGCCAGATGAAGAATTCGTTCGCGCCGGCGCGCATCGCGTGCAGGATCAGATCAGGGTCCGCCGTCATGGCGATTGCGAAGATTCCAGCCGCGGGAGCGGTTGCCCTCAGCCGCTCGATATTGGACATCGCGGACGCGATCTCGCCGCGAATGTCGACAATCACAAGATCAGGCGGCACGCCGTCGCGTGTCGCCTGATCGTCGAGAACGCTGACGGGCACAGAGCCGGATCGGAGGAGGCGACCGAGGTGTTTGCTGAACGCCTCGTCTTGACTGACGATGATTCCTACGAGTTGTGCCATCTACTCAACCAGTCGAATCGCGATCGGGAACGCGCCGTTGGGTGCCGGGGCACCACCGACAGCGAGGCCGGAGATCGGGATGACGCGTCCAACGATCTCGTTACCCACGATGCTTTCCAGAAAAAACCCGATGTAGTTGGCCACTTTGAAATCGGCAAAGCGACCGTTGTTCTTGCCCTCGGCGTAGTGGATGGGGTCGTACAGCGGGATCGGAAACACCCGAGGGCTCGGGTGGAAGTCGCTGACGACCGTGTTCTGCGCCGTGTCCCAGTACGCGTTGGGATCACGGGCGATCAGCTCCTGGGCGCCGGAGACCGTCGGCCCGACCATGTTCCCAGGCTCCTGGATCACGATGTCTCCCCAGCGAATGATCGTGGTGTTGCAGTTGGCGATATTCCAGTCGTAATCCGCTCCGCCCGTCTCGTCGCCGAGCGCGAGTGAGTAATAGAACGTGGGATTGATGTTGTTCCCCGAACCGGCGCGAATGGTGATCCGACGACCTCGGTCGTATTCGTCGCTGTAGCCGGTGTAGCCGGGCTGATCGGCCGGAATGTAGACATCCTGGGTGGGCAGCGGATTCCCCTTGTTGTCGAACATCTCAAACGTGTCGTCCTCACTCCAGGGGGGCGAATGGCTCTCAATCCACTTGTCTGGAATGATGAATGGCTTGACGCACGTCATGGCGTTGGCCGGCGCCGCCTCGGCCGTTGCGGTCGCCATGATGTCGGCTGTCGGAACGCCGAACATCGGACCGATCAGCGTTGGCACCGCATTGTTTCTCTCAACCGTCCGTCGCACAGTCACGCGGACGCGGTTGTTGCCGGACGGCCCGACCGGAAAGGTTACGTCAGCGGGCGTGACGGAAACGTTGTCGTGCATCACGGCGTTAGCGAGCGAAGCGTTGATGGCGCTCAGGACCGCGGGGCCGTTGGGCGATCGGTCATCGAAGTCGTCGAAGCCGAGCGCGACCGCGCCCGCCAGCGCCCCGGAGTCGGCGGCGTTCTGCGCCTGCGATCGGGCCGTCATGAACATCCCCACGTCAATCGCCAGGGTCGTGGCGGCCATGAAAGCGATGAAGCCGACACCGACGAAGATGAGGGTCATCCCCCGTTCGTCACGTCGAAGCTTCTGGATTCGTCTGCCCATGAGACACCTCCGCAAGAATTCCACCCGATGCTCGCTCGAAGCCCCTAGGGATTGGCCTGGCGCGCCAGCTCGTCCTGATACGCTTCCTCGGCAGCCTTCAGCTTCTCTTCAGCCTCGGCCATCGCCTGCTGACGGGCGCGCTCTGCTTCAGCCAGCCGCCGGGCTCGTTCGTTCGACCGCTTGGCTTCTTCCTCGTCGCGCTTCGCCTGCTCTCTGGCGAGTTTCGCCTTGAGCTCGCGCTCTTCCCGTGCGATCTTCTCCTGGCGCTCCCGTTCTTCTCTGGCCAGTTTCTCTTGCGCTTCACGCTGCTCGGCTTCGAGCCTCATCGTTTCCGCTTGCGCCCGCCGTGCAGCTTCCGCAGCTTCCTGCGCTCGCTTCTGTTCCTCCCGTCGCGCTCGATCGATCGCCTTCTTCTCGTCGCCGGTTAGCGCACGAGGAGGAACCGGAGGCGTCACTGGTGCGATCTCGTTTGCCCCAGACGCCACGGTCGAGTCTGTGGTAGCGGTCGAGGTCGCGATGGCCTGGTCGGCGGTCGTAGACGCCGCGACGTTCGCAGGCACCACTCCCGGAGCAGGCATCTGATGTGCAGCGTTGAACGCCGGCGGAGGAACGTCGTGGGTGTCCTGCATGCGTCGCGGTTCGAGGAACGGCTCATCGAGTCTCGGCAGATCGGGCGTCACGCCCTGCGAGTTGTTCGGCAGAATCACCGGCGTGATCATCACGACAAGCTCGGTCTGGTCCTTCTGGGCAGCCTTGCTCTGGAAGAGCAAGCCCAGAATCGGGATGTGACCGATGCCGGGGATCCGGCTGAACGTCGACCGCACCTGGTTGTTGATCAACCCGGCGATCGCAAAGGTTTGGCCGTTTTCCAGCTCGAGCTCGGTCTCGGTTCGACGGGTCGACAGCGCCGGGATACGGAACCCGTCCAGGACAACGGAGTTGGCGAAGTCGAGCGTGCTGACCTCGGGTCGAACCTTCAGGTGCACGCGATTGCCGTTGACCGTCGGCGTGAAGCTCAGGCGGATACCGAACTCCTTGAAGACCACCGATATGCCGATGTTCGCGCCGCTGCCCTGGGCGATGGGAATGGGAAACTCACCGCCGGCAAGAAAGCTTGCCTCCTTGCCACTCTCGGCGACGAGGTTCGGCTCCGCCAGGCTCTGGAACAGCCCTTTGTTTTGCAGAGCCTTGATCACTGCCCCAACCTTATTGTCGGCATCGAACAAAAACAGATTCAGGAAGTCGCTGAACACGAATTGGCGGTCCTCGGGTTGGACCCTGCCGTTCCATTCAGGCCCACCGAATTGTTGCGTTGTCGACCGCCCGAACCAACGGTCGTCATACCCGTTCGAGAAGAACGACGTTCCAAGCTCGGTCAACCCGTTGCGGCTTACCTCCGCGAATCGGACACGCAAGAGCACCTGATTGCTCGGCGCATCTGGCTGGAGCTGCAGGAGCGTGACGACTTCATCGCGGCTGTCGACATACCCCGCGGCGACGCTGGCAGCCTTTTCAACGACGTCCATGCTGGTCACCAGCCCTGACAGGACGACGTTGCGCCCGTTGCTCTGGACGTCGATGCGCTCGCCAGGAAACAGCGTGCGCATCTGTTCGGCAAGCTGCGCCAGGTCGCGTTGGACGACCACCTCATAACGGGTAAGCGCATTGCCGCGATCCCACACGAACATCGAGATCGTCCCCGGGAGCTTTCCGTTAATCAGGAGCTGCCTGGGCGACGTGACAAGCGCGTCGGCGATGTCGGCGCTGGTCAGCGAGACACGGGCGATCTCTTTCCCGACGTCGAGCACCGTCGAACGCCCGACAAGCAGCCGGACCTGTCTGGCTCCGGTCTCTGATGCCGGCGACACGATCGAGGACACTGGAACCGGCATGGGTTCCTGCGCCCAAAGCGTCGTGCCACCCGCAATGATGAAGAGCAGCGCACACAGCGCTCGTCTCGTCAGTGTTGAGTGCCTCTGGCCCACGGGCCCCTGCCTCACCTGCCCTCTCATGTTCATCGCTCCTATCGCACGATCTCTTGTTCGCGCTTGTCACCACGGATGATTTCGACGGTCGGTGCCTCGGGAACCGCTACGGTGACCGTCGGGGGAGGCGGCGGCGCCGGCCGCCGCGAAGCAACCCGTCGGGGAGGCGGCGCCGTACCAAGCAACAGTGCTGGACGAATCCCCGGCGTCGCCGGAGATTCGAGGTCCAACGGATTCCTCAGTGCGAGCTGAATCTTCCCTTCGGTCGCGGCAAGCGTGAGCCGCTCGGACTCTTCGGGATTCACGAGCAGCGTCACGACGCTGACGGGCATGGGGTCCTCGGCGCCTGCGTCTTGCTCGAGCTTCGTCCCAGCTGCCAGCACCTGAACGTTCGTGAGGACGACCTTCGAGGTCATGTCCTGCTGCTGCTGGGTCGGACTGACCGTCGCCACGACGTCCACCCGCGTGCCCGGCACGACGTATCCCGCAACGCCGATCACTTCGTTCACACGCACGGAGACCGCACGCATTCCAGGCGGAATGGCCGGTGTCAGACCGGACCCGGCCTCGAGAGAGGCGAGCTTCATCGGCAGAAACGGCTCGTTCTGAATCACCGGCAGGATCAGGCCCCGTCCGATGACGTCGTCAGGATTCCCGATCACGCCCTGCGGGACGGCGTTTGCGGGCCAATCGATGATTCTCAGATCGTCGCGTCCCAGCTCAACTCCGATGTTGAGGTCCGTGGCGGCCACGACGACGGGCACCGTCGGTATGGAGACGGTCTCGGCGCCAGTGGGCCGGACGTAGTTATACGTGGCGTAAGCCAATGCTCCGCCGGAGCCGAGGGCGAGTAAGAGCACGATGAACAGACGCGTGCGAGCCATAACAGGTCCCTTCAGAACTGCGTTTCGTTGCGCATCGCGGACGACGCGGTGATCGTGACCGGTGCGCTTCCCAACCCGCTGCCGCCAACAACGAGGCGCGCAACCGGGTTCAAGACAATGAAGTTGAACGGATAGGTCACCGTCACGACGGAGGCCGACGCGTTTGCGGCTCCAACAGGAATCGTTGAGTTCGAGTCGATCGTGACGGTGGCAGAAGCCACGTCCACTAGCTGGCCGTCCTGCATGTAACCCCGGATCCTCGCCTCAATCGCCCCCGAGTTGGCGCTTGGAAGCACGGCCAGGCGAGCGCCTTCGCGCGCGGCATTCGTGACGACCTGCCAGGTCTGGTAGCAGCGTCCGAACTCAAAGATGCCAACCGAGACCAACAGCAGCAGCGGCAAGGTCAGGGCGAGCTCGAGCAGTGCGGCGCCACGTTCCCCTCGACGGTTTCTAGTAGACGGGTGGCAATTCTTCATAGCTCATAATCCAAGTGCGGCGGCCAGGGTTCCGATGGCAATCGCCGGCGCATACGCAAAGCTGTTGTCGGCGGTTGACCGTTCAATGTCGCCGACGTTGGCACCTCTCGAAACCACGAGCTCTGCGGTACGCTCGAAGGTCACACGCAGTCGCCGGCGCCGTAGTGCAACGACGACTGCAATAAAGCCGCCAGCGATGGCCGTATACAAGAACGCAACTGCAATACCGGTTGGCCCGACCAGCGTCCCCATCGCAGCGAGCAGCTTGACGTCTCCGGCCCCTGTCGCCCCAAGCACATGACCCGGGAGCATCAAGAGGAACCCGAGTACGAAACCCGCAGCCGCCGTCCCGAGACCCGACAC
>Ga0326597_10003683_pt1 | contig 21919 bp, 23 predicted proteins | sample RVTome_12_FD_203789 | JGI IMG/M metagenome (GOLD analysis project Ga0326597, IMG submission 203789) | Soil microbial communities from uranium-contaminated site in the Upper Colorado River Basin, Wyoming, United States - RVT100D185 | ecosystem: Environmental > Terrestrial > Soil > Contaminated >...
ACCAGGGCCAGGACATCGTTCTCCTGGACCTCCACCCGCGAGGCATTGTCGGTGTACTTGCGATATGGGGTGGGAATATACACAGTCACAGCCATCGTCCGCCTCCTTGAGCACCCACCAGATCCATCAGATCGCCATGCTGAGATACCGCTCGCCCGTATCGGGCAGCATGGTGACCACCGTCTTCCCCACGCCCAGCCGCTCCGCCACCCGGAGGGCCGCCACCACGTTGGCCCCCGAGGACACGCCCACCAGCAGGCCCTCCTCCCGCGAGAGGCGCCGGGTCATGGCCAAGGCCTCCTCGTCGCGAACCCCGATGACCTCGTCGTAGATCTCCCGGTTCAGGACGCCGGGGACGAAGCTGGCGCCGATCCCCTGGATCGCGTGCGGCCGGAATTTTCCCCCCTGCAAGACTGGCGCGCGCGCCGGCTCCACCGCCACCACCAGGACGCCCGGCCGCTCGCGCTTGAGCACCTCCCCCACGCCGGTGATGGTGCCCCCCGTCCCCACGCCGGCCACGAAGGCGTCCACCTGGCCGTCGGTCGCCTTCAGGATCTCCTGGGCGGTCGTCCGGCGGTGGATCTCGGGATTCGCCGGATTCAGAAACTGCTGAGGCATGAAGAATCCCGGGTTCTCCCGCAGCAGCTCCTCGGCCGCAAACACGGCGCCGGTCATTCCTTCCACCGCCGGGGTCAGCGTCAGCTCCGCCCCAAGCCGCTGGAGGAGCGCGCGGCGCTCCAGGCTCATATCCTCGGGCATGGTCAGGATCAGGCGGTAGCCCTTGACGGCCGCCACCATGGCCAAGCCGATGCCGGTGTTGCCCGACGTCGGCTCGACGATCGTATCCCCGGGCTTCAGCCGGCCCTCGCGCTCCGCCTCCTCCACCATGGCGAGGGCGATCCGATCCTTGACGCTCCCCCCGGGGTTGAGGGACTCAAGCTTGCCGAACACCGCGGCCCACCCCGGCTTCACCAGCCGGCGCAGGCGCACCAACGGCGTGTCCCCGATCAGGTCCAGTGCGCTGGAAACCAACCGCGTCACGCAGGCCTCTTCGCGGATTCCGGTCCGCATCCGTCCGATCGCCCGATCGCCCCGCTATCGGCGGCGTCAGATTTGATACGTGATCCGCTCCTTGGTTCTGCTCCGGATCCGCTCGCAGATGTCCTGAAGCGTCGTGTGATCCACGATGGCCGAGACCGCATCCCGCACGTCGGCCCAGACATCGCGCAGGCTGCAGAAGCTTTCCTGCGAGCAATGCTCCCGCGGGTTCTCCGACACGCAGAAGATGGGCGCAATGGGTCCGTCCACCGCGCGGAGGATTTGCCCCAGAGTGATCTCCCGCGGCGGCTTGGCCAGGTAATAGCCGCCGTTGACGCCCCGCCTGCTGGCCAGGAACCCGGCTCGCTTCAGGATGAGGAGGAGCTGCTCCAGATACCTGGCAGGAAGGACCTGACGTTGTGCGATGGCCTCGATCGGAACCGGCCCTTCCTCGTAATGCATCGCCAGGTCTTGCAAAGCCCGAGTGGCGTAGTCGCCTTTTGTCGAGATCCTCATAGCAGCACCCTCGGCTTAAATCACAGAAAGCCGACTGATTGACTCAAGTATTATCATGAGGCCTGTCTTCTGTCAATCCTGACGGGGGCCTCCGGGGGCTCGATCCGCTCGCGCGTGGGAACGATGCCCAGGCTCCCCGTCGCCGTCGCTCTTCCCAACCCCGCGATTGCAACGCGTCCTTTCCGGCCCTATATTGGAGAGTGCGTATCCCCGAACCGCTGTCCAGGAGGAGACACATGATCTCTACCAAGGCTCGGTTCGTTAGCCGCCAGAAGGCCCTCTCCTCCACTCCTTCCCAGGCCGACCCGAAGCCCCCCACGGGCGCGGCCATCTGTTCGAAATGCCAAGCCGTCTGGCGCAAAGGCATCTGGTCGCTCGACCCCGCCGTCCGGCGCGAGGTTCGGCGCTGGGGCGCGCCCGCCGCCGTGTTGTGCCCGGCCTGCCGCAGCGCCAGCCAGGGCACGCCCACCGGCATCCTGTACCTCACCGGCTCGTTCCTCGCACGAAACCGGACCGAGGTCCTGAATCGTCTCCGCAGTGCAGAGCGGGCCGCGACCGCCAAGAACCCCCTGGAGCGGGTCATCCGGATCCAGGACGACTCCCCCTCCCACGTCGTGGTGGAGACGACGTCAGAGAAGTTGGCGCGCCGCCTGGGCCGGGCCATCAGCAGGGCCTGTGGTGGCAGCCTGGAGATCCGCTTCTCGCACGAGGATCGGTTGGTCCGGGTGTACTGGCGGCGTGATGCCGCCGGGTCCGCGGCGTGACCGGCGTCCCGCCCACCTTGACTTCGGACCAGCGCGCGGAATTGCTCGCCACCGCCCGGTGGGCGATACGCGAGCGTGTCCGGGGTCTTGGGTCCACGGCGGGTCCCTCCCGAGATCCGCGGCTGCAGGCGGGCGGCGCGGCCTTTGTGACCATCACCCGCCAGGGGCAGTTGCGTGGCTGCATCGGGTACGTGGATCCCGTCAGGCCGCTCGTTGAGGCCGTGGCGCACTCTGCGGCCGCGGCGGCCACGGCTGACCCGCGGTTCCCGCCAGTCACGCCGGAGGAGCTTGCCCATTTGGAGATCGAAGTCTCCGTCCTGTCCCCCCTGCGCCGGATCGACGATCCCTCGGAGATCCAGGTGGGCACCCACGGACTGCATATCGGCCAGTCCGGCCGGCATGGCCTTCTGCTGCCCCAGGTGGCAACCGACCTCGGGTGGGATCGCGAAACCTTTCTGCGACAGACGTGCCTCAAGGCTGGGCTGCCCGCCGATGCCTGGAGGCACGGGGCGGAGATCCAGGTCTTCAGCGCGGACCACTTCACCGATCATGCGCCCATCGAACCGCCGGAGACGTGACCTGCGCGGTGCCCGGCCGACGCGGCGAGAGAATTCCCTTGCCGCCTCCCTCTCTTTTTGATAGCATCCGCCCGCTTTTTGGTACCCGCAGCACGAGCCCCACACGCCAGCTCATCCCGGGACATGCGTTTCCGCCGAACGATGTTTTTGGAAGTCCTGAACCGCCACACAGAGGCCGAGGAAAGCAGATGACACGCGTGCGCCGAGCACTCCTGAGCGTTTCCGACAAGACCGGGCTGGCCCCCTTCGCCTCCGGCCTGGCGGCCCTCGGGGTCCAGCTCATCTCGACGGGGGGAACGGCCCGAGCCCTCCGCGAGGCCGGCCTCGCCGTGACCGACGTGGCGGAGATCACCGGGTTCCCGGAGATGCTGGACGGCCGGGTGAAGACCCTGCACCCGCGGATCCACGGGGGTCTCCTGGGCAGGCGCGGCCATCCCGAGCATGAGCGCCAGATGGCGGCCCAGGGGATCGCGCCCATTGATCTGGTGGCCATTACCCTGTATCCCTTCGAGGCCACCGCCGCGAAGCCAGACGTGTCGCTGGCCGAGGCGGTCGAGACCATCGACATCGGCGGCCCGGCGATGCTTCGGTCGGCCGCCAAGAACTTCGAGGCCGTGGCCGTGATCGTGGATCCGACCGACTACGACGGGGTCCTGGACGAGCTGAAGCGGAACGACGGATCGCTCTCCGCGGCAACCCGCTTCGCCCTGGCCCGCAAGGCCTTCGCCCACACCGCGCGCTACGACGCCCTCATCGCCGGCTTCCTCGAGCGCGTCGAGTTCGGCGCTGACGGCGCTTGGCGCTTGGCGCTTGGCGCTCAGTTCTCCTTTCCCCAGCTCCTCCACGTCCGACTGGAAAAGCTCCAGGAGTTGCGGTACGGTGAGAATCCCCACCAGCGCGCCGCGTTCTACCGGGACCTGGCGTTGCGGGGGGGAATCGCCGCGGCCCGCCAGCTTCAGGGGAAGGAACTCTCCTACAACAACCTCGTGGACCTGCACGCCGCCTGGGAACTGTCCCAGGAGTGGAGCGAGCCGCTGGTGGCTATCATCAAGCACACCAATCCCTGCGGGGCAGCGGCCGCACCGGAGCTTCGCGAGGCGTATCTCCGGGCCCGTGACACCGATCCCGTCTCCGCCTACGGGGGCATCATCGCCGCCAATCGCCCGCTGGACGCGCCCACGGCCCGGGAGATCGCCGCCACCTTCGTCGAGGCGATCGTCGCGCCGGGCTACACCGCGGAGGCGCTGGCCATCCTCAAGGACAAGAAGAACCTCCGCCTTCTGGAGCTGGCGTCAGGCGAGAGGCGGGAGGCGTCAGGGGATCACGGCCTCGAGATGCGCCGGGTGGGCGGGGGGATGTTGGTGCAGGATCGCGACGCGGTGGACCTGGATCCAGGCGCACTGAAGGTCGTGAGCAAGCGCGCCCCCACGGAGACTGAGATGCGGGCTCTTCGATTTGCCTGGAGGGTCGCCAAGCACGTGAAATCCAACGCCATCGTCCTCGCCACGGAGCACGCCACCGTGGGCATCGGCGCCGGCCAGATGAGCCGCGTGGATTCCGCCAAGCTGGCCAGGATGAAGGCGAACTTCCCCACCCAGGGAACCGCCCTGGCCTCGGACGCCTTCTTCCCGTTCCGGGACGGGGTGGATGCGGCGGCGGAGGCCGGGGTGACGGCCGTGATTCAACCCGGCGGGTCGGTCCGGGATGCGGAGGTCATCGCCGCGGCCGACGAGCACGGCATGGCCATGCTCTTCACCGGCATCCGACATTTCCGGCACTGAGGACGGCGTACTTCCTGGAAGGCGAGGCGGAGCGATCATGCGAGTTCTGGTGGTTGGGAGCGGGGGTCGAGAGCACGCCCTGATCTGGAAGCTAAAGCAGAGCCCGCGCATCAAGCAGGTGTTTGGCGCACCCGGCAATGCCGGTATCGCGGAGCTGGCCGAGTGCGTCGACCTCGGCGCCTCCGAGGTGCGCCGGCTGGCCGACTTTGCCGTAAGTCGCAGGATCGACCTCACGGTGGTCGGGCCCGAGGTGCCGCTGACCCTGGGAATCGTGGACGAGTTCGAGGTCCGCGGTCTGCGGATCTTCGGGGCCAACCAGAAGGCCGCCGAGCTTGAGGGGAGCAAGGTCTTCGCCAAGCGACTGATGAAGAAATACAAAATCCCTACCGGCTTCTTCCAAACCTTCTACCGGGCCGAAGACGCCAAGCGCTACATCCAGGACGTGGGGGCACCGATCGTGGTGAAGGCCGACGGGTTGGCCGCAGGCAAGGGCGCCATCGTGTGCCAGACGGTGAAGGAGGCCCTGGACTCCGTCCGGATGATCATGGAGGATCGCGTCTTCGGCGACGCCGGCGAGAAGGTCGTGGTCGAGGAGTTCCTGACCGGCGAGGAGGCGTCCTTCCTGGCGTTCACGGATGGGGAGACGGTCCTCCCCATGGCCTCCTCCCAGGACCACAAGGCCGTCTTCGATAATGACAAGGGGCCCAATACCGGGGGCATGGGCGCCTACTCGCCGGCGCCCGTCGTCACCGAGGACGTCCACCACAAGATCATGAACCAGGTCATGATCCCCACGGTGAAGGCGATGGCCGCCGAGGGTCGGCCGTACCGTGGTGTCCTGTACGCGGGTCTCATGATCAAAGGCGGGGAGCCCAAGGCGCTGGAATTCAACGCCCGATTCGGCGACCCCGAGGCCCAGCCACTGCTCATGCGGATGGACAGCGACCTCCTCCCGATCCTGGATGCCGTGATCGACCGGCGGCTGCACGAGGTGGAGATCGCCTGGCACCCCGAGCCGGCGGTCTGCGTGGTCATGGCCTCCGGCGGGTATCCGGGCGCGTACGAGAAGGGCAAGGTGATCAGCGGACTGCGCGCCGCGTCCCGCCTGAAGGACGTGGTGGTGTTTCACGCCGGGACGGCCCTGGCCGGGGGAAAGGCGGTGACCCATGGGGGCCGCGTCCTCGGCGTCACCGCCCTGGGGAAGGACATCCCTGACGCCATCGCCCGCGCCTACCGTGCCGTGGAGAAGATCCGCTGGGACGGGGCGCACTACCGCACCGACATCGCGAAGAAGGCCCTGAGCCGTCCAGGCTAACGTCGAATATCGAATTTTGAATGTCGAACTTCGAAGTTCGAAATTCGTCATTCGACATTCGAAATTTCTCCGGAGGATACATGCAACGAAGGAAAACCGGATCGGCGACGGGCGCGCGGTCGCCGGTGGTCGCTCTCCTGATGGGCAGCGACTCGGACCTGCCCACCATGCAGGAGGCGGCGAAGATCCTCGAGGAGTTCGGCGTCGCCTTCGAGATGCGCATCTGCTCCGCGCACCGGACGCCGGAGAGGCTCGTCCGCTACGCGCGCGAGGCCGAGGGGCGCGGACTGCGGGTCCTCATCGCCGGGGCCGGCGGGGCGGCCCATCTCGCGGGGGTCCTGGCCGCCCACGTGACTCTGCCGGTCATCGGCGTGCCGATGGATTCGGGCCCGCTCAACGGACTGGACGCCCTGCTTTCCACGGTGCAGATGCCGGGTGGGGTGCCGGTCGCCACCGTGGCCATCGGGCGCGCTGGCGCCCGCAATGCCGCACTGCTCGCCGTCCAGATCCTGGCACTTTCCGATGTCCGGCTCAAGGCGAAGCTCACCGACCACCGCGCCCGGATGGCGGCCGATGTCGCCGCCAAGGATCGCCAGATCCAGCCGGAGCCCGCCTGATGATCCTCCTCTCATTGTGGATTTGGGATTTGGGATTTGGGATTTTCCAATCCTCAATCGGGCACCTTTTGGGTGATCCGAAATCCGAAATGGGTTTTGTGGCGTGAGGTCGTATCGCGGCGCGACCCTGCTCTGGCTGCTCGCCCTCACTGCCTTCCACCTCTGGTTTATCGCCAGCGGCCGCTGGCCCCTCTCCGGGGACGAGGCCCACTACTGGGAGTGGTCCCGCCATTTGGATTGGAGCTACTACAGCAAGGGCCCCATGGTGGCCTACCTGATCGCGGCCAGCACACGCCTCGGGGGCCACACGGAGTTCTGGGTCCGGCTGCCCGCCGTCCTGCTGGGAGTCGGCGTGGCTGTGGTCGCCTTCTTCCTGGCCCGCCGGATCTTCCAGAGCGATCGCGCCGGATTCCTCAGCGTCGTCTTCCTGAGTCTGATGCCCCTGTACGTTGCCGGCTCCTTCCTGATGACCATCGATCCGCCCTTCGTATTCTTCTGGGGGTTGGCCAGCCTCCTGCTCTGCCGCATCCCCCGCCGCCGGGGCGAAGCGGCGTGGTACGGCGCCGGCATTGCCTTTGGGCTCGGGTTGCTGAGCAAGTACACGATGTTCATGCTCCCGGTCTGCGTGTCGGTGTGGTTGCTGGCCTCCCCGAAGCTTCGCCCGTGGCTCCGCCGGCGCGAGCCGTACGAGGCCGCCTTCTTCGGGCTGCTCGTCTTCAGTCCCGTCATCGTCTGGAACGCCCGGCATGAGTGGCTGTCGGGCCGCCACGTCCTGGTCCAGGCGGGCGCTGGGGGGGGCCGCTCGCTCTGGGCGTCGCTCCTCGGCGGCCCGGAGTTTTTTGCCTCGCAGCTCGGCGTGGTCTCGCCTTTCCTGTTCGTCCTGATGGGTCTGGCCGTGCTCTGGGCCTGGCGGGAGGGCATCCGTCAGGGGCGCGAGGACCTCTTGCTCCTGGCGTGCCTCTCGGCTCCCGTGTACCTCTTTTTCCAGGTCTGGAGCTTCGGGACGAAGGTGCAGGGCAACTGGGCGGCCCACGCCTACTTCACCGCGGCCGTGGCGGCCGCCGGCTGGAGTGACACCTGGCCGGTGTGGGGGCCGCGCCGCCAGGTGACCAGGCGCTTGTACGGTCTGCTGCTTGCCTCTATAATCCTGCCCGTCGTGTCCCTTCCGCTGGCGTTCTTCCCGGAGGTCCTGGAGGTCTTTGGGGCCCGGGTCCCGGCGGCCGTAGATCTGGTGAGCAAGCGATTGCGCGGGTGGCCCGAGCTCGGGCGGGAAGTGGGAGAGGTGCTGCGTGGCGCGCCGACCCCCCCGTTTCTGGTCAGCGACCGCTACCAGATCGCCAGCGAGCTTGCCTTTTACGTGGAGGGGCAGCCGCGGGTGTTCAACGCCAATCTGGGCCGCCGCATGAACCAGTACGACCTGTGGGGAGGATGGGAGGCGCTGACGGGACGGGACGGCCTGTTCGTCACCTTCGGGGCCGGGGATCCGCCCGGGGAACTCCGGGACGCTTTCCGCCGGGTGGAGCGGGTGAAGGTGGTGCCCATCGTGTACCGCGGCCAGCGGATTCGGGATTTTTCCATCTACTGGGGATGGGAGTTCCGGGGTTTCCCCAGCCGGCCCTTCAGCGGGTACTGACGTTCGGTCGTTCGGCGGTTCGGTAGTTCCCCTGAACCGCGTGAACAACCGAACTACCGAACCACCGAACCGTCGAACGCTTGTGGTCGGCAGCAGGGGAGAAGTCGTGACCACCGACGTCCAACCGACTGTCTCGATTGTAGTCCCGGTCTTCAACGAAGAGGAGAACGTCCCGCTCCTGGCCGAGGAGATTCGCCGGGCCCTGGACCCCCAGGGGATCCCCTACGAGGTTGTGGCAGTGGACGACGGGTCCACGGACAGCACCTGGGAGCGGCTGGAAACTGTGCGCGCCCAGGATCCCCGCTGGGTCCTGGTCGGGCTGCGGCGGAATTTCGGCCAGACCGCGGCCATGTCCGCCGGCTTCGATCACGCCCGGGGCGAAGTGATCGTCACGCTGGATGGGGATCTGCAGAACGATCCGGCCGACATCCCGCGGCTTCTGGAGGTGGCCAAGGACCACGACGTGGTTAGCGGATGGCGGAAGAACCGGCAGGACCCCTTCCTGAGCCGCCGCCTCCCCTCCATGCTGGCCAACTGGCTCATCTCCCGGGTCACCGGCATCCGCCTGCACGACTACGGCTGTACCTTGAAGGCGTACCGGCGGGAGGTCGTGGAGCATCTGCACCTCTACGGCGAGATGCACCGCTTTATTCCTGCCGTTGCCAGCTGGATGGGGATCAGCCTAGCCGAGGTGGAGACGCACCACCGACCGCGCCGCTTCGGCCGATCCAAGTACGGCATCACGCGGACCGTCCGGGTCGTCCTGGACCTGATCACGGTGAAGTTCCTCCTGAGCTTCGCCACCAAGCCGATCCAGGTCTTCGGTCTGCTCGGCGCCTGTATGGCCGCCGTGGGCCTGGTGATCGGTGGCTACCTCACCGTCCTCAAGCTCGGCTTCGGCGCGCAGATTGGCGGCCGGCCGCTCCTCTTCCTGGCGATCCTGCTCATCCTGGTCGGGGTGCAGCTCGTCGTGATGGGGCTCCTGGGTGAGATGCTCGTCCGGGTCTATCACGAGTCCCAGCGGAAGGCCATCTACATGGTCAGGCGCGTGCTGGGGCACCCCGGTCGGGAGGGGTGATGGGCCAGCAGGGGCTCCCCCGGCGGACGGGCCGCCTCCTGATCCTGGGAAAGCTGCTGGTCAGCAGCCTCCTCCTGGCGTTCCTGTTCCTGCGGGTGGACCGCTCACTCTTCGTCCGCACGCTCCAGGCCTTGCCGCTGAAGGTCTTTGCTGGGTGCGCGGGGCTGTATTTCTTGGGCCATCTCATCAGCACGGTCCGGTGGCAGCGCCTGCTGCTTGCCGAGGGAATCCGGGTTCCACTCTGGCGCCTGACGCTCGTCTATTTCGAGGGAGCGTTCTTCAACCTGTTCCTGCCGACGCTGATCGGAGGCGACATCGTCCGCGGCTATGCCATTTACCGGATCACCCGGGGACACGATGCCTCCATCCCGTCGATCCTGGTGGACCGGCTCTCCGGTTTTGCGGCCCTGGTGGTCATAGCCCTGGTGGCGCTCGGCCTGGCGTATGGCGAGATCCGCGACCCCCAGGTCGCCGCCATGACCCTGGGCGTGGCCGCCGCCTTCGTGGGGATGATCGCCGTCCTGCTGAATGACCGGGTGAAGGATCGCGCGTCGGGACTGCTGCGGGGGATGGGGTTGGCCCGGTTCCAGGTGAGGCTCCAGGGCATGGTGGAGGCGCTCCACCGCTACCGGGGTCACCGCCGGGCGCTGGGGCAGGCCCTCGTCCTCTCCGCGCTGCTGCAGGCGCTGATCATCGTCACGTACTATCTGATCGGTGCCGGACTGAATCTGGGGGTCCCGCTGGCGTACTTCTTCCTGTACGTTCCCCTGATTACGTTCGTGGCGATGCTCCCGGTCTCGGTTGCCGGCCTCGGCGTGCGTGAGGGGGGCGCGGTCTACTTCTTCGCCAAGGTGGGCGTGGACGCGGCGGCAGCCCTCGGCATGTCGCTGGCGTGGTTCTCCCTGTCGCTGATCGTGAGCAGCCTGGGTGGCCTCGCCTTTCTCGTGAACACCCACGCCGCCATGCGGGTTCGGGACTGAGTGCTTGATTCCATAAGTCCGGATCGGGTTTCACCCGATACGGATCGCCCCTGGTGAGTGCGTTGAATGCGGCATTGGGAACTGAGGGGGCCATGGTAGACGTGTGGTCGGGGCTCCAGGCGCTGGATAGCTGGGGGTTTCTCGTGATCAATCGCGTCCTGCAGAACCCGGTCTTCGACGTTCTGATGCCGATCCTGAGCACGAAACGCTACGCGCTCCTGCCGGCGGCCGCCGCCATCCTCATGCTGGGGGTGTGGGGCGGGCGACGGATGTGGATCCTCCTGGCCGTGGGCGTCGTGGCGGTGGGCCTGAGCGACCAGGGGACCAACCTGATCAAGGCCGCCGTTCACCGAACGCGGCCGTGCCACGTGATCCCCGACGTTCACCTGCTCACCGGCTGCACCCGGTCCTTTGCCTTCCCTTCCAATCACGCCAGCAACATGTTTGCCCTCGCGACGGTGGCCTGGCTCGGATTCCGTCGGTGGCGTTGGGGACTCGGCGTCCTGGCCGCCGCGGTGGCATATTCCCGGGTCTACGTGGGCGCCCACTATCCCGCAGACGCGGTGGGCGGGGCCATCTGGGGTGGGGCCATCGGGTGGGCCTGTACCGCCATAGTCGCACGCGCGTGGCCCGACCGGCTCGGCGACCGCTCGAAAGAGGCGCTTGGCGGACCTGCCTGAGCGCGCCCCAGGGGAGCCCCCCGCAGTGATCCGTCTGCAAGAGATCAACGCCCGATCCCCCTCCGAGAAAGAGCACGTGTATGTCTCCCTGGTGCCCCCGGCCTTCTGCGAACGGTACGGCCTCGACCCGGTCACCCTCACCGATCCCCAGGGAAAATCTCTTGCCCGCCTCGAGGCGCCCCCGGGTGAGGCATCGGTCCGCCTGACCCTGCGGCATCGCGCCGATGCCGTGGATCCGGCACTCTTTCTGCGCCTGGATGAGAGTCGGTACGGCAACTTGCAGATTACCTGGGTCATCCTGAGCGAACCCGAGGGCCCACGGTTTGGCGTGGACCTGGATGATGAGGGAAACGTGACAGATCTGGGCGCTCGCTTCCGGAACCTGCGTCAGGAGGAGGCCGCGATGCGGGCAGGGCTGGCGCCCGGGCAGATCCGACCCGGCCTGCGGATGCTCCGGGCCGTCCTGGACCGCATCGAAGATTTCGCATCGCGCCTGGGAAAGCCCGCACTCGTCTTGGAGGCATTCTTCTACCACAACGCCCTCACCTACGAGCGCCACGGGTTTGGCTATCTCGCGGGCCAGGAGCGGTTGGAGGCGATCCATAGAGGGTTCCTGCCCGGCGGCGGTCTGGAGGCCCGCCTCGACGGGCGGACGCCCTTCCGAGCGCCCGGCTCGGGGACGACCGTTCGCGGGCGAAGCTGGGCCATCCACGATGGCATCCTCCCCCGGCGATGGTGGCCCCCCATGATGTACCGCCCCATCGGGGTCCGATTTGACGTCTGCACCGCACCCGGTCTCCCGTACTGACCCTTGACAACCCAACCACTCCGGCACAAGTTAGGTTGCAGAGCGATCGGGCCTTCGGATTGAAGACGGAATCGCTCCCGAGGCTTCAATCCGCGATCGGCGATCGGCAATCACCAATCTCGTTGACAGGAGGTGGCGTCATGTACAAAAAGATTCTCGTGCCCCTGGACGGATCGGAACTGGCGGAGAAGGTCCTGCCCCACGTGACAGCCCTGGCCAAGGCCAGCGGGGCGGAGGTGACCCTGGCCACCGTGGTCCAGTTCACCGTGGGAGCCGTAGGCGCCAAGCTCGAGGCCATGCCGGAGGCCGTGGCGGAGCGGAAGGCGGCCCTCAGGGTCGAGGCCCTGATCTACCTGGAGAAGGTTCAGCGGGATCTGAAGGGCAAGGGGGTCACCGCCCACTGTGCCGCCCTGGAAGGTGATGTGGCCAGCCAGATCATCGCTTTTGCGGAGCAGAAGGGTTTTGATCTGCTCGCCATGGCAACCCACGGGCGGACCGGCATTGACCGGTTCGTCATGGGGAGCATCGCGGAAAAGGTGGTCAGGGGCACGGTGAAACCGGTCCTGCTGGTCCGTTCCCTGGTCGCCCGCCAGGTGCCGTGGGCCGAGGCGCAGATCGCCTGACCCCCGAAGCATCCCTGGGTGACACATCCCTTCGAGGCTAACCATCACGCCCGCGCGAACTGCGCGGGCGTGGTCGCTTGAGAGGAGAGTGCAGGAACTACCTGAGGGCTTCGCGGAAGTTCAGGAGCAGGCTGAGGCCTGAGGGATAACAGTGAGATTACTTATAAAGGATGTCATGTAACTCATTGATAATACAATATCCAATTTATTCTAACTTCCTGGATCCGGAAACAGCAGCGCCCGGGCACCCATTCTTCATGGGATGCCAGGGCGCACTCGAATCTCTCCGTTGCCCCTCCGCTCCTCTGCCCGCCGCCCGGGCGGCTCAGAGTTTCGGGGGGTACTTCTGATAGTACTTCGCGGCCTCGCTGTTCGGGTCCTTCCTCGCCTCCTCCCACTTCTCGCGGGTGGGTGCCTTGGGGAGGTTGGCGTCCCCCTTGAATATGTCAGCGTTCTTGGCGATGTAATCCTTCCACTTCTCCGGGGTGTCACTCTCCTCGAAAATGGCCGCCACCGGACACTCCGGGACGCACGCCCCGCAGTCGATGCACTCCTCGGGGTGGATATACAGCATGTCTTCGCCCTCGTAGAAGCACTCGACCGGACACACGTCCACGCAGGCATGATCCTTGATCCCGATGCACGGCTCTGCCACGATGTATGTCATCCCGCCCTCCTCCTGTCCTCCGTCCGCGTGGGTGCCCTGCCCCGGTGAGCGTGTTCGGGGCTTGGTCTCCCCGAGTCCCCCTCCCGCAGGCCGCCAGCAAGCGGGGCGAATTCTACGCGGCCCCGCCGGTGCCGTCAACCCCGATCCGAGATCTCGAACCGCCAAGGCGCCAAGGGCGAACCCATTAGCGAATGATCAGTCCGGCATAGGCGACCACCTCGTGCAGGTCCCGGGTAACCTCCCCCGAATCGGTGTACATCACCAGATCCGCCCGCGAAGCCCCCAGGGCCTTGGCCGCCACCAGCATGGCCGTGGTGGGGTGGAACCCGCACATGCTGATTCCCTCCCGGCGCACGACCCGGTGAAGCCCCTCCGGGTCCAGGGCAAGGATCGCGTCAAGGGCCTTGCGGTCTTTCTGCGTCGCCTCGTCGCGGGAGACGTAGTGGCTCATGTCGGTGCTGGCAACCAGGAGCACGCGCTTGTTCGTCTCCCGGACCGCCTTGGCCACGGCCTGTCCCACGTCCTGGCAGGCCCCGTATTCGTGACTGAACAGACAGATGGGCACGAAGCTGAAGGGACGTTCGAAGTACTGCAGGAACGGGAGCTGCACCTCGATGGAGTGCTCGCGGGCGTGGCCGAGGTGGTCTTCCTCCAACACCGCCGAGTTTTCCAGGATCGCCCTTCCCAGGTCGGGGTCGATGGGCACCTTGCCCAGCGGCGTCTCCCACTGGCCATAGGTCATGACGGCGGCGCCGGCCCCCAGGCCGGTGTGGTTCGGACCCAGGATCACGAAGACGTCCGGAAAGGCCACCCGCGCGTAGACCGCCCCCGCCACCTTCCCCGAGTACATGTATCCGGCGTGAGGCGCGACCACCCCGATGGCGCGCTCCTGCGGGACCCCCCGAGGCAGGAGATCTTCCACCTGCAAGCGCAACCGGTCCCGCGTCCCGGCGTAAAACGAACCCGCCACCGCCGATCGCCGGATCATGATCTCCTCCTCCCGCAAGCCGTGGCGTACAACCTGCCCAATTGAATATCGCACATGGAGGGAGAGGTCAAGGACGGACATTCGATCATGCCATTGGCCCAGGGAGACTGGGAGAAGGGACAGGTCTGCGAGACTTCGGGGGGAGCGGTGCCGGGTGTCGATGACAGCTTTTGGGTCTATTTCTCCTTCCCTGGCGGTCGCGGATCTGGCACCCGATTCTTGACCGGCGGAATGCTTCGGAGGTAGGCCCAGAGGGCATTGATTTCGGCATCTCCAGCGTCCAGCAGCCCGTGGCGGAAGTTCGCCCAGGGCATCGGCGGCAAGATCTCGCGTCCCGTGGTTCGGCGTTGACTTTTCCCGGTGCGGAGCATCTCGATAAACTTCTCCTTGGTCCACTCCCCGAGACCCGTTTCCTTGTCCGGCGTGAGGTTCGCGGCGAAACTCACCCCCCAGGGACCGGCCCACGCAGTCAATGTTGGACCTGTGATTTGCAGAACCTTGCGCTCCGCATCTTCCGGTGTCCAGGTGGGGTACGGTGCATCCTCCGAATGCCCAGAGAGAAGCCGTGACGGATCGGGGACGAGCGTTCCCCCCGGACCCTGGACCTTGGGCGTATGGCAATCGATGCAACCCAGCGCCCTGACCAGATACTTGCCGCGCTCGACGGGGCTCATTCTTCTTTCCCACCCCAGATACACCGCCAGGAGAATCGCCGAAACGACTACCACACCCAATATGGAGAAGAGGATCGATCTCCTCATCTGTCCCTCCTGCCTATCCTCATCAGCGTGTGGTGGCCACGTCCGACCTCGAGCCGATGCCGGCCTGGCCACGCCGGATAGCCGCCGCATGGCACCGACGGCACTGCGCGTGGAACGTGGCCGCTCATCCGAAGCCCTGGAGTGGCAGACGATGCGCAGTCCTCACCGGGCAAGCCGAAACCTCAGGTACCGGGGGATCCAGATCCTGGCCTCGACAGCGGCGGTGATTTCCGTGCGGGATCGGGCAGGGGCCACGCCGTCCCGGACCGCCGCCTCCGCACGGCCCTCGGACCACCGGTACCTATTGGCCAGCTCAGCCTCGCAATGGCCGAGTTTTTTCGGCAGTAGTTCTCGTAGGTGCGCTGGAGCTGCTCCAACGTCGCGACGTGGCCGGGGAGACATCCCGACAGCCCGAAGCTCTCCCGCTCCTCTGGGGTGAAGGCGCTCCCCCCCGCATCCCGCTTGACCTGGCACTCCCGCATACCATCCCCCATGGAAGATCCACGAATGACGAGACCAACGCGAAGGAGAACGGGGCCCCCACTCCTTCCCGAGAGGTGGGAACCGGGGGATGACAGCCTGGGGGGGCGCGTCTCAGGTGATGAGCACACTCACACTCTCGCCGTACTTTCCCCTCAGCTCCTTGACCAGCGCGTCGGCCTGCTCCCCTCTCACCCGAATGACGAAGTCACGGAACCCCGGGCGAGTATGAAGCGCGGTGCTGATGATGCTCCGGAAGTCCAGGCGGAAGTCGCGGAGAACGTGGACCAGCTCCTGGCAGGCCTCGGGGGTGTCGGGCACCTCGAAGGCGAGCCGCGTGCCCTTTTCCTTGTAGCCCAGGATCTCGACCATCACCTCCAGCAGGTCCGTCTCGGTGATGAGCCCGACCAGCTTTCCCGCCTCATCCACGACCGGCAGGCAGCCGATCTTGTGGTCGTGCATCAGGAGTGCGGCTTTCTCCACGCTGTTGGTGGGTTTGATGGTGATGGGCGCCTTCTTGACCAGGTCCCGGACCTTCATCTTGAGGAGGAGGTAGTTCATCTCGTAGACATCCAGGGTCGTGGCGCCCGACGGCGCGGCCTCCTTCACGTCCCGGTCGGTGATCACCCCAATGAGCTTCCCCCGATCCACGACAGGGAGGTGGCGAATCCGCTTCTCCTTCAGGATCAGTCGAGCCTCCAGGAAGGGAGTGTCCGCCTCGATGGTGATGGGATTGCGGGTCATCCAGTGCTGCACCAGCATGGTCTGTCTCCTCAAGGACCTCGCTGCGTCGCTCCCTCCCAATATGACTACAAGCCAAGATAGGCCTTCTTCACGTGAGGGTTCGCCTTGAGTTCCGAGGTGGGACCCGACAGGACAATCCGTCCGTTCTCCAAGACGTATCCGGTGGCGGCCAAATCGAAGGCCGTGGCCACGTCCTGCTCCACCAGGAAGATGGTCGTGCCCTCTTGGTGGATCTTGTTGATGACGTCCACCAGAACGTCCACAATGATGGGGGCCAGCCCCAGGGACAGCTCGTCCAGGACCAGCAGCTTGGGCCGGGCCATGAGCCCGCGGGCGATGGCGCACATCTGCTGCTCGCCGCCGCTCAGGCTGCCGGCGCGCTGCCCTTGCCGTTCCTTGAGGATCGGAAAGAGCCCATACACCCACTCGAGGTCCCGCTGGATCCCGACCCGGTCCCGGCGGCGGTAGGCGCCCATGAGGAGGTTTTCCCGCACGCTCATCAGCGGGAAGAGTCGCCGGCCTTCGGGCACCTGGGTGATGCCCCGGGCCACGATCGTCTCGGAACTCCAGCCCGTGATGTCTGTCCCTTCCAGGCGAACGCTCCCTGCTGTCGGGCGGAGAATCCCGCACATGGTGTTCAGCAGGGTGGACTTGCCAGCCCCGTTGCTCCCCACCAAGGTGACGATCTGTCCCGCCCCCACCGACAGGCTCACGCCGCGGAGGATCTGGACTTCGCCGTACCCCGCATTCAGACCGCGAATCTCAAGCACGAGCCTGCTCCGCGTACCGCCGCCCCAGGTAGGCGGACACGACTGCCGGGTTGTTCAGAACCTCCTCGGGGGATCCCTCGGTCAGCTTCTCCCCGTGGTACAGGACCATGATCCGGTCCGACACGTTCCGGATTGCCTTCATCACGTGCTCGATCACCATCAGGGTAATCCCTCGGTCCCGGATCCGCTTGATCAGCTGTACCGCCTCGTCGATCTCGACCGGATTCAGGCCTGCCATGACCTCATCCAGGAAGAGGACGCTGGGGCGCATGGCCAGGGCCCGAGCCAGCTCCATGCGTTTCCTCTCGGGAACGTTCAGTCCCTCGGCTGGCGCCCCGGCCCTGTGGACCAGCCCGACAAATTCCAGAATCTCCTCTGCCTGTCTCCGGGCCGCGGCCAGCTCCCGCGCCCCACCCTGAGCGCCGAACAGGGCGCCCACCATGACATTCTGGACCACGGTGAGGTTGCGGAACGGCTTGACGATCTGGAAGGTCCGGCTCAGCCCCAGCCGGCCGATCTCATAGGGGGGGAGCCCGCGGATGGGCCGGCCCCGGAACTGAACATCGCCGTCGGAATACGGCAGTGTCCCGGTGATGACGTTCACCAGGGTGGTCTTCCCCGACCCGTTGGGACCGATCAGGCCGAGGATCTCTCCCTCCTGAAGGTCGAAATCCACCAGGGACACGGCCGCCAGCCCCCCGAACAGTTTGGTGACGCGCCGCGCCTGCAGGATGGCCACATTGCCCTCAAATGCGTTCGATCGTTCGGTGGTTCGGGCGTTCGGTAGTTCAGGTTCCGGGGGAACAACCGAATCCGCCAGAGGCGGAAACCGTCGAACTGCCGAACGCTTCTCTCTTTAGATCCGGTACTCGCGAAGATTCTTCGCAAAGTACCGGAGCGAAAAGCCCCGCTGGCGGATCAGGTCCATGAGTCCCTTGGGCATGAAGAGCACGACCAGGATGATGATGAACCCGTTGAAGAGCTCGGCCAGCGTGACCAGTTGGGTGGCCAACACCTCTGATACCGCCGACAACACCAGCGCCCCCAGGAGCGGGCCAAGCACCGTCCCCGTGCCGCCGAACACCGCCATGATGAGCAACTGGACGGTGATGATGACTTTGAAGACCGCCTCCGGATCAATGAAGGTGATCCAGTAGGCGTACACGCCGCCGGCCAGCCCCGTGAAAAAGCCGCTCAGGGCGAAGGCGATGGTCTTGTAGAGCGGGGTGTTGATCCCCATCACGGCCGCGGCGTCCTCGTCCTCCCGGATGGCAACGAGCCCGTAGCCGAAGCGCGAGGCGGACAGCCACCAGTTCACCAGTGTCACGGCCCCCAGGATGCCCAGCATCGAGTAGAAGAAGATCAGCGGGTTGCGAACGATCGGCATCACCAGCCCTGTGCCTTTCCCGGTGAACTCCAGGTTGTACACCACCTCACGCATCGTCTCGGCCACACCCAGGGTGGCGATGGCGAAGTAGTGTCCCTTCAGCCGAAGGATGGGCAATCCGACGACCGCGCCAAAGAGCATGGCCACGATGCCGGCCGCCGGCAAGGCCAGCGCGAAGGGAAACTCCACCCGGGTGAGCAGGACGCCGGTCGTGTAGGCGCCGATCCCGAAGAAGGCGACGTTGCCGAAGGAGGCATACCCGGTGAATCCCCCGATGATATTCCAGCTCTCCGCCAGGATGGCCATCATGAAGAGGTTGATGAGGAACTGGACCATGAAGGCGGACACAATCCCGGGGGCCGCGGCCAGCAGGAGCACGACCACGACCGCACTGAGGAGCGGGGCCCAGCGCTTGGCGCTCATCGTCCCTCCCCCTTGCCCAGCACCCCGGTGGGCCGGAAGATGAGGATCAGAACCAGGAGACCGAAGCTGATGGCATTCGGATACGTGGGTCCGATGAAGGTGGAGCTGAAGGATTCCGCCAACCCCAGGATCAGCCCCCCCACGACGGCCCCCATCATGGTCCCCAGCCCGCCCAGCACGGCCACCACGAAGGACTTGAGGGTGAGCGCCCCGCCCATCATCGGGGTCACCGGGAACAGCATGCCCCACATCGCTCCCGCGGCCCCCGCCAAGGCTGCTCCCAAGCCATAGGTGACCGCATAGATGTGACCCACCGGGATCCCCGTGAGGCGCGCGGCCCGCAATTCTTCGGCGGTGGCCCGGATGGCCCGCCCCAGGCGGGTCCGTTCCATGATCAAGAGGAAGACCACGGAGAGAACGACCGTGGTCACGAAAACCCAGAGCCGGACGTACGGGATGGTCAGGCCGCCCACGGAGAAATTAGCCGCGGCGTAAGTTGGCGTGACCTGCCGGAGATCCGACGACCAGAAGATCCGGGCCAAGTTCACCATCGCAACCTCGATGCCGAAGGTGAGGAGCAAGGTCAGGAACAGTTGCGCGCGGACGACGAGGTTGAGGATCAGCCGCTGCAGGAGATACCCGTACACGAAGAGCGCGACAATCGTCACCGGCAGGGATAAGAACGGGTCCCATCCCCAGAGCGTGAAGGTCCAGTACGTGACGTACGCCCCCAGCATGATCAGGGGGCCGTGGGCGATGTTCACGATGTTCATCACGCCCCAGATCAGGGACATGCCGATCGCCATGATCCCGTAGAGGCCCCCCAGCAGGATCCCGTTGATCAACACCTGCAGTGTCAGCATCGCTCTCTCTCAGAGATAGAGGGACCGAGGGACAGAGGCACCTCGCACGCCTGCCCCTCTGCCCCTCTGCTCCTCCGCCCCCATGCCTACTTGCGCTGGCTCCACTTCGGCATGGGGTACACCGCCTTGTTGACGAACTTCCCGGCGGCGTACACCGGCACCACCTTGCCCTCCTTGATCTGGATGAGCACCTGCCCCATGGCGATCTGGCCCGTCGCCTCGAACTTCACCCGACCATAGAGCGTCTCCACGTCCAGGCCGGCAAGGGCATCCCGCACCTTCTTGGGATCCAGCGAGTTCGCCTTCTCGATGCCGAATTTGAAGGCCAGGACGGCCGCCGCCCCCGCCGCCACGTGGTAGTCCGCCTCGTAGCCGAACCGTTCCCGGAACTGCTTGTCGAACTCCCGGGCCGAGGCGAAGATCTCGCCCCCCACGTCCATGTCGGCCAGCCAGGGGGTCACCCCGTACGCGTACTCGGCCGCCTTCCCCAGCACCTTGCGGAAGTCCGCCGTCGGCGGGCCCACCGTGAACACCCACATTTTGGGGCTCACGTCCTGGGCCTGGGATTGCCGGATGAAGTTCAGGGAGTTCTCGGTGTGACCAGCCAGGAGGATCATGTCCGGGTTCTTGCTCTTGATCACGGCCAGGATGGAGGTGAAGTCTTGCGTGGCCGGCTGGTACTCCTCGTCATAGACCTTCTCGATCTTGTAGTCCTTGAGCAACTGCCGTGACCCATCGGCCACGCTGCGATCGAAGGCCTCGTTGGAATACACCAGAGCCGCTGTCTTGATGGGGGGATTCAGGTTAGCCGCCGCCGCGATGGCAGACAGGAAATAGAACTCGGCCTTGGGCAACGTGCCGAAGATATACTTGTAGCCCCGGCTAAAGATCTGACCTGAGGCCCCACCCCCCTGCACCATGGGGATCTCGTACTTCTCGGAGACCGAGCTGGCCGGGGTCACGATCCCGCTGGAGTACGGGCCCAGGAGGAAGTTCACCTTGTCGGACGTCACCAGCCGGGTGAACAGGCGGACACTCAAGTTCGGGTCGCTCTGATCATCGTACATCTTCAACTCGAGCTTGTAGGGCTTGCCCCCCACCTTGACCCCACCCGCCTTGTTGATGGCGTCCACGGTGATCTGGTAGCCGTCCACGTAGAACTTCCCTTCCCGCGCGTACTTCCCGGTCTGGGACATTGCGGTGCCCAGGACGATCGTGTCGGCGGCCCACGCCGTCGTGGCAAGCAACAGGATCCCCATTGCCGCCAGACCCAACAACGTCCGCCACGAACCATGGAACTTCATACCTCGCTCCTTCCTCCGGGCCCCTTGCCCGTAGACCCGCCGAGGGCGGGCAGTTCTGGAGATGTGCGGCTGCCACCACCCACCGGTGTCACGCCGCACATCCGTTCCCCCGGTGGGCTCGTGCAATGTGGAGATGTCGGCGGACACACTCGGAGGGCAGCAGGTTGGGAAAGCAATGCGCATGCCACGGAGATGCCGGCAATCCACAGGGCTGGTGGGAGTCTCCTCGGGTATCCCATTGAATCAAAAAGGCAGGAAGATCGGGATACATCGATTGGTCGGTGGCAAAGGGTCTCTCGAACACCTTCCGACAAGAACCTGTGGGTTTCACGACTCCCGTTGTGGGATAAGGCGCACTACAAACTTCGTGAAGGATTCAGGATCGAGAAGGTGCGAATATCAGGGGACGTCCCTAACGTCCACCCTCCCCGGCACTGCGCCCGGACGTTCACGCGGCCGGGGGTCGGACCTGCATGCACCTCATCGGTACCAAGGTCGGATTGGCTGCGTCAAGCCGCATCGAAGGATTGTCTGATACCCCAACTTATCGGATGGTGCAGGAATGAAGGGAGGGGACGGAGAAGAAATCGCGCACGGATTTTCCAGTTGGCGGGAAAGGCCGTCCCGGAGGGAAAGACGAGGGGAAAATCCCAGTGGTTCTCGGGCCCGATTGGTATCCGCCAGGTATGGCGGACATCGCCGGACGGCGGCCGACGCTGCTCGCGGCGGATCGGATCAACTCGTCACTTGGCCGTCACTTGGTTTCCTTCTTGCGGACCGTACCGGCAAGGACCACCTGGATGGTGCTGATGAGCGCCCCTTGCCGGATGGGCTTTGGAACACAGGCCTGAGCCCCGAGCGCGTACGCCTTCCGATGGAGGGTCGGGTCGTCGCTGGCCGTAACCATGATGACGGGAATGTGCCGGGTCTTGGTCCCGCGACGGAGAAGCCGGCAGACCTCGTAGCCGTCCATGCCAGGCATCTGAAGATCCAAGAGGACAAGATCCGGGCGATCAGCCTCGGCCAGGAGGAGCCCCTGGGCGCCACCCATCGCACCCTGCACCGTGTAACCCGCGGGCCCCAGGATCGCGGCAACGAGGCTCTGCGCCTCGGCGGCGGCG
>Ga0326597_10003684_pt1 | contig 21918 bp, 18 predicted proteins | sample RVTome_12_FD_203789 | JGI IMG/M metagenome (GOLD analysis project Ga0326597, IMG submission 203789) | Soil microbial communities from uranium-contaminated site in the Upper Colorado River Basin, Wyoming, United States - RVT100D185 | ecosystem: Environmental > Terrestrial > Soil > Contaminated >...
CGCGCCGGTGAAGGTGCCATGGTGGAACGGCTCAACCCTTCGCATGCTCGCCTGACGTGCCACTCCGATTTGCCGCTCGATGCCGCAAATCCTTAGGGGAATTCCCTTCCGTGGAAATCCAGGCTAGTTGGATTGCCCGTCGATAGATACCCTATCCGCGGGAACTTCTTCGGCTGCTGCGCCCGAGCTTGAAAGGGAAGAGCCAAGAGCATCGAGCAAAAAGCTCGCCGAGTGATTTCTTTGTGCATGGTGTTTTCTCTCACCCCCACCCTCCCGCAAAGCGGGCGAGAGCTTGTCCTGAGCTTGTCGAAGGAGTGATCTTGCTTATCTCCTTATGAAGACATCCCGACATTTACTCCGCCTCAAACATGCCCTGAGCTTAGCCTATCCTGAGCCTGGCCGAAGGATCGAAGGGGCGAGAGATTCCAACCATCCCCGAGAGAAACATAACAAAAAACTCAGTCGGCCCGTCCTATTCCCCGTCATTCGGCGCGCAAGATGCTTTGGAGATCCAGCGGATTTTTCTCCGCGCAATACTCCTCGACCTGTTTACGGCTGATTTTGCCGCGCGAGTTTCGCGGCAGGGCATCCACAGTGTACCAGCGTACCGGCATCTTGAACTCCGCCAGGTGGCGCTTCATCCAGTCGTGTAGCGCCCGAATCGTCGCAGCGTTCTCCGCGCTCAAAACCACCGCCATCGCCACATTTTGACCGTACAGCGGATCGGCCATAGCAAAAGCGCAAACCTCTTTCGTCAGCTCGAACCGTTCAACCACCGCATCAATGTCCACCGGATAAATCTTCGTGCCGCCTTTGTTGATCTCCTCGCGCTCCCGGCCTTTGAGATATAGCCACCCCCTGTCATCGATCAGGCCGATGTCGCCGGTATAAAACCACCCGCCCGAAATTACTTGAGCTGTCAGTTCCGGCCGCTGGTAATAACCCTGCATCAACGCCGGCGAGTTGATCCAGATATGACCCGTCTCTGCGGCGCTACACGGAGCATCCGGATCAAAAGGGGCGTGGGGCTCGGCGCTCTTGAGAATCTTCACCACGGCTCCCCAAGGCACGCCGACTAAACCATCCTCCGGCACGAACTCGCCCACTGAAGTCCCGGCCACCCAACTACCGGTTTCGGTGATGCCATAGGCGTTAAAAACTTCTTTTGTGCCAGCCCACTCTTGAATTTGCCGCCACAGATGGCCGGACAGCGGCGCCGAGCCGCAATGAACGCGCCGCAGGCTCCCAGCCGCCGGCGGCTTGCTTGCTTTCAATGCCAATCCCCACATCGACGGGACCGACGACAGGAAAGTGATCTTGTGCTCGTCGACCAGCCGGCCCAACCGCATGAGGCACTCAGTACTGAACGGCGGCGCAATAAATAAATCCTGACCCGCAAGCCAGGGAAACAAGCTGTTGCAGATGAGCCCGTGGCCGAAATGGGTCGGCAGCAAGCACAACGTGCGGCGAAAAGCTGCGACGCCCAACGCATCCTGCAATGCCATCCAGCGCGCGCGCAGCGAACGATGGGTGTGCACCACGCCTTTGGGGATCCCGGTCGATCCGGAAGTGAAGAGCACCAGCGCCTCGTCATCCAATTGAGCTTGACTGCGGATTCGACCCGCGGCCGGATGAGTCTCATCGGCAACGTCCCAAGCGGTCGTGTCAATAACTTTTACATCCAACGCCGCCAGCCCGGAGAGCGACGCTGCGCCGGCGGGCGAATCAACCAGCAGCAAGCGCGGCATGACCGCGCGGGCCAGATTTTCGATCTCAAAGGCGGTCAGCCGGCCGTCGATCGGCACCAGGCTCGCGCCAGAATGCCACGCTGCGAGAACATCGACGAAGAACTCCAGTTTATTGCCGTACAGAACAAAAACCCGGTCGCCGTGGCCAAGGCCTTCGCTTTGCAAGCGTTGCATGCGAGCGAAGACCCGCGCAACGATCTCGCCGCTGGTCCAAGCCCGGCCGCTGAGAGGTTCCGTCAAGCGACCCGGCGTCAAATCAAAAAACATGCGGCATTCCGATCGAAAGCATGATTTGCCTATTCTTAGCAACGACGACGTTTCAAGACAAGTTTGACGGGGACTGCGGCCGACTTCATGTCCCGATAAATGTTGGTTAGCGTGCCAGGCGAGCCATCCGCGTGGACGCCAAAATCATTCCCGCGAGCGAATTCCACAAATTCTGTGGCAACCAAAGGGGGATCTTGCTACTAATCATGCCTGTCGATTCGATCGCCTGGTGCCGGATGAGCTGCGCGGGCGGGTGATGAGCCTGTACATGCTCGACCGCGGTTTCATGCCTGCGGGCGCCCTGTTCGCAGGAGTAACCGCCCATGTCATCGGCGCGCCCGCGACGGTAGCTACCATGGGCGCCGTCGTCATCGTTCTGGCGGTGATCGTCGCTTGGCGGGTTCGGGCGATCCGCGCTCTATGAGCGTGCGGTTTACGGCCTTCCCCGCTGCGGCAAGCGGTCCTTCCTCCTTCTTGAAGAGGATGGCTACGATATTCGGACGGTTCAAGAACGATTGGATAGAGACGTCAGCACCACGATTTATACCCGCGTATTGAACTGCGGCGGCAAGGGAGTTCACAGTCCGGCGGATCAACTAGGGATCGATTCGGGCCGACCGTAGCCGACAAAGGCTGACATATATGCAGTGTTTGTCGAGAAAGACTTTTCGTTGTTAAGTGCCGAAAACAATTGTAGGATTAACCATTATTTTAAATTCGTCGGTCGGGATGGACTGACCGATTGATTTATACGTTGAACGCTTCAGATGGCGGAGCTCGCCCGGGATCCAGTTATCAATGCAATAAACAACGGCATTCGCCGCGGTATCGAGGTGACTATTGCCAACGGTTGTCACAGGTCCGCCGTGGTCCTGATTTACTCAGGCATGGACTCAATGGCGTTCCTGGCGATGCCCAAGGAACAGACTGATGTTACGGGGAAAGACTTTATCGACTGGGCCGACCGATACATCAAGTTTCGGTGCAAAGACCAGCTCACGGGCGCCGATCTCTATGGCGCTCGTTGCGCAATGGTGCACACCTACAGCGTGTACTCGCGCATGTCGAGAGAGGGGAAAGCTCGCATCATTGGTTACATGGATAAGTCGGTTCCAGAGGTCAGGTATGAACCGGCTGTAAATAAAGAGCTCGTGCTGGTGTCCGTGCCCGCATTGGCGGAAGCGTTCTTCACCGGCATCGATCGATTCCTTGTTGATGCCTTTACAGCCAAAGCGCGGGCTCCAATTATTGAGGAACGCATGAGGAAGCTTGTCCAGTGTTTGCCGGTCAGCAAGGACATTGCGGGCAAATGAAGCGTTCTAACCCCCATATCGAGAGGGGCGCGCAGCAAGCGGCACGCCGCTCGCTGCGCGCCCCTCATTTGGACCGTTAGGCAGATATCCGACAGAAAGGAATGCGTATGGGCACAACGAAAAGTTGCCTGATTCTGATTGCTCTAGTTCTCTTGCCGATTACAAACAACGCCCGTTCGGAAGTAATCCATGTTACCGAGACAGGGCGTGGCGAGTATGAAAAAGGTGTGTTTACCGCAGGCAAGGCCGAGTTTCGCTATCGCTTTGATGTGGATGAGAAGGCTGGCAAAGCAAAACTGACCGAGGTCGTTCGCCTAAAAAACAATGAGATTATCCAAGCTGCGGTTGATTACGTCATAACGGCGGTAGAAGACAGCACCGCTTTGAGTAGCATGTTGCTTACTAATCCAACCAGGAGAACCCAAAAGATTCTCACGCTTGTGGGTAAGCCGGGTTCTCTAGCAACCGAAGTAATCATGCTCGGAGAGGATTTCTTCGAGTACTGCAAAGCCTCCGCAGGAAGATTGTATCTGGCAACCGGTACCGTGAGACGGGCCGTATCAATTGAAGAGGATACGTCTCGACAACTCAAGCGGCGTTAGACCACAAACAAGACTGCCTTGACCAGTAGCGTGAAGCACACAACGACAAAGATTGTGGGCTAATTCTCGTCCACAATTAGCTATGAGTGACAAGAGGGACGCTGTTGACTAGATAGACAAACTAGAGTATGGAGAAGAACATCCGGGGGTAGCGTATCGTATGCCAAGGCAAGCAAGACTCGATAGTCCGGGGACACTCCACCATGTGATGATCCGAGGCATTGAAAAGCGGCGTATCGTCAACGACGATACGGATCGAAGGGACTTTGTACGACGACTGGGTACCTTAGCAGAGGAAACCAGCACGCCGATCTATGCATGGGCGTTGATGAGCAACCATGCTCACTTATTGCTTTGCAGCGGGGTCTTGGGCTTGGCCCAATTTATGCGGCGACTATTGACGGGTCATGCGGTGAGCTACTGTTCGATTTCACTTTAGGGACCCACCCGATTTCAACGAAGGGGACCACCCAATTCAGCGGAGCGAAGCGACGAAGCGATTTTGAACTGTTTACCTTAACCCTCCATTGTTTTTCAATCCTGATCTTTTCTCCGTGAGTTTTTCTCTATAGGATTTCTCTCCTTTCAAGGTGATTTTCTGACAATGATAAGAGGGACGCTGTTGACTAGATAGACAAACTAGGGTATGGAGAAGAACATCCAGGGTAGCGTATCGTATGCCAAGGCAAGCAAGACTCGATAGTCCGGGGACACTCCACCACGTGATGATCCGAGGCATTGAAAAGCGGCGTATCATCGACGACGATACGGATCGAAGGGACTTTGTACGACGACTGGGTACCTTAGCAGAGGAAACCAGGACGCCGATCTATGCGTGGGCGTTGATGAGCAACCATGCTCACTTATTGCTTTGCAGCGGGGTCTTGGGCTTGGCCCAATTTATGCGGCGACTATTGACGGGTCATGCGGTGAGCTACAACCTACGGCATCGCCGGCACGGACCTATGTTTCAGGACCGGTACAAATCGATTGTGTGCGATGGCGACAACTATTTTACCGAGTTGGTGCGCTATCTACACTTGAATCCGTTAAGGGTGAAGTTAGTGGGGGATTTGAAGGGATTGGAGAGATATCCGTATTGTGGGCATGGAACGATCCTAGGAGCGCAGGCCAACCCCTGGCAAGACAGCGAGAGTGTTCTGGCGCAATTTGGGAGGCGAGATTCCGAGGCGAAAGAGGCGTACCGGCGGTTTGTTGCAGAGGGAGTCGCGTTGGGGCGGCGACCGGAGCTGGTCGGATGGGGGCTGACACGAACGGCTGGGGGATGGTTTGAAGTGAGATCCCAACGGCAACGTGGAGGACGGGAGCTGCGGGATGACCGGATATTGGGGAGCGCAGGATTCGCAGAGCGCATTCTTAGAGAGGCGGATGCGCGCACGGTCTGGCAGCATGCAGCAAAGAACGGAAACCGTAATGCCGAGCGTGTCGTAGCCGCGGCATGCAAGAAGAACGGAGTATCGCTAACGGAACTGCGAAGCGGGAGCCGTCGGGGCCGGCTGCCTGCGGTGAGAGCGGAGATAGTTCGAGGGCTGGTGGAAAATTACGGGTTGGCAATCGCCGAGGTAGCTCGCCAAGTGGGGATCTCGACATCCGGGGCTTCGAAGATCCTGATAAGGACTTTGTCCATCTAGTCAACAGCGTCCCATATGAGCCCCCCCGAGCTTGGAACACTGCAGCGAATTGCTTACAAAAAACGGAAAAGCTAACAGTAATCGGATACTCTTTTCCGGCGTTAGACCGCAGATCTCGCAGGTTGTTTTTGAAGAATTTTGTTCTTCCAAATCGGTTTGCTAATTCTCGTCCACAATTAGCCATTATCGATAAGGACGGCCTCACGCGTAAGGCCATAACATCGTGGTTTCTGCCTGCTGTTGACAAAAATGTTGAGGAATATTGTTCGTTCGAAGAGTATTGTGCGATGCTTCAGTAATCGCATTGCCGGGGTAGAGAATAAAGTGGATAAGTCCGATTATCGACGGGGTTACCCAACCAGCCGGTTGGAGTCCGACGCTCGCAATACTCTCTCTGTTCAATCGGGGCGTTAGGCATCGGAATCTATGAAAGTCGAGTGGATCAAGGTTTCAGGACGTCCGGTCTCGGCCGAGGCAAAACAAAAGAAGCGGTACATTGAACTTATTAAAGCGTGTGGAATGCAGCGGTTTCCAAAGCCATGGAATGTGCCGCTTTCTGTGCAGATTTTTTATGTACTCGAACGCCGCGCCGGCCACACTCCAGATTTGGATAACCTGGATAAACTCGTGTTCGACGCTCTGAAATCAATTGCCTATATCGATGACGGTCAGATTCGCTCACGAAAAAGCGAGCGACTCTATTGCGGCGAACGTGTGGTGTCCAGGGCAAACATCATGCCGCCGGCCAGCGAATTACAGAAGACGGCCCAACTCAAGAAAGAGGAGTGCACATTTATTGGAGTCACTGATGTTCTGCTCTAAACGCCTAACCCGCGGCGTGAGGCAGACCTTCGACCGCTCGCTGCGGCGGCTGAACCGGCGCGTTCAGCGATTGAACCGCGCTTAGGTGCACGGGAGCGTGTGCGGAGTCAGTGCGCAGGCTCAAGCATGAAACTGATTGCACCATGGGCGCCATCGTCATCGTTCTAGCGGCGTTCGTTGCCTGGAAGGTTCCAACGCTGCGGGTTCTCTAAGCGCGCGGCGTTCGCGACCACGGCGGACAGTCCTTCGTCTCCCCTAATCCCCTCTCTGGCATGACCATCGTTCACAACGGAGCGTCCGATTAGCCGCGAGCAAAAAAAATCCGACTCCGCTTTCTGGACATTTCGCACTTGTTGGAGTAAGGAGAATACCGTTTATTTAGTTTCGATCATGGAGCTACTACTAAAGACTTATTGTTCACGGGAGGAACATAAATGAAGGCAACGAGTTTCGCGCGTATTTGGTTTTTGCTTTTGATCCTATCGCTGATCGCCGTCAGCGGCGAAAGCCGGGCGGCGAGCCAGGATTACGAGCCCCAGGTCGGCCAGGAAGGCAAGGACGTCGTCTGGGTGCCGACGCCGCAGGAATTGGTGGACAAGATGCTCGATATGGCGAAACTCACGCCCAAGGATTTCCTCATCGACCTCGGCTCCGGCGACGGGCGCACGGTGATCACTGCCGCCAAACGCGGCTCGAAAGCGCTTGGCATCGAGTACAATCCCGATATGGTGGAGCTGTCCAAACGCAACGCCGCCAAGGAAGGTGTCAGCGACAAGGCGAGTTTCGTCAAAGCCGACCTGTTCGAGAGCGATTTCTCCCAGGCCCAGGTGATCACAATGTTTTTGCTGCCGAGCATCAACGTCAAGCTGCGCCCGAAGATTCTCGATCTCAAACCCGGCACCCGCATCGTGTCGAATTCCTTCGACATGGAAGACTGGAAAGCCGACCAGACCGAAACCGTGCCCGGTTGCAACAATTGGTGCACGGCGATGCTCTGGATCGTGCCGGCCAAAGTGCAAGGAACCTGGAAGCTTGCGAACGGCGAGCTGACTCTTAAACAGACCTTCCAGATGATCAGCGGCACGCTCAAGGCAGGCAGCAAGAACTCGCAGGTCACCGGCAAGCTTAACGGCGATCAAATCACCTTCAGCGCCGGCGGCACGCAATACACCGGCCGCGTCAGCGGAAATTCAATGGAAGGCACAGCTGGCGGCAACAAATGGAGCGCAACGAGAGCGGGAAAATAGACGTGGGCTTACGCCCCCAAACCGAACGCCTTGGTCGGGTTGTCCCAGAGGATCTTGGTCCGCGAGGCGCGAGAAATCTTGTCGTTGCCGCTGATCGCGCCCACCGTCTTGTCCGGGAATTTGTCGACGGCGTCGCTGTGGGGATAGTCGGTGGCGATCATCAGGTAGTCGTCGCCGACATGCTCGACGAAAACCGGCGCCAGCTCTTCGCCGGCTTCGCAGCTGATCCAGCAGTTGCGTTTGAAATAAGTGCTCGGTTTTTCCTTGGTGATTTTCGCTGAGTCATGCGATTCATGCTCCCAGTGCTCGTCCATGCGTTCGAGCCAGAACGGTGCCCAGCCGCAGCCCGATTCGAGATGGGCGACTTTAAGCTTGGGGAATTTTTCCAACACGCCGTCGGCGCAGAAATTCAAACAGGCGAGCATCTGCTCCAAAGGATGGCAGGCGACGTGGCGGCCGAACTCGCTGTAGCGGTCGGAGCCGGCCTGGGGCAAGACCGTCCGCGCGCCCTCATGGACACAGATCGTGACGCCGAGTTCGGAGCACACATCGTAGATCGGGTAATAATCCGGACTGGAAAACGTGCGGCCGCAAAATTTATTGGGTCGCCAGAAGATACCGACCAGGCCCAATTTCTCCCTGGCGTATTTTAGCTCTTCGACGGCCCGCGCCGGATCCTGCAGCGGCACTAGCATGACGCCGTAAAGACGCTTGCGATCGTAGTCACAGTAATCAGCGAGCCAAGTGTTATAAGCCCGGCATATCGCGGCGCTCAGTTCCGGATCGATGTCGTCGCGCCATATGATGTAGAGGCCGATGGTCGGGAACAGCACGCTCACGTCGATCCCTTCGCGCTCCATGTCGCGCAAGTTCGACGCCGGATCGAATTGGTTAGCGTAGGCGTCGGCGAAGCATTCGCGCCAGCGCTTCGAAGACGAGAAAATATAACCGTAGTCCTCGGTCACCCGGCCGGGTCGCAGGGCGGAATCGGACACCGGCTTTCCGTCCACCTCGCGCACGGTCTGGTTCGGACCAGCAAGGCGCACGCGCTGTTTGAACTTCTCAGGCAGGTATCTTTGGTACAAATCCGAAGGCTCCAAAATATGCCGATCGGCGTCGATGACTCGAAATCCGTCTCTCATGAGTTTTCTCCTTTTGGTCGCCCGCAAACGACGCTAGGCGATTGCGCTTGCCGCTTATACCCTCGGGACGGCCATCGGGGTTTTACGCATCGCCCAGGGGGCGCATTTTCTTAGCGATGTCATATTTGCCAGATTCTTCACATTTCTCGTCGCGTGGATTTTACATTTCTTGATCCTCACGCCGGAAAAAGATTCGCGCGTTACTCTGGCCTCTGGTTCCGCTAGCTCATCTTGAGCAGCCGTTTGATGTTGCCCGACATGATCAGGCGCAGGTCCTCGATCTTGAGCTTGAGGTGTCGTTGCGCGTGTTTGACAATTTTATCGATCTCCCAGTCCATTGGATTGAACGGATGATCCGAGCCATAGAGAACCCGGTCGGGGCCGGCCCATGAGATCGATTCACAGAAAAACGGCAGCCAGCCCACGCCGGAGCTGTCCATGTGGACGTTCTCGCACTTCTTGGCGATCTCGACCACTTGTCTAATGCCCTCGACGAGCCCCGAATGACCCATGATGATGGTCAGCTTGGGAAAATCCCTGGCTACTTCGCCGATTCGTTTCGGACTGGCATCTTCGCCTAAACCACAGTGAAAAAGCACGACGAGCCCGTGGTGCTGCGCCGCTTCCATGAGCGGATAGACTTTCTCCTTGTCGTTGGCCGGGCAATGTTCGATCAGCGGATGAATCTTGATGCCCTTCAGCCCGAGCTTGACGCCTTCTTCCAGCACTGGCAGCGTATCCTTCGGCCCGTTGCCCGGGCTCAATCGCATGAATCCATGAATTCTGCCCGAGTGTTTTTTCATCTGCTCAGAAATGTACCGGTTGGTTTCGCGGTAATCCGAAGGCTCGCCGATGCCGATGGCGAACGTCACCACCCCATCGACCCCGGCGCCGTCCATCGATCGCAGCATATCCTCCGCCATGAAATTCATGATCGGCGGAATCTGGTGAATGGCGAGCTTTTTTCTCGCGCCCATATGCGAGTGCGCGTCGATGACCTCGATTTTTTCCCCTTCGACGTTGATCATGGCATCCTCCTCAAACTGTTTTGGAAACAATTTCGGCTGAGGTAAGCCCTGTCCAGTGTTTTGCGCGGCGCGCGGTTATCACAGCCTGAACAGCCTCTTGGCATTCTGCCAGAGGATGTTTGCCTTGTCCTCCTCGCTGATCTTCGCCGCTTTCACCTCCTCCAACGCCGCGCAATGCTCATAGCTGGCCGGGTGGGAGTAGAAGAGGCTGCCGAAGACCAAACGATGCGACCCCACCGTCTCGACGAACTGCCGGACGTAGCCTGAGCTACGAACATGCGCCGTGTCGAACAGGATATTCGGCGTCCGCTTCGCGATGTCCAGCACGATCTGGCTATTGACGTTCGTCGTCAAGGCGTCCATCGCCACCAAGGTGAGTTCCGGAAACTCCAGGGCCAACCGCTCCAATCGCCAGACCGCTTCCAGGTTCGACTCCGCGTTGGTGTGAACGATGGGCACGAGCCCCAACTCGCTCACCTTTTTGAGCAGCGGCCGCATGAGTTGATGGTCGACCGCTACCCCCTGGAAACGGTTATGCCACACCACTCCTTCCAGATGAAGTTCATGTTTCATGCGCTCCAACTCGCCCAGCGAGCGCGCACCGTGGAGCGGCTCCACCGTTCCACAGGCCACCGGGAAGCGCTCGGGGTCGCGCTTGCGATAGACGGCCACCGTATCGTTGCAACGCATCGTGTCCTTGATACCGTCCGCCTGGATATAACCCGTAGCCGCCAGAATCGCCGACATCGTCACGCCGTTCGCCTGCATGATCCGCACACGGTTGTCGTAGTCCCGCTCCTGCCAGCCATGTCCTTCCTGCAGGCTTCCTCCCGTCAGCGAACCAAGATGATGATGGATATCGAATATCTCCATGGCGCCTCCTTACAAACTGAAACAAAATCCGAAATCCGAATATCGAAAGAAGCCCCGCGGACCGAAACAAATCCAAAAACGTCAAACCCAATTACGAAATCCGAAACGACCTGGTTTGGAATTTTGTGCTTTTTGATCATTTAGATTTGTTTCGAATTTCGGATTTCGAGATTCGAATTTGTAATTTTGTCGTGCTTGGCGTGCTTTGCGCCTTTGCGCGAGTCGCAGTTTTGCCGCTCCCGTTTTCATCGAACCAAACTTTCAAAGACGACGCCAAGGCGCGGCACTCATCGGCGCGCGCATTGCGACAGGGATAGGATCGGTGCGGCACCGCGCCGGTAATGGGGTCGATGATTTCGTTTTTCATGATGAGATTTCGAATGGGAAAAGTCGAGCGTCACCCCTTTTGATTTTTGAGTCTTCAGACCTTCATGTGGGTAAAATTGTCAATGTTATTTCAACGACGAAACCCATTCAAACCACGAAGCTCACGAAGGGCACGAAGGGTTCGGATAACCATGATTTTAAACTTCGTGTTCTTCGTGCCTTCGTGGTGAAATCGGTTTTTACTTTTTGGTTGCGGCTCTGCCGCGCTAGGTCTCTGTGGTGAATACTCTTTCACGGTAAACCCGGACGAGCCTGATTTTTCAATTCCGCAGCTCTTTTTGCGCCTGTTTCAGGTAGCTCAGATCGATGTGCTTTTCCGGCGGCGGCAAGGGAGGCGAGATAAGCCCGTCCCGCGCCTGCACTTCGATATTCACTTTCATCCCTTCCATCGTTATCGCGCCGTCTTTGGGAAAAAGCCCTTTGGCCGTGAAATATTCCACGCCCCTGCGGGCGTACGGCGGCTTTATACCCATCTCACGCGTCATCAGATCGGCAGCCTCGTCAAGGTGATCGTGAATCCAGCTCAGGCTTCGGATATGGGCCTTGAGAAACTTGACGACCGAAGCGCGGTTCTTCTCCGCCCAGGTGGGATTTACGTTGACGGTGGTGAATTGAAACGTCGGCAATACGTCAAGGACGTCGCCGAGCCTGTTAAATCCACGGTCGAGAGCCATATCGGATTGGGGCACGCCCAAGACCGCCGCCGACACACTGCCGCTCTCCAGCGCCGCCAGGCGCGCCGGTGTGCCCCCGGAGACGAGCACCATGGAGTAATCGCGCGGATAAACGAGCCCTTTGGCGCGAAGGTATTCCAGAAGAAAAGTCGTCGGGCCTCCTTTCAGGCTGCCTACTCCCAGGCGGGTTGCTCTGATATCTTCCAGTTTTTTGTACGCCTTGCCTCCCACGAGCGTATAGGCCACGCCGTTGATCATCCCCGCGATCGCCTTGAGGTTCGCGCCTTTTTCATTGACGATGATGATCCCGTCCGGATTGATGTTGCTGATGTCGATTTGCCCGGCGACCAGGGCCTGCAAGTTTATCGCCGGCGTTCCCATGTGGATCAGCTCAACTTTCAGATCTTCTGCGTCGTAAAAACCTTTCTTCTGTGCTACGAAGAGCGGCAAGAAGAAAATGGTTTTCGAGGTATAGCCGGCCTTCAGCGGCTGCGCCGAACTGGGCGTAACCAAGAAAAACATGTTCAAAACCAAGATGAGGATAGCGGTCAAAATGTTCTTGCTCACGGCGCACTCCTCCTCTGAAGGCGCAAGGTTAGGGGTTAACCAGAGAATTGTTTCACAGAACAAGTTTAGGAAACTTTATCGCGCCAAGCACGCCAAGCTCGCAAAGTGACAGTCGGTGTCATTTCGACCGAAGGGAGAAATCCTTGTTTCGAGCAAACCGAGAAATCTTCTTCTTAGATCCCTCGCATTCGCTCGGGATGACGGACCTCGCTCCGTCACCTTGGCGTCCTTTGCGTTCTTTGCGCGAGACATAGTCTTATCCGATCTCCTCTTCGTCCCGAAATTTCAAATATCTTTGGCTAGAGTTGTAATCTCTATATTCTTTTACGGACGCATGCGCAATTGACAGGTACGTTCGGTTTCTCTATTGGAATAGAATCGCGGCTGATCTACCCGTGGAAGGTTGGTTTCTCACTTTGGACAGAGACGCACAAAACCAAGAGCAAAGGATTTCACAGATCATGCCGCTCATGACGGCGGCTGATTTCTGCGATCGCAACGCCCGAGAGTTCGGCGCCCGTGAGGCCTTAGTGGACCGCCAGCGCCGCTTGATTTGGTCGCAGGTCAAACAACTTTCCGACCGGCTCGCCCTTAGACTCCTGCAACTGGGTCTCCAGCGCGATGCGAAAATCCTGGTGCAACTCCCCAATTGTGCGGAGCTGTTTCTTACCCGGTTGGCCTGTGAAAAAGCCGGCATTCGCCTCGTGACCGTGACGCCAACCTTCCGTTTGGCGGAACTGACGCCGATTATTCGCTTTACCGGTCCCGAGGCAGCCATTATTCCCAAGGTGCACAGGGGAGTTAATTACCTTCAACTGCTGCAAGCCGCGCGCACGCAAGATCTTCGGTTCGTTGTCGTCATAGGCGACGATGTGCCACCCGGAACGCTTTCGTTTGAAGAAATGCTTGCCAGCGTCCCGGATGTGAAAGATTCGAAAAGACTCCAGGATAGACGCTATACGATTCTCGACATCTGCCAAATCGCCACGACCAGCGGCAGCACGGGGACTCCCAAGTGCGTCGAAGTGCCGCTGTACACGAGGCTCCTGACGGGATGGATTCACCTCAAACGTTTCGGCGTGAGCGCAACGGACAGGCTAGCCGCAGCGACCTCTATCGTTACCGGCACCGCCGACGCGCTAGTGTATAACGGCGGCTGCGCGGCCGGCGCCGCCATCGTCTTGATGGACCATTTCGCCCCCGCTGAATGCCTCTCCCTTTTGGCGGCCGAACGCGTGAGCGTCATCCCCCTCGTGCCCACGATGATGGCGCGGATCTTGGCGTTGCCGGAACTGTGGAGCCCCACGGGCAAGCCCGTGGCTCCTTCTGGCTCGCCCGTGGGGCGGAATCCTGAGCAAGAGCCCCCGGCCAAGGCCGGTGCTCGAGTCGAAGAGTCGCCTTACGATTTAAGCGCGCTGCGAATCGTCGTCAATCATGGTTCGAGTCTCCCACGGGTTCAGGGGGAAGAAATAGAAAAAAAACTTGGCTGCCGGATTGTCCAGGCCTATGGAAGCGTCGACTGCGGCGGTATCTCCGCCACTTGCTGGGATGATCCGCAAGAGGCGCGTTTGGGGACATTGGGGCAACCTCTCGATGGCAACGAGATAAGAATCGTCGATTCCGATGACCGAGAAGTTCCCGTGGGGGAAGTCGGAAAACTCCTGGTGCGCGGGCTTCACACCGATGCGCGCTTTCTCAACAATCCGGAACTCGACGCCGTGCGGCGCGTCAATGGTTACTTTGATCTTCAGGAACTCGGCAAAAGAGATAAAGATGGAAATATCGTCCTGATGGGACGAGAGCACGATCTCATTATCCGCGGCGGCCAGAACATTTTTCCGGCCGACGTCGAGGCGGCGTTGAGCCAGCATCCGAATATCGTCGAAGTCGCGGTGGTCGGCATCCCTGATGCGGAGATGGGCGAACGGGTCTGTGCGTTTGTGGTTTGCGGCGAAGGGAAGCCGGTCGATCTAATCGAAATAAAATCGTTCTTGGAGGCAAAAGGGCTCGCGCGCTTTAAATGGCCGGAGCGCATTGAAATCGTAAAATCGCTGCCGCGAGTCGCCTCGGGTTACAAAATCGACAAGAAAAAACTCAAGGAAGATTTTTTCTCCTAAAGACCACGGTCAGGCCCCAAGCCCGATTTGCAGGCGACCTTTGCCGATATTAATATCGACGAGAGCCGGTGTGTATATTACTGGTTAGATCGGAATGAAAGGAGACAACTTGCATGTGGGGTAAACAACCAAACGTAAATACGCTCGACCCGCCGCCGATCGCGCAGGCAAACTCCTCTGCGGTCGAAGTGCTGCGGGTTTGGGCTGCTCCGGGGAGTCCACAGCAGTTAACGCTCAGAACCACGTGGAAAGACCCTGGTGCTTGGGGTCTGATGTTGGTTGATATCGCACGTCACGCTGCGCAAGCATACGGGAATGAGGGACAAGATCCAAAAATAGTCCTCGCGAGGATTCGTGAGCTTTTCGATGCTGAATGGACGCAGCCCACTGATGCTCCCGAGGACATTACTCCCAAGTAGGATCGATCCATTGGTCGGTCTAACCATTAGCGTGGGGCAGACAACGAGAAGGCTTGTGGGTTTCTAAGCGTGGGTGAAAACGCGCTCACGCTAAACGTTGCTACACCTTTCTAAGTCGCCAAGAATAGCCGCGGACAACTCGCGTTTTCAAACACCGGCGCGGTGTAAAAGATTACCTGCTCAAGAGTTTTGGCATTGGACGGTTTTCGAGGGAATGCGAGCTACGGTAGCCGCACCCGCAACGCTTCAAACTTACAATCCCACTGACACACAAAGCAGCCCTGGCAGTCGTCGGGATAGGCCACAAACGCTTTGTTCTCTTGATCGAGCCGCAAGACGTCGGGCGGGCAGGTGTCGACACAGACGCCGCAACTCGTACAGGCTATCTTATTCACCTCAACTCGCGGCATTCGATCTTTCCTTTTGGCGAAACACGAGGTGCATGTGCTGCGTCGGGCGGACCGGCACGACGTGAAACGATTCGGGCAAAGGTTCGTCCCATAGTTTGAGCGACGCGCCTTGCTTTTGAACAACCACCATTTTGACCCAGTTGGCGTTGTCGATCACCGGATAGTCTTCTCGGATAAAAGCCACCCGGCTTTCGGTGCGATAGAGGTAAGCGCGCAAGGTCGCTTCCAAGACCTGCGTATAGTGCATAAGACCCCAAACCTTGGCAAGCTCGTGCGCGTCCGGGGCGTATAAGCGGCAAACTTCATTGTCGCGCAACTCTAGAAGCTTATCGATAGCGGTCTGAAGGCGGTCGCCATGAAGCACGAGACCGACCTTTTCCATGACCAGCTCTCCCAGACGGCGATGGACCGGCGCGTAGCGAAGTTCGGGGGAGCGATTTAACGGGGCCTCGATGTCATCGATCGCCTGTGCGACTTGCGTGGCGACTAACGGTCTCGGTTGCACCCCGGCGACGTAAGCGCCCGCCGTCTCCCCCGCCCAGTGGCCGGTTACAGAGCAAAAAGGAAGATGTCCTCCCGGCAAATAGGCGAGGTCTGTGCAGGTGCCGCCCGCGAACAGGCCGGGAATGGATGTTTCCCCCCGTTCCGTAACGCGCGCGCCGGCGCCAAAAATGCCCGCCGTCCCGGCGACCTGGTAACTGTACGGCACCGGCTCTGTTGTGATGTCCACGCCCAATCCCTCGTAGCTGGAAATGACGATGGGGATCGCTTTCTTGAGTAGCTCCATGCGCTCGAAATTAATCTCGCGGAGATCCATCGAAGGAACGTTGCCCAACTCCTTTTGATGAGCAATGGCGAAATAAAGCAGAGCGCGGCTGGTCATCTCCATTCGCTTCGGGTCGTAGTCCTCAAGAAACCGGCGGCCGTTCTTGTCTACGAACTTCGCGCCTGAAGGCATCAGAGACTCCAGACCCGGCGCGCACAGGAGATTGTCTGGGTTTAAATTGATTCCGCCCAGTTCCAGCCGCGAGAGCTGCGCGCCGGCTTGGAGCATCATGGCGATGCCGTCGCCCGACAGATCGACCGGCATGTAACCGAGCGTGCTGCCCGGCCATGGGTAGGGAAATTTGTAAGGGCCGGTGCACATGATCGTCGCCTTGGCATGAATCGAGTACATCTCCCCGGTCCGAACATGAAACCCGATGGCTCCGATGACTTGTCCTTCAGTCGGTAGCTTACCGTCGGATGTTAGAAGTTGCGTCACCGCGACCCGATTGACGACCTCGACACCGCTTTCGAGCACGCCGGCGCGTACGGCCATCATCATCTGTGGGCCGCCTTCGGCCATCCACACGCCGTTCTTGAAGGTGCGCCCCGGCGCGCCCATGCGCACGATCTGTTTGCCCTCCTTGAGCCACTTTACGCCCCAGCGGTCCATCGTCATCAGGTGCTCGTACATCACGGGAAGCGACTTCACGAGCAAAGCCTGGTTGACCAAGGGGCCGGCCCCCAAACCGTTGATCCAATCCTCGACTTTGTCGCCGGGCATATAGGAGGGATAAACACCGGAAGCCAAGGCGCTGCATCCGCTGCGGCCAAAATAGGAACGATCGACGAGCAACACGCGCGCTCCCGAGGCCCGCGCCCGGTATGCGGCAAAGGCGCCGGCGATGCCGCCGCCGATCACCAGAATGTCCGTCTCAATTTCTTTCAGCATCGGAGAGATTTGCATAGCTTGGGTCCTCTGGTTTGTCAATGAAAGCGAATCACCGGCGCGATTGCGCCAAACGACGTGGAGGTAAAGCCTAGTCAACGGAAAATTCATGTCTCTCGCAAAGCATGTCCCGAGCGAGGTCGAAGGGGCGCAAAGACGCCAAGAACAAAACATTCGAAGCACGAAATCCTAAATTCGAAACAATTTCAAATGACCAAAATTCCAATTTTCCAAACAAACTCGATTCCGCACCGGAGTTTTGAATTTTCTCCCATTTTGGATTCGTTTGGCCGTTTGTTTGTTTCGGATTTCGAAATTCGAATTTCGGATTTATCTTTTTTAGGTTTATTTCGGTCCGCGGGGCTGTTTTCGATATTTGGAATTTAGACTTGTTTTGCTGCTCGCTTGACGCGATAAATTTCTTAGACTGTTTTGTCAAACAATTACCTGGTAAGTATCTACGAAGCACGGAGGAAACTCAGATGGCGAAAACGATGGCGAAGGAGTTGAAACAGAAAGTCGCGACCGCGTGCAGGATACTTGCCGCGTCCGGAATCTGCTCCGGCGTTCGCGCGGCCGTCGGCCACGCCAGCGCCCGGATTCCCGACACGGATCTGATCGTTATCAAGGGACGCGGCTACCGCAACGATGCGCTCGAGTCGATGCGCCCTGAAGATCAACTGGTCGTGGATCTCGACTGCAACATCGTGTCGGGCCCGAAAGGGATCGCCCCGGCTGCCGAAATCAAGCTCTACACGCATGTATACAAGAGCAGGCCGGAGGTCGGCGGGATCGTCCACGCCCATCCGCGGTTCGCCACGGTCATGAGCGTCGTCAATATTCCCATGTCCGTCGTCTGTCACGAAGGCGCGCATATCACCTTGCAGGGAGTTCCCGTCTTCGACGACATGAATCTCATTTCGACGGACGAAACCGGCGCCGAGATGGCGGCGGCTCTGGGCCGGAGATCCGCGCTGCTGCTCAAAGCTCACGGCGCGGTCACGGTGGGAAAGACCGTCGAACAGGCGACCGTCAACATGATCGATCTCGAAGAGCAGGCGAGGATGAATTTATACTGCCTCAATGCCGCAGGTCCAAACTTTCCGAGGGTCCCAGACCGAGAGGTCGAGGCCTTCGTCAAATTCCGCCGGGAGAAGTTGCACGAGCTTCCCTGGCTCAAGAAATATGGTTTCACCCAACTCCTGGAAGAATCCGCCTGGACCTGGAAATATTTTAGCCGGAAGGTGGCCGGCGCGAAGAAGGGTTAAATTTGATTTGGGAGAGCTGTACGAGGGTTTGAAAAAGGGGCGACGGCCAAAAAAATCAATAAGGTTTGTCTGACGCCATCCTCATAGAAGTGTTGCAGGGTGGTTATCGCTGGGATCCGTCGATAATCTTTGAATAGAACAAATTTGTGGCTCATTTTCTCCAGTTTAGGAGTGTCATTGTCTCTATCGCGTTGATCGTAGTTGCGTGCCTTCTATTCGCAGCAGCTCAACCCCCGGCGCGGCAGCTTACTGTTGACAACTCCCTTTTGGAAAAGCTCTTACCAAAGGTAAGAAAGCCGAGACTTATGACGTTGGATGACTTAAACCGTGAATTGGACAAAAGCTTCTTTAAACAAGACGGATTCACTTTTGTCGTGGAAGGGGACTTCGACAGGGACGGGATCGACGAGACCACCGTAGCAGGTAAGGATGGGGAGTCAAATACGTTTATCCTTCTTCTCGCCGTTGGTCGAGGAAAGCCCATGGTTAAGTATTTTGAGTATTTCCCTGGAAACTCGCAACTGTCACTGCAGGTGATGCCGAGATGCCACAGAGGATTTGATGGAATTGCTTTGGCGTTTACCCTCCGGAGTGACCACGGGTTTTACTTGGTATGGGATGGTAAGAAATATTCTCATATCAAAGTTTGCGATTCAGATAAGCCACAATCCTGGAACGGAATTGAGGACGTCTGGAAATAACAAGGGGCAGATCGTAAATCATCGGGGGCAATCATCGGGGTCACGGCTATTGAATCCTAGTTCGATGAGCAACGCAGTGAGGCGGGTGAGAGAGCGGCCAACGGCATCCAGGCGAAGTCGTTGAGAAAGATATAAGACCGATTTAAGAATCCATAAGACGCGACCCCAGTCTCGTCTAAACTATTGACAGAACGCACCCATCTCTTGTAGCAGTCTTTGACCAAGGCTTCGCGCAAGGAGGAACGATCATGAAAAGACAATTCGCTTTATATTTGGGTTTGGTCTTGTGCCTGCTGTCGTTAAGTGCCGCGCGATCCACGTTCGGTCAGGAACCCTATTATAGCGGTAAAACTATTCGCATCGTCGTCGGTTTTTCTGCCGGCGGCGGTTATGATGCCTATGCGCGAGTCATAGCTCGGCACATGGGGAAGTACATCCCGGGCAACCCCGGTATAATCGTGGAAAATATGGCCGGCGCTGGGAGTCTGATCGCGGCCAACCACGTTGGCAAAGCGGCAAAGCCGGACGGCCTTACGATCGCCCACTTTAGCGGCGGTTTATTTTTCCAAGAGCTTTTAGGTCGGCAAGGAATCCAGTTCGAATCTAGAAAGCTCGAATATATTGGAGCGCCATTTCAGGACAGCCAAGTCATGGGGTTCTCCAGAGCCAGCGGCATTACCACCATGGAGAAGTGGATCGCCTCTAAAACACCCGTCAAGATCGGCGGACAGGCGCCCGGCGCGGCTAATGAAGATTTTCCCATCCTTCTCAAGGCAACTCTTGGACTCCCGATACAGCTAGTCTCCGGCTATAAAGGCAGCGCCGACATTCGGCTCGCCGTCAACAGCGGCGAAGTCGCCGGGATCTGTAACGCCTGGGAGTCCTTCAAGTCTACTTGGCGTAAAGAGGTCGAGTCGGACCAACTCGTGATCGTCTTGCAGCTAATTCCCAAAGCGCATCCTGAGCTTCCGAACATTCCTTTGGCGATCAATTACGCAAAGACCGATGAGGCGCGAAAACTAATTCAGGCGGGCATGCACGACTACGGAACTGTCACTCGGCCTTTTGTTTTGCCTCCCGGCACACCGAGGGATCGGGTTCAGACCCTACGCAAGGCTTTCCTTGAGACGTTGAATGATCCGGAGTTTCGCGCAGAGGCAAAGAAGGCGCAACTGGATATCGGTCCGGTGACGGGGGACGAGCTAACGAAAATTGTGAATGATCTTTTCAAACTCGATCCCGCGCTGGTCGCCAAGTGGAAGCAGGCACAAGCCGCTAAATAGCCGGAGCGTGCGCGTCATGAACCGAAAGACTGCCCGCCCCTCATGGTTTTGACACGATGAGCAACGAACAGCCGCCGTCATTTTACGACTACGTCGCGCTGCCGGACCGTCGGCCGTTGCGCTTTCCCAACGGCGCGCGTCTCGCCGTCATCCTGACGATCAATCTCGAATACTGGGAAAGGTTTCGCCCCGGTCAAAAGGAACCGCTGTTCACCGGCGGCCCGATGACCATCCCGCACGCGCTGCCCGGAGACGTTCTCGATACGGCAAATTGGACCTGGCGCGAATATGGGCAACGAATCGGCATCTGGAGATTGATCGACTTGTTTGACAAGGTTGCGGTCAAACCCTCCTGCACGGTGAACGGACTTATCATGGTCGAGCGGCGGCGCATCGTAGATGCCGTCAATGAGCGCGGTTGGGAACTCGTCCCGCATAACTGGGCCCAGAACGATATCCTCACTTACTATGCCGGCAAGCCCGACGAGGAACGCGCGGTCATCAAACGCACCTTAGACAAATACCAGGAGGTCGTTGGGCGACCGGCCAAAGCGTGGTTATCGTCTGCCATCCGTGGCACCGTTCATACGCCGGCTTTTCTCAAAGAATTTGATCTGATCGCCTATTGCGACTACCTCAACGACGATCAGCCTTACTTGATTCACACGCTGCATGGACCGATTGTGTGCGTGCCCTATTCGAATGACGTCAATGATTTTAACATTTTCGCCCGAGGCGGAATGTCCAGCACGAGCGGCCTGGAAACGCTCAAAATGTGCTTTGACCAGCTCTACACGGAGAGCGCTCGGACCGGCCGCATTATGAACTTCGGCATGCATCCCCACGTCATGGGTCAGCCGCACCGGGTCGGGGCGCTACGGGACTTCATCGAATACGCCGCCTCGCATGAAGGCGTGTGGTTTGCGAGCCGCGAAGAGATCGCGACGTGGTATCTACAAAACCACGCAGAGCATATTCCGACTGGCAAATAACTGAACGGATCACAAACTCCCAGTACCGCTTCCTTCGTCAAATTCCGCCGCGAGAAACTGCACGAGCTTCCCCGGCTCAAGAAATATGGCTTCACCCAGCTCCTGGAAGAATCCGCCTGGACCTGGAAGTATTTTAGCCGGAAGGTGGCTGGCGAGAAGACGCGATGAAGTTGATCTGGGCGTACTGCGCGGGTTGGAGGAAGAGGCGACGGCCAAAAAGATCAAAAAGGTTTGCCTGCCCCCAGCCCGCTCCTGGCTTAACACCGTTCCTCATCCACAGACGTGTGCATTTTCGTGATTTCGCAATTGCGAAACACGAGATGATGACGGTAACGAAAAAGATCGGGGCCGAGCTTTGAAAATTCCAGCGTTGAAAGGCAATAAATTGGTAATCAAAGAATCGAAGCGTGGCACAAAATCCTTGGGCGAAAAATTCTAAAAACCCTCGCACGTAGTCCGATCCAACCGGTGTGCGCTAGCGGACAAATTGTAGAGAATGATGTGTCTGACCCCGGCGACCTCTCCCGTCCAGCTTCTCGATCAGGCGGCTTTTTTCGTCCGGATCGGCCGGATCAGCACCTCGACGGATATCCCTAATTTTTCATGCAGACGGCGGATCATGTTAATCGAAAGGCCGCGACGACGGTTCAGCACCTCGGCCACTCTGGTTCGACTTCCCAAAATGTCTGCCA
>Ga0326597_10003685_pt1 | contig 21909 bp, 22 predicted proteins | sample RVTome_12_FD_203789 | JGI IMG/M metagenome (GOLD analysis project Ga0326597, IMG submission 203789) | Soil microbial communities from uranium-contaminated site in the Upper Colorado River Basin, Wyoming, United States - RVT100D185 | ecosystem: Environmental > Terrestrial > Soil > Contaminated >...
GTCTTCGACATCCGGGCCGAAGTGATGCAGGCCTTTGTCGCGCGGCACGGCGGGAAGGCGGCGGCCTCGCTGGTCGACGCCGCGCACGGCATGGATGCCGTGATCACCATGCTCCCCGACGACGGGGTGGTGCGCCAGGCCGTCCTGGGCGACGGCTCCGAGAACTGCATCGCGGCGGGGCTCGCGCGCGGCGCGGTCGTCATCGACATGAGCACCTGCAACCCGAGCGCGACGCGCTCCCTCGCCGAAGCGCTCGCGCCACGCGGGATCGGCGTCGTGGACGCGCCGGTGATGGGCGGCGTCGTCTTTGCCAGGGACGCGACGCTCGACATCATGGTGGGCGGCGATCCCGCGCTCGTGGAACGGGCGAAGCCGGTGCTCGCCGCAATCGGTCGCTCGATTATTCCCTGCGGCGGCACCGGAACCGCGCACGCGATGAAGGCGCTCGCGAACTACGTCAATGCCTGCGCGCTGATCAACGTGATCGAGGCCATGACGATCGGCCGGCGCTTCGGGCTCGATTCAAAGGGCATGGCGCAAGCGCTTACGACGATGTGCGCGGGACGCAACCACCCGGTCGAGAAAAAGGTGGTGCCGCACGTGCTCACCCGCAGATACGGCACCGGCATGGCGATGGGCTTCATCGCCAAGGACGTCCGGATCGCGATGGAAACCGCCCGATCGGTCGGCGCCTTTGCGCCGCTCGGCGAGCGCGTCTCGGAGTTGTGGTCGGCGGCGGCCGAGAAACTGGGCGGAAATCTCGACCAGACCGAAATCGCGCGCTACTGGGAAGACGCCACCGGCGTCAAACTTTGAGTGCTGAGTGCTGAGTGCTGAGTGCTGAGTGCTGAGTGCTGAGTGCTGAGTGCCCGACGAAGTCGGGGGTCAACCTTCATCCTTCCGCCTTCATCCTTGTTTTTCTGTGCGGCGGCGCAGCATCAGGAGAACGCACAGCGGCGCGAGAGCGGCGAGCAGGTGCTTGAGCGAATGGCCGCTGACCGCTGCCGAGGTGAGCGTGTAGATCCCATAATCGAAGTACTCGGCGACCTTGGCGAGCGCGTAGAAGCCGGCGCCGTAGAGCAGGAAATGCCGGTGCGTGTATCGGCCGGGATAGCAAGCGGCCAGGAATACGATGACCAGGAACGGCGCAAGCTGCACCCAGATATAGACGCGCAGGTCGTCGGTCAGCTTCCAGAGAATCACGCTGGCGATGCCGACGATCACGGCGATGATCAGGACGGGCCGCTCCAGCGCGGGCGAGAGGTGCTCGGCGATCAGCGCAGCGAACAGCGCCATGAATGCGACGGTCATCGGCAGCCGGTCCCAGACGAGAGAGTCGTCGTCAGGGGCGCGGTGGTAGTATCCGGAGCCGAAGAAGACGAGCGCGACGCCGGCGAAAAAAACGGCCCACGAGAGCCGCGCGCCGCCGGGCGCATGCCTGCGGACCCACAGCGCTCCGGCCGCGCCGACGAGCAGGAACAGGAGATTGGACACGACGTTCCCGAAGTTCCGCAGGCCGAGGCAGGTGCGGGCATCGGCGAACACGTGATAGCCGCGATCCTGCGGGATCGGCCCGCCGTGGATGAGCATGAGATAGAGGAGTGGCGCGACGACGAGCAGGACCAGGCCCGCCTCGCGCCACCCGAATCGGCGTTGCAGTATTTCCTCCATGCCGGCTTCTCCCTTGCCGATGCGCCAGGCTCACGCCGGAGCATAAACCAGATCGCGCGCGTTCCCCTATAATCGACCGGTGACGGATGCCGTGGTATCGGGAGGGGCAACCGGCGTTTTCCTGCAAATGGCGAATGGCGAATGGCGAATGGAGTCGAGTCACGATCCGCGACCCGCAATCCACGCATTTGAACTGCAAAAACCGAGGAGCTGAACGATGGCGCAGGAGAGAACAAGAATAGTGCTTGGAACGGCGACCCCGGGCGGCGGCTTTCCCGCCTACGGCTGGCCGTACGCGGAGGTGTTGAACGCGACGGATTCCTCGCTCGCGATCGAGCCGATCAACACCAAGGGCAGCAACGAGAACGTCGTGTCGCTCGACGCCGGCAAGATCGACATCGGCCTCGTGACGGGCGAGGTCACCTACGAGGCGATCAACGGGCTCGGCCGGCCGAAGGCCGCCAACATCCGCATCATCAACGCGACCTATTCGCAGGCCGGCATGTTCATGGTCAAGGCGGACAGCCCCTGCCGCGGCATCCCGGATCTCAAGGGAAAATCCATCGCCTGGGGCGCGGCGAGCTCGGGCTTCATCGTGCTGGCGCGCTACGTGATGGACGGCCTCGGGCTCGACATGAAGAAGGACTTCGAGGCGCACCTGCTGGAGAAGGCGGGCGACGGCCCCCCGATGGTGCTCGACGGGCGCGCTGCCGCGATGTGGGGCGGGGGCGTCGGCTGGCCGCCGTTCATGAACATCGCCAAGGGCCCAGCGGGCGGGCGCTTCATCGCGCCGAGCGCCGAGGAGATTCAGCGCATCCAGGCGAAGCACTCGTTCCTCAAGCAGACCACGATGCCTGCCGGCAGCTACCCCGGGCAGGCGGGGCCGATCAACTCGGTCGGCTCGTGGCCGTTCGTGCTGGCGCGCGCGTCATTGCCGGACGATGTCGCGTACCGTTTGGCGAAGGCCCTGCACCAGGGCCACGCGGCGCTCGCGAAAAAGCTCGACCAGGCGCAGGAGTCCACGCTCGAGAACACGCTCGCCGCCGCGCCGGCGCGGGACCTGATTCACCCGGGCGTGCTGAAGTACATGAAGGAGATCGGCCTGCTGAAGTCGCGGCTGGCGGATCGCGGCTAGCGGATGATGTGCGGCCCGGTCGCGAGCCGCGAACCGCGAGTCACGCGCAATCCGGCTAGAAGCCGTACAGCTTCGCCGGATTGCGCGAGAGCACCTGCTCGCGCAGCGGCGCGTCGGGCATCCAGTCGAAGATCACGTCCGCGAGCGCGCCGTCGTTGGGCATCATGCCCTTCAGCATGACGTGCGGCCAGTCGGTGCCCCAGATCACGCGCTCGCGGTTCGCCTCCAGCAGCGCCTTGGCGAAAGGCAGGGCGTCGGAATAGGGCAGCGGCGCGGCCGTGATGCGGTACGGGCCGGTGAGCTTGACCCAGACCTTGCCGCTCCGCATCAGCCGCAGCAATGCCTGGAATCCGGGGTCGTCGGGCGTCTTGCCGATGCTGAGGTAGCCGAGGTGCCCGAGCACGATCTCCACCGGGAAATCGGCGAACTGGCGGTCGAGGTCCGGGAACTCGTCGGCGTGCATCAGGAATTCCATGTGCCAGCCAAGCGGGGCGATCCGCTTCGCGAGCTTCGTCAGCGCGGCCATCGGCAGCGTGCCCGGCTTGCGGTCTTTCACGTCGACGATGTTGACGCGCACGCCGCGCACGCCGGCGTCGGCGAGCCGCTTGAGCTCCGCGTCATCGACATCTTCCGCGACGACCGCGACGCCGCGCAGCCGCCCGCCGGCGGCCTGCATCGCGTCGAGCATGGCCGAATTGTCGGTGCCGTAGACGCTGGGCTGCACCAGCACCGCGCGCTCGACGCCGAGCGTGTCGAGGAGGTGAAGGTAATCGGCGATCAGGCAGTCGGGCGGCGTGTAAATTCGCGCCGGCGAGTACGCGTAGCGCGCCTTCGGGCCCATGACGTGCGCGTGACTGTCGCAGGATCGCGGCGGCAGGCGCAGCTTCGGCGCGCGCGGGCTGAAATCCGGGCCAGCGCACTCCGGCGCCTCGGCTTTCGGCACGGCGGGCTTCCTGACCTTGGGCTTCATGGTCGAATGGTAATGGGTAAGCTTGACGGCAGACAACCGGCCGGCTTTCGATACACTGCGGCGATGGCACGCGCGGAACAGTCCGCAGTATGGATTGCCATCCGCATTGTCCTCGATTCCGGCCTCCGCGGGAATGACGAGGCGGACCATGACACCGAAGGGAAGGCATGACTGAGAGAGAGAAGAACGCGGCAGTGTCGCCGGTGATGCGGCGGCTGGCCGGCTACATCGCGTTGGCGTTGCGCAGGCCGCTGCTCAGGGCCTGGAAACTGTTGGAAAGCGAATCGTCACGCCGGCGAATGCCGGTGTCCAGAAAACAAGCATCGAGCCAATCAGGGCGTTGCAGGATGCCGGTTTCCACCGGCATGACGGGTGGGCATCGCGCCGCTGGCGGCTAAATGCCGCGCGCGATGCCGCCGTCGACGTGCCAGGCGGCGCCGGTGACGAAGCTCGAGCGCTCGGAGGCGAGAAACGCGACCACGTTGGCCACCTCCTCCGGGCGGCCCATGCGGCCGAGGGGAATCTCGGAAATGCGCTGCTGGCGGATCTCCGCCTCGGACCGGCCGGTCAGCGCCGCGAGCTCGCGCATCGTTTCGTCCTGACGGTCGGTATCGATGATGTGCGGTATCACGGCGTTCACGAGGATGCCGTCCGGGGCGAGCGCGAACGCGAGCGACTTGGTCAGGTTGAGGACCGCCGCGTTGTTGAGCCCCACCGGCACCGTCCGCGCTCCGGGCTCGCGCGAGCCGAGACCGGATACATTGACGATGCGTCCCCACCCGCGGCCTTTCATCACGGGAATGGCGTGGCGCAGGCAGCGCACGTAGCCATTCAGCTTCTGTTCGAACACGGCGGGCCAGCGCTCCTCGCTGAGCGACAGGAATTCCGCGGGATTTACCGTGCCCGCGGCGTTGACCAGTATGTCCAGACCGCCCAAGGCCTCGACCGTTGCCCGGACCAGCGCGCGGACTTCCGTGTCGCTCTCGAGGTTTGCCGTCTGCGCGTGGACCGTTCCCCCCGTTTCCCGCGCGAGCGTGTCGCGGGCCGCCTCCAGCCGTTTCGAATCGCGCGCGGCGACCATGACCCGCGCGCCTTCCCGCAGCAGCGCGCTTGCAATGGCGCGCCCCACGCCGCGGCTGCCGCCCGTGACGAGCGCGCGCTTGCCCGCGAGGCCGAGATCCATGGGGTGTTCGCGACGATGTTGTCAACGACGGGGCTGTGATTCTACACTAGCAGCGAACGGTCCTTGGCGTTCCGGACCCCCACAACAATGAGGAGGCGTTATGCAAGAGCTTTGCAGAACGATGGCGTTCCTGGTGCTGGTGGCGCCGTTGACCGTCGCTTTCAGCCAGAACTACCCGTCGCGGCCGGTGCGGATCGTGGCACCGTTCTCTGCCGGGGGATCGACCGACGTGCTGACCCGCCTCGTCGCGCAGAAGCTGAACGTGCACTGGAAGCAGGCGGTGGTCGTCGAGAACCGCGTCGGGGCAAGCGGCCGCATCGGGGCGGAACACGTCGCGAAGGCATCCGCGCCGGACGGCTACACGCTGCTCATGGCCGGTGCGCCTCACGCCATCGGGATGAGCCTTTTCAGAAACCTGCGCTACGACCTTGAGCGGGATCTCGCAGCGATCGGCCTGGTGGCGACGTTCCCGAGTGTCATCGTGGCGCATCCGACGCTACCGGTGAGATCGGTGAAAGACCTGATCGCGCTGGCGAGATCGCGCCCCGGCCAGATCGATTTCGGGTCGCCCAACATCGGTTCGCCAAACCATCTCGTCATGGAGCTGGTGAAAACGATGGCCAAGGTAAAGATGACGCACATTCCGTACAAGGGCGGCTCCGGGCAGATGGTCGGGGACCTGCTCGCGGGGCACATCCAGCTCGCCTCGATGGGATTCCCGCCGGCGATTCCCCAGATCCAGAGCAGCAGGCTGCGCGCGATCGCCGTGACCAGCGCGAAGCGCTCGCCGCTGCTGCCGAAGGTGCCGACGGTGAGCGAGTCGGGGCTCCCGGGATTTGAGGTGAACTCCTGGTACGGCCTGTTCGCGCCGGCGGCGCTGCCGCAGGACCTCCGCACGCGCCTCAATGGCGACGTCGTGGCGATTCTGGCGGACGCCGATCTCAAGCAGCGCCTCGCCAAGCTGGGCGCGGAGCCGGGCCCGATGTCGGCGGACGAGTTCAGCCGCTTCGTGAAGAACGAGGTCGCGAAGTGGGCGAAGGTCGTCAGGGAGTCCGGCGCGCGCGCCGACTGATCGGGCGCTGCCGCGCCCGGTGATTCGCGGCTCGATTTCCCGCCAAGCCGGCAGAAACGAAAAGGGCGGCCAGGCCGCCCTTCTTCGTGCTGTCGTTACCGCGTCACCGCGACCGCGACTTCCGCCCAGTCGATCAGGCGGCCTTGGCGTGCGCCTCGGCGATCCCGGGCATCTCGAAGCCGAGCTTCTTCAGGCTGTCGATGACATTCTTGGCCTGGACGGCGGTGAGCTCGGTGAGCGGCGGGCGCACGGTCACCCATTCCGGGTCGTTGGCGTAGTGAGCGACGACCTGCTTCAGCGCCGGGATCATCACGTACTGGCCGACGGCCTTGCGCACCGCGTTGAGCGCTTCCTGCTGCAGGTCCGCGTCCGGCTTGCGCCACTCGCGGTAGAGCTTGTCGATTGCCGCGGGATTGACGTTGGCGGTGGCGGAAATGCAGCCCGCGCCGCCGTTGCGCAGGCCCGCCAGCAGGAACGATTCGCTGCCCGGGAAGATGTCGAAGCCGCTCCTGGCGAAAGCGTCGAGAAAGGACTTGGTGTTGTTCCAGTCGCCGGAGCTGTCCTTCATCCCGGCAACGGCCGTGGGGTACTGCTTCAGCAGGCGCTCGACGAGCCCTGTCGTGATGCCGACCACCGCGACCGGGGGAATGTGGTAGAGATAGACCCGCAGCCGGGCGTCACCGACGCGCTCGATCACTTCCGAGAAATAGCGGTAGAGGCCGTCTTCCAAGACGTCCTTGTAATAGAACGGCGGCAGCATCAGCACGCCGGCGCAGCCGGCTTTGACCGCGTTCTCGGTGAGCTTCACGGTGTCGGTGAGCGAGCAGCAGCCCGTGCCCGGCATCATGCGCGCGGGATCGACGTCGGCGGCGAGCAGGGCCTCGAGGAGAGCGATGCGCTCGTTCACCGAAAGGGAATTGGCCTCGCTGTTGGTGCCGAACACGGCCAGCCCGCAATTTTGCGAGAGCAGCCAGCGGCAATGCGCGATGAAGCGCTCGGGATCGGGGCTCAGATCGCGGTTGAACGGGGTCACGACGGGCGAAAGCACGCCACGGATGCGTTGGGTCGGGTTCATGCGGTTCTCCTCGGGGTCCAGGATAGACTGCGGCCCGGCTGTGGAACGCGGAAGGCTGTCGCGGCCAGAATAGCACAGGGCCGTGGAGGGAAAAAAGGGCGCAAGCGTTGTAACCGGGCGGTCTCTTTGTTAGGCTTCAAGCCCCCCTGATCGCATCGTTCCCGATGATTACGCTGAAAATCCTGGGTGCCGGGCCGGTGAAGCGCGGCGTGACGCGGCTGGCCGCGGAATTCGAGAAGCGCACGGGGCATCGCGTGAGCGTCGAGTTCGCGGGGGCGCCCGGCGTGAGCGGGCGCGTGCTCGCGGGCGAGGCCGTCGACGTGGCGGTCGTTCCCCAGGCGGCAATGGAGGCGTTCGAGAAGCAGGGCAAGGTCGTGGCCGGCACCCGCGGGCTGGTGGGGCGTTCCCGGATGGGCATCGTGGTCAGGAAGGGGGCGCCACTGCCGGATATCGCGGGCACCGAAGCGTTCAAGCGCGCCATGCTGGAGGCCGAAGCCATCGTCTGCAACGTGGCCTCGAGCGGCGTGTACATGGTCAATCTGCTGGACAAGCTGGGCATCGGCGAAGCGGTCCGCGACCGGATCGTGAAGCTGCCGGATGCGGTCAAGGTGATGGAGCACGTGGCCGGCTCGCCGGCGCGCGCGGTCGGCGTGGGGCAGCTTGCCGAGATCAGCGAGCTGACCGACAGGGGGCTTGCGATCGCGCTGGTGGCGCCGCTGCCCGATGCCATTCAGAACGTGACGGCCTACCATGCCGCGGTCACCGCGGCGAGCCGCGAGCAGGATGCGGCGAGCGCGCTGGCCCGTTTCCTGGCCGCGCCCGAGGCCAAGGCCGTGTTTGCCGCGACAGGAATCGACTAGCGTCGATTCCTGACAGGAAAGAGCATTTCCAGGTTTTTCATTCAGAAAGCACGGTGCATACCTAAAGCGCTATGCCGTGCGATGAACGGAGCTTCGTGAGGATATGTCCAGAAGCGATTTGAAAGTGCTTTCTGCGGGGGCGGTGAAGCGCGGCGTGGCGAAGATCGCGCAGGAATTCGAGCGGGAGACGGGCATGCGCGTCACGGTCGAGTTCACGCCCGTGCCCGAGGTGCGCAAGCGCATTGCGGCGGGCGAGCGGGCGGATGTGGTGGTGGCAACGCCGGCGGCGATGGAGGAATTCGAGAAGGCGGGCAGGATCGCCGCGGACAGCCGCGGTTTCGTCGGCCGGTCGCGCATGGGCGTGATCGTGCACGCGGAGGCCGCGAGCCCGGACGTGTCGAGCGCGGCGGCCTTCAAGCGCGCGCTGGAAAGCGCGAGCGCCGTGGTCCACAACCGGGCCTCGAGCGGCATCTATTCCGCGAAGCTGCTGGAGAAGCTCGGCCTCAAGGAAGCGCTCGGGTCGAAGATCGTGGTCGTGGACACGGGCTCCCAGATCATGGAGCGCGTCGCCGCGTTGCCGCCGGGCGCCATCGGGCTCGCGCAGATCTCGGAGGTGATGGTGATGATCGACAAGGGCTGCCGGGTCAGGCTGGTCGCGCCGCTGCCGGACGACATCCAGAACGTGACGAGCTACGAAGCGGCGGCGACCGCCTCCAGCGCAGTGCCGGACGCAGCCCGCAAGCTCGCCGCCAGCCTGACGTCCGACGCGGCGAAGCGGGTCTTCGCCGCCACGGGCATAGCCTGAAGGCGGAAGGGGACGGGGCGGAAGAACGGGGCCCGTTTACTGCAACGGGCTGCGTTTTCCCGCCGGGACGGGATGCTGTGTCAACTAATTGACGGTCCCCGCGCTGCCGAGGCGCTACAGTGGCTTCCGGGGGATGATGCAGGCCGGGCCGCCTCCGAGGGGGATAACTCAACTAGAACAGGCGCGCCGGAGTGAAGCCCATTCGCCGGAACGAAGCGCGCCGCCGGCTCCCGGCAGGATCGCCATCACCGATGTCCAGACACCAGCTGCAGCAACTCGTGCCGATATCCGACGAGGCGCGTGCGCGAGAGCGAGGCGAGGTGCCCGCGCACGGCCACCTGGATTTTCTGGCCGCCATTCCCGACGAGTACCGCCGGGCGGTGCTCGACCAATGCACCTGCAAGAGCTACCGCAAGGGCGAGATCATCTGGTCCCAGGGCGACGCGGTGCGGGCGATCGCGTTTCTCGCGTCGGGCAAGGTGTTCTCGCTGTTCCATGGCGCGAACGGCAGGAGCGGCGCGGTCGGCTTCTGGTCGTCCGGCGACATCCTGGGCGCCGAGTTTATCGCGGTCGGGGCGGGGACCCGGCGCACGTCGCTCCGGTGCGTCGAGGACGCAACGATCTACTACCTCGAGTGGCCGCGATTCCAGTCGGTCGTCAAGCGCTTTCCCGAGGTCGCGTACGCGGTGATCACCGCGCTTTCGGTGCGCCTGCGCTGGGCGATCCGCCTGGCGCACGTGCTGCAGACGCAGACGGCGTTCAACCGCGTATGCAGCGTGCTGCTGGCGCTGGCCGAGCGTTTCCCCGAGCGGACGCCGCAGGGCGTCGCCATCGATCTCGACATCACGCACGAGGATCTCGCGGCGGTGGTCGGCGTCTCGAGGCAGTTCATGACCATCACGCTGCACGAGCTGGAAGACCGCAAGCTGATCACGAAGACGCGGCGGCGCATCACGCTGACCGACCTGGACCAGCTGCGCGAGCTGACACAGAAGCATTGACGCACGGGCGGCGTCGCGCCGTCGATCGAACGGGTGGCTGCCGGCAGGCCGCCGGTCGCGCCCGGAAGCATGGCCCAAACAACCAAAGGAGGATGTGCATGAAGCCGATCTTGCCTGCGAAATTTCCGGCGCGCGCGTGCGCGTTCGGCGTGATGTTGGCGGGCGTCTCCCTCGGCGCGTGGTGCCATGCCGCCGAGGGCGGGTGGAAGCCCGTCGAGCCGATCGAGATCGTCGTGAGCCAGGGGGCGGGCGGCACGACGGACCTCAGCGCGCGGCTGATCCAGAGGATCATGCAGGAAGACGGGCTCACGCCGGCGCCGATCGCCGTCGTGAACCGGCCAGGCGGCGGCGGCGGCGTGGGACTGAACTACCTGTCCAAGCGGCCGGCGGACGGACACTCGCTCTCGGTCGGCAACGCGACGATGATCAGCACGCACATCGTGGGTCGCAGCCCGTTGACCTATACGGATTTCACGCCGCTCGCGACGCTCAACCAGGAGCACGTCGCGTTCGCGGTGCACCCGGACTCGCCGCTCAAGACCGGCAAGGATCTCGTCGATCGCCTGAAGCAGGACCCGGCGTCGGTCAGCATCGCCATCGGCGCCGCGGTCGGCAACCAGAACCATATCGCCATCGCGCTCGTCGCCAGGAGCGTGGGGGTGAACCCCCGTAAGCTGAAGACCGTGATCTTCAAGTCCGGCGCCGAAACGATGACGCAGATCCTGGGCGGCCACGTCGACATTGGCATGACGTCGAGCGGCCAGTTCGTCAAGCACGTCGAGGCGGGCCGGGTGAGGCTCATTGCCATCGCCGCGCCCCAGCGCCTGGAGGGGCCGCTCTCCGCCATCCCGACGTGGCGCGAACAAGGCGTCGACAGCGTGGCGGGGCTCTGGTATGCGGTCTTCGGCCCGAAGAACATGCCCGCGCCGGCGATCCGCTACTGGGAGCAGTCCCTCGCCACGGTCGTGAAGCACGAGGACTGGATCAAGTACGTCCGGAGCCGCCAGATGCTGCCCCGGTTCCGCGGCAGCGCGGAGACCGGAAAGTTTTTCAAGTCCGAGTACGACAGGCTGAAGGGTATCCTGGGCGAACTGGGGCTCGCCAAGTAGCGGACGGGTCGCCGGCGGGCGGCGGTGCGGATGAAGATCGCGTTTCTCTCCAAGACCGAGATCAATATCCGGTACCTGACCGAGGGTCTCGCGCCCCACCCGGTGACCGCGTGCCGCAGCCGCGACGAGCTGATGCGCGCACTGCCCGACATCGAGGTGCTGGTGGTCCAGAACCAGGGGTTCGCGCACAACACGGTGGACGCAGAGTGCCTGCATGCCGCGAAACGCCTGCGCCTGATCCAGCACCACGGCGTCGCGCACGACGCGACCGACGCGCGCGAGGCCGCGCGCCTGGGCATACCCGTCGCCACGATACCGGGGCAGAACAGCCGGTCCGTGGCGGAGCACGCGTTTTTCCTGCTGCTGGCGCTCGCGCGCCGCGCGCGCGAGTCGCAGGATCTCGTGCGCGCCGGGCGCATGGGCGAAGTGGAATGCACCGAGCTCGAGGGAAAGTCGCTGTGCGTGGTCGGCATCGGAACCATCGGGACGATGCTTGCCCGCATGGGCAAGGGGTTTTCGATGCGGGTGATCGGCGTCAGGCGAAATCCTTCCGCCGGCGATGTGCAGCGGACGGGCGCCGATCTCGTGCTCGGCGTGGACCGCCTGCGCGAGGCGCTGGCCATGGCCGATGGCGTCATCCTGTCGCTGCCGCTCAACGCCGGGACGTTCGATCTCATTTCCGACAGAGAATTCCAGGTGATGAAGCCCGGCACCCTGCTGGTCAACGTGTCGCGCGGGCCTCACGTCAACCGGCCGGCGCTGGAGGCGGCGCTTCGCGCGGGCCGCCTGGGCGGTTTCGCGACCGACGCCTGGTGGGACGAGCCGGCCGATCCCGCCGATCCCCTGCTGCGGGACGCGCGGGTGATCGTGACGCCGCATACCGGAGGCAAGTCGATCGAGTCCATACGGCGCAGCGTGCGGGCAGTGCGCGACAACGTGGAGCGCCTCGAGCGTGGCGAGCCCCTCGCGGGCGTCGTCGCGGTCTAGCGCCGGTCCGGCGGCAGCGCCGGGGGGCGACGGCGGGTCGGGAAGACATCAATGACGGAGCGATCGATGCGAAAGAAGACGACGGGCCAGGATCCCCTGCTGCAGAAGATGGCGTTTCCCTTCGTGCGGATCGCGCCGCGGGCATCGAAGCCGCGGCGCACGGGACTCACCGCGATCGCCGACCGCGGCATGGGCATGGGGCAGATCGCCGACCTGCTGGAGACGGCGGGGGACTACATCGACCTGGCGAAGATCGCGGTTGGGATGTATCGCCTCCAGAAAGAAGACTTCATCAAGCGCAAGGCGGCGGCCTACCACCAGGCGGGCATCCGGGTTTTTTTCGCGGGCGACGTATCCGAGATGGCCTTCATGCAGGGTGTGTCCAGCCGCTTCTTCAAGGAGCTCAAGCGGCTCGGCGCGGACGCCGCCGAGATCTCGAGCGCCCAGATCGCGATGTCGCTGCGCGACAAGTGCGAGCTCGTGCGCATGGCGAAGGGCGAGGGCCTGCTGCCGATACCGGAGGCCGGTCAGAAGGACAACGAGGACTGGACCCGCAGCCCGGCTTACGTGTGCCGGCAGATCGAGGCTTTCCAGAAAGCCGGCGCGTGGAAGGTGCTGTTCCAGGACGAAGGCGTGAGCCGCGACTTCGCGAACCTGAAGAGCGAATTCATCCTTAACGTGGTCTCGCGGTTCGATCCCGACGACTTCCTGTTCCAGCTCAAGAACAAGAATTCCCAGGCGTGGTTCATCAGCACGTTCGGCAATGCCGTCAACCTCGACGTGGATACCCATCAGGTGCTGGAAGTGGAGCTGATGCGCCGCGGCATCCGCCAGCGAGGCCTGTTCGGCCTGCTGGGAAGCCTGCCGCCGGTGGAGCAATGAGCGGGGCCGCTACGGCGCGCTCAATCCCCGAGCCCCAGCAGCGCCGCGGCATTCTTCCAGAGTGCGCGTTCCCGCGCCTCGGGCTTGAGCGGCAGCCGCAGGAACCACTCGGCGTACTCCTTGACCGGCGTCAGGGGATAGCAGCTCGCGTAGAGGAAGCGCTCGGCGAGGAAGCCGTTGGCGGCCTTGAGGTACTCCTCCCAGCCCGGCGCCTCGTGCAGGTACATGTCCGGCGACAAGTAGACGTTGCTCCGCCGGAACGCGACGTGCAGGATTTCGCTGACCCAGGGCCAGCCGCCGTGGGACACGACGATCTTGAGCTCGGGAAAATCCCCGGCGACGCGGTCGAGATGCACCGGGAACGAGTAGCTGAGGTCCGGGCCCGCGTTGCCGCCCGCCATGATGATCGCGGGTATGCCGCGATCTTCGCAATGGGCGTAGATCGGGTAGAGGCGCCGGTCGTCGGGGTACATCGGAACGGGATAGGCGCCGGGCTCGATGTTGACGCCCTTGAACCCCGCCGCCATCCACTTGTCGATCTCGCCGATCGCGGCCTTGCGGTTCGTTGGATCGACCGCCGCGATGCCGATGAAGCGCCCGGGATGGTCGCGCACGATGGCGGCGATGTCCTCGTTGCTGACCGACCCGAAATAATCCGACACGCGCGCCTGCACGACGCCGACGCCGACGCCGGCCGCGTCCATCTCCGCGATCAGCATCTCCATCGATCGCGCCTGCGCCGAGGGCGCCGGCTCCAGGCCGAGCTGGCGCGTGAACTGGTTGCGGCGCTCGGGCGCGGTGTACATGATCATGCCGAGAAAGCCGCGGGCGGGCGGGCGCACACGAAAATCAATGATGGTCACGGGCGTTTCCTCCGATGGTTACACTACCGCATCGCGGGGCGGCTCGACCAGCGGTGTTCCAGATGATGAACAGCCGCGGCGCGCGCGGAGCGCGTCCAGCGGGAAACGACATTCAACGAGAACGGGAGCCAGCATGTCCAGGATTGCGATGATCGGCGTGGGTGCGATGGGGGAGCCCATGGCGGTCAACCTGATGAAGAAAGGCCACACGCTGTCGGTCGTGAGGAGCCGCCGCCCGGACGTAACCGAACGGCTCAAGGCCGCGGGCGCCGCAATCGCGGCAACGCCGGCGGAAGCGGCGGCCGGTTGCGAGTTCGTGATCCTGAGCTTGCCGACCTCGAACGAAGTGGAGGCGGTGCTGCTCGGTCAGGACGGCGCCGTCGCGAAGGCGGCGCGCGGCACGATCGTCGTGGACTGCACCACCGGCAATCCGCCCGACAGCGAGCGGATCGCCGCGCAGCTGCGCCAGAAGGGAATCGGCTTCGTGGCCGCGGGCATGACGCGGGGCGTGGCGGGCGCCAGGCAGGGCAAGCTCGCTTTCTTCATCGGCGGCGACGCGGCCGACGTCGAGCGCGCGAAGGCGGTGCTCGCGGCGACCGGCGACACGTTCGTGGAGTTCGGCACCGCGGCGCAGGCGCATGGGGCGAAGCTCATCAGCAACGTCCTGAGCTATGCGACCGTCGCGCTGGTGAACGAGGCGCTCATGCTCGGGGCGAAAGGCGGCCTCGACCTGAAGACATTGCACCAGGCGCTGATGGAGGGCGCGCCGAGCAAGGCGCTCGAGGCCTTCGGGTCGCGCATCGTCGCGCGCGAGTACGAGCCCCCGCGCGTCACCGTCGATCACGCGTGCGACGACCTGGCGCTTGCGCAAGGCCTCGCGTCCGCGGCAAAGGCGCCACTCGACATGCTCGGCGCTGCGCAGGCGATCTACCGGCAATCGAGCGCGTCCGGCAACGGCGACCGCGACGTGTCCATACTCGGCGAGTCCTGGCGCGGCGGAGGGCGGGCGTGACGATCATCGATTTCCGGCTGCGCCCGCCGCTCCGGGGCTTTCTCGACACGATCATGTACTCGCAGGGCGCGCGGCGCGACCGCATCACGGGCTTCCACGGGATGGAGCCGGCGCGCTCGGCGCAGGCGCAGTCCATCGACCTCCTGCTGAAGGAGATGAACGAGGCGGGCATTACCCGCGGCGTCGCCGTGGGCCGCTACTCCGGCCCGTACGGCACCGTCAGCAACGAGGACGTGGCGGCCATCGTCAAGGATCATCCAAATCGCTTCATCGGCATCGCGTCGATCGATCCCTCGAACCGCAGGCAGGCGGTGCGGCAGATCGAGGAAGCGCGCGCCGCGGGCCTCGTCGGCGTCAACATCGAGCCCGGCGCCTATCCCATGCCGCTCTACCCCGACGACCGCCGGCTCTATCCGATCTACGCCTACTGCGAGGACAACGCCATCCCGGTGCTGATGATGGCGGGCGGCAGCGCCGGGCCGGACCTGAGCTACACGCTGCCGGTCCACGTCGACCGGGTGGCGGGCGATTTCCCGAAGATGAAGCTCGCGATCGCCCACGGCGGCTGGCCCTGGGTGCACGAGATCCTGCACGTCGCCTTCCGGCGGGAGAACGTCTACCTGTCGCCCGACCAGTACCTGTGCGGCATGCCGGGCACGGACGAGTACGTGCGCGCCGCGAACGGCTACCTGTCGGAACGCTTCCTGTACGCGAGCTCCTATCCGTTCATTTGCGCGAAGGCCTACCTCGCGTGGTTCCGGACGCTTCCCATCCGCGAGGAAGTGATGGAGCGACTGCTGCACCGGAACGCCGAAGCGTTTCTCAACCTTCGCGCCTGATCGCGGCCAGCGCCGCCGCGAGGCACCGAAGGAGCACGCTCATCGAAACCGGTCTGAAAGGCAGGACGGTCCTGATTACCGGCGCGAGCCGGAACATCGGGCGCCTCGCGGCGCTCGAGTTTGCGCGGGAAGGCGCCAACCTGGCGATCTGCACCAGCACCCGGATGGACGACCTCCAGCGCGTTGCGGGGGAGATCCGCGCCGTCGGCGCGCGCGTCGTTGCCGATCGATGCGACGTGACCCACCCGGCCGCAGTGCGCGCGTTCGTCGACAGAGCGTGCGCCGCGTTCGGCGCGGTCGACGTGGCGGTCAATAACGCCGTCTACCGGGGGGAAGCGGAGAACCTCGGGTTTCTGGAACAACCGGACGCGGAGTGGCGGCGCAACATGGAAGTCAATCTCGAAGGGCCCTGCAACGTTTGCCGCGCGGTGCTGCCGGTCATGAAGGCGCGGCAATGGGGCCGCATCATCAGCTTTTCGGGCGCGACCGCGCTGCTCGGGGCGGGGGTGTCGAAGGCGGTGGTGAGGATGGGCATCGTCGGGATGACGCGAGGCATTGCCCGGGAGTTCGGCCCGTACAACATCACCGCGAACTGCATTGCGCCCAGCACGATCGAGACCGAGCGCGACGGCGCCTCGCCGCGCAAGGGCGTCAGGGCGTCGCAGCCGATCCAGCGCCTGGGCAGGCCCCAGGAGGTGGTCGCGCTGATCGTCTATCTGGCGAGCGAAAACGCCGGCTTCATCACCGGCCAGTGCTATCCGATCAACGGCGGGAGCTATTTTCTGTGAGCGGTCCGGCGCGGCGTGCGTCCTGCGCGACCGACGCGCCTATCCTCCTTCGATCTTCGGAATGAAGAAGATTTCACAGCCCGGTCGCACCAGCTGGTAATAACCGACCTCGTGGATCTCGCCGTCGATAGCGACGGTGGTCTCTTTCTCCAGCCGCTCGCCCAGTCCGGGGTAGAGCGCGTCCAGCGTCTTGATGATGCCGCGCAGGTTCTTCGCCTCGATCTCGAATTCCTTCACCCCGCCCGTGTAGCGGTTGCTGAAATCACCGGTGAAAACGACTCGCGCGGGCTGGGCCAAGTTCCAGGCGTCCTCTGACAACAGACTCGGAAGTTACGCTCGCGGCAGCGTGCGTGTCTCACGCGTGCCGGCTGCGGGTGTGTCGCTCCCGATCGTGACGTGACGCTAGCCTCCGCGTTCCGAGTCGAGTGCGTGGAGCACCTTCGGCGGCGACATCGGCAGTTCGGTCATGCGCCGGCCGATCGCGTGGCTGACCGCGTTGGCGACCGCCGCCAGCGACGGGACGATGTTGGCCTCGCCCACGCCTTTCACGCCATACGGGTGGTTAGGATTGGGCACTTCGACCAGCACCGTGTCGATCCTCGGCAAATCGGAGGCGACCGGGATTCGGTAGTCGAGGAAGCCGGCATTCGCAAGACATCCCGCCTTGTCGTAGATGTATTCCTCGTTCAACGCCCAGCCGATGCCCTGCGCGGCGCCGCCCTGCAGCTGGCCCTCGACATAGCCCGGATGAATGGCGCGGCCCACGTCCTGCGCAGTGACAAAGTGCAGCACCTTCACCTGCCCCGTCTCGGGATCGACTTCGACGTCGCACATTTCGGTGGCAAAGCCCGGCGCCACGCCGCCCGCATTGACCGACACCTCCGCGACGATGGGGCCGCCGGTCACCGATCGCTTGGCCGCGATCGCCTTGAGCGAGAGCGGCTCGAATCGGCCCTTGCTCGCGCCCGCGGGCCTGGCCTGGCCGTCTTCCCAGATGACGTCCTCCGCCTCGATGTCCCAGATCATGGCCGCCCGCTTGCACAGTTCGCCGATCACCTTCTTGCACGCGTCGGTCACGGCGATGCCGGTCGCGAAGGTGGTGCGCGAGCCGGCGGCGAGGTGGCCGTAGCCGATTGAAGCGGTGTCAGCAACGATCGGCCGGACGTTGTCGTAATCGATGCCGAGTGTCTCGGCCGCCATCATCGCCAGCGATGCGCGCGTGCCGCTGAGGTCCGCACTGCCGGTCGCGACGACGACCGTCCCGTCTTCGTTCACGTGCACCGCCGCACTCGATTCGCCGCCGTTGTTGAACCAGTAGCCCGAGGCAACGCCGCGTCCCTGGTTTTTGCCGAGCGGTGCCGTGTAGCCGGGATGCCGCATCAATGCCTCGATCGTTTCGGCGTAGCCTTCGTGGGTATGCTTCGGCCCCCAGACCGTCGGCGTACCGGGCCTGGCGACGTTCTTCAACCTGAGCTGCAGAGGATCCATGCTGATTTTGGCCGCCACCATGTCGATGACGCTCTCCACGGCGTAAGCCGAGATCGGCGTGCCCGGGGCGCGGTAGGCGGCCGTCTTCGGCCGATTGCAGACCACGTCGTAGCCCACCGAGCGCACGTTCGGGATGTCATAGGGCGCGAAGGCGCACATGCAGGCGTTCATGACCGGCGAGCCGGGAACGGCGCCCGCCTGGAACTTGAACACGCCGTCGGCCGCGACGATCTTGCCGTCCTTCCGGACGCCAATCTTGACGGTCATGGAGGACCCGGGGGCCGGCCCACAGGCTTTGAACACCTCCTCGCGACTCATCACGATTTTCACCGGATGGCCGCTCTTGCGGGAGAGAGCGAGCGCCACCGGCTCAACATAAGGAACGTTCTTGCCGCCGAAGCCGCCGCCGATCTCCGCCGCATGAACGCGCAGGTTGCCGATGTTCATGCCGAGGATCTTCGCGCTCAGCGCACGGATCACGAAATGACCCTGGCTCGACGCCCAGAGCTCGGCTTGTCCGTCCGTATCGAAGCGCGCGAGGCATGCCTGCGGCTCGATATAGCCTTGATGCACCGGCGCGGTCTTGAAGCTCATCTCCACGATCTCGTCGGCCGCGGCGAAGCCGGCCTCGGGGTCGCCGATCTTGAACTCGATCCGCTTGGAGATGTTCGAGGGCTTGACCGGCGCGGGCTCGACGCCCCGAGTGATCATGTCCTCGAACAGCAGTGGCGCATCGGGCCGCATCGCCTCTTCGACGTCGATGACGTGCGGGAGGGTCTCGTAATCGACCTTGATCAGCCGCAGCGCCTCGTCGGCGACGGTCCTGCTGATGGCCGCGACCGCGGCGACGGCGTGGCCCTCGTAGAGCACCTTCTCGCGCGCCATGATGTTGCGGGTCATGTGCCAGAAATTCACGGCGACACGCTCGGCGCCGACATACTCGAATTTTTGCTCGGGAAGGTCCGCGGACGTCATCACGACCTTGACGCCGGGCAGCGCCTGCGCCCTCGAAGTATCGATCGAGCGGATGCGGGCATGAGCGTGCGGCGACCGCAGGATTTTTCCCCACAGCATGCCCGGTAGAGAATAATCGGCGCCGTATCGGGCGAGACCGGTCACCTTCGGCACGCCGTCGGGCCGTAGCGGGCGGGTGCCGACGACTTTCAGCTTCTTTTTCTCGGGCGCGATCGCGGCAGACATGGTCAGCCCCCCCGCATTTCGCGTGCGGCATCGAGCACCGCATCGACGATCTTGTGATACCCGGTGCAGCGGCACAGGTTGCCGGCCAGCCAATAGCGGACTTCTTCTTCGGTCGGATCAGGGTTGCGCTCCAGCAGCGAGCGGGCGGCAATGAGAATCCCCGGCGTGCAGATGCCGCACTGCAGCGCGGCGTGTTCCAGGAACTTGCGCTGCAACGGATGCAGCTTCGTTCCGACGGCCATCCCTTCGATTGTTTGTATGGCCTTGCCTTCGGCTTCCACGCCAAGGACCAGGCAGGAGCACATCAGGCGCCCATCGACTGTCACACTGCAGGCACCGCAATCGCCCGTGCCGCAGCCTTCCTTGGTTCCGGTGAGGCCGAGTTCGTCGCGCAGCACTTCGAGCAGGGTCTGGTGCGTTTCGCATAGAAATTCGACGACATCGCCGTTGACCGTCGCCGTGACATGATGCTTTGCCATCAGTTCTTCCTCGCCCTTGCGAGCGCAACTTCCGCGGCGCGCCGCGCCATCACACCGGCAACCTTGAACCGGAATGCCTTGGTTCCGCGCTTGTCGTCGATTGGCCGGCAGGCCGCGCTTGCGGCAGCGGCCAGCCGCTCGAGCGCGGCCGCGTCAACCTTCGTGCCGATCAGCGCGGCCGCAGCCTCGGGTACCAGCAACGCGCGCTCGGCGACCGCGCCGAGGCTGACCCGCGCCTGGCTGCAGACGCCACTGTCGTCCAGCGTGAGGTTGACTCCCGCCCCGACGACCGCAATGTCCATCTCGGTACGCGGCGTGAAGCGAAGATAGGCATCGCCCGAATGCGGGGGGCGTCGCGGCAGCAGGAATGAGGTGACGATCTCGCCCTTTGCCAGCGAGGTCTTGCCCGGTCCCGTGGCGATGTCCTCGACGCGTGTTTCGCGTTTGCGGCTCAGCCCCGCAATGCGCGCGGACGCTCCGGCGGCGATCATGGCGGGAACGCTGTCCGCAGCTGGCGAGGCGTTGCACAGATTGCCGCCCACGGTCGCGCGTCCCTTCACCTGGATCGAGCCGATCAGCCTGACGCCATCGATCACGCCGGGCCATGCCTTCGCGAATTCTTCATGCTCGACCAGCTCCATGCAGGTAACCGCCGCGCCGAAACGAAACCCGCCGTTTTCGGCGACAATCGAGACCATCTCGGGGATGTCTTTGATGTCGACCAGCAACTCGGGCTCGACGCGGCCGGCCCGCATCCCGATCAACAAGTCCGTGCCGCCGGCCAGTACCCTTGCCTGCCCATTCGCGCCCGACAGCAGGGCAAGCGCCGCCTCCAGTGTTGTTGGCGCCTCGTAGCGCATTTTGCGCATTTTCTCCTTTGATTATTGTGCGATTTCAGTATGTTCCAGGACTTGAACCGGTTGTCACGACCCCGTGGCGCAACGATCGCGGGACCTGGCTGGCGGCTACTGGAATGTAGCGAATCGCGGCGCTCCAAGCTTTGCGATAGGTCAAGGTTTGCGGGCTTGCTGCGATGAACAGACAGGGAATAACCGCTCAACCGACAAGCAATTCAACTCGGCCGCGATGCGGCTGCGTCAAGCCGAGGCGCCGGGAGCGGGCGCGGATGCCGTTCCGGAACGCGCGTAACGAGCCATGGTTCATGCCGGCTTGCTCTCCCCGGGAGACGAACGCGATCCAGCCGTTGCGACTCAAGCCCGCTCGAGAAGGATCTGCTTCCGTCGCTGCGATTCCGCGACGAACTCCTCCAGGTCGGGATCGAGCGCGTTGCGGGCAGACACGATCCCGATCAGCTTGCCGTTCTCGACCACCGGCACGTGGCGGAAGCCGTTCTCATGCATCAACAGGAGCGCATATCCGAATGACTTGTCGGGAGCGACCGTCAGCGGCGCGACCGTCATCACGTCGGCGAGCCGGGTAGTCCGCACATCGCGGTCCTTCGCGATGACGCGAAACACGACGTCGCGTTCGGTGAAAATCCCGACCAGGTTGTGGTGCTCGACCACCAGGACCGCGCCGACTTTCCTGCGCGCCATCAGCTTGGCCGCTTCGTTGACCGTGGTCCGCGGCGGAGCAGTCAGAAGCGTCTTCCGCTCCATCACGGTTCGAATCCGTTGACCAAACACGATATCCCCAATCCTGAAGCGACTCCCGCGCGCAGCCCGGCGCCTCTCCGACACCGGCTGGCGGGCGTCGGCGCAGGTCACGTTGACACCGGGCTCCCACGATTGCGTATGGTAGGGAGGCTTCCGGTGTGCCGATTTGACCTAAGTCAATACCGCTGCGAATTCGGGGCGCGCACAGATGCAGCCGGACGCGGAGTGGCGGCGCAATAGGGAGGGTCTAACTCGCGAACGAGAACGCGGGCTTCATCACCGGCCAGTGCTACCCCGTCAACGGCGGCAGCTATTTCCTCTGATCGCTTTGGCGCCGCGGGCGCCGGGGATCACTTCACGAGCCCCAGTTCCGCCAGCGTGACGCGCAGCGACGCCTCCTCCGATTCGAGGTATTTCAGGAGATCCCGCCGGGTCATGAAGGTGTTCTGGTAGTAGCGCTTCTCGAGCTCGCTTTTCCATTCCGGGCTCTCGACGAGCTTCCGGAATGCCCCTTCCCAGTACGCGACCTGCGCCGCAGTGAGGCCGCGCGGCCCGACGACGCCGCGCCACGCGCCGACGACGACGTCCTGGCCCTGCTCAATGAATGTCGGCACCGCGGCCATGTCGCCGCCGAGCCGCTGCGGCGCCGCAACGCCCAGCACCCGGATCTTGCCGGCTTTCACGTGCGCGACGAAGCCCGACGCAGTGGCTCCGACGACGTCCACGTGGCCGCCGAGCAGCGCGGTAATGGACTCGCCGGAAGACTTGTTGACCACGACCCTGAGCTTGCGCAGGTCGCCGCCCGCATGCTTCGCCGCAGCCGCGACGCCGATGTGGTTGTGGTTGCCGAGCACGCTCGCGATGCTGAAGGTGA
>Ga0326597_10003686_pt1 | contig 21904 bp, 12 predicted proteins | sample RVTome_12_FD_203789 | JGI IMG/M metagenome (GOLD analysis project Ga0326597, IMG submission 203789) | Soil microbial communities from uranium-contaminated site in the Upper Colorado River Basin, Wyoming, United States - RVT100D185 | ecosystem: Environmental > Terrestrial > Soil > Contaminated >...
GTCTGCGTGCTTTTCGTGAAGGCGCTCGAACAGCGAGAGGAGTTCGGCTTCGTTCGGAAGTGGGAGTTCCACGGTTGCGGCTTCGCGCAGCAACTCGACGGGCAGATGCAGAACGGGCCCCAGCAGGACGACGACCTGACGGCGCGCGGTGATCTGCGGGAGCCGATCGCGAAGCCGGCGGATCGCCATCGGGTCGTCGAGCAACCGGTGCGCATCGAGCACTGCGAAGATCGCCGGTTCCTCGTAGGCGGAAATTCCGATCACGCCTTCGTTCAAGGAGCCCGAGCCGGAACCGCCCGTGAGCTTGGCCTTGCGGCCTTCGAGCGGAGCATCGATTTCCCGGGCGTCGAGCCCGGACGCGAGCGTCCAGGTGACGACACGGCGCTCCGTCGCCTGTGCGATGCGGCGCAGCAGCGCGAGCGCGCGGTCTTCCTCGCTGCTCTCGAGCGCGATCAGGTTCCAGCCCGAGCGGATCAGCAGCTGGAGTTCTTCCGCACAGGCCGTGCTCATTCGCTGTCCGCCGTGACGCGAACGATTTCTTCGAAGGTCGTGACGCCGTCTGCGAGTTTCCGCACCGCGGCATCGCGCAGCGGCTCCATCCCCTCGATGCGGCCCGCGTGGTGGATCTCGTTGGCGTCCTTGCCCTCGTTGATCAGCGTGCGGATGCGCCGCCCCACGTCGAGCATCTCGAACACGCCGGTGCGCCCGTAGAGGCCCGTGTAGCGGCACGACACGCAGCCCTCGCCCGAGCGAACCCGCAGGCTGTCCCGCCGCTCGACCGGAACCTTGATGCCGAGCGCGGTGATCTGGTCCGGATTCAGGTAACTCTCTACCGCGCAATTTTCACAGATGCGGCGAATCAAGCGTTGAGCGAAAATTCCGCGCAGCACGCTCGAGAGCAGGAAGCGTTCGACGCCGAGTTCGATCAGCCGCGTGACTGCGCCGGCGGCGTTTCGGGTATGCACCGTCGAGAAGACGAGGTGCCCGGTGAGTGCCGCCTGAACGGCCATGTTCGCGGTTTCCTTGTCGCGGATCTCGCCCACCATGATGATGTCGGGGTCTTGGCGCAAGATGGTGCGCAGCGCCGATGCGAAGGTCACGTCGACCTGCGGATTGACCTGCACCTGGCAAAAGCGCGGATCGATCATTTCGATCGGATCTTCGACGCTCGTGATGTTGATCTCCGGTCCCGAGAGGTAGCGCAGCGTCGAGTACAGCGTCGTCGTCTTGCCGGAGCCCGTCGGGCCTGTCACGAGGATCAAGCCGTTGGGGCAGGTGATCCAGCGCTCGTAGCGCTCGCGCTCGGCGACGCTGAAGCCGAGGTCGTGGAGATCGGCGAGCAGCACGCTCGGATCGAACACGCGGATGACGATCTTCTCGCCAAACGCGGTGGCCATGCTCGACACGCGCAGTTCAACCTCGCGCTGTGCGCGCTGGGTCTTGATGCGGCCGTCCTGCGGGCGCCTGCGATCCGCGATGTTCATGCCCGCGAGCACCTTGATGCGCGACGTGATCGCGCCGTGAACCGAGAGTGGAACCGTTTCGATGTCGTGCAGGATGCCGTCGATCCGAAACCGGATGACCGCGTCGTTGCGCCGCGGCTCGAGGTGGATATCGGATGCGCGCTGTTCGAACGCGTAGTTGAGCAGGTAGTCGACGGCCGCAATGACGTGCTCGTCGTTTGGCGCGCTGGCGAGTTCGTCATTGCTGCGCACTTCGACGAGTTGCACGAGGGCGCTGCCGTGGCCGCCGCCGAGTTCCGTCGCCGCTTTCGACACCTTGGCGCGAAAGCCGTAGACGCGATCGATCACCTGGAGCACATCGCTCTTCGCGGTGACGACGTAGGTGAGGGGCGCCTGGATCAGGTCTTCGAGGCTCTGGCGAAGAGTCGTGTCGAAGGGGTCGGTGAGCGTCAGGCAGAGGGTGTCTCCCTCGCGCGCCACCGGGATCACCACGTGGTGTCGCGCGAACGGGCGCGAGAGCGTCTTGGTCACGAGATCGTTGTCGATGCGCAGCGGGTCGATCTTCAAGTAGGGGATGCCGGACTCTCTGGCGAGCGCCTCCGCGAGCGCATCCTCGTCGAGCTTGCCGTGCGGCCGCTTCGGGTGGGGAAACGCCATCGCGGCCACGAGTTCGACCGGTGTCACCTCGTAGCGGTTCGCGGCCTGCGAGCGAACCGATCCCACCCGGTCTTTGAGCACGCGGCTGCGAAGTGTCGTGGCCCGCGCCTCGATCTCTTTGGTCTGCGGCTCGGTCAGATACTCCTGGCGCTGCAGGATTTCGAGCAGTTCCTCCAGGCAGAGCGGCGGGCGCGGCTGCGAGCGCTGAATCCGCTTCGGATCGGGCCCGGCCGGGCCGGGTTTCGCTTGGCTCATTGTGCGGGTACCCCTTCTAGCTGCTTATCGGCGATCAGCTGAAAAAAACGATGCTTCGGGGCCGGATATTTCGCCGCTGGGGGGCAGGGCGGGAAAGTGCCCGGCCGACAACGCGTTATGCTGCCCCGATGCACCCCAGCATCGACCCCGAACTGCTCGAGCGCGCCTGCCGCAGCCTGCGGCGCCGCGACCCCGCCATCGGCGCCGTGATCCGGCGCGTGGGCCCCTGCGGACTCGAGGCCGGCGGCGATCCCTATCGGATGTTGGTGCGGTCGGTCGTCTACCAACAGCTCGCGGGCTCTGCGGCGGGAGCCATTCTCGGGCGGGTGAAGGCGCGCTTTGGTGGGCGGATTCCGCGGCCCGAGCGCCTGCTCGACGCGACCGATGACGAGCTGCGATCCGACGGGCTCTCGCGCCAGAAGATCGCCGCAATCCGAGGCGTCGCGGGCGCGTTTGCCGACAAATCCCTCTGCAACCGGCGACTGCGCGGGATGCCCGACCAGGAGGTCGTCGACGCCGTCACCCAACTTCGCGGCATCGGCGAGTGGACGGCTCACATGCTGCTGATGTTCTCGCTCGGCCGCCCCGACGTGCTGCCGACCGGCGACTACGGAGTGCGAAAAGGCGCGCAGATCGTCTATGGCCTCGACGACCTCCCGAAACCCAAAGAACTCGCGAGCCTCGCCGAGCGCTGGCGCCCCTACCGCTCGGTGGGCGCCTGGTACCTCTGGGCGGTGGTCGATCAATGACCAGTGCCGCCCGCAGCAGGGGCTGATGGCGGGCGGGAGCCGGAGTTTTGCGCGATATTCCCGCCGCTTGCCTAGCGCGTCCCCATCGTCTAGTGGCCTAGGACTCCGCCCTTTCAAGGCGGCAACACGGGTTCGAGTCCCGTTGGGGACGCCAGCCAAGTCCTGCGATTGGCTCACTTGCTTTTGTGTCTGAGGCAATTCAGCAGCGATTTGGCATTGTGCGCTCGCACGAGAACCGAAGTCCATTTCATTCCGCGATTGTCGTGGGCTGCGTAATCACTCTTTCGCAAGCCTGGACGGGCGACGCGGACGGCCTCACCGGCACTTGCTCTGGGCGGGGCCGCCAAAGCCAGCGGAAGGGTACCTGAGGAGATTCAGCAATTAGTTGCAGGTCTTGGTGATCCTTCTCGTTGCGTCGAACCGACCGTTGGGGTCGGCTCCGACGAAGGTCGCAATGAAGAGAATGGATCCGGAGTTGCACTGCGGAATCTTCATCGCGAGTTTGTCGCCCCTCCCACCTTTGCCGACTCCGAGGCGGATCGGGTTCAGCGGCGAAAGCTGCGTGTCGATGATCTCAGATCCGTCGATGGCGTCGATCCGCAAGGTCGTGTCGATCGTCGCATCGCTCGTGGCCGTCCCCTTCGCGATTCGGGCTTTGGCGGTGATGTTCTTCGTTGTGCCCACGGTCACGGTGGGCGAACCGCCGCGGAGTGCGTTGATCTCGATCACGAAGTCGGGGTCGACGTGGTCATACACGAACGCACTGTTGAACGTGGTCGTAGCGGTAATGTCGTTGCCGCCGCTGTCCCTGACAATGTCGGTCGGTCCGTCGGTGTCTGGCCGGATCTCCGGGGAGCCGTAGATGCCCGAAGGACTCAGAAACGTGACCGTTCCGAGCTGGTGGCTCTGGCCCGCGGACAGGCCGGTGCCCAGGTAGGGCACGAGCGCGGAAGAGTTGATGTTCTCGATCCGCGTTCCGGTATCGGTGGTCGACCCGAGCTGGAGCGGCAGCTTGTCATCCCCGGTCGCGGGGTCTGACGGTGTGCTCGCGTATCCGAGTACGGAGAGACTGCTGGCGGCTGTGCTGTAGTCCACACTGACGCCGGCGCCAGTTGAGCCGTTGGGACCTGCGGTCAGGATCACCTGCAGGGTGCCGTTCAAAGACAACTCCGCACGGCTGATATTGTTCGTGCCGTTGGCGGCCCAGATCAGATCGATCGTGGCGCTCGCATTGGCGACGCCCGCAAGCCCCACGAGAGCCATCGCGCTGCCCGCTGCTGTCGCCCCGAATAAAGTCAATTTCATGATCACTCCAACCCAAGTTTTGATTCCAGTGTGCACCCGTACGGATATCGAGGTCAACCTTTTCCCGGGAATGTCGGGCTTCCAGCCAACCACTGGTGCAACGGGGCAGGCCGAAAAACCAGCGCACTCTGGCAGCCCTGGAACCAAGCGCGATTTACTCTTCGACGCAGGGGAACAGTAGATCGGGAACCACGCGCTCCTCGGTTGGTTATCGATGGCGGGGCGGTCGGCGAACGAATGCTGTCGACGGCGATTTTGTGTCCACTTTGTCAACAGCGATGCACCATTCCGCCTCACCTTCGACGGCCTCGAAAAAGGTGAAGACAACGTAGGTAAGAAGTGGCATGCGTCTCGCGTCGGTGTACCTTCCGGAAGATGGGTGGTGAGCAGAAGAGGAGACAGGAGATGTTGCTGAAAATTGCAGGTGTCGCGCTGGTCTTGGCTCTGGCTTCGCCAGCTTTCGCCCAGGAGCCCACTCCGATCGACGTTGCGATCCTCACCTGTGTCGGACCCGGATTTATCCCAGACGGTGACCCGTTCGAGATCCTCGATGATCTCGATCCGCGCTACTGCACGAGGGCGTGCAAGGCGGCCGCACAGGGTTGCAAGGCCGTGGTGAGGGCAATCGATCGGTGTGGGGTCGGCTTCCTCAAGTCATCGGCAAAGGTCAGCATCGAGATCTGCCGGGGATGGGGGTACACCGCTCAGGAGTGCCGCGGGATCAACGCTGAGGCCAAGGGCGACATCGACTGGTGGAGGGCGCAGGGGAGGATCGAGCAAGACGCGTGCGATAGCGACGCGCAGATCCTCTGCTTCAGTCGCTGCCAGTAGGCGGTAAACGCGGACACTGTAGCTGCCCGGATTTCGATCGATCGTCAGGTCGCCGGCGCGCTCACGCCCGCGCCTCGGATGCGACCCCGCGCAGCAGGTTCTCGAGCAGGTCGACTCCGGTCAGCACGCGCCTGTCGGAAGCCGTCCAGAGCAGGACAAGATCGGGGTGAAGGGGTTTGCGTCCGGGCTGCCGCGGGTGCAGGCGGAGGTTGCTCAAGATCCTCTCGAGCCTGGTCTTCGGATCGGTGATCACGAGCGGTTCGTGACAGAAGGCGCCGGGGTCGACGGGGGAGGGTTCCATCAACACGGCGCGCAAGAATGTGTTGGAGTTCAAAACGAGTCGTGGGCGGTCGCGCTCATCCGCGATGACGACCCACTTGTGATGAGACTGGTGGACGGCTCGCAGGAAGGGATCGGATGGGGCCGCGTCGAAGGCCGGGAACTGGGGGGATCCATTCGCAAAAGGGATCGTGAGAATCGAGCCGGGGTGAAGGGGCTCGGCTTCCTCATCCAGCGTGCGGTCGTCGAGCGCGAGAAAGTTGAGCGCTCCATGGCCCTCGACGTGGCTCACGTCGGAGCTGGTGTCGCGGATGTGAACCTTGAGCATCTCTCGCAGGTCGCGCTCTGGAAAGAGCCCGAGCCCCTCCTTGCCGACGAGCCTATCGATCAGTCGGGCCGTCGGCCACGCGACTGGGAAGAGGACCGCGCGGTACACGCGGATGACCGGTGCCAGGGTGCCTCCAACGAGGTACGCGTGCCGCGAGACGTACGCCTGTGGAACGATCTCGCCGAACAACGTGATGCCAACGGTGGAGACCACGAACGCCGCGACTCCCGTGAGGATCGAGTCTGCGAGAATTGCCAGCAGCGTATTGAAGGCGACATTGCCCCATAGAATGGTGGTCAAGAGCAGGTGGAAATCTTCGCGAAGCGCCAGGATCCGCTGTGCGCCGCGGTCTCCACCCCTCGCGGCGATCTGGAGCCGCAGACGGCTGGGTCCGAGCATGCCCAGATTCAAACCCGAGAACATCGCCGATTGACTCAGACACAGCGCCATTCCCAACCAGATGGGCCAATTCACGGTATCTCCTCCGATGCCCGCGCGGGCGAAACGGTCTGTCAGGGTGGAATCGAGATGCCCAGTGCCGGGATCGCGAGCGCGTAGGTGAGCGCTGTGATCAGCGCGATGCCCACGATGTTGAGCAAGAGGCCGGCGCGGTTCATCTCGAACATCGAAATGTAGCCCGATCCGAACACGATTGCGTTGGGAGGCGTCGCGACGGGAAGCATGAAGGCACAACTCGCGGCGACCGCGGCGGGGACGATCAGCAACATTGGCGCGGTGCCCAGGCCGCTCGCGAGGCCGGCCAGGATCGGGACGAGCGTCGCGGTCGTGGCCGTATTGCTCGTCAGTTCAGTCAGGAAGACGACGAGCGTGACGATCGCGACGACCAGCACGAACGTAGGCAGTGTGCCGAAGTTCGCGAATTGGCTGCCGATGAAGTCGCCGACGCCATTGTGGCGGATGGCCGCCGCGAGGCTCAGCCCGCCGCCGAACAGCACCAACACACCCCAGGGCAGGCGTACAGCCGTCTCCCAGTCCATTGCGAACACGCGCTGCCTGGCATCGACCGGAATGCAAAACAGGCTCAACGCCGCCACGATCGCGATCCCGGTGTCGGTCAAACCCGCGAACGGCGCCCACGGCAGCCCGACGAGCAACGGTCGCGCGACCCACGAAACGGCCGTGATCGCGAAGACGAACATCGTGATCCGCTCGCCGCGGCCGAGCGGGCCGAGTTCGGCCAGCGCGTGCCGCACGCCCTCGCGCCCGCCTTGGATCCGGCGATCGCCCAGCGGATACAGCACGCGCGTCAGCAACCACCATGCAGCCGGCAGGAAACACGCGACCAGAGGCACGCCGAACGCCATCCAGCGCACGAAGCTGATCTCGACTCCGAGTTCGCTGCGCGCGTAGGAGGCCAGGAACAGATTTGGTGGCGTTCCGATCAGCGTTCCGATCCCGCCAATCGAGCAGCCGTAAGCGACACCCAACAACAGCGCAACGCGAAATCGCCCGTCGTCGTCGCCGGCGAGGCGTACCACCGACAGCGCGATTGGCAGCATCATCACGGCCGTCGCGGTGTTGCTGACCCACATGCTCAGCGCCGCGCTCGCGAACATGAAACCGCCGACCATCCGCGAGGCCCGATCCCCGACGACCGAGAGCACGCTGAACGCGATTCGACGATGCAACCCCCAGCGCTCCATCGCGAGTGCGAGCACGAATCCGCCCATGAACAGGAAGATCAACTCGTGCGCGTAGGGCGCCGCCGCCGCGTCGATCGTCGCGATACCGAGCGTGGGAAACAGCGCGAGCGGCAAGAGCGCAGTTGCGTAGACGGGGATCGCTTCGGTCATCCACCAGACCGCCATCCAGACCGCGAGCGCTGCGGTGGCACGACCGGAGCTGCCGAACGAGATGAGGTCGCCGGCAACGCCGGCGTAGGTCGTGGGAAGCGCGAGGTAAGCCAGCCCCGCCAACACGGGTCCGGCGACGAGTCCGCCCCAGGCCACCGCGCTGCGCCGAATGCGAGGCATGCCCTTCATCTATGCCACGCCTATAGCATCCGGCGGGTGCATTCGCCCCGAATTCAGCTCGCCGTGAGTGGTAACATCGAGAATGCAACGATTGTGGGTCCGAACTTTCGGCTGCTCGATTGGCGCGGGGGCCGAATCGAATTGGCCCCGAGGTGCCGTCGGCCATACACTGCGGCCGTTGAGGGCGGCGGACACACGCGTTCGAAGGGATGTGTGGCAGAATGTCCGGAAGCGATCGGTGGGTCGGGAATCCCGTCGATCCGGTTCTGGTCACGGGATGCTGCGAATTCGAGGCGACGAGATCATGCGAAATGTTGTTGCGATTGCGGCGGGTAGCGTAATGGCGCTCGCGGGTTTCGCGGGCGCCGCCCACGCGAGCGCCACGATCGACCTGATCTGGGACGCAACCGGTACGGAGGAAATCAATGACGACGTCGACGAAATCGTGGCACCTACACTGAACGTGATCCTGAAAGCAGGCCCCGCCGGCTCACAGGGCGCCGCCGTCAGCGTCGACTTCAGCGGAATTGCAGACAAGCTTCAATCGATCGGTTATGCGAACTCGATACCGGGGGGGAGTGACACCCCACTTCCGATCGCTCTCAATACTCCACTGCTCAATGGGTCGCGTGTCGAGCTGATCAACGCCTTCTGTTTCTGCGATTTCGATATCGGCACGGGCCTGGCAGCTGGCGAGAGCTACCAGCTCGGAACCGTCACGTTCGGATTCGTCGACCTCGACGACCCCCGACGGCCCACCGATGGGGTTTACGAGGTCTGGTCCGACGTCGAATTCGCCAGCGACGGCGTCTTGGACGGCGACGCCAATGTGATTCCCGAGGAACAACTGACGTTCAATACCGCGTTCCTGACGATTCCCGAGCCGGCTGGGTTGGCGAGCCTGGAGGCGGGAATCGCCCTGCTCGCGCTTTTGCACCGTCGCCGGCGGCACCGCGTCGAGCGGTAACGCGCCGACCCCATCGGCGTTGCGTCGAGCGATCACGCATCCATCCCGTCGGCGTGGCGTCGCGCGATCACGCACTTCTCCCGCCGCCATTGCGTCGCGCCGCTCGTTACTTCGGCTCGCGCTCCACGATGTCGGGGTTGTGCCAGCCTTCGGGCGCCTGTAGTTCCGGGGGCGGCTCGAGTCGCGACACGTAGTCGAGCACCGCTTTGGCCTCGCTGTCCTTGAAGCCCTGAACCTGGGCGAGCATTTCGGGATTCGCATTGTGGCGCTTTCCGTCCCGGATCCCCTGGAACTGGCGCAGCAGGTACTTGTAGTGCTGCGCCTGGATGCGCGGCGCGTATTTTTCGGCGTCGCCCTCGCCGCTGGGGCCGTGACAGCGCGCGCAATTCTCCCGGTAGAGGCGCTCGCCGAGTTGAAGGTCGAGCCCGGGGCCCTTGCCGTTGGCGATGCTGATCTCGAGGGTGTCGATGTAGGCCGCGACGTCCGCCACCGCCTGGGCGCCGCCGATCGCCTCGACGGACGCGTAGGGGAGCATCATCGGGTTGTCGCGATTGCCCGCGCGGATGTCCGCCAGCTGCTTGATGACGACGCGGCGGTGCTGGCCCGCCAGCTGCGGCACCGAGCCGTTGGCGAGTCCCCAGCCCTCGGGTTTGTGGCAGCTCGCGCAGCTGCGGTAGATCTCCAGGCCGTTCTTGACGTTCGGGGTCAGCATCAGCGCCTGCTCGAGTTCGCGCGCGGCTTTGGCCTGAACCTCGTCCATACTCGGACCCGCCTGCTGGGTGACTGCGCGCCGGGTCTCGGAAATCTCGAGGGCGTCGAAGCAGAACTGCAGGCTTCGCTCGGCGCGTTCGACCTGCCCCGATTCGTACAGCTTGGCGGCGAAGTTGCGGCGACTCAGGCACGAATCGAGTGCGAATTGGGAAACCTGCGCCGGGTTTTTTCGCAGTCCCTCATCGACGCGCTCCAGAGCCTTGGGGAAATCAGTGGCGAGAGCCGAATTCGGCGCTGCGAAAAGCGCGGCCACGACGGCAGCGGCGGCGATCGGCGTGCAACGATGCTTTGCTCGATCCGTCGTGCGCGTCTTCCGAACGGCAACCAGTTCCAAAGCGGTCATTTTGCGCTCCTTCATTCCGCCGATGTGGAAAGGTCACGGCACCGCGTTGCGCCTCCGATGCGCCGGTCCGAACAAGGGCCTTCCGAGAGGCTAGGGGCGCGGTCAGGGGCGAGCAACCGGAATTGCAAGCGGTTCACGGTGCCTGCGGTCGATCTCCGCCGGATGCCTCGATCAGGTGGTATCGATCGATCTCCGGGTCGTGGAGGTTGCGGGTCATCCCATTTGGCCAGCGCACTTCGATCGACTCGACACGCGTCGATGCGCCCAATCCGAAGTGCAGCGTCGTGGAATGCTGACCCAGGACGGTCTCACCCGTGAAGATTCGCCCCACGTGCGTCTGTTCGGCGGTGTGCACCGAGACGGATGCGCCGACCGGCGAAATTCCATTTCCCTCTTCCAGCAAGCGGATTCCAATCCAGTGATTCGCGGTTTCGAGGCGATTGCGGTAGATGTGGAGCCGCTGTCCCTTGAGCCCGTGATCTTCCACGACGACGAGATCGACACGGCCGTCCAGGTCGAGGTCTCCACTGACTGCAGATCGGCTGTCGAACGAATCCGCGACGCCCATCAGGAAAGCGACGTTGACGAAGCCGCCCCCGTCGAGATTCATCAGAAGTTGGTTCTTCTGGTGGCCATCCCACGATTCTGCTCCCGCGAACAGGGCGGTCATTCGCTTGCCCATGAGCAGGCCCAAGGCTTCGTTGGGTTCGGATCTCCCGTCGTAGATATCGTGACACCAGAAGCTCACGCAGAAATCCTTCGTGCTTCTGCCGCTGATGTGTCCGTTCGCGGTGAACAGATCCGGATCCCGGTCGTTGTCGAAGTCGAAGGCCGTCGTTCCCCAGGTCCAACCCGTACGCGCCACCTGATCGCGAAAGTCGGGCTCGTGCCAGCCGTCGTCGCGCGCGAGATACATGCGATTGCCAAATGCCATGCGCATCCTCATCTGCTGCATGTCCGGCCGCTCGGTTCGTCCCAAGCCCATGGCTTCCAGGCGCCGCGCCGTGGCCGAGGCCATCCCCGCTACGAAGAAATCCAGCCGGCCATCGAGGTCGTAGTCTGCAAACGCCGCCGACATGCCGAACAGGTGCCGGTCCGCGCGAAGTGTGTCGTTGGCGTCGCTGAAATGCCCGCGCCCGTCATTGTGGTAGAGGTCGATGCCGGAGAAGTCGCTGACGACGAGAAGATCGAGATCGCCGTCCTCGTCGAGGTCGACGAAGGTGCTCGCGTAGGTTCGTCTGAACCGTTTGGCTTCGAGTCCGGCGGCGGCGGTTCCGAACGAGAAATTTCCCTGTCCGTCGTTCAAGAGCAGATACGACGGGTAGCCATCGTTGGCGTCGTAGTAGGGGAAGGGCATCTGGCCGCCCTGGTACGGAGGCTTGTACTGGGCGATCCATACGTCGAGATCGCCATCGCCATCGACATCTCCGACCGCCAACGAGGAGGGCCCGCGCAGCGGCTGCTCGAAGCGCGGCGTGAGCTTCGGTTCATCGGGAAAGCGGCCCTCGGCGTCGCCGAGGTAGAGCAGGAGGTCGCCCCGCGCCCGGGTCGACATCAGGTCGGGGTGCGCGTCGCCGTTCATGTCGGCGATGACGCCCGTCTCGGTGAGCTGGTAGGGATGATCGACCAGGGGCGCCTTCTGGAACCGACCTTCACCGCGGTTCCACAGGATGCGCACGGCGCCCACCATGATCACGTCCAGCAGGCCGTCTTGGTTCAGGTCGTAGAGCAAGACCGGATGAATGCCCGAGAGTCCATCCCGCGTGGGTTGCTCGAAGCGGAGGACCCGCTCGAACGGAGCGGGCCCCGAACGCGTGAGCATGCGCAGCGCGGTCGCGTCGACCTTCGCGGGTATCGGATTGCCGCGCTCGTCGCGGCGATCGGACCAGGCGACAGCCAGTTCGCCCTCGATGATGATGCGCCGGGCGTCGACTCCCTCGATCAGATGGAGCGCAATCGCGATCTGCGACCGCGCGGGCGAGTCGTCGCTGGGAGGGGTGAAGCGGACGTGGTGCCACTCAGATTGGACCAGGCGATACCTGGCGCTCGAAAGTCGGTCGACGAGCTTCGCCCAGTCGTCGCGCGTCAGTGTGGTGTGCGGTGCTCCAGACTCGAACAGCGTGACGCCGTGATCGAGCGCTTCGATCGGCTGCAGGGTTCCGATCGTCATGGCATCGAAGTCGATCGAGCTGAGGATCTGCGCTTTTGCTGCGGGGCTGCCGTTTCGTTCGGCGCGCAGCAGCGCATCCCAGAGGGCGACCAGCGTCTGCTCGTGCTGCTGGGCGAGGATTTCGCCCGCCCAGACCGTCTGTTCGTGTCGCTCGCGGTAGGCGATCCAATCGTCGAGGGATCGCGGAGTTTCGGCTCGATTCTCGCCACAACCCGGCAGGGTTGTGAACAGCAGGGCAGCGGTTACCGACACGACGATGGCAAGGCAATCGCCAAGCCAGCGACCCCCGCGCCCGCCTACGGCGCGGTCGCCGCCCAATCCCTGGACACCCAGCGCGTGTTGTAACGCATCTGCCAATCGTCATCCTTTGCGACCACGGGCAGCGGCTCTACGCGGTGTCCGTTCACGACGTTGTGATCGCCATCCTTGTCCCATCCCACGGAGTAGAAGAAGTAGGTTCGCGCGCGCCCGGGTTCGAGCGGAGGCAGGTCCGACGCCGCGAACCGAAGCTCGAGCGCGTCTCCACTGCCGATCAGCGCGAGATGTTCATCTCGCTGCGTGACGAGTGGCCGCACGTCGCCGAATCGCGTCATCCAACCTTCGAGCGTGGTGCGCCAGGGTGGGCGCTCGAAAACCGTGTGCCAGTCCGGGGTGGCGGGATGGTTCTCCGCGCGCGCGCGGATGTCCGAGAATCCGCGCGGTTGCAGCTGGGCGTGGGCGGGTTTGACGCTGTGGATCTGCATCGCACCCGCGGGCAGACGCTCGAACAGCGCAATGCGATCCCAGCGCAGCTCGAAGCTGGTGCGCAGCCGCAGCCGCCGGACGCCGGCTGCGAGTTTGTCCGTCAGATCGATCGCGATCGTCTTGGTCTTGCCGGCCGGCATGCCAACACTGACATCCACGCGCTCCCAGATCCCGTCCATCGATTCCATTTCGAGCGCAGTCGGGACGACGACATCGCGCGCACTTTGAGACAAGGCGATGTTGGTGCTGGCGTCGCCGTAACGCAGCCAGCCGGTCAGCGCCAGCACGGGCGCGCGGATGTCGTCGAGCGGGCCGAAATCGAGCGTGAGGGTCAGGGGCTGCGTCTGCCCCCTCAACTGCGAGGTGAGGGAGCGCCCTGGCGGAGCGAAGTCGCCGTCGATGGCGCTCACCGCCCGGGTGCGATCGATGCCGTCGTCGCCCACGGCGGTGATCGGAACCCGGGGGGCGTGCATGGCCCACAGTTCGGACGCGGGAAACGGAGGCGGCATCAATCGGTCCGTCGGATGGACCTCGATGCCCGGAGCGTGATCGGCGGCGAGCAGCTGAGCCTGGTCGAGATAGAGCACCTCGCGCATCTCCTCCGTGACCTGAAGGACGTAGTGACCATCGCGCGAGGCGAAGTTTTCGGAATCGCCAATCCAGACCATTTCGTCTGGATCCGATGCGAGCGTCACGCCGCGGCGCAGCGAAAGGCCGAGCGGTGAATTTCCCAACAGATCGGTCACGAAGCGAAACGCTCGGCCGTCCCACGCGTAGAGAAATGGACACGAACCGGTGTCAACCATCTTCTCGATCACGGTCAGGGGTTCGGCCGAGGGTGTGACATGGATCGCGTTCTCCACCACACCGTTGGTCCAGACCGTCTGGATCGAATCGAGCTGCCGGTTTCCAGCCAGCCCAATCTCGATGGGCAGCTGCGAAATGGAGCGCACCGCCCAGAAGGATCCGGCGCGAACCTCCACGCGCGTGCCGATGCCGCTCGGGTTGGTCTTGGTTCCCACCAGCCGGATCTTGAGTTGGCCAGCGGCGTTGCCACCTTCGTTGCGCAGCGCTCTCAATCCGGCTCCCGTCACCAACAGAAGGTCGCTGTCGCCGTCCGTGTCGAGATCCGCAACCACAATTTGCCTCGGCTTTGGAAGCGAGATCGAGTCGATGCCGGTTTCCGCACTCGCGTCGTACCAACCGCCGTCTCCGCCATTTCGCCAGAGCATCAGCTGACCCGCGTCCGAATTGCCGCGCGCTGCCCCGCCGAGGATCAGATCGAGCCATCCGTCGTTGTCGAAATCGATCAGCGCGGCGGTCCGAAACGCCATGCCGGCGAGTCCGATCCGATGCCGCGCGCCGCCGCGCCCGGGTACGATCGTCAGCTGCTCGTCATCGATCAGCACTGCGTCGAAATGTCCGTCGTTGTCGAGGTCATCGATCAGAATGGCGCGCGCGGCGGGCCACGGCCCGGGGGGCTCCGGTTGCGCGTCGAATTGCCCGGTTCGCCGATTTTCGAATACGCGTGTCGGCCGGGCGCCCCGGGCGACCACCAGATCCACGGCGACGTCGCTGTCGAGGTCCGCCGCCACGACATCCCAGACGGGCAGGGTCTCACGGATCCCGACGCTCTCGGTGACGTTCTCGAATTGCCCACCGAAACCGTTCTGCCAGAGTGCCAGCCCGGATTCGCCGGCCACGATCAGGTCGATGTCGCCGTCGTGGTCGTAATCGAGCCAACGCGCTGCGTTTCCCGTCACGCCAGCAAGCCCGGCGTAAGCGGTGAGATCCTCGAACGTCTGCGAACCCGTGCGCCGGAGCAGTTGCGACCCCTTGTCTCCCACGAGCAGCAGATCGTTGAGCATTTCTGGGGCGGGGTATTCCGGCGTTTCCAGGTCACCGCTTTCCTCGAGGCTGCCCGCAAGGGCAACGAGGCGCTCGCTCGACAGCAGCGCTTCCGACAATTTCAGATCGAGGGGAGTCCGGCGGAGCGCCTCATCCGCCGCTGGAGCCAGGAGGCTCGCCCCACCGTCCGCAAACGCGACGAACAGCGTGTAGCGACCACTCGCGTCCGCATCGAGCAGCGCGGCCGCGGCTGCGGGCTGCTCGAACGCGTCGGGAAGCATCTCGCGCGTTGCGTCGCGAAAGCGCACTCCCTCTTCGCTTCGCTTCGGGGCAGCGCCCGCCGCAACGGCGACCGCGGGCTCGGCTCGCGTGTATTCACAGCTCTCGAGCAGCTCGGCCGACAGGCTCTGTTCTTCGATCAGGCTCTTGAGACGCTCGATTTCTCTCGATTGGTATTCGAGTTCCTGGGCATCTCCGGCTTCGCGGGCATAACCCGCCAATCGGTGATGCGCGGCGGCGTGAAGTGGATCCAGCTCGGACGTGGCCCGAAACTGCGCGACCGCCTTCTCGCGGCGCCCCGTCACCTGATAGGCATTGGCGAGCTGGAAGCGCAGCGCGGCTGTATTCGGGTCGAGTCGCACCGCCGCTTCGAACTCCGGAATCGCCTGCTCGAATTCCGCGAGCCGGGCGTGCCGCAACCCGCTCAGATAGTGGGTCGCGATCGAGTCCGGCTCGCGCGCGCGCGCCCTCTCGAGAGCCTCGGCGAGCGCTGCGAGGTCGAGCGCCATGAAGTGGGCGCGCGCCAGATTTCTCAGCGCCGGCGCCGAGTTCGGCTCGTACGTCAAGGCCTGTTCAAAGGCCTGGACCGCCAGATCCGAATCTTTGTTCTCGAGATAAGCCTTGCCGCGATTCATCGCACTGATGAACTCGGGTGCGTGTTCGGCGGGCGCTTCCGGACCACACTGCAGTAGACACAAAATAGTGAGAAGTGGGGCAATTTGCCACGCCGTGCCTGCCTTGGATTCGCGCATCGGTTCGCGTCCTGTCGATCTTCGCGGGTGAAAGCGATTCTGCTGTATTCTCGTTATGTTGAATAACGAGAATACAGCAACGACGCTACGCCTCGCCGGTCGTCCGGCCGAAGACCCCGGGAGAAGAGATGTCTGATCAAGTCGTTTCATCCAGCGCTCAGAAGAGCCGCGCCCTCGAGTGGCGCTCCCGGCTTTCGGTTTTTGTCGGCGGAGTGCTGTTATTCGAAGCCATCACCGGTTTGTGGATCTGGCTGCTGCCCTTCAGTGTTTCGAGCCAGATTTCGGTACTGGTCCACACAGCGGCTGGAATCCTGTTCTTGGTGCCGTACGTGTTCTATCAGGCGCGCCACTGGTGGATCTACCGCGGGCGCCCGCTCTCCCACTACCTGATCACCGGTTACGTCGCATTCGCGGCCGTCGTGCTCAACGCCGCGTCCGGCCTGATCCTCACCTACCAGGCGCTTTTCAGCAAGCTGATTTCCTACACCTGGGACACCGTGCACATCGTGACCACGCTCGCGATCCTCGCCTTCCTGATCCCCCACGTGGTTCTGGTGATGTTTCGCGATCGGAAGGGCCGGACCGAGCATGCACGGGCGGTACTGGCGGCGGAGAAGCGCTGGGTCCGGGGTGCGCTGGCCTGGTCGATCGCGGGTCTCGCGTTCGTGGGCGTGTTGTCGGGGCTGCACGACCCGGTTCAGTGGGTGAACGAATTTCCCGAGGATTACCACTACGAAGAGGGCCGCAGCCCCTTCAGCCCCAGCCTGGCCACCACGGTTTCAGGCGGCGCCTACGACGACCGTTCACTGACCGGCAGCAAGAGCTGTGGCACCTCCGGCTGCCACGAAGAGATCTATCGCGAGTGGGCGGTGAGTGCGCACCGTTGGTCATCGATGGATCCCGCATTCCAGGCCATCCAGGAAGTCATGGCCAAACAGAACGGACCCGAGAGCACGCGCTACTGCGGGGGTTGCCACGACCCGGCCTCGCTGTTCGCGGGAACCAAGAACGTCTTTGCGGAAGATCTCAGCAGCGTCCGAGGCTATGACGAGGGCGTCTCGTGTCTGGTGTGTCACTCGATCCGCGAAACCGATCTGAAGGGGAATGCGAACTACAGCATCGATCAGCCGAAGCGCTACATGTACGAACTCGATGAGGGCGCTCTCGCCAAGGGTGTTTCCGATTTCCTGATCCGCGCCTATCCGCGCGAGCACCTGGAGGTCTTCTCGAAGCGCCTGTTCAAGACACCCGAATACTGTGCAGCCTGCCACAAGCAGTTCATCGACGAGGAGGTGAACAAGGTCGGCTGGGTGCAGCTGCAGAATCAGTACGACAACTGGCGAAAGAGCAAATGGAACCCGGAGGGGGAGCCCGACAAGGTGGTGGAGTGCCGAGAATGCCACATGCCACTACAGGAGTCCGACGATCCCGCCTCGGGTGACGAGATGGATTCCTACCGTTCGGCGCGCGACGGAAAGCACCGCGATCACCGTTTCGTCGCCTCCAATTCGTTCATTCCGATGGTGCTCGAGCTCGAAGGCTGGGAGAAGCAACACGAACTCACCGTCGCCTGGCTGCAAGGCAAACGCGACATTCCCGAGATCGCGTACAAGTGGGCCAGCGGTCCGGCGGTCGAGATCGAGATCCAATCGCCCGATTCGATTCGACCCGGTGAGGAGATCGACATTCGCGTGGTCATCTCGTCCAACAAGGTCGGTCACGACTTCCCCACCGGACCGCTGGACATCATCCAGTCGTGGATCAATCTGGAGGTGATCGACGATCAGGGAAACGTTCTGATGTCGAGCGGGAGCGTGGATCCCGCGCACTTCATCGAACCCGGCGCCTTCATGTTCAAGGCCGAGCCCGTGGATCGCTACGGAAACCTGATCGACCGGCACAATCTCTGGGAAATGGTGGGTGTGCGGTATCGGCGCGCGCTGTTTCCGGGATTCAGCGACGTTGCGCGCTACACGGTCATCTGCCCATCTTCGGCGGGTGCCCCGGACGCTGCGGAGGGCGGCGCCAAGGCTGAGCCACATCGCGATTTCACCGTGAGCACTCCTGGCGCGCCCGGGACGCTGCACGTGAGGGCATCGCTCGACTATCGCAAGGTCGATCAATTTCTGCTGAACTTCATGTTCGGTGACGACAGCGGGCTCACCGCGCCCGTCATCCAGATGTCGGTGGACGAGAAGACGATTCGGATCGAGGAAGGCTAGTTGTCCAAGCGCGGGCGCTTGATCCGGAAGACACTGATCTTGTGCTCGCTGCCCGTAGCGCTGATCGCGGCAATCGTTGCAATCGTGCGGTGGGCTGGCGACGATCGATACGTGGCCGGACAGGAAGAGGAAGGGATCACCCGAAGCCTGGACCGAAGCCTCGAGCGTCCGCCGACCGGCCTGCGCTTCACGGAGGTGTCCGAGCAGGCGGGCATCCGATTCGAGCACTTCCCATTCGCGCGCACGAGCCAACTCCCCGAAGACATGGGGCCCGGCGTCGCTTGGGGCGACTACGACGGGGATGGCTGGCCCGATCTGTTTCTGGTCAACTTCGCCGCACCAATGGGCGTGCCCGACGAGGAAATGGCGGCGTCGTCCGCGACGGATCGCCTCTACCGCAACCGGGGTGACGGAACCTTCGAGGACGTCACCGAATCGGCAGGTGTCGGTGCGGCACACCGGGGAATCGGTGCGAGCTTCGGCGACTACGACGCGGATGGCGACCTAGATCTCTTCGTCACGTCGTGGGGGCGCAACATTTTGTGGGACAACCAGGGAGACGGGACGTTTCGCGATGTCACCGCGAGTGTCGGCCTGGATGCCGAGGGGTTCTGGGCCGGCGCTTCCTGGGCGGACTTCGATCTCGATGGCGACCTCGATCTCTACGTGTGCGGGTATGTGAACTACGTCCCCGAGCCGCCCGGCAGTGACGCCACGCGGCTGGGCGATGCGGAAAATCCCTTCACCATCAATCCCTCGTCGTATAAACCCCGACCCAATCATCTCTACGTCAACCGCGGGGATGGCCAGTTCGACGAGCGGGCGGCCGAAGCCGGTGTGCAAAGCGAGATGGGTCGCAGCCTGGCCGCCGCGTGGGCGGATTTCGATGGCGACGGCCGGCCCGATCTGTACGTGGCGAACGACGTATCGGACAACGCGATGTTCTGGAACCGCGGCGACGGCACTTTCCAGGACGTCAGCTACGAGTCGCTCGTGGCCGACTACCGCAGCTCGATGGGTATTGGAGTCGGCGATTGGGACAGGAACCTCGAACTCGATCTCTTCCTGACCCACTGGGTCGCGCAGGAAAACGCCCTGTTTTCGAACCAGACCTCGGCGAGCCGGGCCCGCGGTTCGAGCGCCAGGTTCCAGTTCAAAGACGACGCCGACCGCGTTGGGCTCGGTCAGATCGCACTCGATCTCGTCGGGTGGGGAACGGCGTTCGTCGATTTCGACAACGATGGTTGGTTGGACCTGTTCGTCGCCAACGGCAGCACGCTGCAGCAACGAGACGATCCGAGCCAGCTGGTTCCCATGCACCCACATCTCTACTGGAGCCACGGCCCGGACGAGGGATTCTTCGAGGTGGGAGCCGAGGCGGGTATCCGCACCGATCCGCCGGGCGTCGGGCGCGGAGCGGCGTTCGCAGACTACGACGGAGACGGGGACGCCGACCTGCTCATCGTCCGCCACGGAGGAAGGGCGCGGTTGTTGCGCAACGACTCTCCCGGCGGAAACTGGATTGGCTTCCGGGTCCGGGCGAAATCCGGCCACCCGTCGGGAATCGGCGCGCGCATCGTGGTCCGCGCAGGTGATCGCGCCTATCTGCAGGAGGCGGGAGCGGGCCCTTCCTATCTCTCGCAAAATTTCTCCGACGTTCTGTTCGGACTGGGTGAGGCAGCGCGCGTGGAGCGCGTCGAGGTCAGCTGGCCCGGCGGGCACCGGGACGTGTGGAGCGATCTGGACGTGGACCGGTTGTGGCGTCTGGAGGAAGGGCACCCGCCGCGGCCCGTCGAGAACCCCACAGCGATGGGCGCTGCGAGCGACCCGCGCGTGCCACGCACCTCCGCCATTTCCGAGCGCGCGTTGGTTTCGGACGTGGCTTCGGACCTCAGCCGCGAGGAGAAGCAGCGTTTCTGGAAGCTGTATCGGCGCGCCCAGGATCTCTTCGTTCAAGGCAGCTGGGAGGAGGCGGCGGCCGTCTTCGCCGAGATGACCGCGCTGGACCCCCGGCACGAGGACGCGCTCTACTACCGCGGCAACAGTCTGCTCGAACTCGAGCGGTATGCCGAAGCCGGCGCGTGTTGGGAGCAGCTGATCGGCCTGGACGAGTCGAGCTCCCGCGCGTGGGTCCAGCTCGGAATCCTGCATACGCTTCCCGCTGCGGGCGCACTGTTCGACCTCGATGCCGCATCGAATGCGTTCGAAACCGCGCATCGCATCAATCCGGAGGAAAGTCGCCCGCCGCTGTTGTGGGGGGAGGTGGATGTTGTCCGGGGCAGGCTAGACGCCGCGCGCGAGAACCTCGAGGCCGCCCATCGAATGAATCCGAAGGCAACCGCCGCGCTCTACCTGAGTGGGTACATCGCCTGGAAGCGTGGAGACGCGCGCAGAGCACAGGAGCTGCTCGAGCGGGCCAGCGCATCCTTCGAAAAGGAGCAGGCGGTTCGCGGGGTTCTCGGAGAGGGGGATCCGCGTTCTGACGATATGGATATCGCGCGCAACAAGGCGGCGGAGCGCAGATTGTTTGCGGGCTGTATCGAGCTGCTCCGCAGCGCTCCGGAGCCGCTGGATCCAGAGCAGCTGTTTCCGTGCGTGGACGCAACGCGAGCCAAGTTGGTCCCACCGAGCGGGTCGAGCGCCCATGCGGCGCCCCCGCGGCGTTCGTCGCAACCCGTTCTGGCTCGCGCCCGTTCGATCGCGTAGATTTCCCAGTCAGAGAGGGGAGCCTTCCAGTCGGGAGATTTTCCGCGCAGGTAGAGTTTCCGCTCAGGTAGAGTTTCCGCTCAGGTAGAGTATCCGCTCAAAGTGGGAGGTCCAGCATGGTTGAACCCCAGGTCATTCGCGAGGTCTTCGATCTCACCGAGCCCGATCGCAATGTCATTTTCAGCATGTCCCTCGAAGAAGCGCGCGAGCGCGTGGCGGCGGGTGACGTCGAGCGGATCCGCGAGATCGACGGCCACTTCGCGCTGGTTGCGCGGCGCGGGCAGACCGTCCGGCTGGCTCGCTCCCTTCAGCTTCCGATGCGCTATTTCATCGTCAAGCAGAGCGCCGGTCCCGCATTGTTGGTGGCGCACCGCATCGACGCGATCAAGGCGTGGCTCGACGATCACGGATTCGGCGATCAGTTTCATCCCAGCTACACGCGCATGGTTCCCGCGCACCACCTCACGGAAGTCGAGTTGATCGGCTGCCCCGATCCCAACCCCACCTATCGACGCTTCTTCGCGCCTGCGCGCGAGATTCTACCCCGCGACACCGTCGAGATCGGCCGGCGCTACATCGGCGCACTCGCGGGCGAAATCGAGAAATGGCTGAAGGCGATTCCCGCAGCCGAGCCGATCGGCGTGAGCTTTTCCGGCGGCATCGACAGCGGGGCGGTCTTCCTGGTGCTCTATCACAGCCTGTGCGGGCTCGGGATGAACCCCGCGCGCCTCAAGGCCTTCACGCTCAGCGTGGACCGGACGGGCGCGGATCTCGTCCAGGCGAGGCGCTTCCTCGCCGCGTTGGATCTGCAGATCTTCCACGAACCCATCGAGGTGCCGCTCGACTACATCGACCTCGCGCAGGCGATCCGGGTGATCGAGGACTACAAGCCGCTCGACCTCCAGGCGGGGGCAATGGCGCTGGCGCTGTGTCGCGGCATTCGCGATCGCTATCCCGATTGGCGGCATCTCGTCGACGGCGAGGGCGGTGATGAGAACCTCAAGGATTATCCGATCGAGGAGAATCCGGAGCTCACGATCCGAAGCGTCCTGAACAACACGATGCTGTATCACGAGGGCTGGGGTGTCGATTCCATCAAGCACTCGCTGACCTATTCGGGAGGCATGAGCCGGGGCTGCGCGCGAAGTCACGCGCCGGCCGATCGTTACGGTTTTCGGGGATTCAGTCCGTTCACGCTGCCCAACGTCGTCGAAGTTTCCGAGGGGATTCCGTTCATCGAG
>Ga0326597_10003687_pt1 | contig 21904 bp, 17 predicted proteins | sample RVTome_12_FD_203789 | JGI IMG/M metagenome (GOLD analysis project Ga0326597, IMG submission 203789) | Soil microbial communities from uranium-contaminated site in the Upper Colorado River Basin, Wyoming, United States - RVT100D185 | ecosystem: Environmental > Terrestrial > Soil > Contaminated >...
AGCACCACGACCAGTAGTTCATACGCCAGCGCACCGGCGAAGTTCTTCAACGTGTCCCAGATCAGGGAGGACCGGTTGTACGTCGCAACAACCTGGAGGCCGTCTGGCAATGAGGCATTGACCTCCTCGAGCCGCCTCTCGAGGGCCGTGGTTACGGCGAGCACGTTTTGCTCGTGCTCCATGATGACGATGCCGCCGACGACCTCCCCGGTCCCGTTGAGGTCCGCAATCCCCCGCCGCAGGTCGTAGCCAATCTGAATGTGGCCAAGGTCCCGCAGGTGCACCGACTCGCCGTCGGGCGTACGCCCGACGATGAGGAACTCCAGTTTGTCGACATCGGCGCCATCGACGACCCCGCGCAGCTGGTAGTCGCGGTTCGTGACCTCGATGGTTCGCCCACCGACCTCCTGAAAGACAGTTTGCAGTGAGGAAATGACCTGCCGCAACGACATACCCAGACTCGCGAGCAGCGGCGGGTAAATCTTCAGCTGATACTGTTTCTCGAGGCCGCCAACCGAGGCGACCTCGGCCACACCCGCCACCTGTTCGAGTGCCGGCTTGACCGTGTTCTCGTTCAACAAACGCAGGTCGCGGAGGTCCCACGACGTCGTCTCGTCAACGACGGAGTACTGGTAGATCCAGCCGAGGCTGCTGGCATTTGGCCCGAGCGTGATGACGGCGTCGGACGGCACCTGGGGACGAAGCGCATCGATCTGGTCGACAACCATCTGTTCCACCGCTTCCCGGCGCGAGGCGTCGTTCAGGACGACGTAGATGAACGCGTACCCCAGGTGGGTCGTGCCTCTGATCGACTCGATGCCCGGCGATCCCATCAGGGCACGAATCAGCGGTTCTGTGATTTCGGCCTCGATCAGCTGGGGGCTTCGCCCCCACTTGGCGTAGACGATGATCTGCGGATCGGAAATGTCGGGAATGGCGTCGAGGGATGCGGTTCGGACGGCGAACGCGCTCAGGACCAGGGTGGCCGCAACCAGCACCCACACGAGGGCTCTGAAGCGGATGACGCGCTCAATGATCGAGACGAGCATGATCAGGTGCCACCTGCTCTGGCATCTTCAGCTTGTGCTCAGCATCGATGAAAAAGCTACCAAACGTCACCACCCGGTCGCCTTCCGCCAGGCCGCCAACGACCTCGGTGTAGAGCTCGCCTTTCAACCCCGTGTGGATCTCGCGCGGGAGGTAGCGTCCCTGCTCTTGCTGCAGGTAGACGGTCTGCCGGTCACCCTCTTCGATGATGGCTTCATTGGACACGGCGAGAAACGATCCCCGCTCAACGATGATCTCCATGACGTAGCGCAGAGCGTCGTAGCTCGGCCTGTCGGGAAGCGTCACCTCGACCTGCGCCTGACTCCCCCGCGTGGTGACGCCGGTCACCCTCGCCTGGGTCATTCTCGACTTCGACTCGGGGGAAAACACGCGTACGCGTTGCCCGACGCGCAATAGTGCTGCCTCACGTACTGATACGGGCCCGCGCAGCACCCGTCCGCTCTCGTCCAACGCGCCGGCGGCACGCACCCACGTCTGCAGGGGGCGCCGACTCGCTTCGATCACTGTCAGCGTGAGCTCGATGGCCTGCGACTCGCTGACGGCCGTTTCGCCCGCTCCGGGTGTCCGCGTGCGCTCTCGAACGCCCTGCGCGTGCGCCGTGTTCACAGCGAGGCCGGCTACAAGCAGCAGGCTCAACGCGCGGAGCGCGCTGGCGCCCCAGAGGCCGGTCACTCCGTCCCTCCGATTCCTCGGCGACCAGCCGCCGGGACCCTCCTCATCAGTGGCAGTAGTTGTCCTTGCTGTCCATGATGTGGGTGCCCCAGGGGTACAGGCCTACATCGCCAACCGACTCAACGTCGTGTGTTTCGGCGTCGATGATCTCGATGGTGTGATTGGTCGAGTTGCCGAGATAGAGGTGTCGCTCGGCAATATCGGTCGTAGCCGTCTCGATCTGGACGTTCGTACCGATCTTGATACGGCCGGCCGGTCGCAGCGACCCCAGGTCGTAGGCATACACGAAGCCACTGGTCGAGCTGATCACGAACACCTTGCCTGCCGCGAAGTTCGCGCCGACCATGTCGGGCCCTCCCTCGAACGTCGCCACAACCTCGTTCTTGGCCGTGTCGATAACGGACACGGTCTCGTCGCCGTTGTTGAGGGTCACCGCGTACCTCCCGTCGTGGCTCATGAATGCCCGCCACGGATCGGGTCCGACGGGAATCGTCTTGACGACGCGATCCTCGCGGGTGTCGATCACAGCCACGATCCCCAAGTCGCCATCTGCAGAGTACAGGTACCGACCGTCGTTGCTGATGCTGGCGCTCGAGACCCCTTTGATCTCGCCGAGGTAGCGGTCAGGATCCAGCCTGGAAATGGCCCCCGCCGCGCCGATGTGAATCTTCTTCAGGAGCTCGTGGCGGGTCACGTCGATGACGCCAACCCAGTGGGCGCCGTAGTTGGCCACATAGGCCTTCGACCCGTCGGGCAGAAACGTGACATTGAGTGGTTCAGCGAAACCCTGGATGCGTCTGATTTCGGTCAGCGACACCATGTCGATCACCGAAATGGAGTCCCCGCTCGGATTCCCCTGATAGTAGTAGCGGCTGTCGGGCGAAATGGACATGTGCTCGGGTGCCAGATCGACCGGAATTTCCTTCACCAGCTTCAGCGTTGCCAGTTCGACCACGTACGCTTTGTTGGAGCTGCTGCCACCGGTAACGACATACCGGGCGTCGTGAGTCATCATCGCCATGTGCGGGTTGACGTTGTTGCCGAGAAAGACGCTCCCGACGAGCTTGCGGCTCTCGAGGTCCATGAACGCGAGCTCGTTGGAGTCGCGGTTGACGATGAGCAGCACTGACGTCGGGTCGCTGATCTTGACCTCCTGAGCGGACAATCCAGGACCGGACGACGTCGCGCTGAGCGCAAGGATCAGCCCCATCGAAAGACTCGCTCGTGTTGCGTTACTCATTATCTGCACCTCATCCTCGATTCTAGCAGGCCGCTCCACACGCGGCCAGGACCAGACCACTAGAAACCAGCCTGGAAGCGTACGCCAGGCGCAAAATAGCTGAACTCCGGATCGGCCGTCGACGCCGGCAGCACCTTGAAATACTGGAAATGGGCCGCGAGCCGCAGCCGCTCAGACAACCCGAAGCTGTAGTAGATCTCGGCGACGTGCTCTCGGTCGCCCGCGTCCAGATCTGAGTGAGCGTATCCCACCCCCCACGTGTCCCATCGGTTCAACACCAGACCGTTGGCGAACCCCACACCAAGGCTGTAGAACGCATCTCGGTCTACGTCGGCCTCTGCGGAGCCAAAGCGCGCGAACAGTGTGGCCGCGGGTGTCAGCTTCTGGTCGAGACTGACACCTATGGCGGTCGCCTGGCTCCCGGAGCTGTTGTCGGAACGGAACCAGACGCGATAGTTGCCTTCGCCCGTCGGAATCGGCGTCCCCACGTAACCCACCTCCACCAGCGAATAAATGGACTCGGAGAGATTCGCGGCGTCCGGGTTGCTCTGCTGGAACCCGGCCTTGAGGGACACGCCCACCTTCGGGTCGAACACCCCCGCGACGCCCACGCCGTTCGACGACAAGCCCAGGGACGGATTGTTGACGAGCGTGTCGCTGATGAACTGCGTCGTTTCGTCGTTGGCCACGTTGTTGAGATCGAAGTAGTTGGTCAAATCCAGACGTCCGGCGCTGAGCGCCAGCGTCTGCGAGAAGAGCTCGGTGCGGACCCACGCTTCACGGAGGTTCAGCTTGTTCTGCTCGCCCAGACGAGCCGTGTAACCATTGATGAGGCTCAGGGTCGGGATCTCGGTGTCCGGGGGTGATCCGCTCAGACCGACGATATCGGCAAAGAACAACGTGTACTGCGCAATAGGCGCCGCAAAAAATACGTCCGCAGACGCTAACCCATAGGCCGCGCCATTGGCCAGCGACGAGTCGCCGGAGGCCTGCCCGGTGAACTGCGTGACGAACGCGGCGTCAACGCCGACGGTCACCCGGCTCTCCGATTCGGCCGCGAGGGCCTCTTCGATCTTTTCGTTGACGAACTGCCGGCGATACACCCGCTCGCGCTCGTAGGTGACGACCCTCCTGGATCCCGGGACCTGCTCGTCGTGTTCGATACCGCTCTCGTCCACCCAGACTTCGATCCGTCGCACACGTGTCTCGGGTTCTGACAACACGGCCAAAGTCTCCAGCTCGCTCAGCCGCCGCTCGAGTTCCTCGATCCGATCGAGCAGCCGCTGGAGGTCGAGCTCTTGGGTCGCTCCGGCCCCCTGCTGCGCAGCCGCAGCTGACTGGTCGTCAGGGGCGGCGTCAGGTGCCCGAGCCACGCCAGATGACTCGGCTGCCGCAGGCCGCTCGTCCACGCGTCGCTCGAGTTCAGCGATACGCTCGAGCAACCGTTGGCGGTCGCTCTCCGGCTCTTGCCCTGCGGCAGACGGCGCCGCTCCGACCAGCAGCCAGGCGGTCGTTCCGAATACGACGAATGTCGATCGCAGTCGCGCAGCACGCTTCATATCATCCCTCTCGGCTCGTCTCGCGTCGTCCACGTGGGTTGAGGACCCAATGTCGTGGGCCCGAGGCTTCCCCACTGGTTATGGATCCTAGGTGATCCGCACTGTGGGTTTCGTGAAGAGTTCCTGAATTCTTCGTCAGGATTTGGGGGAGGTAACGAGGGGCAGCGCGTGCGGTGTGAATGCCGATCGACCCCGACTCGAGAGGTCGTCGGTCTCAGCCGCGTTGCTGCGCCCTACCCGGTTCACAGCGACTTCCTCAGCGCCGAGCCGGCGGGAATTCGGTGACTGGATCTCACGGCGCGGGGGTAACAGGCACGTCGAAACGGACGGTGTTGACGACGCCATTCCGCTGGAACTGCGCCCACACCCGGTACGCTCTCGGCCGAGGAAAGATCGATCATTTCGAACTCCATCTCAGGGCTGCCGTCCGCGAGCAACGGATGCCCATGGATTAGATCGATCAAGCCGTCACTCGCGGTAAACGTGTGCGCCCAGGCGCCCCGGCCCACCGACGCTCACCAGCGGTGATGGGCCGAAGCTGGGACAGAACAGACGCGTGTCCCTGAGGACCACACCCTCGCGATCCGTGGCGGGCAGTCGCACGCAGGTACGCTTTACCGTGGATCCTCTCGTTTAGTTAGAGCGTACACCGCAGGGACGCTGGAGCCAACCAAGGGCGAGTTCCAGGACCGGCCGGCGCTGCTTCCCTCGAGATCCGCCGGCAGCATCCCAACAGCTTCAACAAGCGCACGTCGGTGTCGCCTCTCATCTGGCGGGGCGGCGCAGACCCTACGACGACTCTATCGGGCGCCCGTGAGCACCGGGGCAAACCTCTGGATCCGCTTGCCGTAGTCGACTTCGCCGACATACACATTGCCGAACGTATCGATCCCGATGGCGTTCGGGAAGGTCATCTGACCGGCCAGACGGCCGCTTCCGCCAAAGTACCCGAGCGTCTTGCCGCTCTGGCGTTCGACGGTCCAGACGACGTCGTTGTGCGCGTCGGCCACGAAGAGATACCTCTGCTGCGGGTCCTTGGAGATGACCATCTTGTACATCGTGCCGCAAATCGACTGAGTGAATGTACCGGGGATGGTCGGCGCTGGAGCGGTGCTCCCCGCGTTCAGGCCACCGCAGTTACCGCGCTGCGCCGGCGAGTTCGGTGAGACGTAGATGTCCTGCAGCCACTTCCCTTCTGTGGTGAAGACCTGGATGCGGTTCTGGCCCCGCTCGCCGATATAGACACGCCGATCTTTCGAGATCTCGATGAAGTGCAGCGCCGGAACGAATTGTCTTTCCTCAGGCGGCGGCCCGCCGGTCCACGTGTAGCCCGAAATCGGATCGTTGGTGACCTCGCGCAGCGGCATCCCGTGCCCGCCCCAGCCGCGCTTGTAGGCGCCGGTCGAAGCGTCGTACACGAGGACGCGCTTCTGGTTGATGATGTACAGCTCGTTGGCCACCTCGTCGAGCTGGAAGCGCCCCTTGTTGAGGATGTAGCTCGTCTCCTGATTGTTCTCCGGCATTATTGCCGCTTCCGGCGGCGGACGATGGTCGAAGTCCCACAGCAGTGTCCCGTCCCGCGTGAACTTCAGGATGCTGTCCTCGTTGGCTTCTCCACTGACCCACACGAACCCTTTCGTGTCGACGATCACCGTCTGCAGCATGACCGGCCACTTCGGGTGATATCCAGGGCCGCCCCATGCGCTGATGACGTTGCCCTGTTGGTCGGCCTCGATCAGCTCAGGTCCACGGACGCAGCAGATCGCGGGCGAAGGATCGCCTTCGGCCGTCAGCTCGATGGGAAGCGCGGAGCGACCGCGGTTGAGGAACCAGACGTGGTCCAGATGGTCGACGAAAATTCCCACGACTTGCTGCATGCTCCAGCGGTTCGGCAGCGGCTTGGGCCAGAACGGGTCGACACGGTACTGCGGCGCGTCGTTCTCACCGAGCGCCTGACCCGTCACCACCTGTGCGTGGCCGATGCCGTTTGGGGCCAGCGTCGCGGCGACGCACAGGACAACGAGGGCGGCACACGCCTGGGTCTTGGTCATCACGATCCTCCGCTCTGCTTCTCGTCGATTCGACACGTCACACGAGGCGATTCGCCGGAGCATGATATCTCAGGGTCTCCGTGGTGTCTCATTGGTCAGCTGTACCCTTTCATGCGGCTCTCTCGTAATCGTGGAGCAACCCCCAGAACTGAGCACGTCTCGAGAGCCGGAGACCTTCGGCCGAGCGATGAGACACTCCGCGACCGGCACTTACGTCAGACGCTTGAAATAGTTGACACAGCGGTCCACCACCTCGAACCCGAGCGCCTCATGCGCGCGTTGACTCTCTTCGCGGTCGATCCAGGTGTCGGATGCCATCTCCGTGCAGCCCTGGGAGCGACACCAGGCCTCCGCTCTCGCGACGAGCGCCCGGCCAATCCCTCGTTTCTGGAAGCTCGGCTCCACGTACCACCCTTCGAGGAAGCCACAGGGTCGGGAGGGATCGCAGCCGTCGGCGTGCGATCTCAGGCCGACCTCGACGAAGCCGATCAGCCGATCTTCGCTTTCGGCCACGAAGACCACGAGAGGCAACGTGCTGCGTGGGCGATCGGCCACGATGGCATCGACCTCAGCTCGATGTGCGGCGACCGACGTGTCGGGCCACAGATCGTGGCGCAAGCAGACGAGCGCCTCCTCGTCCCCTGGCATGGCCTGACGAATCGCGTGATGTCTCATGTGGTCAGCCGTACCTTCACGTGTCTCGTTCGGCGATCGAGTTGACGTGTGCGGCCGCGAGTTGTTCGACGTCAGCCCGATTCGCGCGCCGCGTCTCGACACACGTGCGGTCCGCATCGCGGTGCCTTCGCTCAAATTCCTAGCCCAAGTCTAGGTCGATCGTGGCCATTGCGTTCTGGACGAATTGAGCTCGTTTCACCGCCACGCCTCTCTGCTCCGCGAAGTCGAAGGATTCACCACCCGAGACATCTGAAAGATTCTCGACGTCACCACCACTCACCCTGGTGTGAGGCTCTTTCGAGCGCGCAATCGCCCTCGCGAGTACCCGGCGGCGGCCGGTGTGCGGCGGCCGTTGAGGAAACGGCATTGTTCGCGCCACAATGAAGCTTGTACGCGGTTCCCGGTTGAGAACGATGACCCTGCCGACGCCGTCGCCGCCCGATCTTGGCGAAAGAACACGGAAGGCACGCGGGCCAGCGCGCGGCGCCACCCTGATGTTGTCGGTGGCTCTTCTGTCGGCCTGCGCGAACGCTCCCACTGGTCCATCGCAGCCGACAACCACGACTCTCAACGTGTCCTATCTGCAGCCCACCGACCTGCCAGCGACGTCCTCCGACCCGAGTTGTCCGCATCATTACGCGCCGTCGAACCTGACGCTCACCACGAGTTGGGGCGAGAGCGTTCGCCTCCAACCGGCTGGTGATCGCGTGTTCACCGGCGTCGTAACCGCCCGGCCAGGGGCGCACTGGATGCGGCTCATCGACATCGCGTGGTGCGGGTCAGACCTCGGAGCCCTTGCGGCCCGTGGCCTGTCTGTCAACGGCATCCAGCTGGGCCAGTTACAGCTGCTCGAGGACAGCACAAGTGCCTTCAGGTTCACCGTGAGTGAGTCCGGCGCAGTCCGGCCCTGAAACAGTTCTGAAGAGGCGATCCGCGCGCCGTCTGCGGCCGGCCAATCAATGGCACACTACATTGGTCGTGCGCATTCCCATGATCGTCCGGCGCGTAGACTGCCACACCTGAACCGCCGACGTTTCTCTGCTCGCACGAACGACGAAGAGCGACCCGATTAACAGCATGGCGTACACACCACTGCGGTCGATCGACGGGATTCTCGCAGACACGTGGTGGTACGGGTTGACCAAGCGCCTCTCGGCGGCGGATTTCCGTCGACTGGCGACGCTGCGGGCACAGCAGGGTTTCAATGCAGTGCAGCTCGTTGCCGGCATTCCGCCAGAGGTTGGTCCCGCCAGCCCGCACGCCGCCAGCGACGTCGGCGTCGCCTGGACGCCGGACGGTCGCTTCAACGACGCATACCTGAAGCTCGCGCGCGATCGCATCACGCTGCTCAACAGCCACGGACTGCGCGCGCTCGTTTACGGTGCGTGGGGCCACCAGATCGGCTGGCTCGGTCGCGAGCGCATGACGACGTGGTGGCAACTACTCGTCCGCAACCTCGACGACCTCGACGTCGTCTACTGTCTCACCGGCGAGCTGACGCTCTGGGTCGGGCAGGAAGATCTGCTGCTTCCGGATAAGTCGACAGATGTACTGACGGGCAGACGCCGGTCGCTGCCGTGGCTGCTACGTAGACTGCCGCGACGCGCGCTCGGGACGCTGCATGGGTTGGCCGCGCGCGATCCGCGACGCCGCCGGCGCATGCAGCAGCGAAAGATCGACTGGACATTCGTGCTGGAGCAGCTGGCAGCGTCGACCGATCGACCGATCCTCGTTCACCCCAACGCGCTCGAAAGCGGGCGCGACTCCGTGCTGAGCCCAGACGTACTGGCCGCAGACACCACGCAGACGGGACACTCGTACGAGACGCGTGACCTGTTGTGGCAGATGCCCCTCCGCTCCCGCGGTCGCTTCATCAACCTCGAGCCCTGGTACGAGGGGATCCACGGCCAGTTCGGCCCCAGCGATCAGCTCTACGCCTTCTGGGTCAGCGTGCTCGCCGGTGCGACAGGGTACTGCTACGGCGCCCACGGGATCTGGAACGTCGGAGACGGCACGTTTCTGGCTCATTGGGGCACGCAGACGTTCGCCGCGGCGATGGAACTCGAGACGCCATGGCTACTGGGTGACTCGAATGCGATCTTTCAGCAGTGGGGCGGGCGCGGCGAGTCGGTGCACGCGATCGACGGAGGAGTACTGACGATGATTGGCCGCTGCGACGGCGATGACGCCATCCGCTTCTTCCCGGATGTACGAGAGACCTCCACGCTTCCCGCGGGCCGCTACTGGCTCCCGCGAAGAGGTTGCTTCGCCACTGACCCACCGGTCAGCGGCGCTGTCGTCGTCTTGAGCGGATCAGCGGCCACTTTGTAGTAGGGTGCTGTTGACGCGACGAATCAGAGCCAGATGAGCCGCGGGCAACGTCGGGGGTCAGGACGAGTCCAACGCCCCATACCTCCGGAGTTCCGGCCAGATCCACGCCACGAGACAGACCACGACAATCGTACCCATCCCGCCGGTAACGACCGACACAACGGGGCCACACAACGCGGCCACGGATCCCGACTCGAATGCCTCCAGCTCGTTGGATGTCCCGACGAACAATCCGTCACTCGACGACACGCGTCCGCGCATGTCGTCGGGAGTCAGCATCTGCACGAGCACACCCCGAATCACCACGCTAATGTTGTCGCACACTCCGAGTACGAACAGCATCGCCATCGAGAACGGAAAGCTCGTCGACACGCCGACCAGCATCGTGGCGAGCCCGAATCCCGCCACCGCAACCAAGAGGCGCCGTCCCACCTGCAGGGACGGTCTCGTGTGCGCCTGAATGAGCGCCATGTTAAACGCCCCTATCGCCGGCGCAACGTCATCGTCGCCTTCTTCGCTCTTTCGTGGACGTAGGGAATCCCGGCAACGAGCGGAAGAAAGAGCACCAGCCCGACCGCGTTAGCCCACGCGGCCACCGATCGGGCGCTCGACGGGCCGATTCTACTACGTCCTTGGAAACAACAGCTGGACCGCTGCCAGCCGAACGCCCGCACCGGCAATCACGCGCGCCGCCAATCAAGTTGACTGGCTCAACAACACCAACGTCAACACCGACCTCTGTGCCCAACCGTTCACAGGGTAGCGTGTGTCATGCGCCGTGGTGACCGCGGACATGGGAAACTTGACAATGCCTCAGGTTGCCGTGTGGCGTGATATCAGACTAACATTGTCGTATATTGCGACCATGATGGAAGTCGATGGGCGTTGGAAGAGGAGAACCCGAGATGCCCTATCCGGAATCCTTCATCGGCCCCACGCGGAAGGGGTTGACGCGCCTCGGGGTGCAGGAGCTACGAACAGCTGAAGCGGTCGACGCGGTCGTGCGACAGAAGTCGACCACCGTCATGGTCGTGGCGATCTCGATGTCCGGGTGTGCGGCGGGCAAGGCTCGTCCCGGCGTGGCGCTCGCGCTTCGGCACCTCGTTGAGCCGGACGGCGTGGCGACGGTCTTCGCCGGTGGCGACATCGAAGCCACGGAGCGGGTGCGCAGCTATTGTGCCGAGCACCCACCCTCGTCACCTTCGGTCGCGATCCTTCGCGACGGCCAGCTCCTGTGCATGATGGGGCGGCATCAGATCGAGAACCAGACGGCTGAAACGATCGCGCGCGATCCCACAGACGCGTTCGATACGTTCTGCGCCCCGAACTACTGCGGAGCGGGCGCAGGTGTCGTCGTTTCCTGTCCTCGGCCCGAAGTGGCACGAGGCCTTCGATGACGCGCGGCGTTGACTGAGCCAATTCCTGAGTCAGCCGCCCGCGTCGATCCGTCGCGAGAGAGGTCTTGGTGAACGAGTCTGACGTGATTGTCGGTATTGGCGGCGCGGCGGGCGACGGGGTCGCCTCAGCCGGGAATACAGTGGCCCTGTCTGTGGCCCGGCAGGGTCAGGCCGTCTATGCCTACAACAGCTACCAGTCGGTGATTCGCGGCGGGCACTCCTGGCTGCGCCTCCGCATCTCCGCTAAGAAGCCCCTCAACCACGGCGATCAAGTCGACGCGCTCATCGCCCTCAATCAAGACACGCTGGACCGCCATCTGCAGGAACTCGTCGGGGGCGGTGTGGCCCTGTACAACAGCGCCAAGCTGACACCGAGTAACGAGCCTCCCGCCGGCGTCCAGCTCTGTCCCCTGCCCGTCCCTGACCTGGCCCCCGCCTACAAGAAATTGCCGGTCATGCAGAACACGGTGGCGGTGGGGGCCGTTATTCGCCTGATGGGTCTGGACTTCAAAGGACTGGAGTCGGTGCTCGAGTCGACGTTCGCGAAGAAGCCGCAGGTGGTGAAAGTCAACATGGAGGCGGCGAAGGCCGGCTATGACTACGCGGCCACCAAGTTCACGCCACCGGCGAAGCAGCTCGAGAAGAGCAGCCAGAAATGGGCGCTGGTCATGGGCAACGAGCTCATGGCCATGGGGGCGGCGCTGGCCGGTTGCAGGTTTTATTGCGCGTACCCGATGAGCCCGGCGACGCACATCCTGGAATGGTTCGCGGCCCACGGGAAGGAAATGGGTATCTGCGTCCGACAGGTTGAAGACGAGATCTCGGTGATCAACATGTCCATCGGGGCCAGCCACATGGGCGCGCGGAGCATGTGTGCCACCTCCGGCGGCGGCCTCGCCCTGATGACAGAGGCGATCGGCCTCTCGGGGATGCTCGAAACTCCGGTCGTCGTCGTCAACGTGATGCGCGCCGGCCCGTCCACGGGCGTGCCGACCAAGACTGAGCAGGGGGATTTGAACCAGGCCTTTGGCGCCAGCCAGGGCGACTTCCCACGGATTATCATCGCCCCACTCAGCATGACGGATTGCTTCAGCACTCCGGCCCTGGCCTTCAACGTCAGCGACCGCTTTCAGTGCCCAGTGGTCATCCTCTCGGACCTGCTGATGGCCGAAGGGAGCGAGACCGTCGATCCTGCGCTGCTCGACGTCGAATTTCGGATCGATCGAGGCGAACTCATCACTGCGGCATCTGGAGAGGGCCAGGCGGGCGAGGCCGCCGTCGGCGAGCCCTACCTCCGCTACAAGAACACCGAGTCTGGCATTTCTCCTCGCGCCGTCCCGGGCGTTCCCGGCCATCTCCACGTGGCAGCGAGCGATGAGCACGACGAGGACGGAGTGCTGCTCAGCGATGTCTACACCGACACCGTTCGGCGCAAGAAGATGGTAGACAAGCGACACCGCAAGTTGGCCACGGTCCTCGAACATCTGCCTGCTCCAACACTCGAGGGCTCACTCGACGCCGAAGTGACGCTCGTTGGCTGGGGGTCCACTTGGGGCGTGCTCACCGAGGCGGTCGAGCAGTTGAATCGGGAGGGGCTCTCGACGAGCCATCTGCAGATCAAGTTTCTGGTGCCCTTCCACGTCGCCGAGGTCTCCACCATCCTGGGCCGGAGCCGACGGGTGATCATCGTCGAGAACAACCAGAGCGGCCAGTTCGCGCGCCACTTGAGGGCCGAGACGGGCATCGTCGCGCACGGTCACATCCGCAAGTACGATGGCGAACCCTTCGAGCCCAGGCACATCGTGGCGGCGGTCAAGGAACTGCGGGCAAACGGGACGGAGATCATCGAGGTACTGTCGACGGAGGCCGGTTGTCAGACGGAGCACCCGACGGGCGCGTCGGGTGACTGGGCCGGACGACGTGTGGCGGCAGCAGGCGCCTCGCCGCTGACAACTTGAGTCTCCCTCGCCTGAGGGCGAGGGATTCCGCGAGCCGCGTCGGCTGAAGCCGGCAGAGCGCGGCCCGCTGTTGAGAACCAAGAGGCTCCGGCCCTCCGGGCCTCCTGAAGGCTTCGCTTGAAGGCGAGGGGGTTCACCCATCCGAGAACGCGACCCTAAGGAGAGATATGGCTACGGCAACCGCGCTACTTGAAGTCAAAAACTTCAAAACAGACGTTCCCGCGGATTGGTGCCCTGGGTGCGGCGACTTCGGCGTCTTGAACGGGCTGTTCCATGCGTGTGCCGAGCTGGGGCGTCGACCGCACGAGGTTCTGATCGTTTCAGGTATCGGATGCTCGTCGAACCTGCCCGGGTTCTTCCGGTCGTACGGCGTGCACAGCCTACACGGCCGGGCCCTGCCGTTTGCTACCGGATCCAAGCTTGCCAATCACGGCATGACCGTGATCGTCACCGGCGGCGACGGGGACGGTTACGGCATTGGCTTGAACCACTTCATCCAGGCGATGCGGCGCAACATCGACATCACCTACATCGTCATGGACAACGAGACGTACGGTCTGACCACCGGCCAGGTCTCGCCCACCAGCGAAAGAGGGATGGTCACGAAAACCAGCCCGCACGGCAATCTCGAGGGCATGCTCAACCCGCTGGCACTGGCACTGGCGAGCGGCTGCGGTTACGTCGCTCGCGGATTCAGCGGCCAGCCCAAGCACCTGTTGAAGCTGTACACCGACGCCATTCTGCATCCGGGGTTTTCGCTCATCGATGTGTTCAGCCCGTGCGTGACATTCAACAAGCACAACACCTATGAGTGGTTCCGCAAGCGCGTGTACAGACTGGAAGACACTCCCCACGACCCACACGACTTCCATGCCGCAATGGATGCTGCTCTGACATGGGGCGAAAAGATCCCGATAGGACTCGTTTACCGTGATCGGAACCCGCGGCCGAGCCTTCATATTCAGGATCCCGGACTTCAGGCCGGCCCGTTGGTCGATCAGTCGGTAGGGGTGAGCAGGGAGCAACGGCGGAAACTGATCCGGGAATTCCTGTAAGTGCCTTTCATCATCACCGAACTGTGACCCCTGGATGAGATAACGGAAAACGGGTTCTGCAAGCGGCGCTCACCACCGCTTGCAGAACTCCCAGGCTAGCTACGAACCTACAGTACCGGCTCCACAAGCACGTCGCATGTGTCTCCCAGTGGCTCGAAGTCATCGAGGTGAGACGCCAGGTGATCGGCGAGGCCTTCATCGTCGACATAGAGGAACCGATACGAACCATTCCCGATGATGTGGCAGAGCGGGTTCGTCGCATCGCTCTTTGGATTCCCTGGTCCGTTCCCTTGTCCACCGAAGGCTGGTGTTGTGTCAACCCAGGTACCGGCAACAGCGATCGCCACAGCGAAGAGTAAGACTCGTTTCATGCGATTGGATTCCTTCCAGAGGGAACCAAGGCGGACAGTCGCCTTGTCCATGAGTGCTCTCTCGTTGCGAAGAATGTGCCATGCGAACTCCGGCAGCAAAGACCGCACGTTGACTCTCGTCGTGAGGCACAGTCGAGGCGCACACGCGCACGAAAGTGTCGGCGCAGTCACATTTCCCGCACGCCCGCAGCGGGATCCGAATCGCGGCGCGTTTCGTTGTCGGATTACATTGTTCGCACGCCCGTCACCGATACCCGCAGGCGGGACGGTGAAGATCACCGCGGCATGCTGTGGGCCTCACTCACTACTGAACCATAGCGGTGAGCGGTCGACGGTGTGGTAGAGTCGCCCTCGGACCGGCGTCGACCGCCACAACCCTGAATCGGAGGCGCATCATGGGCCGCATTGGGCATATTGGGATCGCGAGTGCTCTACTGGCTGCATCCCTGGGGACGCCCGCTTGGGCGCAACCTCCAGCGCCAACGTACGTTGTCATCGGGGACTCGGTTGAGTTCGGTCTGGACGATGACATCGCCGCGGACGGCTTTGGATACGTCCCGCTGGTTGCCGCATTCTTGGGCACGTTTTTCGGGCAGCCGGTCGACGTTCACAACTTTGGCGAGCCGTTTGCCCAGACACGCCAGATCTGGCGGGAACAATTGCCCGAGGCGTTGGCGGCCGCGGCCGGCGGAGCACCGCTCGTAGTGTCCTGGGGAGGCGGTGGCAACGACCTGGCGGAGGTGGTCACCGGGCCACAGGCTGCGGCCTGTCGGCAGAGCCGGAGCTGTCTGGGCCGACTCAACGGTCTGCTGAACGAGGTCGAACAGACCATCGATCGGACGATTCGGCGCCTCAGGGCTGAGTTGGGACCCGACACCGTGATCCTGATGCGGACGCAGTACAATGCTTTGCTCCGTCCGGGCTGTGCACCAGCAGAGGTGGCTGGGCTCGCGTCTGTTGCACTCGAAGGACAGCCAGCAACGGTACTGGACCGCGGCCTCAACGATCGGATTCGTGCGGTAGCGGAAGCCTACGAAGCCCAGGTCGTCGATCTCTTCGTACCCTTTGCCGCAGCCGCCAACACGCTTGTGTCGACCGATTGTGTTCATCCCAGCGGCGCGGGGCATCAGGCCGTCGGAGCCCTGTCGCAAGCGGCCTTCCTGGCGGCACAGTAACAGCAAGAGCGGCCGGGCGTGCATCGAGTTGCTGGCCCTGGTCCGGCAAACCCGTGTGGTCAAACACGCGTGCGGCGGTGCTTCCGCCGTCAGCTGCTGCTCAGGCGGCCAGAAGTTCGTCCGGTCTCGGACCACACACCTTCAGCAGCTACGAGCTGAATAGCAGGATAATAACGGCCGCGACCTAAGGGCTCTGGTCAGAATTAGGTTGCCAGCTTCGGGTGCCGAGGCGCCCGCCCGGCAAGGCGCGAAGAGCGAGCATGCCGGGTGTATGTGAGTGATGAGCAACGCAGCCCGGCGGGATGCATCGGTGGCCGAAGGTGGCCACCTAATTCTGATCAGAGCCCTAAGATTGAGTCGCGCTGAAAAGGAGATACCGATGGTCGTCATCCGCAACGTATTCCACTTGAAGTTCGGGAAAGCGCGAGAAGCCGTCGCGCTCATGAAGGAAGGGCTCGCCCTCCAGAAGAAGGTGCTCGCTGGCGAGGCTTACTCAACGCGTCTGCTCACGGACGTTACGGGCCAGAACTACACGCTCGTACTGGAACTGTCAGTGGCGAATCTCGCCACCTATGAAGCCAATGCGCCCAAGCTCTTTGCCAACAAGGACTGGCAGGCACACTACCAGAAGATAGTGCCGCTCGTAGAGTCCGGCCATCGGGACATCTACACGGTCGTTGACTGAGTCGCACGAGCAGGAGGGCCCACTGTCCTCCTCGTTTGTGACCCACTGTCGCCCCGGATTGGCCGACGTTCTCGGGAGCCCGTCCGGGGTTCACCACACAGTTGTTCGTGACCCTCGTCTGGCCTCCGCAGGACAGCCCAAGAAGGTCCCAAATTTGTCTTGTTCTGAGAGATTCAACCGCATACAGTTGGGCCTATCAACCAGAGGCCCAGGTAGAACTCGCGAGGTCAGCGTGATGGCGAAAGCGACAGCAAGCAGAGCCAGGATGTCACTCGCGGCGCACCGGACTCACTGGCCGAACCGGTAACCGTCGCGAACAGCGACATCGCTCGCTTCGCATACGCCCTCGTCCTTGGCCGTGGCTGCGAGCAGGGACACGGCTTGGCGGTTGGCTGCGGGCCGCGGGCGAACGACGAGTAAGGACCGCTCCCGAGTGACTGTGCAACTCAGAGGTTGCCATGTCGAACAGCAGACTCCTCGAACGTATCCGCGGCGAGTATCTTGAAATGCCCGGTCTGTGTCTAACGCTTCAACAGGCGCAGCGACTCTTCGGCATCGAACGCTTGGCGTGCCAGGAGGTGTTGGACGCGCTCATAGAGATGAAGTTTCTGCGTCTCACGGCAAAAGGTACCTATTCGCGGCTCGCGTCCGGGGCTGACCTGTTGCGTCGATTGCATTCGGTTCACACGGTGCAGCTGAAGGCCACACTCGAACGTCGTCAGCTCCAGAATCGTCGGCTCGCACCACGTGGGGGACGACGAGCCACTGACGTTGAGTCCGCGAGGCATTCGAAGGACAACGGCCTGCGCACTGCCTAGGGCGACCGGCGACGGGGCCGCGCCTCATGGATCATGCCGTAGAGCACGAGGATCGCCATCGCGACGTACGGCCACGGCGTGAACGGCAGCGACGTGCTCGCGGTGGGCGCCGCCACGTCCTCGAGCCGATAGCCGGTCACCTCGGTTGGCGGCCTCTGGGAGGACGGCGTCTCAACGGGCTCAGGCGATGGCGGCTGCACCGACCGAGCGTCTGGGAGGACGGCCGCTGGCGGCGGCGCCAGGGCACTCGAGTTCTCGCCTGTCGCGCGGGCCATTTCCTGCCCGAATCGCTGGGCCGCCTCCTGGCCCAGTCCCTCGATGAGCGCGACCTGCTGGCTGACGTACCCCTGGAGCGCCTCATTCCCGCAGGTATTGGCGGAACAACTCACCCCGTCGCGTGCCACCGACTCCACGTAAATCCGAACGAGATTCTCGCGATCCGCATCCGAGAACTGGTAGCTCCCTTGCCTGTCCACTTCGAGCATACGCGCCACGATCGACTGCTGCGCGTAAGGGTTTTCGCGCTTGAAGAACTCGTCGAGCCCTAGTCCGTGTTTGTCGGCGACAAGCACGTCGTAACTGTTCTGCCAGAAGGTGCCGTCGACCTGCTCGGCGCTGGTCGCCTGGAAGCCGTACAGGTACTCCATCGACTTGGCCATCTCGCGTGCACCGGCATACCCGGATCGCTGCATCTCCGTCAGCCACTTCGGATTCCAGTTGCGCGTATTGAGCTCCGAGGCCAACCAGCTCCGCAGGTCGGTCATCGACTCGGACCCGGCCTTCCGGAGATTGTTGATGTACATCTCGGGCGCAACCTTGTTCACGGTCTTGCTCGCCACACTGAGCCCCCCGAAGTACTGATACACGTCGTCATTGTCGAGCGCGCCGTACAAGCTGGTCGCCCGGCTGAAAACGACGGCCTGGTTACCCTGCAGATGATTGGCGAGCGCGCCTTCGGCCGTACCGCCCCACACCTCGGCTGAGAACGCGTAGTTCATGTAGTGGAGGTAGACGTTCCCGACGTCGTCCGTGCGCCCATCAGCATCCCTGCTTCGCTCGACGAGGCTGCTCACGCCGACGCCGTACGCCGACGGCTTGTTCCCGAACACCCGAGCGCGCGCAATCTTCGCCGCCACGTCCGCATCAACGCCGTTTTGCTCGAGCAACTGGGCGATACGGCGGTCGTTCCGGCTGATGGCGTTGTCGCCAGCCGAGGCCGCGAGCCGGGCCGCACGGTCGAGCAGAAGTACCTTTTCCGGCAGCCCGTCGCGGTAGATCCCTGAGATCGTGAAGATCACGTCCACCCGGGGACGTCCGAGCTCCTCCGGCGGCATCAAGCGAAGATTGTCGACGACGTTGCGGGCGTTCCAGATCGGTTCGACCCCCATGAGCGCGAGCGCCATACTCTCAAACGCCCCCTGGTGCCGGAGCGTCTCGCCCGACCAGAGCACCTGCGACACCTTGCCGGGATACTCGCCGTGCTCCTCGAGATAGCGGGCTACGAACTCGTCGGCCATCCGACGGCCGACGGCCCAGGCCGCACGCGTCGGAATCAGGGCGCTGTCGGAAGCATGCTCGTTGCGCCCGGTCGGCAAACTGTCGGGCACGTGGAGCGGGTCGCCTATCGGCGCCGTGGGCAGGTAGCGGCCGGCCAGCACCGTCACGATCGATTCGAGTTCGCGTGCCGGTGACTCCCGAACGTGCTCGACCCAGGTCTCTCCCTCGGCCAACAGCCCGGCGATCTTCTCGCGCAAGTCGGGTGCGTAGCTTGGCGCCACTTCTGGTATGCGGCCGTCGAAGACTGCGTCGGCCCACGGCTGCAGGTCGGCCTCAACGGCCTCCGCCTCACGCTCGTCGAACGCCGACCGAAAGAACGCGGCAAGCCCCTCCCGCTGGTTCTGCTCCGGCGGCGCCTGGCCGAGCACATGCACACCCAGCGGCACCGTGTCGTTCTCGGTGTCGTGCAGGAACGTGTGGACCCGTTCCTCGATCGCCGGCCAGTCCTCGGCGACGAGATCGAATCCAAGCTGACCATCCAGCTTCAGCCGCCGGATCTCGTTGAAGGCTTCCGTGCGGTAGGTCTCGGCCAGCTCCGCCGAACTGCCTTCGGTCCGCTCGAGATTCTCGAGCGCGTCGTGCAACGCGGCGAAGTCCGAGAGCTCTCCAGCATTGACGATCATCGGCGTGAGATGGCTCACAATCACGGCCGCGCTCCGCCGCTTGGCTTGAATGGCCTCGGCACCGCCGTCCATGATGTAGAAGTACGCGTTCGGCAGGTCGCCAAGCAGTACCTCCGACGTGTCCCAGCCCGCCTGTGCCGTCTGCTTGCCAGGGAGCCACTCCAGCGTGCCGTGCCGTCCGACGTGCACCACGGCGTCAGCCGCGAAGGTGTGCCGGTACCACAGATAGGCGGCGACGTACTGGTGGGGCACCGGTGTGACCGTGTCGTGCGCCGTGTCGCCGGCCTCCTCGAATGTCTGCCGCAGGGGCTGAGGCCCGATGAAGATGTTGCCAATCCGCACGCCGGGGACAACCAGATACCGTTCGCCGTCCTTGGTCACCGTCATCAGCGCCGAGCTGTCTGGCGGTCCCCAGCGCTCGATCGTCGCCACCCGATACCGCTCGGGCAGCTCGGCGAACCATTCGCGGTACTGCGCCATCGGTACGAGGGTCACCGACCCGTCCGCCACCATTTCGGCCAAGTCCCCTGGCGCCCACAGCTCGATGTTTCGACCGCTCGTCTCGAGCAACGCCTTCAGTCGGTCGGCATCCGGCAACTCGACCCCGGTGTCGTAACCCTCCTGCCGGAGCCGCGCGAGGACGTTCCGGAGCGTCGGGTACACGTCGAGATAGCTCGCACCGACGTTTCCCCGTCCTGGTGGGTTGTTGTAGTAGATGAAGGCGAGCCGCTTCTCGCCGTTCGGCTTGTCTTGCAGGGCAATCCAGCGCTCGGTCCGGCGCACGATTGCGTCGAGCCGTTCAGGGACGGCTCGATTGACCCGCGATTCGAGTCCAGGCACCGGCTCGAAGGTGGCGAAGAGCATCGGCTCGGAGGCACCGGCACTCTCGGGAAGATCGAGGGTGTTGCGCACTCGGTCCAGAGGGAGCCCTCGCACGTCGTCCTCCCACTCCTGGCGCGACTGGCGGGTGGCCATCAGATTGATCGTGTGGACGCCGAGCTTCTCGAGCAGGACCGGGTCCTCCGGGCGCGCCGCCATCGACTGATTGAGAACGAACAAGGTACGCAATGGTGACCTCCCGTCGACCGCCAGCAGATCCTCCATCGCGCCCAGTGGCCAGTCGAACGCCGCGACGACCCCGATGCCCCGCTGCTCGAACGCGTCGATCAACGCGTCGATGTGTTCGAGATCGTGGTACTTCCAGTTCGTGCTGAAGAACGCCAGGCCGACGAGCGGCGCCTCGGGCCTCACGATGCCCTCACGGTGATACCAAGCCAGATATGCATCGAGCGATTCGAACGGCTCGGATGCGCGCGGATGGTAGATGCCCCGATCGACCTGCGGGACAGGGGAGGGCACCCGCAGCCCCCTGGTACCGCCCGCGATCGTGTAGACGTACGCGAGAAAGGCGGTCATGTTGTCGACGCCGCCGTGATCCCAGTACTCGACGACCGGACGATTGATCGCCTCATCGACATCGAGGTTCCAGTTGCGCTGCCCGGCGCCGCCCGGCGCCACCAGGATGGTCACGCCTCGGTCGCGGGCGGCCCTGACCTCGTCGGTCAGCCGTTGCTCCGCGACCGCGCTCAGAAAATAGGCCAGGATCACGTCGGCATTCCGCAGACGCTCCGGTTCGACCTCGGTCGACGCGATGTCGAGGTCGATGAGGCCCGCGCCGTAGGTTTGCTCGAAGTTATCGAAGGCTTCCGGGAGCAGTTGGGCGGTGTTGGCGATGACCAGGAGACGGATCGGCGCCTGCGCCGCGGCGACCCGCGGCCACGCTGCAAACATCAGCAGGACGGCCAGCGCCGCCAACAGGTGTCCGCGCCTACTCCTCCGGGACATACACGACGCTTCCGTCCGGCAACTGGTAAGCGATTCCGACACGCCGGCCTTCGCCGGACTGCTGCTCGGGCGTCACCCGTCGCACCTTCACCTCGTTGCCCGACCGCTCGATGATCTCCATCTGACCGGCCTGGTCCTTCGTGACAATCGTGAATGACGAGTTCGGGTCGAGCAGCTTTGCCAGACTGAAGGCCTGGAGCAGCGCCACCATGATGCCGATGGCGAACACGATCGAGGCATCGAAGAGGTTGGCGACGCCGCCCAGGGGATCCTCGCGATGCACCGACGCATGGTCGCGGAAGTGACGCCTACGCCGTTGAAACGCTCTCATACTCTTCTTCTTCTTCGATCTCTCTTGGCTGCGGCGCCCTGAGCGCTCGCATGACGAGCTCGCACAGGTTCTCCATCTCCTTCAACTCGATGCGCGACCAGCGCTCGCGCACCAGCGTGATCACGTAGGCGATCCCGCTCATCATCAGGCCGCACACGACGGCCCCGAAGCCGATGACGAGGTGCCCCACCATGCCCGCCACGTCTCCGGCGAGCAGCGCCTGGAGCGCCGGACCCAGGGGAATGATCGTGCCGGCCAACCCGAGCATCGGCCCGAGGCGGACCAGCGCGCGGCTGCGGTCGAGCCGCGCGGCCGTGTCGATCTCTTCCTGCTGCAGGGCCTCCTCGAGCCAGACGTCGAGGTTCTCGGTCACTCCCACCGCGCGGAGGCGCGACGCCACCCGGCTCCAGAAACGCGCCAGCGGGCGGGACATCGACACGCCGGCCAACGCTTCCCTCGTGTCACCGGACCCCCGCAGATTGACGGCGAGCGC
>Ga0326597_10003688_pt1 | contig 21901 bp, 22 predicted proteins | sample RVTome_12_FD_203789 | JGI IMG/M metagenome (GOLD analysis project Ga0326597, IMG submission 203789) | Soil microbial communities from uranium-contaminated site in the Upper Colorado River Basin, Wyoming, United States - RVT100D185 | ecosystem: Environmental > Terrestrial > Soil > Contaminated >...
CGCCCGGCGCGCTACGTGACTCAGGAGGTTCTCGCGCACAGCGTCCAGGCCGCGATGGCGGCGCTCCCCGACGCACAGGAAGCCCGTATAAGCAGCATCCTCGGCCGCTTCGACACCGCCTCGGACGGCGATGCCTGTTGGGCGGGCCGCGCCCTGTTCCGGGAGGGTGCCGCGCTGCCCGAACCCGAACGCAGCCAGTTGGCGCGGGGCCTGGTCCAGCCGTAGGCCGGCGTGCTTCCGGTTTGTGTGTGGCGTAGGTAAACTGCGGTCATGCCCACCGTGTTGGAGGCGGCTCCCCCATCCGCCAAGGGTCTCGAAGGCGTCGTCGCTAATCAGTCCTCGATTTGCTACGTGTTCGGCGAGGAAGGCCGCCTCATTTACCGCGGCTACGACATCCACGACCTCGCCGAGCACTCGACGTTCGAGGAGACCGCGTACCTCCTGCTCCGGGGTGACCTGCCGACGCGCGACCAGCTCGCCGTTTTCCTGACCGAGCTGAAGGCCGCCCAGAAGCTGCCCAAGGTCGTGCAGCGGGTGATCAAGGATGCGCCGCTGACGGCGCACCCGATGAACGTGCTGCGCACCGCCGTGAGCGCGTCGGTGTTTGCCGACGCCGACCACGGAGACGAGTCGGCTGCGGCGGAGTATCGCAAGGCCGTGCGCCTCATCGCTCAGCTGCCGACGATGGTCGCGATGTTCCACCGCCTGCGGAACGGGCAGCGACCGCTCGCGCCGCGCCGCGGCCTGAGCCTCGCCGCCAACTTCCTCTATATGATCTCGGGCGCGGTGCCCGACGCCGAGGCTGCGAAGGCGCTCGACGTGGCGCTGATCCTGCATGCCGATCACGAGCTCAACGCCTCGACGTTCGCGGCGCGGGTGATCGCGGCGACGCTCGCCGACATGCACGGGGCGGTGACGGGGGCGCTGGGGGCCCTGGCGGGGCCCCTGCACGGCGGCGCCAATACCGAAGTGATGAAGATGCTGCTCGAGATCGGATCGCCCGACCGCGCGGAGGCGTGGGTGCGCGAGGGCCTGGCCCGGAAGCGGAAGATCATGGGGTTCGGCCACCGCGTGTACCGCACCGAAGACCCGCGCGCGGCGCACTTGCGGCGCATGGCGGAGCACCTCGGGCGCAAGGCCGGCCAGCCGCAGTGGTTCGCCATCCAGCGGATTATTGAAGACGTCATGCGGCGGGAGAAGGGGCTCTGCTGCAACGTCGACTTCTACTCCGCCTCGATGTACTACGTGATGGGCATCCCGCTCGATCTGTACACGCCGATCTTCGCGATCAGCCGCGTCAGCGGCTGGTGCGCGCACGTGCTGGAGCAGCACGCCGACAACCGGCTCATTCGCCCGCGCGCCGAGTATGTGGGGCCGATGAACCGGAGCTGGACTTCACTCGGCCGGCGCCGCTGACGATGGCGGAAGCCCGTCCAGCGAAGATCGACCATCGGGACGGTCGGTGGGTCGTCCCCGACCATCCGATCGTTCCATTCATCGAAGGCGACGGCACCGGGCCCGACATCTGGCGCGCCGCCGTGCGCGTCTTCGATGCCGCCGTCGCGCGCACGTCGAACGGCAAGCGCCGGATCGCATGGCGTGAGGTCCTCGCCGGCGAGAAGGCGTTCAAGGCCACGGGGAGCTGGCTGCCGGAAGAGACGCTCGCCGTCATCCGCGAGCACCGGGTGGCCATCAAGGGGCCGCTCACGACGCCCGTGGGCGGCGGGATCCGCTCGCTGAACGTCGCGCTGCGCCAGATTCTGGATCTGTATGCCTGCATTCGCCCGGTCCGCTGGTTCAGCGGCGTTCCGGCGCCCGTGAAGGAGCCCCAGAAGCTGGACGTCGTGATCTTCCGCGAGAATATCGAGGACGTCTACGCCGGCATCGAGTTCGAGGCGGGGAGCGCGCAGGCCGACCGGCTGCGCGACTTCCTGCTCCAGGAGCTCGGCGTGAAGACGATCCGCGAGCACAGCGCGCTCGGCATCAAACCGATGTCGAAGTTCGGGTCGCAACGGCTCGTGGTGAAGGCGATCGAGTACGCCATCGCGGCGGGGCGGCCGTCCGTCACGCTGGTGCACAAGGGCAACATCATGAAGTTCACCGAGGGCGGGTTCCGCGACTGGGGCTATGCGGTCGCGCAGGAGAAGTTCGGTGACAAGACGAGCAGGGACGCTCGGCCGGGCCGCGTCCTCATCCAGGACCGGATCGCCGACGCGATGTTCCAGCAGGTCCTGCTGCGCCCGGCCGAGTACTCCGTGCTCGCGACGCCGAATCTGAACGGCGACTATCTCTCCGACGCGTGCGCCGCCCAGGTCGGCGGACTCGGCATGGCGCCGGGGGCGAACGTGGGCGACGGATTCGCGGTCTTCGAGGCCACCCACGGCACGGCCCCCAAGTACGCGGGCCAGGACAAGGTGAATCCCGGCAGCGTCATCCTGTCGGGGGTGATGCTGTTCGAGGAAATCGGATGGAAGGACGTGGCCGCGGCCATCGTGCGCGGCATCGAAGGCGCGATCGCCGGGCGACGCGTCACTTATGACCTCGCGCGCCAGATGCCCGGCGCGACGGAGGTCGCGACCTCCGCATTCGCCGACGCCATTATCGAGCACTTGTCGTGAAGAGCACGGTTACCGCTGCACCGCTCGCGCAGGTCGAGACCCCCCTCCTCGCGCTGGCGGTCCCGCAGGGTGCGTCCCTCCCGCCCTCGCTCGCCGAGCTCGATCGCGCCGCCGGCGGCGTGCTGGGTCGGGCGCTCGGCGCCGGCGACTACAAAGGCAAGCGCGACGAGACGCTGCTCGTCTACGGCGGCGGGAAGGCGCAGCGCATCCTGCTCGTGGGCGTCGGCAAGACGGCCGAGATCACGCGCAACGGCCTGCGGCGCGCCGCCGCCGTCGCGGCGAAGCGTGCGCGCGGCCTCGGCGCCCCCGCGTTCGCGTTCGCCGTCACCGCCGAGGCCCGGGGCGGCGTGAGCGCGGGCGAGCTCGGACAGGTGGCGGTCGAAGGGGCGGCGCAGGGCGGGTGGCAGTTCACCGAGCTGAAGCAGCCGGGCGACGATCCCAAGCCAGAGCTCGAGGCGGTAGTGGTGGTCGCGGCCGCGGCCGAGGCGGCCGCAGTCGAGGCGGGGCGGCACGTGGGCGACGCCGTCGCGGCAGGCCACCGCCTGGCGCGCGGCCTCCAGATGCAGCCGGGGAACGTCTGCACCCCCAGCTACCTCGCGGACCAGGCCGGCAAGCTCGCCAAGGCGTACGGCTTCACCCTCACCGTGCTCGACCGGGCCCAGCTGAAGAAGGAAGGGATGGGAGCGCTCCTGGCGGTGGCGCAGGGGAGCGCCCAAGAGCCGCGCTTCATCGCCCTCGAGTACAAGGGCGGCTCCAGCGGGCAGGCGCCGGTGGTCCTGGTGGGAAAGGGGGTGACGTTCGATTCGGGCGGCATCTCCATCAAGCCGGCGCACAACATGGAGGAAATGAAGTACGACATGTCTGGGGCGGCGGCTGTGTTGGGCACCTTCGACGTGTTGGGTCGCCTCAAGCTGAAGCTGAACGTCGTCGGGCTCATCCCGTCGACCGAGAACCTCCCCTCGGGGACGGCGGTAAAACCGGGGGACGTGGTGAAGAGCCACCTCGGCAAGACGATCGAGATCATCAACACCGACGCCGAAGGGCGGTTGATCTTGTGCGATGCGCTTTCCTACGCGCGCCGCTTCAAGCCGGCGGTGGCGCTCGACGCCGCCACGCTCACCGGCGCGGTGGTGGTGGCCCTGGGGCACCACGCGATCGGCGTCATGGGAAACGACGAGGCGCTGCTGGCGGAAGTGCGCGACGCGGGCGAGCGCGCCGGAGAGCGCTGTTGGCCGCTGCCGCTGTGGGAGGAATACCGCGACCTCGTGAAGTCGGAGATCGCCGACGTGAAGAACTCGGGGGGCCGGTCTGCGGGGTCGATCGCGGGCGGCTGGTTCCTGCGGGAGTTCGTGGACGGGTTCCCCTGGGTGCACCTCGACATCGCGGGGACGGCCTACACCGAGGCTGAGGGCGCCACGCAGGGCAAGGGCCCGACGGCGGTGGGCGTACGTCTGTTCACCGAGTTCCTCCTCAAGCGCGCGGGCGCGTGATCCGGGCGAGCCTTCTCGTCGCGGCGCTCTCCGGCGTCGTGACGGCAGGCGCCGCCGCCCAAGTCGATTCGACCGCCCGCGACACCACGGCGCGGCGTGACAGCACCACCCGCGATACCGTCCCGGCGCTGCTTCCCATCTTCCCGCTCCCCATCGCAGCCGGACCGCTGCCCGCCGGCGCCCGCTACACCTTCACCGCCGACTCGCTGCTGCTCTCGAACGCCCGCACGCTGAGCGACCTGCTCGGGCACATCCCCGGCGTGTACGTGGCGCGCGGTGGCTGGTACGGGCAGGCGGAGCCGGTGCTGGTCGGCGGCCGCGGCGCGGGCGCCGCCGCCATCGAGGTGTACTGGGACGGCGTGCCGTACCTGTCGCTCGGGCGCGACTCGCTGGCCCTGGATCCCGCCCGCATTCCCCTCGCCCCGCTCGAGCGTGTTGACGTGATCGTGTTGCCGGCGATGCTGCGCGTCTATCTCGTCACCGCCCGGCTGCGCTCTACCACGCCGGTGACCCAGATCGGCATCGCGACGGGAGACCTCGGCATCGCGGGCTATCGCGGGGGGTACGCCGCTCGGACCCGCTCAGGCCTTGGCGTCTCGTTCGTCTACGACCAGAACAGCCTCGACGGCAACCCGACCGCCACGACGACCAACTTCAGCACGACCGATCTGTCGCTCAAGGCGGAGTACATCCCGCCGGGTGGGCGGCTGGGCGCGTCGTTCCAGCTGCTGACCTCCAGCTGGCACCGCCAGGCGGAGGCCGGCCGCGTGGACGATTGGCGCCAGGAGCGCCGTGACCGGTTGTTCCGGTTCTTCGTCGCGGAGCGGGGCGATGGCCTCGGGCTCCGGATGACTGGGACGATGAGCAGCACGACGGTCGACCATGACACCACGGTCGGCGCACGCGCGCTGTACCAGACAAGCCTCGAGCTGAGCCGCACCTGGCCGCAGGCGAGCGTGGCGGTCACGGGGCGCTTTGGCTTCGTCGGCTCGCCCACGCAGCTCGACGTCGAGGGCGGATGGATGCCCGTGCCTCGCCTGACGCTCAGCGGATCGGCGCGCCACGCCGCGTACACCGGCCACCGCTCGGGAGACCGGGCGCAGCTCACCGCCGGCGTCACGCTGCCCATGGGCTTCGGCGTGCGCGGGGAGCTGGCCTGGAGCCGCGACGTGCAGGCGCCGCTCGACCGGAGCGACACCCTGCGCCAGCAGACGACCGACGTCGCCGCGTGGCTGCGGTGGGACCATCCTCGCGTCATGGTGGAGGTGGGCCGCGGGTGGCGCGACCCTTTCACGCCGCTCGGCTTTGCGGCCGGGATCAAACCGGTGGATCACCTGGGGCCGACGCCGCGCACCGAGTTCATCGCCGTTCACGCGAGCGTTCGGCCCCTGCCGGGCTTCGCGCTCGCCGGCTGGTACTTCGATCCGGTGATCGGCGGGGGCGATTTCGAGCCGCCCCATCACGCCCGCGTCTCGGCCACCTTCTACTCGAAGTTCTGGCGCGTCTATCGGAGCGGGATTTTCGCCTTGCGCGGGGAGGTCGCGATCGAGTCGTGGAGCCGCTGGGGCCTTGGGGGCCGGAACAGCACCGGTGCCCAGTTGGGCCTGGGGGGCGCGAGTTTCGCGGAGACGAACCTCGAGATGCAGCTCGCCGGTGTGACGCTCTTCTGGATCATCCGTAACGTCAACGGCATGCGGGCGAACTACGTGCAGGGGCTGAGCCATCCCAAGAGCGTGCAGCTGTACGGCGCGCGCTGGTTTTTCACGAACTAAGGCGCATTGAAGCAAGTCGTTCACCCGACTACATTTAAAGTCTGTGCCACGAAGCATGACGGGCTTCGGTTCGGCCGAGGCCGGCGTCCTCGGTGGGCGGTTGCGGGTGGACATCCGCACCGTCAATCATCGCTATTTCAACCCGCAGCTCAAGCTTCCGGCCGAGCTGTCGGGAATCGAGGGCGAGCTGCGCGAGCGGCTGCGCCGGCTGCTCGAGCGCGGCCACGTCGCGGTAACGGCGCGGTGGATCGAGGCTCCGGCTCGGGATGGCGGAGGGCTGGCGGTGGATCTGGCCCGGGCGCGGCAGGTCGTGGCGGCGGCGAAGGAGCTGAAAAAGAAACTGAAACTCAAGGGCGACGTCGACCTCGCGTTCGTAGCCCGCCAGCCCGACGTCTTAGCGGCGGCGACGAACGGGGCCGAGACGGCGGTCCCGTGGGCTGACGTGAAGCCCATCGTCGAGCAGGCGGCGCGTGACGTGCTGGTGATGCGGGAGCGGGAAGGTGGGGCGCTGGCGCTGGAGCTGGCGGGGCGGCTCGACGCGCTGGAGCGCGGGGCGGCGACCATCGCGCGGCGCGCGCCCGAGCGGCTCACCGCCGAACATCGGCGGCTCAAGCAGGCCGTGGCCGACCTGGCCGGCGGCGTCCAGGTGGACGAGCAGCGCCTGGCGCTCGAGGTGGCGCTGCTCGCGGACAAGGTCGACATCACCGAGGAGCTGGTGCGGTTCGGCACCCACCTCGGGGCGTGTCGGCAGGCCCTGGCGTCGGCCGAGGCCGTGGGCAAGCAGCTCGGGTTTCTGGCGCAGGAGCTGCTGCGTGAGGTAAACACGATGGGGTCCAAGGCGAACGATGCCGCCATCACGCAGGCGGTGATCGCGATGAAGGGCGAGCTGGAGAAATTCCGGGAGCAGTTGGAGAACCTGGAGTGAAGCCGGTCGTCGTCGTGCTCGCCGCCCCGTCGGGAGGCGGCAAGACGACGATCGCGCGGGCGCTGGTGGCGCGCTGGCCGGAGCGCTACGGCTTCTCGGTGTCGGCGACGACGCGGCCGCCGCGCCAGGGCGAGCGGGACGGCGAGGACTATTTCTTCCTCTCCAAGGACGAGTTCCGGCGCCGGCAGGCCGCGGGCGAGTTCCTGGAGTGGGCCGAATACGCGGGCGAGCTGTACGGCACGCTCGAGGCGGAGGTCGATCGCCTGCTCGGGGGTGGGCGGAACGTGCTCCTCGACATCGAGGTGCAGGGGGCCCAGCAGGTGCGGAAGCGGTATCCGCCTCCGGCGTCGCGCGCGGTGTTCATCCTCCCGCCGAGCGCCGCCGAGCTGTTGCGGCGGCTCGAGGGACGGCGCACCGAATCGCCGAGCGAGATGGCCCAGCGGCTCAAGACGGCGATACGGGAGCTGCGCCAGGCCGAAGCGTTCGATCACGTGATCGTGAACGACGATCTCGGTACGGCGGTGGCGGCCGTGCACGGGATCATGGAAGCGCCTGACGCTGCGGCACGGGCGGCAGCGGAGACGCAGCGCATCAACGCGCTCATTGCGGAATTGACGCAGAAGACCAAGGAGATTTCATGAGAATCATCACCCCGTCGGAAGTCGCCGACCAGACCCAGAACAAGTACCTGGGCGTGCTGGTCGCGGCCAAGTTTGCGCGCTACGTGAACGACTTCCCCCGCGACCGGTCGGTGGACTGGGAGGAGAAGCTCACGACGCGGGCATTCGACGAGCTGGTCCGGGGCAACCTGAAGTACCGGCTGGTGCGGCGGCGGCGCCAACAGGAAGCCTGATGCCCTTCGCCGGCCGTCACGTCGTGCTCGGCGTGTCGGGCGGGATCGCCTGCTACAAGAGCTGCACGGTGGCGCGGCGACTCACCGAGGCGGGCGCGACGGTCGACGTCGTGCTGACGGCGTCCGCCGCCGAGTTCGTGCGGCCCGTGACGTTCGAGGCGTTGACCGGACGCCCGGTCCTGACCTCCCTGTGGGAGCGGGACCGGGCACTCGCGCACATCGGCCTGGCGAAAGAGGCCGATCTCGTCATCGTCGCTCCCGCGACTGCGCATCTCGTGGCGCGGGCCGCGATGGGAATGGCGGACGACCTCCTCACGGCCTTGCTGCTGGCGCGGACTGGGCCCCCTCCGGTGCTCGTCGCGCCCGCGATGAACGACGCGATGTACGCGCACCCCGCGACGACCGCCAACCTCAAGATCCTCGTGCAGCGCGGCTGGCACGTCGTCGGCCCTGAGATCGGCGCGTTGGCGGAGGGCCCGAGCGAGCGCCCGGGCCGGATGAGCGAGCCGGAGGCGATCCTGGCGGCCGCGGCGCACCTGATCGGGCGGCACGCCGGCGGCAAGTGGGTTGGGAAGCGGGTGATCGTGACGGCCGGCCCGACGCGCGAGCATCTCGACCCCGTGCGTGTCCTCACCAATCCGTCGAGCGGCCGGATGGGCTACGCCCTGGCGGGAGCCGCCCACGCGCGCGGGGCCGACGTGGTGCTCGTGACGGGCCCTACCGAGCTGCCGCTGCCCGATGGGGTGGCGACGCAGCGCGTCGAGACGACGGCGGACCTGCAGCGCGCTGTGCAGACGCTCATGAAGGGCGCGCACGCGCTGTTCATGGCCGCGGCGCCGGCCGATTACCGGCCGACGACGCCGGCGAAGACGAAGCGGCCGCGCGGCGATCGCCCGCTCAACCTCGAGCTCGAGCCGACACCCGACATTCTCGCCGCGCTCCCGCGGCCGAAGGGCTGCATCGTGATCGGCTTCGCGCTCGAGACCGGGAACGGTCTGGCGCGGGCGCGCCAGAAACTGCAAGATAAGTCTCTCGATTTCGTGGTCCTGAACGACGCGCTCGAGCCCGGCGCGGGGTTCGAGGTCACGACGAATCGCGTGACGGTGCTGGGGAAAGGCGGCCGCCAGGTGGACGTGCCGCTCCTGCCGAAGCGCGACGTGGCCGAACGCATCCTCGACGCGGTGGAAGAAGCCTTGTGAGCGATGGGCGGGCTGTGGCGCGGCAATACCTGCAACAGCAGCGGTTGCTCGGGGGAGACGCGGTGATCCTGCCGGCTTCCGGGCCCACCCCGGGCGCCCTGAAAGGACTCCCTTCGGTCGCCAGCCCGGGGAACACCGCACCTCTCCCGCCCGCCGGTCTTTCTTTCGACCCGCCCGGTGGCGACCTCTTTGCCAGCGACCCGGTGCAGCAAGCGGGAACCCTGGCCGAGGTCGCCGCGCTCGTCGCGGAGTGCACGAAATGCAAGCTGTGCGAGAGCCGGAGGCACACGGTGCCGGGGGAGGGTCCCGCTGATGCGCGGCTCGTGGTCGTGGGCGAGGGCCCCGGCCGCACCGAAGACGAGACCGGCCGGCCGTTCGTGGGCAAGGCGGGCGAGCTGCTCACGAAGATCCTCGGGGCGATAGATTTCCCGCGGGAGCAGGTCTTCATTTGTAACGTGGTCAAGTGCCGTCCGCCCGAGAACCGCCTCCCGCAGTACGATGAAATCTCGGCGTGCGTCCCGTATCTGTTCCGTCAAATCGAGGTCCTCAAGCCGACGGTGATCCTGGCCATGGGCGGCACGGCGGCACAGACGTTGCTCAACACCAAACAGTCCCTGGGCGCGCTGCGGAACCAAGTGCACCGGTTCCGCGGCACTCCGGTGATCGTCACCTATCACCCGGCCGCCCTGCTGCGCAACCCCAACTGGAAGCGACCCACCTGGGATGACGTCCGCATCGCCCGCCGTATCCTCGACAGCTGAGCGGTCGCCCGAGTTCGCCGGCCGCCAGGCTCCGTGGAGCAACGAGGCGGAGCAGGCGGTGCTCGGCGCGATGCTGCTCGACCAGGATGCGGCCCTCAAGGCCGCCGAGTTCCTGGACGACACGATGTTCTACCGCGAGGGCCATCGGCTGCTGTTCCGGGCGATGATCGCCCTCACGGAACGCGGCGACGTCATCGATCCCGTCACGCTGCGCGACGAGCTGGCCCGCCGCGGCGACCTGGACCGGGCGGGCGGGATGGAATACGTCGCGACGCTCATCGACGTGGTGCCCACGGCCGCGAACGTGGACTACCACGCGAAGATCGTCCGCGACAAGGCGGTGCTCCGCCGTCTGGTCGAAGCCGCCACGGGCATCATCCAGGACGTGTACGAGGGCCGCGGCACCGCCGGCGAAGTGCTCGACAACGCCGAGCACCGCGTCTTCCAGGTCGCCCAGTTCCGCCGCTCGGAGGAGTTCAGCCGGATCAAGGAGCTGATCTGGCCGACGATGGAGCGGATCGAGCAGATCCAGTCGGGCGCGGGATCGGTCACGGGCGTCCCGAGCGGATTCCTCGACCTGGACCATCTCACCGCTGGCTTCCAGCGCGCCGACCTGGTCATCGTCGCGGGTCGTCCCTCGATGGGCAAGACGGCGCTGGCCCTGAACATGGTGCAGCACGCCGCGATCGAGCACAACGTCGGCGTCGCGATCTTCTCGCTCGAAATGTCGAAAGATGCGCTGGTGCAGCGGCTGCTCTGCTCCGAGGGGCTGGTGGATGCCCAGCGGCTGCGGCGCGGCCAGCTGCGCGACGACGACTACCCGAAGCTCGCCCGCGCCGCCGGCCTGCTCGGGACGGCGCCGATCTGGATTGACGACTCGGCCTCGCTCACGCCGCTGGCGATGCGCTCCAAGGCGCGCCGCCTCAAGGCGGAGCACGACATCGCCCTCGTCGTGGTGGATTACCTCCAGCTGATGCAGGGGCCCGGCGACTCGGAGAACCGCCAGCAGGAGATCTCCTACATCTCGCGATCGCTCAAGGCGCTCGCCAAGGAGCTCGACGTCCCGGTCGTCGCCATCTCGCAGCTGTCGCGCGCGCCGGAGCAGCGCGGCGGCGAGCACCGCCGGCCCCAGCTCTCCGACCTGCGCGAGTCGGGCGCGATCGAGCAGGACGCCGACGTCGTGTGCTTCATCTACCGGCAGGAGTTCTACGACGGCCCGGTGGACTCGAAGACGAACGAGAGCATCGAGGGGATCGCCGAAGTGATCGTCGGGAAACAGCGTAACGGCCCGACGGGAACGATCAAGCTGCACTTCAAGAAGGAATACACGCGGTTCGACAACTACACCGCCCGCGATGCTCCGTCCCCCCACGAGGCGGCGCGTGTCTAAAGGCCCCCCCCGTTCGGTGTTCCGCTGCACCGAGTGCGGCGCGGAGCAGCCCAAGTGGGCCGGCCGCTGCGAAAGCTGCGGGGTGTGGAATACGCTGGTGGAGGAGGTCGTAGGACGGAAGGTTGGAAGGTCGGAAGGTGCGCGCCTCTCGGCGGGCGCCGCTCCCGTCCAACTTTCCAACCTTCCAACCGGCGGGGTGGAGCGGTGGAAGACCGGCCTCAACGAGTTCGATTTCGTGCTCGGCGGCGGCATCGTGCCCGGCTCCGTGACGCTCGTGGGAGGCGAGCCCGGCATCGGGAAGTCCACCCTCCTGATGCAGTGCGCCGCCCGGCTCGAGGCGGCCGGGGTTCCCACGCTGTACGTCTCGGGCGAAGAGTCCCCCGACCAGCTGCGCCTGCGGGCCGACCGGCTGCACGAGGACGCGGGCAGCATCCACGTCCTGGGTGAGACGCGCCTCGAGGCGATCCTGCACCACGCGGGGGCGCTCGGCGCCCGCGTCGTGCTCCTCGACTCGATCCAGACGACCTACACCGAGGAGCTCGAGGGCGCCCCCGGCAACGTGGGGCAGGTGCGCGAGTGCGCCGCGCGGCTGATGCGCTTCGCGAAGGAGGCGGGGCCGGCGGTCCTGCTGGTCGGCCACGTCACGAAGGGGGGCGGCATCGCCGGCCCGAAGACGCTCGAGCACATCGTCGATACGGTGCTCTACTTCGAGGGGGAGAGCACGCTCGACCACCGGATCCTGCGCGCCGTGAAGAACCGCTTCGGGTCCGTGGACGAGATCGGCGTGTTCCGGATGACGGGCGCCGGGCTCGAGCCCGTGGCGAACCCCGCCGCGGCGTTCCTCGCCGGGCGCACCACCGGCGTCTCGGGTTCGGCGGTCACGGCGCTGATGGAAGGGACGCGCCCGATGCTGGTCGAGATCCAGGCGCTCGCCTCGAAGGCCGGCTTCGGCACGCCGCAGCGCGTCGCGACGGGGCTCGACCACCGCCGGCTCGCGGTGTTGCTCGCGGTGCTCGAGCGCCGCGGCGGCCTGCCGTTCGGCAACCTCGACGTGTTCGTGAACGTCACCGGGGGTGTGCGCCTCGCCGAGCCGTCCACCGACCTCGCCGTCCTCGCCGCACTCGTGTCGAGCGTGCACGACCGGCCCGTCCCGGGGGATGCGCTCTTCATCGGCGAAGTCGGGTTGGGTGGTGAAGTCCGGCCGGTCGCGGGGGTGGAGCGGCGCCTCGCGGAAGCCTCGCGTCAGGGGTTCCGGCGCGTTTTCCTCTCGGCGCGCTCTCGGCTCGCCGCCGGCGGGCTCGACGTCGTGGGGTTGGAGAGCATCGGTGAGCTCGCCCGTCGCCTCGCCGCCTGACGTCGGGGTCGTCGTCGTGGCGGCGGGAGCGGGCGTGCGCGCCGGGCCCGGCGCGCCGAAGCAGTTCCGCCCCATCCTCGGCGTCCCGATGCTGCTGCGCGCCCTCCGGCCCTTCACGTCGCACCCCGAGGTGTTGCACGTGGTCGTGGTCCTGCCGCCGGCATACGTGGAACACCCCCCCGAGTGGTTGGGCAAGGTGCGAGGCGAGCGGCTCGCGCTGGTCGCGGGCGGCGCCCAACGCGCCGACTCCGTGCGCGCCGGGCTCGCGGCCCTCCCGCCCGATGCGGCCGTGATCCTGGTACACGACGCGGCGCGGCCGTTCGTGGGCAGAGCGACGATCGACGTCGTGATCGCCCGGGCGCGCGGCGGCGTGGGGGCGGTGGCGGCGGTGCCGGTCGGCGACACGCTGAAGGAAGTGACGGATGTCGGCGGGACCCACATCGCGCGCACGGTGGCCCGCGACCGGATGTGGCGCGCCCAGACCCCCCAAGGATTCCCGCGCCAGATGCTCGAGGCGGCCTACGCCCGGCGCGCGGCCGACCCTGTGCCCACCGACGATGCCGAGGTGTGCGAGCGCGCCGGGTTTCCGGTCGAGGTGGTCACCGACTCGCCGCACAACCTGAAGATCACGACGACCGACGACTTCCGGATCGCCGAAGCCCTGGCGCGTGAGGTGCGGTGAAGCCCCTGCCGTTCCGGAACAACGCCGCGGTCGACGCGGCCATTCCGACAGTGAGAGTCCATCTCCGGGCGGGCGGCCTGCTGGGCTACCCCACCGAGACGGTGTACGGGCTGGGATCGCGCGCGGCGGAGCGGGACGTCGCCGCCCTGTCGGCGCTCAAGGGCCGGCCCGCCGGTAAACCCTTTCTCTTGTTGATCAGCGATCGCGCGATGGCCGAGGCACAGGGGTTGGCCTTCAACGCCTCCGCCGACGCGCTGGCCCGGGCCTTCTGGCCCGGGCCGGTGACGCTGGTGCTGCCGGGCGGTTCGGGGCGGCTTCCGGACCTGCTGCGGGGCCCCGAGGGCGGCATCGCCGTCCGCTGGACGTCGCACCCGGGCATCGCGCGGCTCGTGGCGGCGCTGGGCGAGCCGTTGACGTCCACCTCGGCGAACCTCCCGGGGAGCCAGCCCGCGCCCGGCGCCGCGGCCATCGTGCGCGACTTCCGGGCGGCGGTCGACGCCGGACAGCTGCTCGTCCTCGATGGAGGCGTCTTGGGCAACCGGCCACCGTCGACGGTGGTGGACTGCACGCAGCCGGGGGCGCGGCTGGTGCGTGAAGGCGCCGTAACGCTCGGGGAGCTGCGGCGCGCGGCGGGGCGGCTCGCCCCGTGATCGCGCACGTCCTCCTCGTGTGTACCGGCAACATCTGTCGCAGTCCGCTCGCCGAGGCGTTGCTGGTGCGCGCGCTCAAGGAGCGTGGCATCGACGGGGTCGGCGTCACCTCTGCCGGGACCGGCGCGTGGGATGGCGCGCCCGCCTCCGAAGGGGCGTACCTCGTGGGTCTCGAGCGCGGGCTCGACCTCTCCGGGCACCGGGCCCGGCTGTTGACGCGCGAGCTGGTCGAGCAGGCCCACCTGATTCTGACGATGGCGCGCCACCACCGCGCCCGCGTGGACGAGTTGGGTGGCGAGGGCCGGGTGTTCGTACTCGGAGAGTACGCGGGCCGCGACGGCGACCATGTCGAGGTCAGCGATCCGTTCGGCGGCGACCTGGATGTGTACCGCGACACCTGCGCGGAGCTCGAGGCGCTCGTGGCGGCCACGGCGGAGCGACTCGCCACCGAGGGGGGGGGGAGGGGGGGGGGGCAGCGTGGAGATCGGGGCTAGCACTCGGCTGCTCGCGATCATCGGGGATCCCGTCGCACATTCCCTGTCGCCGGCGATGCACAACGCCGCCTGCCGCGCGCTCGGGCTCGACGCGACCTACCTCGCGCTGCGCGTCCCCGCGGCGGCGCTCTCCACGGTGCTCCAGGCCCTCGCCGCGACGGGAGGAGCAGGGAACGTCACGGTGCCCCACAAGGAGGCGGTGGAACGATCCATCGCGCGGAAAACGGATGTCTGCGGCCGCACGGGGGCGTGTAATACGTTCTGGGCCGAGGACGGCGTGCTGGTGGGGGACAACACGGACGTAGCCGGAGTCCGCGCGGCGCTCGCCGCGCTCGGTGTCGACGGCGGTCGCTGGCTCGTGATCGGGACCGGTGGCTCGGCGCGGGCGGTGGCGGTCGCGGCGGCAGACGCGGGCGCGGTGCTGTGGGTGCGCTCCCGGCACCCCGACCGGGCGCGGGTATTCGCCGACTGGGCGAGACGGCTCGGAGTCCGGGCCGAGGTGGCGCATGGGCCGGTCGAGGCGGATGCCGCTGTCAACGCCACGCCGCTCGGCCTCGGCGAGCACGACCCGCTGCCGATCGAACCCAAGGACCTGCGGGGAGTACGTGTGGCGCTCGACCTGGTATACGCGCGCGGCGGAACGCGCTGGATCTGCGGCTTGCGGGAACGGGGGCAGGGCCTGATCGCGGGCGACGGGCGCGAGGTGCTGGTGCAACAGGGTGCCGCGGCGTTCACCCGGTTCTTCCCCGGGGTGGCCGCCCCCGTCGAGGTGATGCGCGCGGCGGTCGAGCGCGCGCTCCGTGCCTAAGGGGCTCGAACAGCTGCTGCTGCCGGCGGAGTGCCTGGTGTGCCACGGCCTCCTCGCCGAGCGCGACGCCGCGCGCATCGTCTGCCCCGTGTGCCGGCACCGCTGGCGCCCCGTCCGGCCCCCGTGGTGCGAGCGCTGCGGGCAACCCGAGCCCCACTTCGGCCCTTGCCGGCTGTGCGCCGACTGGCCCGCCGCGCTGATCGCGGTGCGGTCCGCGTTCTGGCTGGCGGACGGGGCGCGCGAGGCCGTGCATGCCCTCAAGTACGGCCGCCTGCCGCGCATCGCCGACGACCTGGCGGCAGCGATGGCGGGCGTCGGGCTCCGCGCCGACGCAGCGTCGGCGCTGCTCCCTATCCCTCTCGCCCCCAAGCGGCTACGCGAGCGCGGCTACAACCAGAGCGAGGTCCTGGCGGTGGCGCTCGCACGCCACTGGCGGCTGCCGGTGGTGCGTGACCTGCTCACGCGCGTGCGCGAGACCGCCACGCAGACGGCGTTGACACCGGAGACGCGCTTGGCGAACGTGGCGGGGGCGTTTTCCCCGGGGCATGGCCCCGGGGTCGGTCGACCCTGGCCTTCCTTGGTTCTGGTCGACGATGTGTTTACTACCGGCGCAACGTTGGCCGAAGCGGCACGGGCACTGGAGCAGGCAGGGGCGCGGACGATCCTCGGCGTTACCTTCGCACGCGCCGTCATTCCGGACTTCACCTAGGGAAGCGAGGAGATATGGCCGTGCGGGTCGGGATCAACGGCTTCGGGCGGATCGGGCGCAACGTGCTCCGCGCCGCGACGATGGCCAAAGAGATGAGCCTCGAGTTCGTCGCGGTGAACGACATCACCGACACCAAGACGCTCGCCCATCTCTTGAAGTACGACTCCGTGCACGGGCGCTTCCCGGGCACCGTGGCGGCGAAGGGCGACGCCCTCGTCGTCAACGGGCGGGAGATCAAGGTCTCCGCGATCAAGGAGCCGGAGAAGCTCCCGTGGAAGGACCTGGGCGTCGAGCTCGTTCTCGAGAGTACGGGCCGGTTCACCGATCGCGACGGGGCCGCGAAGCATCTGGCGGCCGGCGCCAAGAAGGTCGTGATCTCGGCCCCGGCGAAGGGCGAGGACATCACGATCGTGATGGGCGTGAACCACGACAAGTACGACCCCGCCAAGCATCACGTGATCTCGAACGCCTCCTGCACGACGAACTGCCTCGTGCCGGTGGTCAAGGTCGTGGTGGATAACTGGGGCTTTAAGCACGCCTTCATGACCACCGTGCACAGTTATACGAACGACCAGCAGATCCTCGACTTGCCGCACAAGGACCTGCGGCGCGCCCGAGCCGCCGCGCTCAGCATCATCCCCACCACCACGGGGGCCGCGAAGGCGACGGGTCTCGTGCTGCCGGAGGTGAAGGGCAAGATCGACGGCGTCTCGCTCCGCGTCCCGACGCCGGACGTGTCGCTCGTGGACCTGACGGCCGAGGTCGAGAAGCGCACCACGATCGAGGAGGTGAACGCCGCGTTCAAGCGGGCGGCGCAAGGCGCCCTGAAGGGCATTCTCGACGTGTCTGACGAACCGCTCGTGTCGGTGGACTACATCGGGAGCCAGTTCTCGAGCGTGGTGGACGCGCTCTCCACCAATGTGATCGACGGCACGCTGGTGCATGTCTCGTCGTGGTATGACAACGAGATGGGCTACTCGGCGCGCTGCGTGGACCTCCTGGCGTACATTGGACGCACGCGGTGAAGAAGCGCAGCCTGCGCGACCTGCCGGGGGAAGCCCTGGACGGCAAGCGCGCGCTGGTGCGCGAGGACTTCAATGTCCCGCTGAAGGACGGCGCCGTCGCCGACGACGGCCGGTTGCGCGCGGCGCTGCCCACCGTCACCTACCTGCGGGAGAAGGGGTCCCGCGTCGTCTTGCTGTCGCACCTGGGACGCCCCAAGGGCGGGCCCGATCCGAAGTACTCGCTGCGCCAGATCGTGCGGGACCTGGAGCGCCTGCTGGGAGCGCCGATCGAGTTCATTCCCGACCCGGCGCAAGGTGTGCCGGCGACGCGGCAGCTGCCGCGCGGGGGCGTGGCGCTGGTCGAGAACACGCGGTTCTGGCCGGGTGAGGAGTTCAACGATCCCGGGTTCGCGGCCGTCCTCGCCGCGCTCGGCGACTTCTACGTGAACGACGCCTTCGGCTCCGCGCATCGCGCGCACGCCTCGACGGAGGGCGTGGCCCATCTGCTCAAGCCCGCCGTGGCCGGATTCCTGATGGAGAAGGAGCTCAAGTTTCTGGGCGAGGCGCTCGACCACCCGAAGCGCCCGTTCATCGCCGTGGTGGGAGGCGCCAAGATCTCCGGGAAGATCGACGTGCTCGAGGCGCTGCTGCCGCGCGTTGACGAGATCCTCATCGGCGGCGCGATGGCGTGCACGTTTCTCGTGGCGATGGGTCTCTCCGTGGGTAGCTCGCTCGTCGAGACCGATCGGGTGGCCCTCGCCCGGACGTTGCTTGCGCGGGGCGGCCCGAAGCTGATCCTGCCTCGCGGTGCGGTGGTGGCCCCGTCGCTCGACCGTGCCGCCGAGCGCCGGGAGGTGCCTGCCGGCGAGATCCCGCACGGCTGGGCTATCTACGACATCGATGAGACGACGCGCCACGACTTCCGCGCCCGCTTGCTCCGCGCCAAGACCATCGTGTGGAACGGCCCGATGGGTGTGTTCGAAACGCCCCCCTTCGACGCCGGCACGCGGGCCGTGGCCGAGGCGCTCGTGGATGCGGGGGCAAAGGGGGCCGTCACCGTCGTCGGCGGAGGGGATTCGGCGGCGGCCGTGGCCGGCCTCGAGGACAAGCTCACCCACGTCTCGACGGGGGGTGGGGCGACGCTCGAATTCCTCGAGGGAAAAGTCCTGCCGGGCGTCGCGGCGCTGGAGGACGCGTGAGGCCGCTGGTGTTCGCCGCCAACTGGAAGATGTACCTCGGGCCACGGGACGCCCGCGACTACTTGGCGACGTTCCGGCATGCCTACGGCCCCATCCCGGGCCGCCAGGTGTGGTTCTTTCCCCCCGCCGTCTCGCTCGAGGCGGTGGCGGCCGGACTCGAGCATCGCGTGGACCTGCTCGCCGGCGCACAGGACATCTATTGGGAGCCGAAGGGCGCCTTTACCGGCGCCATCTCGGGGACCCTCGCCGCGCAGGCCGGCGCGCGCGCCGCGCTGATCGGGCACTCCGAGCGGCGCCACGTATTCGGCGAGACCGACGAAGCAACCGGGAAGAAGGTGGCCGCGGCGCTCGGGGCGGAGTTGCTGCCGGTGCTGTGCGTGGGCGAAACGCTGGCGCAGCGGGAGGCCGGGGAAACCGTGGCGGTGGTGGCCCGCCAACTGGAGGCTGCGCTGGGGATCCTCGCCCCCGACGCTCTCGACAAGGTGACCGTCGCCTATGAGCCGGTCTGGGCCATCGGCACCGGCCGGAACGCCACCCCCAAGGACGCCGCCCTCGTGCACGCGGGCATCCGCAGCTGGCTCGAGGCACGGAAGGCGGGGGCCACGCGGATCCTATACGGCGGCAGCGTCAACCTGAAGAACGCCGCGGCGCTCCTCGCCGAGCGGGAGCTCGACGGGGTACTGGTGGGGGGCGCATCGCTCGAGCCCGCAGGTTGGGCCGAGCTTGTGCGGACCGCCGCCGCCTAGGTATTATCTCCCCCGACATGTACGTGGCCCTCACATTCATCCTGCTGTTCGACGCCCTGATCCTGGCGACTGCCGTGCTGCTGCAGGCGGGGCAGGGCGGCGGACTCGCCTCCCTCGGCGGCGGCGCCGGCACCGAAACGATCATGGGTGGCCGGCAGGCAACGACGCTCCTCACCAAGGTCACCTGGTGGACCGCCGGGATCTTCCTGTTCCTCGCGCTGGTGCTGACGTTCATGTCGCAGCAGGGGACGCAGGTGCGGTCGGTGCTCGAGGGCCAGGTCCAGGCGCCTGCGCCCGTCCAGTCCACGCCGCTGCCGCTCGAAAACACGACGCCTCCACCCAAGACGCCCCCCTCCTCCAATCGCTGACCGTCACCCCGCGTACGTGCTGCTCGAAGACGGAGCCTGGTTCCCGGGAACCGCGCCCCTCCCCTTCGAGCCCGCGTACGCCGAGGTCGTCTTCACCACCAATCTGAGCGGGTACCAGGAGGTCTTCACCGACCCCTCCTACCTCGGCCAGATTGTCGTGATGACGGCCCCGATGATCGGCAATTACGGGATCAATCCTGACGACGTCGAATCCGACCGGCCTCGCGTCGCGGGCGTGGTGGTGCGCGAGCTATCGGTGCGGGCCTCCAACTGGCGCTCGACCGGTGATTTGATCGACTGGCTCGCCGAGGCGCACGTGCCGCTCGTGTCGGACGTGGACACACGCCAGCTCACGCGCCACATCCGCTCGAAGGGCGCGATGCGCGGCGTGGTCGCGCTCGGGGAACGCCCGAGCCACGACGTGACGGCGGCGCTCGCCGCCTCCCCGTCGATGGACGGCCTCGACCTGGCCAGCGTCGCGACGATCGGGGCGGAGTACCGGGAGGGGGCCGGCGACGCCGCGCACCATATCGTGGCGTTCGACTTCGGGATGAAGCGCAACATCCTACGGTTGTTCGCGCAGCATGGGTGCCGCGTGACGGTGGTGCCTGCGGCGACGCCCGCTGGCCGGGTGCGCGACTTGGGGCCCGACGGCGTCTTCCTGTCGAACGGCCCCGGCGACCCCGCCGCGGTGGGGTATGCGATCGCCACGATTCGCGAGCTGGCCGACGGCTCGCTCCCGATCTTTGGAATCTGCCTGGGGCATCAACTGCTCGGTCTGGCACTCGGCGGCGAAACGGTGAAGCTGCCATACGGACATCGGGGGGGCAACCACCCCGTCAGGGATCTCAATACCGGACAAGTACTTATCACGTCACAGAACCACGGTTTCGCAGTGAGCGGCGATACGGCGAGCGTCCCCGGTGCGAAGTCGCTTGAGGTCACGCACCTTAACCTCAACGACGGGACCGTCGAAGGCGTGCGGCACCGCGAGTACCCCATCTTTGCCGTCCAGTACCATCCGGAGGCCTCGCCGGGGCCGCACGATGCCCGGGGACACTTCCAGCAATTCCTACAAGCTCTTGACAGTCAATAAGTAAGCCCGTATGATAGCCCCCGACTTTTGCAACTCGGCAGACGTTCGGGGGGGACCAATGACGAAGGCCGATCTGGTCGAAAAGGTCACCGCTCAAATCGCTCGTACCGCCGGTCCCCTCATTTCCAAGAAGGACTGCGCCCGGGTGGTGGACTCCTTTTTGGACGCCGTGAAGGCAGCGCTGTCGGAGCAGCATAACATTGAGATACGCGGGTTTGGGACCTTCAAGATCCGCCAGCGGAAGACCCGGATGGCGCGCAACCCGCGCACCGGCGATCCCGTGGAAGTCGCGGCTCGTCCGGTCCCTGTCTTCAAGCCCAGCAAGGAGTTGCGTGCAATGGTCGCGGACGCGAGCGAGAAGGTCCCCTCGTAACCCCCTGCGCACGAGAGACTTGCCCATCGGCCCCGGCTCCTGCTGCTGGGGCCGTGCTATTTATCGGTATACCCTCTTTTCCGGAGTCATGATGCGTTCGGCGTCTCGCCTTCTTATCGCCCTCCTCGCGGCTGGTGCCGCCCCTCTCGCCGCGCAGGCGGTGCGTTACGAGGTCGCGGTCACCGCGCCCGCCCAACAACTCTTTCACGTGACGGCCGAATTCCCCGCCGCGGGCAAGGACACGCTGTACCTCTCGCTGCCCGCGTGGAGTCCCGGAGCGTACGAGATCCAGAACTACGCGCGCTACGTGCGCGGCTTCGGCGCGACGGGCACTGCGGGCCAGGTGCTGTTCTGGGACCGGCTCGACAAGGACACCTGGCGCGTCGTCACGGGCAAGAGCGCGCGGGTCACCGTCCAGTTCGACTTCCTCGCCGACACGATCGATCTCTCGCTCGCGCGTCTCACCGACGACTTCGGCCAGTTCCTCGGCACGAATCTGTTCCTGTTCGAGGAGGGGCAGCTCAGCCGTCCCGCCGACGTGCGCTTCCGCCTGCCTGCGGGGTGGCAAGTGACGACCGCGTTGCCCAGCGCCGGCAACGGCATGTATCGAGCGGCCGATTATCACGAGCTGGCGGACGCGATGACGTTCCTCGGCCGCTACAGCCTCGACTCGCTGCAGGTGGACGGGAAGTGGATCCGCATCGCCGTCTGGCCGGCGGCTGACTACACGCCGGCCGTCACCCGTAACCTGCGCGGCGGCATCGAGAAGATGGCTCAGGTGCAGAACCGCCTGATGGGCGGGGCGCCCTACGGCGTCTACACCGTGTTCTTCAACGTCATCCACCAGCCGGTCAACTTCGGCGGTGGGCTCGAGCACAGCGCCTCGCAGTACGACATTATGCCCGCCCAGGCGTTTGCCGATCCGAGCGGCACGCTGGGCGATTTCATGTATCCGCTGCTGTCGCATGAGTTCTTCCACCTGTGGAACGTGAAGCGCATCCGGCCCGCCGAGATGTGGCCCTACGACTATCGCGGCGAGCAGTACACGCCGCTCCTCTGGTGGTCGGAGGGCGTGACCGACTACTACGCCGACCTGACGAACCTGCGCGCCGGGCTCTGGTCGCCCGACCGGTTCGTCCAGAACGTCAACGACAACATCCAGCAGGTGGAGGCGGCGCCAGAACCGTGGAGCGCGGAGGATGGCAGCGCGGCGACGTGGATCAACGAGGTGTACGTCAACAGCTCGCAGTTGTACTACCCGAAGGGCTCGCTCCTCGGGATGCTGCTCGACATCTCGATCCGCGACGCGACGGACAACGCCCACTCGCTCGACGAGGTGATGCGCACCCTGTTCACGCGGTATTACGGGCAGGGCAAGGGCTTCTCGACCGCTGACCTGCTCGGCGAGCT
>Ga0326597_10003689_pt1 | contig 21898 bp, 23 predicted proteins | sample RVTome_12_FD_203789 | JGI IMG/M metagenome (GOLD analysis project Ga0326597, IMG submission 203789) | Soil microbial communities from uranium-contaminated site in the Upper Colorado River Basin, Wyoming, United States - RVT100D185 | ecosystem: Environmental > Terrestrial > Soil > Contaminated >...
GGAATTTTAGAGAGGGCGCAGGAAACGTGGGCTAGGCCGGACTAGGAACCCGCTTCGCAATCGAAAGAGTGAAGATCGGAAACTCCCGGCCTCGGGTTGTGCGCGCCTGTGCTCTACTCGACCAGTCAATCGTCAGACATCGTTGACAGTCCGGCAAAGTGAATTTCATCGGGGGCAAAACATGTGAGGGAGCGTTCTAACAGATGCCAACAACTTACAACAAAAGATTTGACTCCTTTGTTTTGTCGTTGTCGTGTTAGGAGATAGGCCGACCGGCATTTGTCGCCGCCTAAAGCGGGTCACTTAATAGTTCGGCGTCACAGGAAAGCGTGAGGCGTCCCACATGACAGAGGAGGATCTACGCAAGCAGGCCTGGGACTACTTCCAGATGCACGCAACGCAACGACTCACGACCTTTAACTTCTACGTCGGTATCTCTTCGTTATTGGTTGGCGGCCTCGCGGCAACTATCAAGGCTGATTCGGAATTGCCGCTTCTCGGCGGCGTGGTTGGCACGCTGTTGATTCTCTTCTCCTTGGTCTTCTGGAAGCTCGATCAACGCAACATCGACCTCATCAAGGGTGCCGAGCGGGCATTGATGCACTTCGAAGCCCAATGCGCCTTGCCTGACCAGGAAGGGAAGCCTCATGAGGCAAAGCGGTTTACCCGAGAAGAATTCGACACAGCCCAAAAGAAGCGGGAGCGGACGTGGTGTGTGTGGCAGAACCAGTACAGCTATTCAGAATGCTTTCGCGCCGTGTTTCTGATCTTTGGTGGGCTCGGTTCAGTTTGTCTCTGTTACGTGGTCATCCGCCATTGGCCATGGTGACGCCGAACCATACGTTGCACGGGACCGCTTCACGGCCGGCTTGTGCCCGCCGTTTCGCGGCTCGTGAACGCGAACGTTCGGCGGACATGAGGCAGGCATGAAGATCGCTCCCGGCGTCGAGGTTGCTGACTGGAAGGCGCTCGACCTAAGCAAGCCAGACAGCCCTGACTGGGAGCGTGCCATTTCGATCTTCGAGCAGCGGATACGCGGACGCTTCTCCGACGTGGTCGAGTTCCTTCTGGCGGAGGACGAGAAGCAGGCACCCGCAGACCGGAAGTTCGGCTTTGGCATTCTGTCGATCGATTGCCTCATTGTGGAGACGCTCGAGGCATTTCGGCAGGGTCTCACGGATACCCGCCGGAAGTCGGAGCAGCTGTGCACGACTTTCCTGAGTCAGCGGCCGGCCTTCCAGTCGTTCTTCTCGGGAGACCTGGCGACCCGCTTCTACAGGGAGTTCCGGTGCGGCATTGTGCACAATGCCCAGGTGTTCGGGACCGGTCTTGTCTGGTCCGTGGGTCCGCTGCTGAAGCTAGACGGCAATCGGATCACGGTGAATCGGACTGCTTTCCACGAGGCGCTGATGCGGGAGCTGGCGGACTACTTAAGAGAGTTGCGCGATCCGACGAAGACTGCGCGCAGGGGCAACTTCCGAACAAAAATGGACTTCATTGCGGATGGCACGTTCCTGCCGTAACTCGCGTGGGAACGACGAGCCACCGAACTTCACGTTGGAGCAGACCGTTGGCTCGCCTTCGCTCGCCGCGGCTGCTCAACGGCATCGTAGCCGGGGTGGCCGGGGTCAGACACGCCAATGTTGACAGTCTTTTCCTGAGATCATTCCATAGCTCTAGCCGAGAACGCTATCGGGGTTATTTTTTTAGTTTCGAATTCAAACTCTCACGCCAACTTCCACGTTTTCGTAATTCCGAAAACACGGAAGGCCGCCGCCAACGACGGTAGTAAAACGGTGGAGGCATTCAAAGGTTCTCCTTGCAGCGCTGTCACGACTAGCCGAACTTCCACAGGTGCTGGCAGTTTAAAAAATCTTTTCGGCAGAGATCACTGCTTCAGCCACACTAAGTTGCTGTAAATTCGAGAGCTGCTGTCAGGCCGCACGGTGATTCGGAGTAAAATCCGTGTGTAGTGGCGACCAAGTATCTTGTCAGCCCTCGCGCGGTCGTGAGAATGTGTGGGAGTGTACTTGCGACACACCACACGGCGTAAAGACGGCAAGACTCATGTGTACTGGCAATTGGTTCGCTCGGTCAGACGCGGCGCCAAGATCGTGCAAGAGACAGTGGCGCAACTGGGGGAACTCGATGGGCAAGGGCGTGCACGGGCTAAGGAGCTGGCGCGAAGTATTTGTGGGCAAGCGAGCGCGTCTTTTCAGGGAGAGCTGTTCGAGCAGGCCAAACCCAGTGAGGCGGTGGCGGTAAAGCTGGATGCGATTCGGCTGGAACGCTCGCGCAGCGGTGCGGTGTGGCTGGGTTGGCTATTATGGCGGGCGCTCAAGCTCGATGAGCTGTTAAGCGCGCTGTTGCCACGCGCTCGGGAGAGCGTGTCATGGGCGGAGGTCGTTGCCATTTTGGTGACGGCACGATTGTGCGAGCCATCGAGTGAGTTACATGTAGCCGAGCGGTGGGTGGTGTCATGGGTGGTGTCAGGCTTCATTATGGTGATTTTATTGAACGGTGTCAGGCTTCATTATAGTGATTTTATTGTCTCGGTTACCCGACAATCTATACTTACGACGCGTTGAACCTGCTGACCCATGTGCTCGATCCGCTGACGAGACGCGAGAGCTATCAGTACGATCTGGCGAGCAACATGACGCAGCTCATGGACAGAAAGAGCCAGTAAATTTTGTTTGCGAGTCAGAGAACTATTTTGCCACTTGCTCTTGCTCTCTCACGCGGAGTGTTTGATCTCGATGTCGGCGCCGAGGGCGAGGGCGGAGGGAAGGATGAATTATGAAGGATGAGGGATGAAAGGGGGAAAACAGACCTTTCGAGTTATGATCTCACTGACGGCCCGACCCGCCGCGCAAGCTTGGCCTGGGTCCAGCCCTTCTTCAGCCTGGCTCGGATCAAACTCTGCGCGAGTTGAAACTCCGGGCCGAGTTTTTCATACTCCGTCCGCACCTTCGGGTTCTTAAGAAGCTTTGTGCCGCCGAAAATTCATAACCCACGTCCTTGCCTTGGAACGTACTGAAGCAAAAGGTTTCGGACACCTTTTCTTCCTGCCCCGGATAACCCGTTCATTTTTGCACCAGTCTTTGCCGATTGACAATTATCGATGTCTCTTCTACAAACAATCAAGTGGATTTGAAGCGGGCTCGGTTTTCCCTACAAGCAGCGCGTTTATGTTTGGAGCACCAATTCTTTGACTCTGCGGCAAGCCGAGCGTACTTTGCGATGTTTCAGATAGCGATATGCGCTCTGGAAACCCGGGGAATCAAGCACAGCGAATGGACTCACAAGGGAGTACATAGTGCGTTCGTCCAAAACTTTGTTCGGGGGCGCAAAATAGTGCCCGCAAGTTTCGCCAGTGCTCTACCCACAACTATGGAGATTAGGCACATCGCGGATTATCGGCAGCCAGGAGCGAGCCAGCGACAGGCTGAGCGGGCCGTTCGGTTGGCTGCTCAATTTTCAGAACTCCTCATGAGGGACGTGCTCGATGCCTCGAACCCCGAAAACTCCTAGCCGGGACGAGCTCCTGGAAACCAAGATCTCCGAACTTAGCGCCCTGATCAAAGAGTTATCCCCTCACGCGCGCGTAGAGATTTCCTTCGAGCGGGGCGAGGACGAAGACGCGCACATCAATGTGCATCCACCGCTTTCGATCAGTGCCGAAGAGGTCGCTCGTATCGAAGTTACATTGGGAGAGGTCTGTAACGATGTCCTGCTGGAAACGGGACTCTTCATCATTGGCGCTGTTTGCGATAATTAACTTTTGTCAAATTCCCATGGGTCTATTCGGCCGCTGGCTCTACCAGTGGTTATGAGCGGCGGACATGAATGAACGCGCGCAGACACATAGCTCGCCCGTCGACAATTCCGATTGCCAATACGTTTGGGGGTTAGAGAAATATTTTGCCACTTGCTCTTGCTCCCTCACGCGGAGTGTTTGATCTCGATGTCGGCGCCGAGGGCGCGGGCGGAGGGAAGGATGAATTATGAAGGATGAAGGATGAGGGATGAAAGGGGGAAAACAGACCTTTCGAGTTATGATCTTACTGACGGCCCGACCCGCCGCGCGCGCTCGGCCTGGGTCAAGCCTATCTTCAGCTGGGCTCGAATTAAACTCTGCGCGAGGACTTAGCATTAGGCATTAGTGCCTGGCTTAACAGAGGGGAAACACTTCGCATAGGTCTTGACTCGTTCAAGACAGGGCTTGGTGAATGACGTCTTTTAGGAGAGTCCGATAGGGTTTTCCCAGCTTTCTAGCTCGTGCTTTGGCTTTGGCAAGATCTGCCTCACTCAAACGCAAGGTTACCGGTGTAGTTTCGGGTTCGAGAATTCTCCATGTTCCTTTGACGGCCTTTTCCTGGTCGCGCCCTTCGATCTCGTTAGCTAAGCACAAAAGGCAAAACCATTTCATGTCCTCCGCTTGATAAAGTTCTGATCCGCACTTCTTGCATTTCCTTTTCATTGCACTCCTCCAACGGTTCTTAAGAAAACCTCAACGTGCGCTTTTTTCGCCGGATAGGCAGTAACGACGAATACGGTGTCCTTGTTCTTGCCCCATTTGAAGATGACCACGAGGAATCTTCGCGAACGAGTGTGGCCGATTCCTTTTAAGGCGCCGCCGTAAGTTGGCTGGACCGCCATTCTGAAGTGGAATACTTCCTTGACTTCCCGTATCGCGACGTCCGGATGGCGTTTTTGGAAATGAACTTTCCCATCCTTCTCGCGAGCAAACACAAACCTCACGGTAGAATCCTAATGTGAGCATAGTGACGTGTCAACAAAGGTCTTGTAAAAGTTCCAGGCTTGAGAAATAGAAAACGTTATTCACGCTTTTTAAATCCTCCTTGTTTGCCCTCTAGCGACCGTAAAGTTGCCGCCAAGTCCTTCGGCAGGGGCGAAGTCCACGTTCGTCTTTTGCCCCCGTAATCCAGCGTGAGGCTTGCAGCGTGCAAAAACTGGCGTTTGAGACCGTACTGTTTGCGGAAACGTTTGTTGAAGGTGAAGTCACCGTGCTGATCGTCCATGACCACGGGATAGCCGAGCCTGGCAAAGTGAAGCCGGATCTGATGCATGCGACCCGTTTCGATCATCACTCGCGCGAGGGTCGTATCTGAAAATCGTTTTTCGACTTTGAACCGAGTGACCGCCCGGGCCGGTATGCCGTCGCGTCCCGGCAGCGGCAAATCGATGGTGCCTTCGTTCTGCGGCAGCCGGCCCACGAGCAGGCAAAGATAAACCTTTTCCACCTGGCGCGTCTCAAATAAGCTTTCCAATTGATCGGCAGTCTCTTGCTCTTTGGCGACCAGCAGTAGACCTGAGGTGTCTTTGTCCAACCGGTGTACGAGCTTTGGTGTGACGCCTTTTCCCCAATAGCGGCTTTCGAGAATACCTAGGACGGAGTCCCGCTTGGCGACGGTTCTTCCCTCCTGGACCGCAAGACCGGCGAGCTTGTCGATGACGAGCAAAGAGTCGTCGTCGAAAATGATTTCAATTCCAGTAACGGCTTTACCGGAGCGTGGGGGCGGAGCGCCCGTTTCAAACGGGATGTAGAACAAAATCCGGTCACCGGCTTGGATGAGGTCGCCGGGCTTGGGATGCTTGCCGTTCAGCCTGATACCGCTTTTTCGAAATAGCTTTCTTATGTAGCCGATGGGATATCTTTTCTTGAGAAAATTCTCAAGTTTTTTCGGCGTCTCATCGGCCGCAAGCACGATCTCGTCGGGCATATTAAAGCATTAACGGCAGAGCAGCCATGACGTCAAGCGATGGGAATCCCATAATTTGCAATTGTCTAAAGATTAAGATAGGTTACATTCCATCGCATACAGAGTCGGCGCGTCGCGTGCGCGCCTCGGTGAGGTTGTTATTGAACCGTAATGAGTCGGTCGATGCCCTTCGCAAAAAAATCGATCAAATTGATAGCAAGATAGTCGCACTGCTGAATGATCGGGCTTCCGTCGCCCTGAAAATTGGCCAAGCCAAGAGTCTAAGCAACGATCTAGTCTACGCTCCGCATCGCGAAACTGAAGTCCTCCGCAGGGTCATCGATTTCAGCCGGGGTCCCCTTCCCGGCCGGGCAATCGGCGCGATTTACCGCGAGGTCATTTCGGCCACTCGAGCCCTCGAATCCGAGCTGAAGATCGCCTATCTCGGACCGGAAGCCACCTACACCCATCTGGCGGCCCGGGAAAAATTCGGCTCGGCGCCGGAGTTCGCCGCCGCGAAGACCGTCGGCGAAGTGTTCCAGGAAGTCGAGCAGGGACGGGCGTCGTTCGGTGTCGTGCCGGTTGAAAACTCAACCGAAGGGGTCGTCGCCCATACCCTGGATCGGCTGGTGGAATCGAACCTGAGCATTTGCGCGGAAATTTTTCTCGACATCCATCACTGCCTGCTGTCGCGAAGCGGCCGCGGCGACGATATTCGTCGGGTCGTTTCACACCCGCAGGCGCTGGCCCAATGCCGGCGCTGGCTCGAAGGCCACTTTCAAAATGCGGCTGTGGAAGAAGTCGCGAGCACGGCGCAGGCAGCGGCCATGGCGGCGGCGGATCCGGCGCTCGCGGCGATATCGAGCAGCCTGGCAAAGGAAGTCTATAAGCTTGAAGTGGTCGCCGAAAATATCGAGGACCACAGCAATAACATTACTCGGTTTATCGTGATCGGCCGCAAGGAGCCGAAGCCGAGCAAAAAGGACAAGACGTCGTTGGTCTTTTCGGTGAAAGATGAGCCGGGCATTCTTCATCGCATGCTGCAACCGCTGGCCAAGAGCCGCATCAATCTGACCAAGATAGAGTCCCGGCCGCTCAAAGACAAACCGTGGGAGTACATGTTTTTCATCGACTTCAAGGGCAACAAGGAAGAGACGCGGGTCAAGCGGGCGATCCGCGATCTCGAAAAGAACTGCCTGTTCATGAAAGTTTTGGGCTCTTACCCGGGCGGCGTATGAAAACACTTGAACAAGTTCCCGAATACATTCGCTCGCTCATTCCCTATGAGCCGGGAAAGCCTATTGAGGAGGTGGAGCGCGAGTACGGCATCTCGAGCTCGGTCAAGCTCGCCTCCAATGAAAATCCGCTTGGACCGTCGCCGAAGGCGGTCGGCGCGATTCGCGAGCGGCTGGATCAGTTGCATCTCTATCCGGACGGCGACTGTTTTTATCTCAAGCGGAGTTTGGCGACGAAGCTCGGGGTGGCGCCGGACAATTTGCTCTTCGGCAACGGCTCTAACGAGATTATCGAGCTGGCGGCGCGGACGTTTCTGCGCCCCGGCGACGAAGCGGTGATGGCTCGCCAAGCCTTTGTCGTCTACCAGTTGATCGTCCAGGCGGTCGGCGGCAAAAGCGTGGAGGTGCCGCTGCGCGACTTCACTCACGATCTCCCGGCTATCGCCGATGCCGTCACCCCGCGTACCAAGATCATTTTCCTGGCCAATCCGAACAATCCGACCGGAACGATCTATCGGCGCCAGGAGTGGGAGAGCTTCCTGAAGAAAATTTCACCCGAAGTTCTCCTGATCGTCGACGAAGCTTACTTCGAGTACGTGCAAGACTCGGCCTATCCGGATTCGCTACGCTATCGTGAAGGAGATCGCGCCATGCTGACCTTGCGCACCTTCTCCAAGCTGTACGGTCTGGCGGGTTTAAGAATCGGCTACGGCGTCGGACCGAAGAGTCTGATTGCGCTGATGCAGCGCGTGCGCCAGCCTTTCAACGTCAACGCCGTCGCCCAATGGGCGGCGCTCGCTGCGCTCGATGACGCCGACCATGTGAAGCGCAGCCTGGCGGTTAACGCGGAGGGGTTAAAATTTCTTGCGCAGGAGCTGGGTAAACTCGGACTGGAGTTCGTGCCGAGTTGCGCCAATTTCATCCTGGTGCGGGTGGGGAAAGGTCAGGAAGTTTTTCAGAAGTTGCTCGCCGAGGGCATAATCGTTCGTCCCATGAACGGCTATCAATTTCCCGAGCATGTGCGCGTCACGGTGGGGACGAAGGAAGAGAACCGCCGCTTCATCGAGGCGTTGGGCCGGATCATTAAGAGTTTTTAGGAGTGTCAGGGGTGCTGATGTTTAAAAAAATGGCGGTTGCGGGAGTTGGGCTGATCGGTGCTTCCCTGGCGTTGGACATGCGCCGGCGCCGCCTGGTGAATGAGATCGTCGGGTACGGACGGAGCGAGAGTAATCTTCGGATCGCCAAGCGCAGAGGGATCATCGATGCCTATTTTCTGCGCGACACCGACCTTCCATCGGGGGTGGATTTTTTGCTGATGGGAACTCCGGTACAAGCGACCCTGCCGCTGACCGAAGCGTTCTTGCCGCAGCTTCAGTCCGGCTGCATCGTCAGCGACGTCGGCAGCGTCAAGGCTGAGATTGTCAATGGGATGGAGCGCATCCTCCCGTCCGACATTCACTTCGTCGGCGCCCATCCGATTGCGGGTGGGGAACAATGGGGCGCGGCGGCGGCTTATGAAAATGTATTCTTGGGGCGGCGTTGCATTTTGACGCCGACTAAAAAGACGGCGCGAGCCGCCCTCCGCAAGATGGGGCGCCTGTGGCGGCTGGTCGGGGCCAAGGTTGAAATCATGAACGCCGAACGGCATGATCGCGTCCTTGGCGTGGTGAGCCACCTGCCGCATGTCGCCGCCTACGCTCTGGTCAATGCCCTCGACCAGACGAGAGTGGACGGCGTTGATCTTAAATCCTATTGCGCCGCCGGTTTCAAAGACCTCACGCGCATCGCCTCGAGCCGCCCGGAGTTGTGGCGCGATATCTGTTTGCTTAACCGCAGGGCGGTGTCCAGCTCTTTGGAGAATTACATCCGCAACCTGGAGCGAATGAAGCGCTGGGTCGACAGCGGTAACGGGCGCGCGCTCGAAAGCGCGTTTGCCCGCGCCAACGAAATTCGGGAGCAGATGGGGTAATCGTTGTTCACCACAGAGATCGCAGAGAAAAGTCGAATTTCGAAAGTCGAATTTCGAAATTTTACTCCGCGCCCTCTTGCCCTGTGGAATTGCAGCCCGGTATTCCACAGGGCGAGCCTCCGCGGTGAGATTTCTTGTGGTTCGATACATGTAAAACAGCCATTGGGAAATTTGCGCGAGGAACGAAAACATTTAAGCGTAGTAGCATGAAGCGTATCGAGCCGGTTAAAGAACCGTTGCGCGGCGAAGTCACGGTGCCGGGGGATAAATCGATCGCGCACCGGGCGGTTATCCTCGCAAGCATCGCTCAGGGGCGCAGCCGCATTTTCAATTTATCCGGCGGCGATGACAATTCCCGCACGGTCAAGGCATTCCGCCAGATGGGAGTGGAGATTTTTCGGGACGGCGACGCTCTCTGTGTCGAAGGCAAAGGTTGGGACGGGATTCGGGCTCCCAGGGAGACCATCGATTGCGGCAATTCCGGCACGACGATGCGGCTTTTGTCGGGTGTTTTGGCGGGACGGCCGTTTCGCAGCGAACTCGACGGCGACTCATCTTTGCGCCAACGGCCCATGCAGCGCGTCATCGATCCCCTAGGTCTCATGGGCGCCAAGATCAAGAGCAAGGGTGGCGCCGGCCTGGCGCCGCTAGAGATCGAGGGAGGCGGACTTCGCGGCATCGATTATCGGATGCCTATCGCCAGCGCGCAGGTGAAATCGGCGATCTTGTTGGCCGCGCTCCAGGCGCAGGGGACGACCACCGTGGAAGAACCGCTCAAATCGCGGGATCACACCGAGGTCATGCTTCGGGGCTTTGGCGCCGAGATTGCCGTGAACTGCAAAAGTATCCAGATCGCCGGCGGACAGGCTCTCGGCGGGCAAGATGTGCGGATTCCAGGGGACATTTCATCGGCGGCATTTTTCTTGGTCGCCGCCGCGATGATACCCGGTTCCGAAGTGACGGTGCGCGACGCCGGCTGCAACCCGACCCGGGACGGGATTATCCATTTGCTGCGGCAGATGGGGGCATCGATTGAACTTCACCATGAACGGGCGGAAGCGGGAGAGCCGGTCGCCGACATCCATGTCGTTGGTGGAAAGCTCAAGGGCGTGGACGTCGGAGGGGAGTGGGCGGCGCGCACCATCGACGAGTATCCGATCCTGGCGGTGGCGGCCGCGCTGGCCGGCGGCGTGACCCGGTTTTTCGACGTGAAGGAGCTTCGCTACAAAGAGTCTGACCGGATTGCGGCCATGACCGAAGGGCTGCGGCAACTCGGAGTTCAAGTCGAGGAGCGCGAAGACGGCATGACGATTCACGGCGGCAATAAGCTACGGGGAACCCGTGTGCGCAGCTTCGGCGACCATCGGGTGGCGATGTCCCTGGCGGTGGCCGGCCTGGCGAGCGACGGCGGGGTGGAGATCGATAATGCCGCTTGCGTCGACATATCGTTCCCGGGCTTCTTTGACCTCTTAGGAAAAATCTGTTTGCATTAGAAGGGGATAGGTAGGATAGTCCCTGGACAAAAGGCGGCATGGTTGATCGTTGCAATTGACGGCCCGTCGGGGGCGGGTAAAAGCACCCTAGCCAAGCGCATCGCGAGGGAGTTTGGGTTCATGTATTTGGATACGGGGGCGCTGTACCGGGCGCTCGGGTTGAAAGTGTTACGCCAGGGAGCGGAGGTGGCCGATGATGCCCGTATGGCGCAGCTGGTGGAAGCTACTGACATCGACTTGACGGAGCGGGACGGCAAGCTGGAAGTTTTCCTCGACGGGGAAGAGGTCTCGGCGTTGATCCGAACGCCGGAAGTCAGTCAAATGGCTTCGAGGGTCTCCGCGCTCAAAGCGGTGCGCCAAAGGCTGTTCGAATTGCAGCGGGCATTGGCGCGAAGGGGCAGTGTGGTGGCCGAGGGACGCGACATCGGCACGGTGGTTTTTCCCGAGGCGGAAGTGAAGATTTTTCTCGATGCGTCGGCCCAGGAACGGGCCCGGCGCCGGTCTGAAGAATTGCGCGCCGCGGGGCGACTGGTGGGTATCGAGGAAACCCGGCGTGAGATGGAGGAGCGCGACCGGCGTGACCGGGAGCGCGAATTGGCGCCGCTGCGCAAGGCCGAGGATGCGCTGGCGATCGATTCGTCGAGCCTCGACGCGGAGGCCGTCGCAGAGCGGGTGATAAGGAAAATTCGCAGTAGAGCATTAGAAACTTAGAAAGATCGGAGTTCGAGTCCATGGTTCAAGAAGAAGGAAAGACCGGCGCGACTGAGTTCGAGACGATGTTCGAAGAAAGCCTGCGCACGGTGAAATCCGGCGGGGTGGTCAAAGGACGCGTCGTCGGCATTACCGCAACTCACGTACTGATCGACGTCGGGTACAAATCGGAGGGGCAGACGCCGATTCAAGAATTCACCGACCATCAAGGGAACCTGCAGGTCAAAGTAGGCGACGAGGTGGATGTCTATTTCGACTCTTCCGAAAGCGAGAACGGCGGCATTGTTTTATCGCGCCAGCGCGCCGAAAACATCAAGGTGTGGGAAGCGATCGAAAAGTCTTTCAACGAGGGAAGCGGCATCGAAGGCCGTATCATCGGTAAGATCAAGGGAGGCTTCAAGGTGGACGTCGGGGTGATGGGGTTTTTGCCCGGCTCCCATGTCGATATTCGGCCCAGTCGCAACCTCGATAAGTTCATTGGCACGACGGACCGCTTCGCAGTGCTCAAATTCAACCGCGCCCGCGGCAACGTCGTTCTTTCCCGCCGGGCCTTGCTTGAGAAAGAGCGCGATGGTCTGAAGCAGGATATCCTCAAGATTTTGGAAGAAGGCGTCATCATCGAGGGAACGGTCAAAAATATTACCGGCTACGGGGCGTTCGTCGATTTGGGCGGTATCGACGGCATTCTTCACATCAGCGATATGTCGTGGGGCCGCATCAGTCATCCTTCCGAGGTCGTTCACGTCGGAGACAAGATCCAGGTCGTGGTGTTGAAGTTCGACGCCGAGAAAGAACGGATTTCCCTGGGATTGAAGCAGTTGACGCCCGATCCGTGGAATACGGTCGCGTCCAAGTATCCGGCGGGTTCCAGGGTGCAGGGCAAAGTGATCAGCATCATGGATTACGGCGCGTTCGTGGAACTGGAAAGCGGCATCGAAGGACTGATTCATATTTCCGAGATGTCCTGGTCGAGGAAAATCGCGCACCCTTCGAAGATTCTCCAGGTGGGGCAGCAGGTCGAAGTGGTTGTTCTCAACGTCGATCCGGGGCACCGCCGCATCTCCCTCGGACTCAAACAGGTGATGGCGAATCCTTGGGAAGCGGCCAGGGAGAAATATCCCGTGGGCTCGACCATCAAAGGCCCGGTACGCAATATCACCGATTTCGGCATATTCATCGGTATCGAGGAAGGCATCGACGGACTGGCGCATGTTTCGGATCTCCACTGGACCAAGAAGATCAAACATCCCTCTGAACTTTTTAAGAAAGGCGATATCGTCGAGGCCAGGGTGCTCGGCATCAACGTTGAAAACGAGCGCTTCTCCCTGGGGGTCAAACAGATGTCGACCGACCCGTGGAAGATCATTGCCGAACGCTACCCCGTGGGTTCGAAGATCAAGGGACAGGTTACCAGCGTGCCGGATTTCGGAGTGTTCGTGCGCATCGAGGAGGGCGTCGAGGGGCTGGTCCATGTTTCCCAGTTGAGCACCGAGCGCGTCGACAAGCCATCGAGCCTTTTTAAGGTGGGTGATGAAATCGAGGCCGAGGTGATCAACCTTGACCCTAACGAACGAAAAATCGGTCTGAGCGTCCGCGCGCTGCGCAAATCCGAAGAGCGCCAGGAAATGGAAAACTATCTGAAGCGAGAAAAGGAGGGCGGCCGGTTTTCCTTCGAAAAACTTTTGAACGACGAGCTGCGTCTGGACCGGGACGAAAACAAAACAAAAGGATAGCCCAAAAGCATTTGAAATTCGGAAACGAAGAAGATGTCGGAAAAACCATGTCTCCCGCAAAGACGCAAAGACGCGAAGTGACGGATCGAGGTCCGTCATCCCGAGCGAATGCGAGGGATCTAAGAAAGATTTCTCCCCCGTGGAGTAATGGGCCGCAACTCCACGGGGTCGAAATGACACCGAGTGTCACTTTGCGCCTTTGCGCCTTGGCGGGATAAATTTTCGTGGTGTCGTTCTGTTCAACATTTCCGGGGTAGGTATATAACGTGATCGGTCATTGGCGGCGGTGGAATTAGACGATGGCTAGGAAGCATCCGATACTCAAAGGGCTCGGGGTACTCTTTGTTTTTATTTTGGTGATGTTCGTCGGAGTGTTTTTCTACGCCTATCTTACCGGCGGCGACTCCAGGGTGATATCGATGTTCGCGGGCGAGGGGATCGGTGTATTACAAATCGAAGGCACCATCGACGATTCGCAGTCTGTGTTGAGCGAGTTGAAACGATTCAAAGAGGCGCCATGGATCAAGGCGATCGTCGTGCGCATCGATACCCCCGGGGGGGCGGTGGCGCCGACCCAGGAAATCTTCGAGGCGATCCAAAAAGCCAGAGTGAAAAAGCCGATAATCGCCTCCATGGGTTCGATGGCGACTTCCGGCGGCTATTATATCGCCAGCGCCTGTGAAAAAATCGTCGCCAACCCCGGCACGCTGACCGGGTCCATCGGTGTCATTATGCAGTTCAATAACGTTGAGGAGCTGATGAAAAAGGTCGGCGTCAAGGGCTACAACGTCAAGAGCGGCCTCAATAAAGATCTCGGTTCGCCTTTCCAGCCGCTTTCGCCGCAGGGGCGGGAGATCCTTCAATCGCTGGTCGACAACGTGCATGGCCAGTTCGTTAGCGCCGTAGCGAGCGGGCGAGGCATGGACGAGGCCCAGGTGAGAAAACTGGCCGACGGCCGGGTTTACTCGGGCGCCCAAGCCAAGGAACTCGGCCTCGTGGACGAGTTCGGCACTCTGGAGGATGCTATCGAGCTTGCCGCCAAGCGCGTGGGCATCGAGGCAGAACCCGCCGTCTACTATTCCCGGACGGAACAGGGACGCTGGTGGGAGCGCTTCACGTTCGGCGTCTTCGGCTGGCGTTTCCCGAGAGGCGAGACGGCCTGGTTGCGCTACGAATGGTCTCCGGCGTTGCTCAGATGATCGACCGGCGTATGCCGGTGTCGCGTCGCAAAAACGAATCAGCTTTTTGTGCTTGAAGGGGGAGGTTATGACAAAGAGAGATTTGATCGACGAGGTGAACAAGAGGTTCCCTCATCTGTCCCGCAGAGACTCGGAAGTGATCATCAACGCGATATTCGATTCGATGGTGGATGCCCTGGCGCAGGGAGACCGCATTGAGATCCGCGGTTTCGGCAGCTTCGTGGTGAAACACCGGCGGGCGCGCCAGGGGCGTAATCCCAAAAGCGGCGCCCTGGTCTCGGTCTCGGCGAAGCGCGTGCCCTTCTTCAAAGTGGGCAAAGAGCTCCGGCTGCGCGTGGACGGCAAGAGTTTCGACGGCGTGGAGGAAGGAGTTTCCGGGTGAAGCAGCTGTGGGCTCCTTGGCGAATGGTCTATATCGACCAGGGCTCGAAGGAGAGCAGCTGTATATTCTGCGGTAAATTCTCGGCCGGCGATTCCCGCCAGGCGTTGGTGTTGGCCCGTACCCGACATTCCCTCGTCATGCTCAACAAATATCCCTACAACAGCGGCCATTTGCTGGTCGCGCCCCAACGCCACGAAAGGCACCTTTCCGGCCTGTCCGCCGAAGAATACGGCGACTTGAGCGAGGCGTTGCGCGGCTCCGTGAACATCGTGCGCGAGGTGTTGCAGCCGGGAGGAATAAATCTGGGAATGAATCTCGGCAAGTGCGCCGGCGCCGGCATCGAAGACCACTTGCATTGGCATATCGTGCCACGTTGGGAGGGCGATACCAATTTTATGCCCGTCATCGGTGAGACCCGTGTGATGCCGCAGCATCTGCTCGAAAGTTATGACCGATTGCAGACCTACTTCCAGCGGCTATCGCTTTGAACCTAAGATCAAGCGACGAAACAATTTCTGGTTTTCTCAGTACCATGATAAGATAGGTCTGGGGTTTAGGGCGACAAGAAAAATTTACCAAAGGAGGCGGATCCAGTGACCGAAGCAAAGACATTAGGGGAGCTCAAAAAAAGCGGCGTGGCGGTGCTGTCGGTGCGCGATGAAATGCGCAAAAATCTGGTCAGGCATTTGGAAAGCGGCGAGCGCATCCTGCCGGGAATCATCGGCTACGACGATACGGTCATACCGGAAATCGAAAACGCGATCCTCTCCGGACACCATATGGTATTTTTGGGGGAACGCGGCCAGGGCAAATCGCGCGTCATCCGCGGGCTGATCAGCTTGTTGGACGAGCGCATACCGATCGTCGAGGGCTGCGAGATCAACGACAATCCCCATAAACCGATCTGCCGCGCCTGCCGCAAGAAGGCGGCCGAACTGGGTGATGCGCTGCCGCTCCAGTGGGTCGACCGCGATCATCGCTACGGGGAAAAGCTGGCGACGCCGGATGTCTCCATCGCCGATCTGGTGGGGGAAATCGATCCGATCAAGGTCGCCGAGGGACGCTATCTGGCCGATGAGGAAACCATCCACTACGGCTTGGTGCCGCGCACCAACCGCGGTATTTTCGCCATCAATGAGCTCCCCGACCTGACCGAAAAGGTTCAAGTGGGATTGTTCAACCTGATGGAAGAGAAAGACGTCCAGATCAAGGGCTACAAGATTCGGTTACCCTTGGACGTCGTCATCGTCGCCAGCGCCAACCCCGAAGACTACACCAGCCGGGGCCGCATCATCACCCCGCTCAAGGACCGCTTCGACGTACAGATCCGCACGCATTATCCCAAGAGCATCGAGGACGAGATCGTCATCATGGAGCAGGAGGCCGCGCCGCTCAGCGGGCGCACTCGCAAGGTGGAGGTGCCGCGCTTCCTGAAGGAGATCCTCGGCCACTTGACCTTCGAAGCGCGCAAATCCAACGAGATCAACCAGTCCTCGGGCGTGAGCGTGCGGGTGACCATCAACAACTTTGAAAGCATCATCAGCAACGCGGAAAAGCGCGCGCTGCGCTGCAAGGAAAACGACATCGTGCCGAGAATCAGCGATCTGCATGCCGTGCTGGCGTCGACCAACGGTAAGATCGAGATGGAATACGTGGGCGAGGACAAAAAGGAAGACGACCTGGTGGAAAAACTGCTCAACCGCTCCATCCTCAAGGTCTTCGACCAGTATTTCACCCTCAACTCCTTGCAAAAAGCCGTCGAGTTCTTCAACTCCGGCTGGGGCATGGAGGTCTCCGACCAGATGGCCTCGCAGGACTATTTGGAAGGGATCAAAGAGATTCCCGGCGTCAAGGAAGCGATCCGCACCCTGGGTATTCAGGAGGCCCCCTCTCTGATGGCTTCGGCGACCGAGTTCGTCCTTGAAGGCCTGCACCTGCATCAGAAACTCAACAAGGAAATCGAGGGCGGCCGAGCCACCTACGGCAAGTAAGTTGCCGAGCGCCGCCCAGGCGCCGACCCGCCGAACATCCTCCCATATGGTTCACATCCGCTATAGCCGCTGGGACGCGCGCCGGCGCGATTCCATGGACGCCGACAGCGTCTTCGACCAGTTGAACGAGTACATGAACGACACCGGCGATTTGCAGCAGGCGATGCGCCGGCTGATGCAGAAAGGGATCAAACAAGGCGAGAAGCAAACCAAGGGCCTCGACGATCTGCTTCAGCAGATCGCGCGCGAGATGCGCAAGATGTACGACGAGTACAAGCTCCAGTCCGCCATGGACGAGGTGCAGGAGCAGTTGGAGTCGATCGTCGACCAGGAGCGCCGGACGTTGGAAGAGCTCGACCAGTCCGGCCAGGATACCCAGAGCAAAAAACAGTTTCTCAACGACCTGCCGGGGAAAACCAGCGAAGCGGTGGAAAGACTCACGTCCTACCGCTTCGAGAATTCCGACGCGGAGAAAGAATTCCAAAAGCTGCTGAAGCAACTGGAGCAGATCCGCAAGCTGGAAAACTGGCTGCGCCGGGAGGGGAGTCTCTTTCGCGGCCAGACGCCCGTGGAGTTTAAGCAGTCCCAGGAGCTGATGGAGCGCATGGAAGAGCTGCGCCGGCTGGAAAGCCAACTTTCAAGCATGCAGCTTAAAGACGTCGACAAGGAGCTTTTGGAAAAACTCCTGGGCGGCGATCCGATGCAGGACTTCGAAGGAGTCATGCGCATGCAGTCGCTGCTCGAAGAAGGGGGCTACGTCCTCGAACAGGGCGAGCGCTTCGAGCTGACGCCGAAGGGCGTGCGCCGCGTCGGCCAGTTAGCGCTGAGAGACATCTACCGGCAGTTGCGCCGCGACGGCATGGGGCGCCACGAGGCGCGCTACCGCGGCAGCCACGAACTGCTGGTCGAGACCAGCCGCCCGCATGTGCAGGGCGAGCCGCTCCATATCAACATGATCCAGACGTTGAAAAATGCCCTGCTGCACGGCCGCGGCGTGCCGGTGCGGATCGGGCCGAAAGATTTCGCCGTTTACGAATCCGAGCATACGACCCGGGCGGCCACGGTACTGCTTTTGGACATGAGCTGGTCGATGAGCTGGGAAGGGCGCTTCGCCGCAGCGAAAAAAGTCGCCCTGGCAATGGAGAGTCTCGTGCGCGCGCTTCACCCGCGCGATTATTTCGGCATCGTCGGTTTTTTCACCCGCGCCGTGGAGCTGAAGGCCAAGGATCTGCCGCAGGCGACCTGGAACATGGGCGATCCTTTCACCAACCTGCAAGACGGTTTGCACCTCGCTTCGACTCTTTTGGATCGGCGTCCCAGCGCCAACCAGCAAATGATCGTCATCACCGACGGGCAACCGACGGCGTATTGCCGGCAGGGGAGGCTTTACTGCGAGTGGCCGCTGAGCTTCGGCGGCATCAGCCAGCGGGCCGCGGAAGAAACTCTAAAAGAAGCCGAGCGCATCACCCGCAAAGGTATTACGATTAACACCTTCATGCTCGACGACAGCCCGGTCCTGCGCGGCTTCGTCGACGATATGACCCGCATCAACAAAGGCCGCGCCTTCTACACCCGTCCCGACCGCCTCGGCGAATATCTCCTAGTCGATTACCTCTCGCACCAGCGAAAGAAGGTTTAAGCGCCGGCGATAGGTGGCTACGCGGCGCGAACTTTTAGTTGAAGGCCTGCTTTTGTCTGCAGATAGGCGACGATCTTAAACAGGTTGCGAGCCTGCGGGTTGCCGTTTGGTCCGAGCATGCGCATAAGGCTCTTCGGTGATTTTTTGGTGACGGCGGCCAGCGCGTCAAAGCCCACCGTGGCGTTGATGTAGTCGCGCAGGACGGTCTTGCCGGTTTCCACGTCACCCGACAGCATGGCGTCCATAGCCTCCGTCAAGAGCGCTTCCCGGAACGCCTCGTCGCAACGAGCGCGCGCCTGAATGGTTTCCTTAAAGTCTCTGGTTAGTGGCATCTTAATTCTCCGCTTTCTTTCGTCGCTTATAGTCGGCCCATATATCTTGGGCCCGCCGAATGTCTTCTTCCTGTCGTTTTTTTGTTCCGCCCCCGAGCAGAATCACAAGCCGCTCACCATCCCTGCCGAAGTAAATTCTATAACCGGGTCCGAAATCGACCGTGTACTCGTGCAGGCCAGCGCCGACGCCTTTTGTATTGGAGAGATTTCCTTGGCCCATCCGCGTAACCGCTATTGCCACCTTGGCAGCCGCGTGAGCGTTCAAACTGTTAAACCATTTTCGGTAAGGGTTGCTGCCGTCAACCGCAAGATATTCGCGAACGTCGATCACAAGAGATGGTAACGCATACGTTACTATAACTCAACAAGCTGCTCTTCGTGACGGAGCGTTTCACATTCACGAGTACGAGTCGCGATCCCCCATGTGGATAGCGAACAGGAGCATGGCGAGAGTCCCTGCGCGCGGCTTCGTCGACGATCTCACCCGCATCAACAAAGGTCGCGCCTTCTACACCCGCCCCGACCGGTTAGGCGAAAACCCCCTCGTTGATTACCTCTCGCACCAGCGAAAAAAAGTCTAACCGCTCAGCCGGCACCATCGTTGCGCTGCCCGCTGGCCAACAACTATTCACGATCACGAACCACGAACACGAGCACCGATTGTGGAGCCCCACCGGGCAAGCCCGTGGCACCTTTCAGTACGCCCGTGGGGCGGAATCCTGAGCGAGAGCCCCCGGCCAGGGCCGGGGCTCGAGTCGAAGGGTCGGGCGGAATTCCGAGCAGCGCCTGGCCCGGAGGTGAGCAGGAATCAAATCGTACATTCGAAAATCGATTCGAAAATCCCGCCGCTTTCCAGAGCGAGAGCGCGGAATTATTAAGAAAGAAAGGTTGGCCTTAGTTTCACGGCAGGCGCTTACGTAAGCACTAGAATCCAGATTCAGGCTCGACCCCAATCACAGATACGAGGCCAAATTTTCCCCATAATGTACCACCTCGATTCTGTAAGCATGACACTCGTGCTCTGTAGGATTCCGGGGACACAATACTAAATTCTTCTTGACGGCTTCGCAGGTAATCTATTACGGTTCGCACATGGCTCGGAGTTCCGGACTCGTGGTGCTTGGTTATCCACATCATATAACGCAAAGGGGCGTATGCTCAATCCCCATCTTCAGTAGCGACAAGGATCGTAGCGCGTCTGCCGATATCATGGCCGAGCAGTTGCATCGGTTTGGTGTCGAGGTTTTGGCGTGGTGCTTGATGACAAATCACACGCATTTTTTTGCTGCTGCGCGCTACGTGGATCTCAATCCGGTTAAGGCTGGCATGGTAAGATCAGCCGAAGAATATCCATGGTCGAGCGCTCGGTTTCATCTCGATTTGGTCGCCAAGGACGTTTTAGTAAAAGACAAAAACCTAAAGATGACGAGAAAGCCAACAGTAGGCTTGTCAAAGCAATACGTTCAGATAGACCAGCTGGAAGTCAGCAGTTTGTAAACTTGGTTGAAACGCTAACTGCACGTCATCTCAGCTTAGGAAAGCGAGGACCACGACCGAAGGGGCTTCCCGGAATTTAGTAATGTGTCCCCGGCCCTGTGTCCCCGGCCCCCCCCCCCGGAACCCGGGATGTCGACTCCTGGCGGCGATATAGATCAACTTGGTTAGCGCTTACCTAAATAGCATTGCAGAACGTCAGCGAGGGGACGTCGGCATGCGTGCTGAAGATACTGAGCCGAACCGTGACCTTGTGATCGCGGTTTCCCGTCGGTTCAGAACGCGAGAAATTGATACGCTTTATAAGACCCACATCGAGCCCCTGCTTGCAAGGCAGGGCATAGTCTTGATTTGTGACTTCGCATCAAATGATGTTGCCGAACTCGACTATTGGATGAACCGCATGAACATCATTCTCGACTTGGCAGATGTTCACGTTATTCTTGATCTCGACCGCAGTCCGAATACTTTTTACGAGTTTGAAAGTTCGAACCTCGGCGCCAGATCTGGCTCTGGCTTCTCCCTCAAGTGGAATTTCGGAATATCCGCGTGTTTTCTGACGAAGCCGTATCGTATCATTGTTCATGATCAACGTTGGAGATATTGTGCCAATTCATTAAGCTACGCTCGCTTGGGATTGCACTCCTTTGCACGAGCAAAAGTTGTTCGTCTAAACCGACGGAAGCCCGCTGACATGGAATCAAATCTGTCTCGCGCACTCCAAGCTTCAATCGAAATAATCACGAAAGAACGGCGAAAAACTGTCGACATAGAGCAAGGAGGCGGTTCCATTTTGAAATATGTGATGATGCGCGGCTATGAAGAGGACGCGCTCGCATTACCTGCCTCAAACATCTGGCAAATTAAGAGCGCCGTTGCCCGAAGAATGGCCTTTGGCCGCACCCCCGCTGACATCAGAGACGAAATGTTCAAGCTGACGGAGGCTAAAGGAGACGAACGCGAGATTCAGCAAATGAGAGATGTAAAGCGTCAGATTGAGTCGCACAGCAAAGATATTCTTAGTTTCAATGAAGTCATACAACGCTTTGCGGAATTATCCGACAAAGTCATCATCGATGGGCCTCAATTCAAACATATTTATCAGTTTACCAAGTATTATTTCGATTTTTTTGTGATATCTGAGTCGGCCCGCCACGGAATTTCGGCATCAGTATTTCAAGAGGATAGCATAAATGAGATTTTGCAGCATCCAGTTATCAAGCAACTAAAAAATTGTTATTGCCTACTCTGGGCAGCCGTATTCAAATTAAAGTTGATTTGGCCATTTAAATATTGGATGTAGCGCAAGGGGTTAGCTCATAAATAGTTTTACGTAGAGGCGAGGCGCGCTTCAGTCTGAGCGCCCATGGGCACTGCGGTCGTGCTCCACTAGTCTCATTGCAGGATGGAACTCTGTCATCGCGAGCCGCGTCTCACGCTCCAAAGTTCTTTGCCTCTTAAGAGAGGCTTTTGCTTCTGGCCAGTCAGTCAAGAAGATATATGTTATCAATATAAACATCTGCAAGACCGTGAATAAAAAACCGAAGTTAACTAGGGTCCAATCCGTAAACAAGCCATAGCCAATTAGAGCAAGCCCAGCCCAGCCGACGGCCAGCGAGGTAAAATAAAGAAACTTAAAAGGCGTTGCGCGGAAAGAGTTGGAGAAAGGTAGCATTATGCTGACGATGCACAAAATGCCCACAAGGGGGGTCAGGATGTAGGCGACCAACTTCAGCAAATTGGAACCGAGTGCGGTAAAAATATAGAGCCACCATTCGAGCACGATTTAGCCTCCTCTGAGCACCATCGTATCGAGTGTTCATTCATCCTGGAAGGGGAGCCGCATCTTTACCTTTGACATTCACGGGCCGAGAGTACAGTGTTACCGTCCATGAATCTGAAAAGGAGGGGTGAGCGTCGGAATCGGCACTTCAATCACTGTGGGACGATGGCTTTGCTGCGCCTCTTCGAGCGCCTGATCGAGTCGATCTGGA